>Ga0157369_10000272_pt1 | contig 69576 bp, 79 predicted proteins | sample C25metaG_FD_113461 | JGI IMG/M metagenome (GOLD analysis project Ga0157369, IMG submission 113461) | Corn rhizosphere microbial communities from Kellogg Biological Station, Michigan, USA - C2-5 metaG | ecosystem: Host-associated > Plants > Roots > Rhizosphere > Soil | place: USA: Michigan... | reverse complement strand
GTCGGCAGTGACTCTGTAGGCAAACGGCAGAAAGCGATCGATCAATTTCAAAGTGATCCAGAAACCCGCATCTTTGCCGCCACTACCTCCGCTGCCGGCACCGGCAACAACCTCACTGCGGCCAACTATGTCATGTTCTTGGGCTTGCCGTGGACGCCTGGACTGCAGGACCAGGCAGAGGATAGGGCCTATCGGAATGGGCAGTTGCGCATGGTCGTGGTGAAAATCCCTCTGGCGGAAAACACCATCGACCAGATGCTCTGGCAAATGCTGCTGGATAAGCGCCAGTTGGCAAGTGACCTCATTGAGCCCGATGCGGCCGCCAACGCCAGACATACGTTGGCGACCCATTTATGATTCGCCGTAAATTACTACTTAGAAGCTGTAATGTTTAAAACATACTTGGAACCATTGCTTTGACTCTCAGGAACCTGAAAGGTCTCGCCGTTCGCAACCGTAGTATCGCTGGCTGTTTGGAATATTTCCGTATGTGGCAAATCTAATTGGAGCTTCCCGACTTTTGTCGTGTTCATCTCAAGCAATCGAACATACTTTACATGGTAGCGAATCAGAATCTTTCCATTGCTCATAATGGCTGGGGTAATAAAACCGATTGTGCCAATATCAACATTATCAGCAACAGGCATACCGTTCTCCACGGACTTGTTGAAAGTAATAGTTTTCACATTCCGGTATGGAAAAGTTATACGATCCATTGTGTCACCTGAAAACCTCGCGACGCTTTCACCATTACGAGTCAACTCAGCAGTCAGATGCACTGTTTCAGCAGCTGAGGCGCCGGCTGCCAAGGTTGCTAATGCCATGAACAGGATTCCCTTCATACGATTGTCGCTCCGCTTCAGATTCATTTGATTATCTAAGTCATTGCACAAAGATCTGTGCGCTTTTTCCGCAGGCCTTCTGCACGGTCCGCGTCATCTTTGTATACCCTATAAATACCTACAGACGCAGTTTTCTATTTCCTACTGCGCAGCTGGTACCAGCCTGTCACCGTTCCCCTATCATTACAGGGGGCCTCTCGGCACATGATCAGGCACGTCACCACGCTTTCGCTGCTCGCGTTTATCGCCAGTTGCACGACCCAAATGGCGCAGACAATCAAGCCCGCGTACGACAGCAGTCGAAACCCGGACATGTTGACGCCGGACCTCTACCCCAGCGGCGCAGTTGCTGAAAAAGAACCCGTCGTACGCTACGGCCGTTACACCCTGGTCAGCACCTTGCCGGACTCTGGTCAACGTGACCTGATGGCTCAGATCATTGACATCAGCATCCCTGCCAACATGCACCCAAACGTGCGCGATGCCATGCAGTACGTAGTGGACCGTTCAGGTTATTCGCTGTGCTCGGCCGATACTGGTCACGTCAATATCCTGTACACCCGTCCCTTGCCTGCAGCCCAATACAAGCTCGGTCCCATGACATTGCGTAACACCTTGCAGGTACTCGCGGGTCCGGCGTGGCAAGTGAAGGTCGACGAGGTCAACCGCCAGGTTTGCTACGTGCTGCGCCCAGGCTATCAATTACCAACCCCAGCGTCGCCGGCGGGCAAGCTCTATGCCGACAAGTCGCAGGTTTCTGCATCCACCAACTCCGCTGCCTCGGCCTCGACACAGGGTGTCGTCGTCGCCGCTATACCTGCATCGGCCCCGATCTCCACATCTACATCCGCTGTTGCAGCCCCTTTACCAGCTACCACCGTGCTTCCTCTAGTGGCACCTGCCAAGGATGGCCCTATTCCCGTTGTGACACCTACTGCTGCAGCCAAACCTTCGATAGCAACCACGTCCTCGGCATCGAGCGTGCTCAACCAGCTCGCGACATCCAAGCCAGCTAAAGCCGTCACAACTACTGCGGTGGCAGCCCCGGCCAACGAGGTCAAACCCACTCCCTCCCCCCGGCCGCTGCCCCAGGTATGGACGGCCGAAGTTGGGTCAACTCTGCGCGATAGCGTTGAGGAATGGGCCAAGAAAGCCCGGTGGCGAGTGATTTGGGCCCAGGAGGATCTCAATTACCCGATCGAGGCCCCCCTGCACTTTGAAGGCTCGTTCCAGGAAGCCATTAAGCAGCTCTTCCCGCTCTACGACAATGCCCCGCGATCCTTCGTAGTCGATGGTAGCGAAGGCTCCCAGAGCATCTTGTACGTTGCTGAAAGGAAGAAGAAATGATCAAGTTCAAATGGGCCCACTGGGCACTGACGTCGATGGCCCTAGCCTTGGTAAGCAGCTGTGCTGTGCAGCGTGTCAATGAGTCCTTCGACCGAGCTGAGGTCCAAGGCCAAACGGCTGACCAATACACCAGACTCCTACAGAGCCAGCAGCCGCACCAGAACCGTGACACGGTTGTTTTCAGTAACAAACCGTGGGTTTCCACCGAGCCGCTGATCACCAGACGCGGACTGCCGTTCAACCTGGACCGTAACATCTCGTACCGCCCGGCGGGCCCTGTGTCTATTACTGACGTAGCTCAGATCATAACCAATGAAACTGGCCTGCAGGTGGTAGTCGCGCCGGATGCTCTTAACCCAGGGATTCTTTCTTCGAAACCCTCCAGCGGTGCAACGCGGGTAGCAGCACCGGCCTCACCGGATCCTGACAGCCTGGCTGGCCTGCTGCCAAGCGGCCTGGCAGGGACCATGCCTGGCAGCGCAAGCTCATTTGACCTGGGCCTCAGCGGCGGCGGGCTGATCTCCGGTCTGAACTATAACGGCAATGTTTCGGGGTTGCTGAACCAGTCCACCTCCCGCCTGGGGCTGTCGTGGCACTTCGACCCCGAGCTGCAGGGCGTGCGTGTCACCTATTTCGACACCAGAACCTTCGATGTCTGGACGTTCGGTGACAAGTTGGAGATCGAGAGCACTGTCAAATCTGGCCTGCTGACCTCTACGGGCAATGGATCTTCGGGCTCCTCAACCTCTTCGGGGGGAGCTACCGGTGAGTCCGGCAGCAACCAGAGCACAAAGTCCACTTACAATACCTCGCTAATGAGCGACATCGAGAGCAACGTCAAAGCCATGCTCAGCATGCAGCCGCCAGGACGGCTCTATCTCTCTCGCTCAACTGGGACACTCACCGTTAGCGACCGCCCGGAGGTGCTGAATCGGATCTCGGCCTATCTGAAAGAAACAAACCGCAGCATCACTCGGCAGGTCCTGTTCAACGTTAAGGTGTACGAGGTGAACTTCAGCGACAGGGACCAGACGGCGGTCAACTGGAGCGCAGTGTACAAGTCCATCTCTGGAAATTGGGGTTTCGGCCTAAGCAACACTGTCGCAGGCATCAGCTCTGAGGCGATCTCAGCCAGCGGCAGCATCCTCGATACTTCCAGCTCACCATGGGCAGGCTCCAAGGCCGTTGTCCAAGCGTTATCAGAGCAAGGCCGCGTCTCTGAAGTGCGTTCGCCGTCGGTGACCACGCTGAACCTGCAGCCGGCACCGATCCAGATTGGTAACGTCCAAAGCTATGTCGCCTCCAGCTCGACCACCACCACCGCATCGGTAGGTTCGAGCACAGCACTTACACCGGCAACCATCACCAGCGGCTTCAACATGATGTTGCTCCCCAAGCTTCTGGACAAAGAAAACATGTTGCTGATGATCACTCTCAGCATCAGCAGCAAGCCAATCTTCAAGGACTTCGAGAGCAACAACTCCAAGGTCCAGACCACCGACTACGACACCAAGAACGTTGCGCCAAAGGTCCGCCTGCGCAGCGGTGAAACACTGATCCTCACCGGGTTCGACGAGAACGGGGATGACGCACGTAAGTCAGGCGTAGGCAGCCCGGGCTTTTTCGGTTTGGGCGGCGGCAGGACGCGTTCGACGTCACGCAGCGCCCTGGTGGTGCTGGTCACACCGATCGTCCTCCCGGACAGCCTGTGATGGTCACAAACATGACAACGGAAGCCCCAAAACCTTCCAGCCGGGTGCAAATCATCCAGCACCGCGGCCGAGTCTTCGTTACAGGTATGCTCTGGATTCCGCTGGGCAACATGACCAGTTACATGAAGGAAGCCCGTCAGTATGGCCATGAGCACGGCCTGGACATCGTGGCTATCCGAAGAACGTCGCTAATGATTCAGGCGGGCTTTGTCTCTCGCTCCTCTGACGTTCACAAAGGCATGTACTCGTTGGCTGCGACCTTGGCTGGCCAGCTCGGTGATTCGTGGATTGCTGCCTGGGCCGTGGACGCCGATCAAGATCGCTATGCCATCGTCGCTGTCCATGAGGGCAGGATCATCCCGGGTTGCGACCTGATTGCCACGGCAGCAGAGGTCCGTAAACGGGTGTTGCAGCAACGCAGTCGCGGCATCCAGTTCGAGCGAGAGTTCTTACCGACCGAGTTTGCCATGGGTGGCGAGCTCATCGACATCGATGAGTTACTCCACCCGTCACGGCTCAAGCGTGAGTATCGGCTGCGTCCACTCGTGTTTGGTATGTCCAAGCCTGAGCTGGCCCAGCTGCTTCTGGTGGTCCTTTTGATCGGTGGTGGCCTACTGGCCTGGTCACAATGGAAATCACATCAGGCAGAGATCGCGCGTCAAGCTGCCATCGAGGCGGAGAAGAAGCGCCTCGAGGAGCTGGCCGAGCTGAAGAGGCAGACAGGTACAGAGCAACCCCTCCAGGCGCTGGAGCACCCCTGGGCGAAACAACCCTCGGTCACCGACTTCGTAGCGGCCTGCAGCTATGTGATGTACCAGTTGCCCCTGAATATCCGGGGCTGGCCCATCAACAAGGCCGAGTGCAACGGTTCTCAAATCATCGCGACCTACGACCGTGCTGGTAACAGCACTGCTAATGACTTCACGACGGCCGTCGGGGAGCTCTTCTCCACACGCCCGGATTTCACCGACCAGGCTAAGTCCGGGATCCTGAAGTTCGACATTTCCATTGACGCTGCGGGTGATGACGCATTGGTCGAGGCCAAGGACGCTCTCGATAAATTGACCAGCTGGTTCCACAGTTTCTCTCAGGAGCCGCAGTTGCAATCCATGCCAGTGGTTATTCCACAGGAGCCGGCTCTGCCAGGCCAGCCGGCACCACCTCCACCCCCGCCACCTCAGTGGAAGCAGTACCAGCTTTCCTACACCACCGGCGTTCTGCCTTACGACTCCTTCAATGGCGCCCCGACCCAGGGACTGCGCCTACAGGAGATCAAGACCGAGTACAAGGCTGACCACTTGATTTGGTCGGTCAAAGGAGTCCTGTATGCGAAATAACCTCAGCCTTTTATTCCTGGCCTGCTGGCTGCCGTTCACCAGTGCCCTTGCTAGCGTCCCAGACCTTTCAGGCATCAGTGTCGGCGCGCTCGGCAAGGTGCAGAGCGAAACCATCCTGTTCAAGGCTCAGGCCGAGCGCACTAAGGCCGAGCTCGAGGCAAACGGCACACTCCCTAACGCCCCTCAGCCAGTGGCGCAGTTCCCTGCTCCTGGGCTCACTCCCACCATGACCGCAACCTCCCCAGGACCGCGCCTATTGGCCTTACCGGTGGTGAAAGAAATCAGCGGCTCCGGACAGAAATTACGGGCAAGCCTGATTTACAGCGACGGCAGCGAGGTCGATGCCAAGCCGGGAAGCGAGTTACCAAACGGTTTCCGGGTTCAACAGATCACGCTCGATGGGGTGGTGCTGAGCAAGGAGGGGAAGCGATACCCCCTGGGATTCGGTAACCGGGTGGTAACTCAACCACAACAGAGCCTGCCGGGCCTCATGCCCGGGCAACCCTGAGGAGCATTGACCATGACCGAGCTATCCACAGAGCCAGTTGACCTTGAGCCTGTCGATTTGGCGTTGGCAGCATTGCCAGTGGCGTTGCTGACCGGGCCAGACGGCCCTCATCCAATAAAAGACGACTTGCGCCAAGTCCTTGCCCTGACAGCCGATGGGAAGCTGTACATCTCTCCCCAGCACGTCCGCGACCCCTATGTCATGTCATTCATGGACCAGCTGGACCACAAGGGGATCAACTTCGAGGTCATCTCTGCATCGATGACGGAGATCAAAGCGCTGTACCAGGCCTCGGCGTCGACGGGCGTGAAGGCACTTGTCGAGACTCAACGCCAAGCCCAGGTGGTGGAGTTCATGGGGGACGCCCACCGCCGCGGCGCCAGTGACATTCACATTGTCGTTTCGCACGATGTCACTCGAATCAAGTACCGGCTCTTCGGCGTCCTGCAGGAGGTCCGTCAGGAGAAGAGCGACGCAGGTCGTGAATTCTGCGCTGCGCTCTACAACAGCATGTGCGATGTCTCGGGCGATTACTACCAGCCTCACATTGCTCAGGATGCGAGGGTCAGCCGAAAATTCGTCGACCAGTTGGGTCTGTATGGTGCTCGGGTCGCAACTCGGCCGCTGGTGGATGGCCCGCTGATGGTGATGCGTTTGCTGTACGACGACACGTCCAAGCAAAGCTTCGAGGAACTAGGTTTTCTGCCTCAGCAGACCGAGCACTTCAGGAGGCTGCGAAGCCTTCCCTACGGGCTGAACCTAATCACTGGACCAACAGGCTCCGGTAAATCCAAGACCCTTCAGGTCAATCTAAACGAGCTGTACGACGAAACCGGTGGCTCCCGACACATACTCACGCTCGAGCATCCACCGGAGTATCCGCTCAAGGCAAACCAGTCACCGATCTACGCCGGCGAGACTTGGGGTGACGGTATTACCAACGCGGTACGCCTTGACCCCGATGTCCTCATGTACGGCGAGCTGCGCGACTTAGCATCGGCCCAGGCCGCATATACCGGTGCCATGACCGGTCACCAGAGCTGGTCGACGCTACACACCAACAACGCGATCGCCTCCATCCAACGTTTGATTGATATGGGTGTAGCTGATTACCTGGTCACCGATCCACTGCTGACCACGGGAATCGTGAACCAGTCGCTGGTGCCGGTTCTCTGCCCCGCTTGCCGAGTTCCACTGAAGAACCACAAACACAGCATCAGCAGCGATCTTTTCGCCCGACTGGAGCAGTTGCAGATCGTCGACCAGGTCAACCTCGTCGGTGATGGCTGCAGTCAGTGCAGAAATCTCGGCGTTGTCGACCGCACTGTCATCGCTGAAACATTGCTGACCAGCGTCAAGCTCATGGATACGTTCACCAAGCGAGGTGCGAGCGCTGCGCGCAGGTACTGGGTGAAGGAGATGGGCGGGATCACCAAGATCACCCACGCGATCATGAAGATCTCCGAAGGAATCGTGGACCCACGCGATGCCGAGCTCTTTGCGGGCCCCATCGACTTTGACAGGCAATTGATGGAGCAATCCGATGTTTGAGTTGCTTCAGGACTTCTGGACAGGCGTACGAGAGGCTTCCCAGGGATGGGTAGTCACCTTCTACGCCAAGCAGTTTGGGAAGGACGAGCGAATCCAGTTCTACGAGAGCCTGATGGGTGTGCTCGAGGACGGGATTGCGATCGAGGAAGCGCTGGAGACCGTTGCGAAGGCATTTAGCGGCGGAGGCAAAACGATGCACCCTGTGTCGGTCATTTGTGGTCAGGTGGCGATGCTCGTGCGTGGGGGGAAATCTCTGGCGGATGCCTGCAGGAGCCACTTGCCATATGACGAGGCCTCCCTGGTCGAGACCGGGGAGAAAACCGGCAACCTGGTAGGAGCATTCCGGGATTGCGTCAGGCTCATCGAGGCTCGCCAACGCATAGCTCGCTTGGTCATCTCTGTCGTAGCGCTTCCTTCGATCACCTGGAGCCTCATGGGGGCACTGCTGTATGTCATCGCTACCTGGATGGTGCCGTCGATGGCTCAGCGCCAAAACCCTGAGCTGTGGACCGGCATCCCCAGAATGCTGTATGCCCTTTCAAACCTGGTCACACACTACGGTCTGCTGATTGTAGCGGTCGTGCTGACCTTGATCGTCGTCTCGTTCGTGACGCTTCCATACTTTTGCGGCTTGCAGGTTCGACCCAACAGCCCGATATGGAAAACAAAGCTCAGCCTGGTGCTGCAGACCACCAGGATGCGACTCGAGAGCATTCCACCTTGGTCGATCTACAAAGTCCTGCATGGCTCGATCTTCCTGCTGAACATGTCAGTGATGCTCCGCGCCGGCGTCGGCCAGCTAAGTGCACTCAGTATCCTCAGCCGAAGCGCCTCCCCCTGGCTGCGAGAAAGGATCGAAGCCATCAACTACGGCGTCAGCTCGGGTAAAGATTTCGGCACAGCGCTCAAGTTGGCCGGACACCAGTTCCCTGACCAAATGGCCATCCACTTCCTACAGGTCTTGGCTACCCGACAGAGCTTTGCCACGTCGATGGAGCGGTTTGCCAATCGTTGGCTCGAGCAGATGCTCAAGCGCGTGGAAGCGATTTCAACGTCCCTCACAGCAATATCCGCAGTAATCATGGGCCTGCTCATGATTTTCGTGATGGTCGGCATCTTCCAGCTCGCCATCGGCCTGATGGACTCAATTCAACACTAAGCACACAGCTCCGAGGCAACCAATGACACTCTCTACCCCTAAAAACCAACGTGGCTTCCTGTCAATCGACGGCGTGATGTGGATCATGCTCATCACCATCGCTTTGGGCTTCATCGCCTGGATCGGCTACAAGATGCTCGGCAGCTCTGATGCCGCTATAGAACAGAGCAATATCACCACCATTATCACCAACGCAAAGAAGCTCAAGGGGTCGTCTGGATACGGCACCTCCGGGACCAACCTGGTCCCATCGCTGATCGCCATTGACGGTACCGGTTCCATGGGCGTTTCGGGTACCAACCTGACGAATCAGTGGAATGGCGCCGTAACGCTTGTGAGCAATGGTATGACCTTCACTCTCTCCGAAAGCAATGTGCCCAAAGCGGCCTGCATCACACTGACCACCAAGATCGCCAAGGACAAGCAGACCACCACCGCCATCAACGGTGGTTCGGCAACCAGCGGCGAGGTCCTTCCCGCCGCCGCAACAACAAGCTGCTCCAACGACATGAACTCGATCTCCTGGACCACTTACTGAAGGCCGACAGTGTGAGCTTGATTGCAGCTGCTGATTTCGTGGACCTCTACCTTGGCCACGACTTTGCCGATGTGAAGGGGCTGGCCGGCCAGCCTCGCAAGGCCACCGTTCCTGCGGAATGGTTGACCGAGATTCAGGAGCTTCGGGCTCAGTGTCTGCATCAGTACGAAACGACACGTGAGCCTGAGTTCGCCCTCGTGCTGGAGGAGCGAGTGCTCTTGCGGGTGACGTACAACCTGGATGTCTTCACCAAGCCGTTTTTTGTACTGAACCGATCAAGAGCAACCATCATCCCCCTCGAGGATCTTGGGTTACCGGATCATATCTACGAGTGCCTGCTCGCAGAGGAAACCAGAGGCCTCGTGTATTTCGCTGGAGAGATGGGGACGGGGAAGACCAGCAGTGCAGCCTCGGCGGTCAAGGCTCGCCTGACGTCACTTGGAGGCCTCGGCCTGACGGTCGAGGATCCGCCAGAAACTCTCCTGCAGGGCGAGCATGGCCCGGGCCGTTGCATCCAGTTGCCAGTCTCCCGCATCCAGGGCGGTTACTCAGAAACGCTGATCCGTGCCCTTCGCACGCGCGCTGACCTCATCCTGGTCGGCGAAGTGCGGGACACAGCTACAGCGGTTGAGGTCATCAAGGCTTCCATCAACGGCCATCTCATTTTTTCTACCGGCCACGCTGGCAGCATAGGAGGGGCCATCAAACGTCTGGCCGTGCTCGCCGAGCCTGTTATGCCCAATGCAATGGAGGTGCTATCCCAAGGGCTGACGGCGGTGATTCACCAAACGCTGCTGCGCCCCGACCACGGACAGCCGAGGCTGACACTCCAAACTCTCTTGCTTACCCAGGAAGACGCTCCGTCCATCCGCGAGAAGATCCGCAGCGGGCATCTTCAGATGATCGAGCAAGACATTGTCACACAATCGAATAGGAGTCTCTGGCATGGCCAGTAAACGCGGGCAAGCTGGCTTCTTAACCATCGACGGGCTGTTCGGCCTGATCGTGCTGAGCATCATGCTCTCTCTCGCGGGCTGGTGGATGTTCAGTTTGGGAAACCAGCAGGACTACAGGATCGCCGCCGAACATCAACGGACTGTGGCAGATGCCTTTGCCAAATACCTGAAAGACAACTACTCCGTGGTGCTCAACAATGCCGGCCCGACCACGCCCGTGCAGGTCACCGTGGACATGATGCAGAACACCAAATATCTGCCGGCGGGCTTCAGCTCAACCAACAGCTTCGGCCAGACCATCGTTGGTCTGGCCAGGCGCCTGAACGCTAATCAGCTCGAGGCCATTGTGGTGACCACCGGTGGCCAGGTCATCCCGGAGCTGGGCATTCGCACCATCGCTGAGCACCTTGGCGGACCGGGCGGCTTCATTTCGTTACTCAAGCCCGGAGTCATTCAGGGCGTGCGTGGTGGATGGGAAGTCGCCCTTAGCAACTACGGCATCAACCCTGGCCAGGGACATACGGCGAGCGCGCTTTTCTTGATGGACGGCGACCTGGCCAACGACTACCTCTACCGCAACGCTGTACCAGGCCATCCTGAGTACAACCGGATGAATACCGCTATCGATATGGGTGGCAACGACATCAACAACGCTCGCACCGTCACCGCGACGAACGACATCACCAGTAAGGACGGCTGGTTCAGAAGCCAGAACGACACCGGCTGGGCGAACGAGAAGTGGGGGGGAGGCATCTACCAGTCCGATGCTGACTGGGTCAGGGTCCTTAACGACAAGGGCCTGCTGACGGGTGGGAAGATCCGCGGCGGTACTCTGCAGGCTGACGGTCGTGTGACAGTCGGAGAATACCTAAATATCGAAAGCACCGTTGTAGAAGGGCAGGCGTGCCCAAAAATCGGTATCCAATCGAAAAACAACCTGGGTGGGCCGCTTACCTGCCAATGCCTCACACCTTCTTGCCAATCCGGTGTTTGGAAGGTGCCGGGCGGTTGGGAATCCCAACTGATTCAAGGAACTTGTCAGGCTCCTTACCAAAGCAGTACCACCTGCGCGCTAGGGGACACCAGTTGGAAGTCATGCTCAGTTACGGGCGCTTTCGGTATCGGAGATAGTGAGCTGGGCTATATCTTCAGAAACGCATCTGGATGGTATATGTCGACATCGCGCCTTACCTGGCCGGGACTTTTCTACTGGAGCTGCTTCAAGTAAAAAACCTGCTCACCAGATGTGAGACTCCCTAATCTTCAGCGGACTATAGCCCACAACGCTCATTCCGCAGGAAATCTTCATGTACATCTACTGGATCGCTATGACCCTGCTGATCGTGGCAGGAGGCATCTTTTCCCAGGTGCAGCACAGCGACGAGACTGTGTCTGAGCAAGCCACGATCGATGCCCTCAGCCGGAGTATGCTCGTCTACCGCTCGGCCGCAGCGGAGTATGCCCGGGCCAATCCTGGGTTCACTGGCGCGCCGTCAGAGGCGTCTCTAAACCTTCCCAACTGGTATACCAAGCTGGACGGGATCAACACGTATGTCGCCGATGGAGTGTCATACACCTACATCGCCGGCGGAGTTCCTGCAGGGCTGCCTTCCGCACTAACCGATCGCACTGAGTCTGCGACCGTCGGGGTAAAGAGATCCGGCCAGCTTTTCTCACCGAAGGGTGGAATCATGGAAATTGCGGTTCCAGCGCCAGTACCAGAAGGTGCAATCGTCGCCGTCAACTGACCATAGCTCAGTTCCGCATTCGCTCTGTTGCATATGCCCCAGCCTATCAACATAATGCACGCAACAAACGTTTCCACCCCGTTGGCTACTGGCGGTCATCAGTAGCACCCGGTGATGCGGCTTGCCACATTACCAACCCCAAAGCACGCTGAGCTCCGGGAAGGGCGTGCGGATCTGGTTCAAAGCTCTCCCTGTGTCTCCCTGTTCAAGCCAGACACGCAGCCGTCTAACTCGTGAATTGCGAGTTCAAAGGCACATAGGGCTTTGTTGAGGTTCGAAGCACAGTAATCTCAGGGCCACACTGGTGTTGTGGCCCACATTTTTTAAAGCTCACACAATGGGTAGCCTGATGATCTTGTGAAGGATTATCAGGCTACCCTTTGGTAGCTGCTTTTCCCTGCCGGTGGCCCGCCGGCGAAACGCAGGGCTCCCTTTGTGCGCGGATGCGTGCCTTATGTTTGCTGGCCTCAGCCACGATAATCGGCCAGGTGTAGGAAGTGAGACGTACAGATCACAGCCCAGGGATCGATGACGCCTTTATCTCCACACAGGTGGCATTTTTTTTCTGAAAGACGTGTCTAACTACAACCGAGGGCGACTGTTTACCCAGCTGCTCTCGGTAGTTTCTCCCGCGGTGTTAAATCTGTTTTTGCCCTCCCCAAATTTCCCCTCCCCGCTTGACACATCACTATCCCCCTTCGATGATATGGACGTGTTTTGCTGACGTCGTCAGCATCATGCCCAGGCAACCAGGATCTTTAAGGTTGCTACACGTCAATCGTGTTGATTCGCCCAAGACCGCTGAGCTTCTGGTAGCGCGGTCGGTCGACAATCGTCGATAGAAGCATCTGATGTTACTCACCTCGCGGGGAATCACTTCCCCGACAGGGCCAGTGCTTTCTCCGCATCTCAACCTGCAGGAGAAACACCATGTCCACACTCAGCTATAACGTTGGTTACACCCTCGGTGCTGTCGCCCGTGGATTTCTTCGGGTGATGAAAAGCCCCAAGCACACAGCACCCGCCAGCCCTCTCATAGCCACGCAATTGCTGCAGGCGGCTCCTCACCCATCCGGCCAGGTCCTCGAGACCATGCGCCAGGTTCCCGCAATCGTTCGCCTGAAGGGTGTCGATCTCAACTCTTGGTACGAAGCCAACACCCGTGTGGTGGCGGTGAAGAAACCGGCGCGTCAGCGCAAACCCAGAACGCCTGGAAAACAGGCGTCTCCAGTAGAAAGCACTCCGGGCGTTGAGATGAAACTCGTTGAGCTCATCCCCATTCCTGACCGGTTCTCTGACTATCGCCGTGCCATGGAACGCGACATAACCGATGAATAGTTCCGCGCACTCGGCAACTGATCTCAGCCCCTCCACCTCGTCGGGAACCTTCCCCACGGGGGAGGTTCTTCTCAGCCAAAGACTTTTTTCACCAAAGACTTGACAACCTACAACGTCGTTTTCCATTCTGTGTGCATGTATCGCTGACGTCGTCAGCAACATGCCCATGTAGTCTGGATCCGAAAGACTACGATGCGGTTTACCGCATTGATCCACTCCCAAGATCGCCATAGCTTCCGGTAGCGCGATCAGTCGACTCAGTCGATGGAAGCACCTTTCCCACCCATGACGGGCCTACCCCGTCAGGGCAGGCCTCTCAATTTTTTGGAGGTCTGATGAAAACCGAACTGGCTCTCTACCAAGCGCTGATCTCGATCAACGTCCCGGAACAGAAAGCTAACGCTGTCATTGAAGCTCTGGAGACCGACATGCTTTCACGTTTGGCTACCAAAGCAGATTTGACCGCCCTTACTGCTGAGCTGAAAACTGAAATATCTCAGCTCGAAGTAAAACTCACTATTCGCATGGGCGTCATGTTGTCAGCTACCACTGGTGTGCTGATTGCTGCCATGAAATTCCTGCACTAAACAAACCCTTTAGCTTCATCACCCTCGCGGGGAATACTTTCCCCCAAGGGCGAAGTGTTTCTCCGCTTTCTGTTATTTCGAAACTGGAGAATCATCATGAGCACTACTCAAACCAACGAAGCAAAATTCTTCGATCTTCACACCACTGGTATCGGTTACCTCAACCGTATCCGTGAAGTGAAACCTCGCGGCAAGGGCAAGCCATTCATGGCTGTCACCGTTGCGGCGCTGCGCGGTTCTACAGATGAAGCCGAGTACTCCTACATCGACTGCAACATAGTCGGCGCCGAAGCTGAAAAGCTGATTCGTCGCAGCCAAGCGGCCGTTGAAGCAGGAAAGAAGGTCCTTGTGAGCTTCCGTATCGGCGATATCTGGACCGATGCTTTTACCTATGAGAAAGGCGATAAAAAGGGTCAACCTGGAGCAAGCCTCAAAGGACGACTTTTGTTTATCGGCTGGATCAAGGTAGACGGGCAAACCGTTTATGAAGCCAAGCCTCGTGAAGTTGAAACAGTTGCTGAACAAGGCGAAGCGCAATCTGAAGCACCACTCGAAAGCGAAGAAGCAATCGAGCCAGTTGCGGAGGAACAACTGGAGCCAACGCCTGCTAAACGGCAGCGTAAGGCCTCTTGATTCACTCTGTTGCAAGGCACCCTTCGGGTGCCTTTCATCGTCCGAAGGGAACACCGCCCTTCTGGGTACGGTGATTCTCATACATTGGAGACTCACCATGATGAACACGTTATTTACACAAGCTCTTGACATACGCGTTGCTTATGCAAAAGCAGTGATCTTTGAAAATAAGATCGATCAGATTATCTATGTGATCGAGGCTCATATCCTAGGCGCCGACGCATACCGCGCCGGCCTGCCCAACGTACCTGAGTTGTTCAAGACCGTTCCCTCGCTCAATCGAGCTTGGGATAAGGGAGTACTCGCGGCCATTAATGGCAGAGTTTGTTCACGCTTGACTGAAGAAGAAGGGTACCTGATAGCAGAAGAAGTGCAGCTACTCGCGCTTGGGCCTGACGAAGAGTGTCGAATGCTGCCTGACGGCAGTTCAGATGAAGTCTTGTTGGACGTGAGACTTGACCGAAATGAATCGTCACCTGGCGTTTTCTCCCTCGACTTCCGAGTCCAAGAGATACACATTTCTTGCCCATGTGACGACGAGTAACTGACAGGATACAAAGCCTAAATCACCGTCTTAATACCCTATACACACCCAACGGGAAACCACCTCCCGTATGGGCCAGGTGGTTTTCACACCTGGAGTCGACCATGAAAAAACTTTCTCACCTAGTATCGCCTGATTTGCTCAAGCTACCGGTCGTGTTGACCCCTAGGGCCTGGCAAGAAGCGGTACATATTGAAAACCAACAGGATGCCTCTGTTATCAGTCAGCGACTGGGCGATGTTGTCCTGGAGGCCTACCGAGAGCTGCATTTGCAACCTGACAGTGACCTGATCCATTTCGGCCTCTATCGCCTGCTGCCTGACGGCAACAGCTCAGATCGAGTCTGGTTGGACTTGAAACTTGACCGAATTGAATCGCCACCTGGCGTTTTCTACCTCTACATCTCACTCAAAGAAGAAATGCACACTTCTTGCCCATAACCGCTTCGGCATTCACAGCACTCCCCCAAGCCCGACATTTGTCGGGCTTTTTTCATTCATAGCAGTGTGGAGCTGCACATGATCAACATCCCAGGCCAACTGGCCATCCGTACCATCAGCGGCCGTAACGGCGACTTCAACGTTGGACGGCTTTCAACCTCAATCGGTGAGTTCGTCATCAAAGACGCGCTCCTCGATCAGTACAACGAGGGTAAATACCGAGGCGATTTCCTGATCACAGAAATTCGCCCTTCGTACTACTCAACATCGGGTCGGCTGGTCGTCGAGATTCGTGCAAAGCTCGAAAGCATGAACCTGGACGATGTGGATAAGTTGACAGCGGAAGACGCTGCCACGCTCTCTGCGAGTGAGCCCGACCCCATTGATGAAGAGTCCTCTTCAGCGCCGCCAAGGCCCCTCCAACAACGTAAAAAGCTGGCGTCACCCAAGGGAGCAAACGGCGCCGCCGAACCGCCTGCAGCAGAGGATGCTCCATTTGGGATGCCTCCGCCGAACATGACCAGCAGCGCAGAACAAGACGCCAACCTGTTCGGCACAATCTGGCCTCTGGGCGATACCGTCAAGCTTGACACCACCGTTGATCGTCACCGCTTACGTCAGCAATGCACTCGCTTGGGCGAGCTCGGCTACGTGCTGGATTTCAAACTACAAGTCTGGACGATCTCCAATTTCTAATTGTTTCAACACCCACCCTTGAGGGGCTCCCTCATGGGCGCTCCTTCGCATTTACGGAGCATTAAATGAACCCAATTTTCAGCAACCTGACCGCTGCAGTTCTGAACAATATCGACGATCAACTTGCCAACAACGAAGTATCGACGGATGAGGAACTGTGGGATTTCTTTATAGAAGAGCTCGACATGACGGCTGAACAAGCTGATGCCGCCGTGGCACTCCGCTCCCAGTACCTGGGAAAAATCTTCCTGACAGGGCACAGCCCTCTGTTTCATGACGATACGACTTCATTTGATCCGAACGACAAAACGTTCAAGTCGGACGTCGTGCTGTTTCCCAAGCAATAACACTCACACACCGAGGGGCTCACCGCCCCTCCGGGCGGGTTCCCTCTTCAAATTGGAGGTTCCCATGCCCAGCTCTACCCCGCTCTTCCACGTCGAGGAGTGCAATGACCTATTCGTCGACGCTTGCGCCTGTGACGAGCAACGCAACCTAGTGTTTCTCTCTGCATGGGGCCGTGACACGGCACTGCAGGAGTTCCTGGCCAGGCTGACCCTCGGCGCTGCCGAGGATGGTCTGAGTCAGTTTCACCTTGTTGTGGACGGCCGAAGTCTCCCCGTCTTTCCCAACATCGATCTGTTGGAAAAACGCACCACGCGGCAAATGCGCGGGACGTTGTTCGGCAGCTTGATTCACCTCTGGTTGTTCGACCGACGCTGCGTGCAGCCGGATCGAGCCAACCACTTCGCCTATGCCCTACTTGAGAAAGGGCAGTCACCTCATCAAAGGCTTTGGCCGTTGATCCAGGACACCTGCCCTTTACCACTGCTTCCACATTGGCAGCAGCCAGTGATGGACTGGCTCACCCAACACGACATGTTGCAGCTATTGCCCGGAACATCCGGCGCTGTCGCGGCATGGCGTTTGTCATTGCAACTCGACGTCCTCGAACCTGCTTTAGGCGATCTCATTCGCCATGGGCAACTCTCAACCCACGCTCAGTTTTGAGCCTTGATTCAGGAGCCTCATCATGGCCTTGATGTTCCCACGCTTGGCGCGCAACTTCGCTCGCAATGGCTACTACCCCACTGACGAAATGACGCTGGAACGGACCCTGCAGGCGTTGGCACCCTCTCCCACTGGCAAGATGCGGATCTTTGATCCCTGTGCTGGTGAGGGTGTTGCGTTGGCTGAAACGGCTCATGCGCTCGGACGTGACCGCGTAGAGACTTACGCAGTCGAGTACGACCAGGAACGTGCCAATCACTGCAAGACACTGCTGGATCGCGTGCTGCATAGCGATCTGATGGACACAATGATCAGCCGCCAGGCCTTTGGCTTGCTCTGGCTCAACCCGCCCTACGGTGACCTGGTCGCTGACCATGCAGGTGCCTCACAGTACCAAGGTAACGGCCGTCGGCGCCTTGAGAAGATGTTCTATCAACGGGCGCTCCCACTGCTGCAGTACGGCGGGGTCATGGTGCTGATTGTTCCGCACTACGTGCTGGACGATGAGCTGTGCGGTTGGCTGTGCAATCACTTCACTGAACTGCGGATCTACAATGCCGCTGATCCGACCTTCAAACAGGTGGTGATCTTCGGCATTCGTATTCGCCGCCAGGACCTGGCTCGACCGCAAGAGGTCAAATACGTACGCGCACGCCTCCAGGCAATCGGCGCCGGCACATTGAGTGCGGAAGCGTTACCAACCAGTTGGCCATGGGAGCCCTACAGGGTTCTCCCGGCACCTACTGAACTGGAACACTTCTACCGTATTAGCCTTGAACCTGAACAGCTCTGCGATGAGGTCAAACGCCTTCGTGGCATGTGGCCTGACTTCACACTGCACTTTGGTCAAACCGGAGCTCAGCCACGCCCTCCCGTAAGGGAACTCTCGCGTTGGCACTTGGCGTTGGCCTTGGCTGCCGGCGCGATATCCGGCGTGGTGACATCCAAGACCGGTCGTGTATTGGTACTCAAGGGCGATACCTACAAAGATAAGGTCCGCAAGACCGAGTTCACCGAGGACCAGGACGGCAACGTCTCAGAGGTAAGGATCCTGACAGATCGTTTCGTACCCATTATTCGGGCATGGGACATGACGCCAGGCTCCACCAACTTCGGCAAGGTGATCACCATCAGTTCATCGGCGGATACACAGACTGGGCCTGTAGAACCAGAAGCTACTCCCACTCCTACCCAAGCACCGCGGATGATATTTGAACCCGGACGCTTAGTGATGACCCAGTCGGTGCACTACCTGGTAGAGCAAGGACATCTCGACCCTAGCCCTTACTTACGACGCCATTTCTCCGGTGACTGGGGAGAACTGCCCGATGAAGACTGGAACAGCAATCAGCGCGCCTTGAATACAGGGGAGCGATTGTTCTCCAGCTACAACGTCGATGCCGGCGATGAAACACGGTTGTGGATCATCACCGAAGCTGACCGGAGTGCTACTACCGTGTTTCTGCCATCGGACTACTGACCTATCACATCAATCTGACCACTCATCAACCAACCCGCAGGGTATTCACCATACCCGTCGGGGTGTCGTGCATGCCCTGTTTCATTCCTTACGGAGAAACAAACATGAACGACCTATCACACACCGCGTGCCCACCGTTGACCATCGGCCTGACCGAATTCATCGACGAGTTCGGTGATGAGTTGCTGGATTCGCTCAACAGCTCTAACCCACCGGTTTACGCTGGCAACATCAACGAACCCCGTCAGCAGGTCATGAACACACTCAAACGCCAACCGTTCCCGGCGCAAGCCGAGGTTGTCCAGGCCGTAACCGCATTGCTGCTGGACCGCAACGAGCAGGCCGCCGTCATCAATGCCGAAATGGGCACAGGTAAAACCATGATGGCCATTGCTGTTGCGGCCGTCATGCACGGCGCTGGCTACCGTCGCACCATGGTGGTTTCACCTCCTCACCTGGTCTACAAATGGCGGCGAGAGATCCTTGAAACCATTCCAGATGCTCGCGTTTGGGTGCTCAATGGCCCCGATACCCTGGTCAAGCTGCTCAAACTGCGTGATCAACTGGGAGATCCCTACGATGGTCGGCAAGAGTTCTTCATCCTAGGGCGCGTGCGTATGCGGATGGGGTTTCACTGGCGTCCCGCGTGTTGGCCACGTCGCTCTGCCGGCGGACACCGCTTTGCAGGCTGCCCAGACTGCGGTCACCTTCTGGAAGATCTAGAAGGCAACCGGATCACTGTCGAAGAGTTTCACCGAGAGGAACGCCGTCAAAGCTGCCCTCAATGTCATGGCCAACTCTGGACGCTGATGCGTCCAGGCAAGGCCGAAAACGGAACGCGCCGGGCAACCATACTGAAGTCGATGTGCCGAATTCCGACCATCGGCCCAATACGTGCAGACAGATTGCTGAATGACTTCGGGGAGGATTTTCTCGCCTCGATGCTGATCGATAACGTCAGCGAATTCATCAACCTAATGGACGCCAAGGGCAACTTCATCTTCAGCGACCGGCAGGCCAAACGCATGGAACGTGCCATGGCCAACATTGAGTTTGGCTTCGGTGAAGGCGGCTATCAACCCACTGAATTCATCAAGCGCTACTTGCCTGATGGATATTTTGACCTACTGGTGGTCGACGAAGGGCACGAGTACAAGAACAGCGGCTCTGCTCAGGGTCAAGCCATGGGGGTACTGGCAGCAAAGGCACGTAAAACCGTGCTGCTGACGGGCACACTCATGGGGGGCTATGCCGATGATCTATTCTACCTCCTGTTCCGTATCCTCACTCGCCGCATGATCGAGGACGGTTACCGACCAAACTCCCGCGGCAGCATGGCGCCTGCCGCCATGTCGTTCATGCGCGACCATGGTGTGCTCAAGGATATCTACAACGAGCGGGACAACCAGTCGCACAAAACCGCCAAGGGGAAGAAACTCTCAGTGCGTACGGTGAAAGCTCCGGGTTTCGGCCCGAAAGGGATTCACCGTTTCGTATTGCCATTCACAGTCTTTCTGAAACTCAAAGACATCGGTGGAAACATCCTGCCTGGCTATCAGGAGGAACTGGTCGACGTGCCCATGGCATTGGACCAGGCCTCTGCCTACCAGAAGCTAGCCGGAATATTGGCTGCTGAACTTCGCCAAGCGCTTGCTCGCCGGGATACCACACTGTTGGGGGTGGTACTCAACGTGCTGCTGGCATGGCCTGACTGCTGTTTCCGACCGGAGGTGGTCAAACACCCTCGCTCCAAGGAAACACTGGCATTTGTTCCTTCGATTTTCGCAGACGAGGAACTGATGCCGAAGGAGAAGGCGCTGTTGGACCTGTGCCTATCGGAGAAAGCAAAAAATCGGAAGGTTTTGGCTTACTCCGTTTACACCGGAACGAGAGACACCACCAGCAGACTCAAGCGGCTATTGGAACAGGCGGGCTTAAAAGTGGCAGTCCTTCGAGCCTCAGTCGAGGCGGCCAGGCGCGAGGACTGGATCCTCGATCAGGTTGATCGCGGCGTCGACGTGCTGATCACCAACCCGGAGCTGGTAAAAACCGGACTTGATCTGCTCGACTTCCCGACCATCGCGTTCATGCAAACCGGATACAACGTCTACACCCTGCAGCAGGCGGCACGACGGTCATGGAGGATCGGACAGAAACTTCCGGTGCGGGTGGTGTTTTTTGGCTACGCACAAAGCTCGCAGATTACCTGCTTGCAGTTGATGGCTAAAAAGATCGCGGTGGCTCAGAGCACGTCGGGAGACGTACCGGAGTCAGGTCTCGATTCGTTGAACCAGGACGGGGATTCGGTAGAGATGGCACTTGCTAGACAATTGATCGCTGTATGACCTCAAGGCCACCTCCGGGTGGCCTTTTTTACGCCCGTTCAGCCACCGGGCCTGAACCGGCATTCGGTCGGATCAAATTGACGTAGTATCAAGCAAGCAGTTAACTGGCTATCCATACAGTTAAAATCAGGCCAGGTTATGAACGCAACCCTCCTTGGTCCCATCGCCACCGGTGGGCATTCCCTACCGATTTATTCCAGCCAGGTCTCGGCCGGTTTTCCTTCGCCGGCGGCCGACCACCTTGAAAAGCTGATATCGCTGGATGAGCTTTTTGAGATCCGAGCGCCGCACGTCTACTTGGCGAAAATTTCGGGTGACAGCATGCAAGGCGCCGGTATTTTCAACGGCGACCTGGTGATCGTCGACCGAAGCAAAACAGCGCGTCATGGAGATATCGTCATTGCAGCGCTCAACACCGAGTGCGTGTGCAAGCGTCTGCACAATCGAGATGGCCAAGTCGTGTTGATGGCTGAAAACCCAAGGTTCCCACCTAGGCATGTGATGGAAGGGGATGAGCTGATGATTTGGGGTGTGGTCAATTACAGCGTGCGCGATCACGAGCGGTCGACATGAGCATCACTCCGGTATTCGCTCTGGCGGACTGCAACAGCTTTTATGCCAGTTGTGAGCGTGTGTTCCGGCCGGATCTGGCCGGCACGCCCATCGTCGTTCTTTCGAATAACGATGGCTGCGTGATCGCGCGCAGCTATGACGCCAAACCCTTCGTCAAAATGGGGGCCCCCTACTTTCAAATCAAGGACCTATTGCGCCGGCATGGCATCGCGGCGTTCAGCAGCAACTACGCGCTGTATGGTCAGCTTTCAGAACGAGTCATGACGCTGATTGAAGCCATGGTGTGTGACAGCGAGGTCTACTCCATTGATGAAATTTTCTGCGACCTCACCGGCATGCCCGGCGACCTCACCCAATTCGGCCGAAAGATACGTGCCAAAGTCCTAAAACACACTGGAATTCCCGTCGGTGTGGGCATTGCCCACACCAAAACCTTGGCAAAGCTGGCCAATCACACCGCAAAACGCCTGCAGGCGCAGACTGGCGGCGTCGTGGATCTGTGCGACTCTTTCAAACGCGATTGGGTGTTGCGCAACACGGCCGTCGAGGAAGTGTGGGGGATTGGTCGACGCATGACGGCGCACATGCACGCACTTGGCATCCGCACGGCAATGGACTTAGCCAAAGCAGATCCGCTCCTGCTCGGGCGCAAATTCAGCGTTGTCCTGGAGAAAACCGTGCGCGAGCTCGCCGGCACGTCGTGCCTGGCCCTGGAAGACGCAGCGCCGGCCAAGCAGGAGATCTGCTGCAGCAGAATGTTCGGCATGCGTTTGGAGAAGATCGAGCCGATCCAGGAGGCGGTGGCCACCTACGCGCAGCGTGCATCAGAAAAGCTGAGAGCCCAGCACTCGCTGTGCAAGAAGATCCGCGTGAGCATACGCACCGGCATGTTTAACCCTGACGAAGCCCGTTACGCTAACGGCGTGTTGGTGGAACTGCCTTACCCCACCAACGATGTGCGTTTGATCACCAAGGCCGCCACGCAGGCGGTGGAACGCCTATTCCGTCCTGGGTTCCGATACAGCAAGGCCGAGGTGTTGCTGATGGATCTGCGACAACCAGGTGAATTCACCGACGATCTTTTTGCGCACACGCAGCCGGCGGCCGCGGACAAGGTGATGAGTGTCCTGGATGAGATTAACAACCGATGGGGACGCGGCACGCTGCGCGCCGCTGCTGTGCCGGCGGCACCGTCCTGGGCGATGCGTCGGGAGTTGATGAGTCCGAGCTACACCACCAGGCTTGACCAGTTATGGACGGTAAACGCCAATTGAGGCGTCAGGATACTAAGGGAGTTTGAGTATGTGCAGTCACTACGAAGCACCGGCGCCGCAGCGGGTGGCCGAGACATTCGGCGTTGAGCCTTACGAGCAGGGCAAGTTGGAACTGTACCCAGGCTACACCGGACCTTTCATCCGAAGCGCGGCACACGTCGACCTCGACGTCGATTCGCCGGCGCTGGTTGAAGTGCTGTCAGGCTCGTTTGGACTGATTCCATCCTGGAGCAAGGATACAAAAATCGCTCGGCACACCTATAACTGCCGATCGGAGACGACCAGTCAAAAACCCTCGTTTCGCACGGCTTGGCGAAAGGCCCAACATTGCATAATCCCTGCAGCAGCCATTTACGAACCTGATTGGCGATCGGGTAAGTCAATTTCAACGCGTATCACTCGTGCGGACGGCGAATTGTTGGGCATCGCGGGGCTATGGGAGCAATGGCGCGATCCCGGTACCGCAGAGATCCTGCACAGCTACACTATGTTGACCATCAACGCAGACGACCACCCCTTCATGCGCAACTACCATAAGCCTCAGGATGAAAAACGCATGGTTGTCATTCTGCCCCGGGGGCTTTACGGCGACTGGATGAAAGCTCCTGCAGGCGAAAGCATGGAATTCATGCGTCAGTACCCGGCAGACCGGATGACGGTAGCGACGTGATTTTCCGTGAACACCAAGTAAAGCCTGCCGATACTCTTGTCAGGTAGCCTCGACCGTAAGCCGCCGCGTTACCCATAACGAACCGAAAGGAACCCCGGGCGCCGTCATGACCGCCACAACTCCCACGCCGCACGCAGGGCCAGCCCGATGGCGGCGCGTAGCAGTTGTTGCAGCAGCCAGAGCAGTACGGTTTTCAAAATGCGCATGATCGTTGTCGCCTCGGTTGGGATGCCTAAAGCTTGCTGTCACGACCTGGGCGGTTCCACTTGGGGTTTTTCCGCGCTGGGTCACGACAGTGCCGGCGTCCACTGTGAGGCGACGAATAGCCTTACTTTTTGTCACGTTACCGAAACGGTTTTACCTTGAAAGAACCCCCGGGTTACCGGGGACAAACCAGCAAGGGCAGGGCGACACGGACGGGGACGTCCGGCTCTGGGTTAAGGGGGCCGTGCAAGGCGATAAGTAGGGTGGCAATCTGGAAAAGGTAGTTGAAGGTTTTTTCTAAAGACATCGGTAAATTCTCTGGTATGTCTGATATTTAGCGTGGCGAGAATCCGAATTGCCTTAAAACAGCTACCGTTCGTCGGGTATTTTTCAAGCGGCCCGCGCGGCCGCATCCAGCGTTACCAATAACGCCACTTATGTAAAACAGGGGGGTACATCCAGCCAGGGTGTGGCCCCCTTTTTTTATGCCCTCGGTTGCCACACCCCCATAGACTGGCATACCGCCCCCCCCTAGACTGGTTTTACGCACTGACACCCCCTCACTCGCAAAGGTATCCGCACCATGAGTAATGACCTCGCCGGTAGCCACGAATACGAAAGCCCTGGGTTTGATCCCGCTCCCCAGGGCTTGCCTACCGCCGCCCAGCGGGACGGCTGGGCTTGGTTCCTGGCCGCCATCGAGTACGCCGAGACACCGGCAATGGTGGCCCGCCATGTGGCCCAGGCCACCGGCTACAGCCTGGGCCTGCGCGATGCCGGCGTGATTAACGTCGAACACTGGCGGGCACTGACTGACCAGCTCGACGCCCAGGAAAGGGCCGCCACCATCCGCCTGGTCAGGGCCAAGTCATGAGCGCGCGTGACCGTAACGCGGCCCGGTACCGGCTCGATGACAGCCTGAACGCCTGGTCCACAAAATGGGTCTTGGACGGTAACGCGGTGCACTGCGCCGGGTGCAGCGCCGGCCAGCCGGCGCGCAGCGCAGACGAACCGTTCCGCCACGTCGCCGGCTGCCCCCAGGCGGGCGACTTCACCCAATACCCCTGGCGCGAGCTGGCCGAGCTGCTGCAACAACTGCCCCAGGTGCCGGCATGAGCGGCGCCAAGGCGCTGGCCGCGCTCAACCTGCCACCCAAGGCGCATAAATACGTCGACCAGCACCGCGCCTGCATCGAGCGCGCCGAGGACAGCGGTACCGTCGACGTATGGCTCGACCGCGCTGAAAGCCTTATCGAAGGCCTGGAGGCGTCCGGCGCCTTTAACGACGCCACGATTGAGGCGCTGTATCAAAACTTCGACAAGGTGGCCGTGGCACGCCTGGCGGAGCTGGAGCCATGATCGGGGAGGCGATCCAGCTGGATTCCCTGGCGCACCTGGTGGCTCAACACGCCATCCGTGACGTGGTGGTCGGCCGGGTCAAAGGGGATAACGCGCAGTGGACGCTTTCCGTGCGCCTGGGCGGGCCTACGGCGCGCCTGGTGCCGGTGCGCAGCCGGCGCGAGCCCCTGCGGATCTGGACCAGCTTAAAAGCCGTGGTCAAGTTTGCCGACAAGGTAGGGATCACCAGTTTCAGCGTGGAGCTGTGACTACACGCCCTGGGCCTGGGCGGCTTTGTCCAGGGCTTCGGCCAGGATCTGCGCCGAGGTGCTGAGCGCGCTGTACAGGCGCATCAGTTCCAGTTCCGGTGCGCTGGACGGCGTGCGTTGGGATTGCGCGTGGTACTTACGGAAGTCGGTCAGGGTTTGCAGCTCAAACGGGGAGAGGTCCAGGGTGATCGACATGGCAAAACCTCGGCAGCGTGACGGGTAACGGACAAAATACAGACGAAAAAAAACCGCCTTAGAGGGGGCGGTCTTTTTGTGCAATCCGGTTAGAGGCCGGGCTTGCGTTCTCACAGGGAGCATTAGCGTGTGCAAGAAGCTTAGCGCCGGGCTACAAGCAATTACAAGGAAATAATCGTTATTTATGATCTACGGTCGATTATTTGGGAGTTTTTTCGAAAAAAACCTACCCCGTGAAGCCCATACGCTGTAAGGGTTGGCGCCACTTTTACCACCGTTTGCCTGCGTCTTGCGAGCATTGTTCGCCCCATGGCTGGAATTTCCTCGATATGATAGCCGTGTTCCGCGTTCGTCACCTTTGAGGTTGGCCGGGCCAGCGCGCGAATTTTGGACCAACTGCCACGGATTAGAGACCCGTACCGGTTTATGCAGGAGGACCATTAGCCCAGCCGCCTCACAGGGAGCATTAGCGTGTTTCCGAAGGTGCGCAAGTTCCGGTAGAGCGCGCTGGAGGTATGGCCCAACTACGGGAGGGCCAGGTATGTCTAAGTTAAGACGTGCGTGGGACTTCGTAGTGACTTGTTTGCGTGTTCATCACGTTTACGAGCTGCTGCGAGACTACTTTGATGGCCTGTAAGGCCTGAGAGGTGGGCCGTTCTGGCTTCGGCCAGGGCGGTTTTTTTTTGCCCCCTGGAAAGCAAGGGCTGAAAAAAACGACGGCCCTCGTAGCCGATGTCTGATGTCAGAATCTGCGTCCCCTACACACTGCTCAGATCAAATACTCTTGATGCGAGATAACGATTTCTCATTCAAAAGTGCAGGCCTGTAGAAAAACTCCAAAAACCGTAGGAGCTGTAAAACCTATTTCCTGCTGCACCTGATGGACCGGTTTGAGAAGGTGTCCTCGCTTTCGCGCGAGGACACCCATGAACCTACCACGCCCTACTCGAACCACTGTAATACTCAGCTTCTGTCTAGTAGTTCTGGCTGGAATGCTGGGCTATCAGCACTATCAGCTCTCTTTGCTCAGGAACAGCCTGGCCACCACCGCCGATAAGGAGTCTCTCGATGCACTGCTGACGCGCCTGGGCAGAGTCGACGAGCGGCTGGACACGGTAGACGGCAAGCACCTGGTGACCAACGATGACTTCCGCTCCGGACAGCAGGCATTGTCGAACCGCATCGACGCAGCACAGGCCTACGCTAAGCAAGCGACCGAAACAGCCAAGGAGCTTTCACAAAATGCCGCGTCTACAGGGGAGCTTGTAGCGCTCAAGGCCAGCGTGGAAACGCTCGATAGCCGTGTTCACGAACTAAGCCGATCCCAGATCAAGCAGACTGCTGCCGCGCCCTCAAAACCGAAAGCCATTGTCCGCAAACCATCTCCCGCTCTAAAGCCCAGTACCAGCGTCGTTACACCGAAAACGCCCCCCTTCACCGTTATCGGCATCGAGTACCGGGGCGGGGAACGCTTTTTGTCCGTAGCACCGCCAGGCAGCACACAGTTAAACCAGATCTACCTAATTCGCCCTGGTGACGCCGTGGCGGGTACTGAGTGGCGCCTCAACACACTGGACGGTAGATCAGCACGCTTTGACGTGGCTGGAAAACCGCAAACCGTAACCGTCGCGCAATAGGACCTCTTTTATGTATTTCCCAACGTCCATATCAGAAAAGCAGAGATCCACGAGCGCCTCGCGGCTCACTACAGGCTTGGCTATCCTTGCCTTTGCCTTTGGCTGCAATGCTGCTCCTGATCGGGCTGCGTCAACTACAAACACTCAAATCAGCGAACTCGGCTTCCAGAATCCTTCTCAAGTTGCCAGCCAGACAGAACTCGCCCGCGAGTGGGGGTTAACCCCCCAAGAGTGGACCCGTTATAAAACGGTGATGGAGGGACCACGCGGGATCTATTCGCCAGGTCTGGATCCGTTGACCGCACTTGGCATCGAAGCCAAATCGGCTGAAGAGCGTAGACGCTACGCAGAACTGCAGGTGCAGGCCGAGCGACAGCGTATCGATAAGGAGCTTGCCTACCAAAGAGCTTATGACCAAGCCTTTGCTCGCCTCTATCCCAATGAAAAAGTCATCCAAATTTCATCAGGCCCGACATCTCCCGCAGGCTCTGCCACCACTACTGCTCTAAAAGGCACAGGGCGATTAGCCGTTTTTGTTCAAGACAGCTGCACCGCCTGCATTGCCCGAGTGAAAGACCTTCAGACTCAGAAACAACCCTTTGATCTGTACTTCGTAGGCAGCCAAGGTGACGACGAGACCATTCGCCGTTGGGCCATTCTGGCGGGCATCGAGCCAACCAGCGTGCGCAACCGACAGATAACGTTGAATCACGACGCCGGCCGCTGGCTCGGCCTGGGACTCGGCGGCGAGCTACCAGCTGTGGTGCGCGAGGTGAATGGGCAATGGCAACGTCAGTAGTTCGCGAAACGCTGGCTGGCTTTCTTCTAATTGGCGCGGCAATGGCTAACAGTGCCGAGGTCCCGCCACCGGCCTATCAGTTGATTGCGTTGCCTGCCGGCGTTCCATCTGAGGTGCTCTATTCGGTCGCACTGCAGGAGAGCGGTACGCGACTGCGTGGCCAGATCGTGCCCTGGCCCTGGACATTGAATGTCGCCGGCGCCGGCTACCGCTTTGCTACCCGTAGTGACGCATGCAGGGCGCTGATACTTGCGATTCAGACCGCTGGCCCTAATCGGGTCGACGTTGGTCTAGGGCAAACCAATATCGGTGCCAATGGCCATCGTTACAGCTCCCCCTGCGAAGGACTGGATCCTTACAAAAACCTTTCGGTTACGGCTCAGATCCTGGCCGAACAAAAAGCTAAAGGCGGAGATTGGATCACGGCCGCTGGCCGTTACCACCGCCCGGCCGGGGGCGAACCCGCTGCCCGCTACCGCCGCGCATTTGCTAAACATCTTAGCCGGGTCACCGGCATCAACCTGATGGCGAACAACCCATGAATGGACTGTTGAGTTTCGTGCTTTTGCTGTGCTTGGCGACCCCAATTGTGGTGAACGCAAGCTCGTTGATTGTGGTTGAAGACCGGGGCGGTGTATCCGCCCTGCCCTACTATCAAGACTTAGCACCTGAACCTACCGCGCAATCCACACCAATCGAAACTATGGGCGTACGTGGCCATGGGTCTTTTCCCGTGCGCTCAGACCAGCTTGTCCCCGGTCAAGAGCAGGGCCGGGTAATAAACGCGCCAGGCTTACAACCTCTTTTCCTGGTGGGTGACGATGAAATGTCCAGAGCCTGGCTGACTCAACGCCGTGAGCAACTGCAGCAGTTGCAGGCGGTCGGTCTGGTAGTGAACGTGGCCAGTGCCGAGCGATTTGCCGAGGTGCAACGATGGGCAGGCGACCTGCAGATGGTCCCAGCACCGTCCAATGACCTGGCACAGCGCCTTGGAATCAAACACTACCCACTGCTCATTACTGCAACAGCCATTCAGCAGTAGGAGACAGAGATGCCACCGCCTCAGTCACTCACCGTGGTGATCAGACAACCGGAAGATCCGCGAACTTGCCAGCTGATTTTGGAGCAAGTGACCTACGTGGTTTGGCTTTATGGCGGCCGTGTAACTTCCACAGAACAGGGTGACGCCATCGCAATGCGCGCGAAGCTCGCCGACCGAATACCGACACATGAGCTAGCACTGGTGAAACAGGAGCTGGACGAGCAGTTCCCCTTAATACTCAATAAGCTTTAAAGGCACGCAACCATGGCCAGCCCCTTCACTATCGAGTCATTGCTTCGTCCTGCCGTCGAGCTTTACACGGTCTGGGTTTGTGTTGCAGCAGCGCTGCTTTGTGTTTTCCAACCAGAGGCTTTTGCTCTGACGCCCCTATTCAAAGTGGTGGCCGCTACCAGCTTTTTGGGACTTGGTTTTGTTCGCCTGAAACAGGCTCTGGTTGTATTGCGTTACCGTCGCAACATCCGGCGCCTGCCCCACTACACCATGACCAGCAAAGAAATTCCGGTCAGCAATGAGCGGCTGTTTATTGGCAAAGGCTTTCGCTGGACTCAGAAACATACTCAGCGCTTGATGGACACTTACCTGCCCAAATATGCCGAGTATGTCGAGCCTACCTCGATCTACAACTGGGCACGGCGGGTTGAGGAACGCTTGGAGTTCGCCCCCTTCCCACTCAAGCTGCTGGCCAAAGCCACCTCTTGGGATGCCGCGCTAAATCCAGCACGTCCGCTGCCACCCGTAGGTGGCCTACCGCGCTTACACGGTATAGAACCGAACGAAGCTGACGTCAGCTTGCCATTGGGTGAGCGGGTTGGACACTCCCTGGTACTGGGGACTACACGGGTGGGCAAGACCCGTCTGGCAGAACTGTTTATCACACAGGACATCAGGCGCATTCGCAAAAATGACCGTGAGGTCGTAATTGTCTTCGATCCCAAAGGCGACGCCGATTTGCTTAAGCGCATGTATATCGAGTGCAAACGCGCAGGCCGACTCGATGAGTTCTACGTTTTCCATCTGGGATGGCCAGATCATTCCGCGCGCTACAATGCCGTTGGCCGATTTGGCCGGATCTCAGAGGTAGCAACCCGCATTGCCGGCCAACTTTCAGGGGAAGGCAACTCCGCGGCATTCCGAGAATTCGCATGGCGTTTCGTCAACATCATTGCACGCGCCTTGGTCGCACTCGGACGCAGACCAGACTATGAGCAGATCCTCAAGCATGTGACCAACATCGATGCGCTCTTCATCGAGTACGCACAGAAGTACTTTGCTGAGCATGATCCGAAGGCCTGGCAAACTGTCGTTGAATTGGAAGGCAAGATCGATCGTAAAAACCTCAGTTTTGCTATGAAGGATCGACCGCTGAGAGTAGTGGCCTTGGACATATACCTCACTCAGCAACGCCTCTCCGATCCGGTGATGGAGGGCCTGCGATCAGCGGTACGTTATGACAAAACCTATTTCGACAAGATTGTGGCCAGCCTGCTACCACTGCTGGAAAAACTGACCACGGGACGCATTGCTGAGCTGCTGTCTCCAGACTACATGGACCTTGAGGATCCACGACCAATCTTTGACTGGATGCAGGTCATCCGCAAGCGTGCCGTGGTCTATATCGGCCTGGACGCTCTATCCGATACCGAGGTGGCTGCGGCGGTGGGCAACTCGATGTTCAGCGACCTTGTGTCCGTTGCAGGTCACATCTACAAGTTCGGCATCGATGACGGTTTGCCCGGGGCGAGCGGTGGCAAGGTGGCGATTAACGTGCACGCCGACGAATTCAACGAACTGATGGGCGAAGAGTTCATTCCGATGATCAACAAAGGCGGCGGCGCCGGTATGCAGGTTACGGCCTACACCCAGACCATGAGCGATATCGAGGCCAAGATTGGTAACCGCGCTAAAGCTGGCCAAGTCATCGGTAACTTCAACAATTTGTTCATGTTGCGTGTACGCGAAACCGCAACTGCCGAGCTTTTGACCAACCAGTTGCCCAAGGTCCAGGTATTCACCAGCACGCCGGCGAGCAGTGCAAATGACGCCATCAATGGCAAGGCCGCCTTCACTTCCAACACTCACGACCAGATCCAAAGCGTCAGCGTGCCGATGATCGAACCAGCGCACGTCGTTGCTCTGCCCAAGGGGCAATGCTTCGCCCTAATTGAGGGCGGCAACCTATGGAAGATTCGAATGCCGTTGCCGGCAAACGATCCCGATGAAGTTATGCCAATGGATCTTCAGGCGTTGGTTGAAGGCATGCGCAAAGGATCCGGAATAAGCAGTGATTGGTGGCAAGCGCCGGGATATGACGCATTGGGCGAATCGCTTCCAGATGATCTGGTCGATGATTTTCGCAAGTTGGCCAACGGCGAGAAGGTCGCATAAGGCTGAAGGAGCAAGGTCATGGCCGATATCGCGGAAAAAGCCCAACAACAGCAGGAAGGTCAAAAGACCTTCTTGGGCGTGCTGTTCTCAACTCCTTTTCACTTCCTGGGGGTGATGTTCGGTTCCTTGCTGGGTGCCATCCTCGTTGAATGGCTATGCATGTACGTTTTCTGGCCAGATGCTGGCTGGAAACATGCCCAGCAGATGTTCCAGCATGAATTGAGCTGGCTATCCCAGGACCTGCTACAGAGCGTTGTAATCAAAGAACCGGGACGCACAGCGACGTGGCTGGTACAAACCGTATATGACTGGCTGATGGTGAAAACTGGCCTGCTGGACAACATCAATGCACTGGCCCAGTACGCCCGATCCATATCGCAACAACAAGCAGGCACCTTCAATCTCCGCTACGAGCTCGGCCGAGTCATGATCAAGTTCCAGGACTACGGCTTGGCTGCGCTGTATACCGTACTGACCTTCTGTGTGCGGATGGTCATCCTGACACTGACACTCCCACTGTTTGCACTAGCCGCGTTCACCGGACTCGTCGACGGCCTTGTGAGGCGTGATCTGCGTAAATTCGGCTCCGGCCGGGAGTCCAGCTACCTATATCACAAAGCCCGAGGGACGATCATTCCGCTGACCATCGTGCCCTGGACGGTCTACCTGGCCATTCCAATCAGCGTCAGCCCTCTTTTGATTCTATTGCCATGCGCAGTGTTATTGGGCATGTCCGTCTGCATCACTGTCTCAAGCTTCAAAAAATACCTTTAGAAGCTGCCCATGCAGTGGACTCAAGAACAGCAGCCCATCCTCATAGGCTGGAGTCTAGAGAATTAGGAATACTCTCTGAAGTAATCGTCTTACTCGGGATTGATCCCTTCGTCTAAACCCCATAGATTAAAGTTTACTGGGTTTTTATTGGCTTGCGCACCTAGTTCCGTAGACACCCGAAGGCCGCTTTTGGCCGATTTCTGCCTGTCGTGAAGGGCTGAATCCGGCCATAAGCGGTCAGTCGTGACAGGGATCGGATTAACATCCCTTTATCTCGATGCCACATTTGTCTCATGTCATGTCGCAGATAATCGAATAGCTGTGACAGAATCACGCGACATTTTAAAGCCATTGCCATCAGGTCCGAACGGTCATCGCATAACTCAGAAAATAATCGATTGCAGGTAGATGGCAGGAGGACTGTCTGGACGTAGTGAAAACACATTTCAGCAGTGCCTTATCTATCGATACAATCCTTTGATTCCTGGCAAGCTAAGAAACTGAGAGGGACTGCCTTTTTTAACATTATCTTCCGAGTTTATTCTCTGAGTACTCGTGATCAAAACACACCATTTTTTAGCTCTGGTGATACCTACAAAGTGAAGGTTCAGGTCTTGATCCCAATCCGGAAAAACTTCCTCATTAAAATTTCCAGTGTATGTTCTCGTGGGGAACACCCAGTCATAGAGGTCCAGGTGAATAACCAAGTCAAACTCTAGTCCTTTCGATTTGTGGAGGGTCATCACTTGAATTTCGCCTGGTTGTACCGCTTTGTAGTGCAATATATCCTCTGGAGATGAAATTGTCTGTAGTAGCGCATCAACCTCAGCTTTGTTATCCGCAGATAAATTGAAAAGCGTCGCAATTTTTATAAACTCTTCTGGAATCTTATTCAATTCAAAATTTCGCAGACCATGGATCGATTTTCTAATAGCTCTGAGCCCTGCAGGTGTCCTTTTACTTAGCAAAAAATCATCAAGTAATTGCTCTGCCAACATACGCTCGTCGAAATAAAAAGTAAGCAGAGCAGAGAAGAATCGTCCCAGCGGGCTCGCAATTTTTGACAACGAATCGTCTCTATAAAATCTTGCAGGCAGCGTTAGATGTCTTTGTAGACGATCAATCGAACCGTTCCATCTCACTAATACAGCGACCTCACTCAGGTCCTCTATTTTCAACGCCCGAACTGATTTCTCTATCCAATTACTAAGGCCGCCAGCGACAGCCTCCTGCGTCCCGTCAAAGCTACGGTGATAAACATGTATGTCGTTAGCGGCAACCGGAATTAGTTGGCACTGAGGGGAGTATAGACGTTTGGAGTAATTAATTATTGAGGGATGACTGCGATGATTGATGTCAATTATGTGATGTTCGAAATTGTCCACATCCGCTGCGAGTGCCAGAAGGTGACGAGGATCACTTCCTCGGAACGCAAATATGGATTGTTGGGTATCACCAACGGCTACAGCTTTCAAGCCGAGTGAGTGCAGCGCGCAAAAAAGGGCATGTTGAGGCTCAGATGTATCCTGATATTCATCTATGTAAACTGAGCGATACCTGGCTTTGATATAACGCCTGCAAGCCTCTGACTTTTCCAAGATCTTACAAGCAATTATTGTGACGGCTTCTAGAAGAACGAACCCTTGCCGGTAGTGCTCCATAAATTCAGGCTCGTAGAAATCGTAGTCGTCAGTGCTTAAATTGATATCTGGTTTTGAAAGTTCGGGTAGGTGAGCTTTGTATTCATCTGTTAATTGGCTGAACTGCACGCATGAGACTTCTTGCTTGCTTATTCCGTAAATCCGAGCAAGGAATGGAAATATAATCTCAGCAAGACAAAAGTTGTCGATGGTTCCAAAAAAACTTGCCTTGGTATTGGCTCCGTTCTTTTTGCATTTGTCACCAAGTTCTTTGCTAGATTTTATGGTAAAGGATATTCCTATGATCCCTTGGTGTGGCTTGAGATTACCAAATTCCTGGCGGATCTTCTCCACCATTACTGTTGTTTTTCCACTTCCAGGGCAGGCCGTGATAACCATGCTGCCAGCGCAATCAATGGCCGCCTTCTGAGCATCACTGTAAGTGAATTTAGTAGGCATACCTACGCCTCAGCCAATGCTTTTGCATGTAGTAGTGGTTTCGCCAAAAAGCCATCTTTGATTACAGGAAGACTAGCCGAAATGTGAGCCAGCAACTCTCTCATGCGGATAGCTTTCTTACCCTGTAAGTACTTGATGGCACTTGTGACGTCTAAAGTCCGTTTCTTCAACTTTTTACACACATAAGCAACCACTTCAGACTCCATCTCTTCCGCCAAGTCATGCTCAAGATCGACTCGAGACAGATAGGCGCCTTTTGGGTTCGTCTCCTTTGATGTCTTTTCCCAAGTGCCATCGACCAGCAGTGATTGAGTGGTCGTGCCGAGTGGAGCATGTGATATAGCACTTAGACCTATCGCTGCGCGACAACGGTTAATCCCAGCCAAATGACGTAGCGGAATCTTTTTTACTTTTATATCCGAAACGTCATTGTCTGTTCTCATTACCCATGGTATCTCCATGGCGTTCAAAATCTTTACATAAACGCTAAATTGAATTCCGTCGACAGACAAGATGGAAATGTTATAGAAGTCCAAATCGATGGACAGGTGCTTTGCAAGCTCACTAAAAAATAAAATTTCTGAAGGACCCTCTACAAGCAGAACACATTTAGCAAAAAAGGCTTCGGCAGGTAAAATGCTCATTCTATACCCTAAGTGATCCCATGCTTTGCTGATGCAGTTACTGCAACCATTGCTCGCCGCTCTGGTACTTCCACTGGTTACCTTGAGGTGGACAATTGAAGAGGGTACATAGCGAGCCGTAATCTGGGGTGAATGACTAGTAATAAGCGTTTGGCCAGGCAGGTCATTAATTAAATAATCAGCCAGTTTTCTTTGTTGATGCGGATGAAGATGTGCTTCAGGTTCCTCAACACAGTAAAACACCACTTCGCTATCCGGATCATGTTCGCGCTGGCTTTTAGCTTTCCACAAAGCCATCAGGATCTGGTTATTACGTCCGTCGCCCCCAAGCATTACTGATGCTCCAGATGTAGATGCGCCCAAGCGAAGGCTGTCAATAAATTGCTGCACCTGAATTGCACCTGAATCGAGCTTTACTTCGTACTCACTGAAATCGTGAGCAAGCTTTTGTAGCTCCTCATTTACAGAATCTGTCGCTCCTTTTACGTAATGCAGGTTTCGGATTTTGTCGTTGATCGCTTCTAAGGCTTTTCCAATTTTGGCCATCTGGCGATGATCGGACTTCGATTCGGTTTCGCTACGGCTCTCTAAGGACAGTTTTAAAAGCTGTCTCTTTTCTGTATTAATATATTTATCAAGATCTCTTCGAGATTTTACGTATCTCAGATTTATATGCTTTAAATAATATCTTGAAGGTATTTCTACAAGCGAAGATCTTGTGGCACCAATTTTAATATCATAGGTCAGGCTCCTCCTGTCAGCAGTATATTGAAGGACAAAGCACGCATCATTTGTAATGTTTCCCTTCAAAGTCGCGAGCACAGCGTCTTCTGTTACCTCAGAGAAATAAACCGTTATTGAAAGCGTGTCCGAAATTTTTCCAGCGCCTGAAATATGGAAATCAGATTCTACGGGCTCAATTTCGGCATCTGAAAGACTTTTGTCTAATAGCAGGCGCAAAGCATAAACCAGATTAGTTTTGCCAACATTGTTCGCACCAATGATCAGCGTGTTACGCTCAAGGTTGATTGAAGAGTCCGCGAAATTTCGAAAACCTTTTAAAACCACTTTGGTGATAAGCATTTTCTTCCCTGATTTTAGCTTTGCGTAAGATTTTGAGCTTCGGGCGGAAAGGCTATGGTGTCAATAGGGCATTAGTAACAGCACTAGCTCTCGATGCTGAGTGGTGTGTGCTCCCAGAGCGGGTGGGGGCTGAATGCGTAAGGCCGGCATACATGGCACCTTCACACACGAAACGGCTGAGGATGTGTTCACGACCGTGTCATCTGGCGGGGTCCAATATTAGATCAAACTTCGCTTGGATCGCCGCGGCCTTCCTAGACAGCCGATGACTGCTTTTGGCCGAGAGCTGAATATCTGATTGAAAAGGCTGAGCTTGAAGGGTTGATAGGCAGTTGTTACGTTTGGGAACCTCTACTGGTGGGAGCCTGACATGGGAACTGATTCCTCGCTACAGATCGAACGCGCTGCTTATGAGGAGTTTATCCGGCTCTGGAGCCAAGGGAGCTTCGAGCATCAGCGACTGGGTCAAGCGTTCTACAACCACTTCAATCTACACAAACTCACCAATCAGGCCCTATTGCAAGGTCTATACGAGGCCGACGGTGAGAAAGCTTCGGGCTTGATCTTGAGGCTTTTCCACCTTCACTGAATGGCAGCTTTCGACCCATAGCTGCCGTTGGCCAAAGGCAGAAAGCGGCCAAGAGCCGCCAGTCGACTTCCCTTAAATAAGCGCTAAGTAGGGTAAATTTCGCGATGAAAAGCTGGATAGCTAATACGAAAATTAATGCGCTGTTAGGGGCTAGCTCTCCAAAACCTGATGGCGTGAAGGTTAGGCGGATCCTTATAGAATACTGCGACAGGTATCAAAAGATTTACCCTTTTGAAATCTTGGAACAACCACTCGAATTTCTCAAAAGTGGTGTAAATTCAGATAGTAAACATGGCGAGATGCGAGCACTGCTTATGGTTGCCGCTGAAGAGTACTGCATCAGTTTAAACGAGATAGCCGATGCACTTCTTGACCTGATAGACATTCCTGTCCTTACTACGGACCAAGCGAAGAAGATTATCAATCACGTTTTCGAAGCTTATTCTTGCAATGAAAGCCCCGAAGATTTCATTCAAAGAGAAGATGCCTATTTGTGCAAAAATCTATTTGAGATTACCTCCAGCTAGCAAGTGCCTGGAACCTCTAGCCTTGCTCACAATGACGGCCCGATTGGCGTGACTAGATACTCGTCTCGGGACATTTTTGGGGCTTTGATGACTGGCCGCTTATGGCCGATTTCGGCCATTCGTGACGTGCAGCAATCGGACCTTTCCAACCCAACCTCAGAAATCATCTGCTTTGCAACAAACTATTTCTGATTGCAGGCACGCACTGAGAGTTGAAACCCTGGTAGCTCCGCACATTGAGGACGTCGTCATGGGCCGTCAGAAATTTGAATACCGTACCGAGTTCGCCCCGTTGGGCTACCTGACTCGAACCAAAAAACTCCTGATGTTCAAATCTGAAGAACCTACGACCGAGCCTGATGTTCAGGGGTTTCTACAGACTCTTGGGCATCAACAGCGCCTGTTAGAACTTGGCCAAGAGGGCTGGGAACTGGTCAGCGTTCAATCAGTCGTCAGGGGCGAGGTCAAAATCGGCAATCAGAATGCCCAAGGGTGGGCCTACGGTATCGCCTTACCTACGGGTTTTCTGATGTTCTTCAAACGCGCTATCCACAATGACTGATGGGTACGGTCCGTTTGAAGAAATCCTTCAAGCTCTCAATATGGTTTTCTTGCGGCGTGGGCTGGGATGAAAACGGCAAGCTGACGGCATCAGGAATTACCAGAGCCCAGCCGTGATCCAGTATCCACGCCTCACTGCACTCACTTGCCGACTTGCCTTACCGGGCCTCATTGCGCTTTCTGGATGGGGTTTGCCTATCCCCTATGCAGCGGCTGCCTCGGCCTCCGAACAGACCAATCTGGAAGTGATGATCCGCCAGCTAAATGCCTTGGAGGACACCGCACGTCGTAGCGCTCAGGTGGCCGACGAGCCAGGCAAGCGTTACTTCTTCGATTACCAACGCCTGGCCGGCGATATCGCTCAAATTCGCCACGGTCTCGAGGGTTATCTGACCCCTAGCCGAGCCCAGCCACGCGATCCTGTGGAGCTTTCCGGCCAATACACGGCTGAAGGACACAAGCCATGAGCATGAGTGGCGCTCAGGCGTCCGCCTTTCAAGCTGCGGGAGGATTCCCGGCCTCGTCGAGCTACCTATTTTTCGTCGGCGTGGCCGTAGCCATCATTTTCTTGTGGGGGGCTTGGGCCGTCTGGAGCTGCTACCGAGGGTGGGCCACCGGCAATCTTGACCGCACGGTGGCTTCGACGTCGGTTGTTCGCATCTTGCTCCTTTGCATGATCCTCACCACGTTTGTTCTCAGTTAACTCTATCGGAGATACACCATGCCTTTGCTCTCAAAAAAAAGCAGCTTGCTGATCAGCATTCTTGCTCTCCCTCAACTTGCCATGGCTGCGCTGCCCCAGTCTCAGCCCCCCACTCGCGGCGAGGGATCCAATCTGATGCAAACCATGCAGAACTACGCCTTTGACGGCTTTTCTCTGCTCGGTCTGATCATCTGCGCCGTCATTTTCAGCGGGGTGGCCTGGCATGCCTTTGGCACCTACCACGAGATCCAGCACGGCAAAAAGAAATGGATGGACTTAGGCGCTACCGCCGCTGTCGGTGTGGCCATCTTGGGTGTCGCCATCTTCCTGGTCACTAAGGCAACTAACATTCTTTAAAGAGCCTTGGCCATGACAGAACTCTCTGACGACGGAACGCTTATTTTCCTTCCGGTGCGGCTGAACAATCAGCCAGTCATCATGGGCGGTCTCACCGCCGATGAAATGTGGGCCACCTTAGTGATCAGTGCCGGTACCGGGCTGGTTGTTGGTGTTCTGGCAGCGATCCTGACCCATATCTGGGCGCTTATTATTGCCGCTGCCATGCTTTTCGCGGTCCTCGGACTGACTCTTGCGAGCCGCTTTTTAAGGCGTTGGAAACGTGGTCGACCTGACACCTGGCTATACCGCCAAATGCAACTGAACGTCGCACGATATCTTCCCACCTGGAACAAGGCCCACCTGATCACACGTACGGGTGCGTGGACCTGTCGTAGAACGGGGGCTCAATGACATACCGTAAAAAAGTAGATGCACAGCTCGCACATATCAACAGCCTGCGCCTGGTCATTGGCCTGCTGATTGCCCTGGGTCTGTACATGGCTTATGGCTGGCAGAGCGCTCCACGTGACCTGACTATTCATGTACCGCCAGACCTGCGCTCAGGTAGCACACGACAGTGGTGGGATATTCCCCCCGAATCGGTATACGCCTTCGGGCTGTACATTTTTCAGCAGATGAATCGCTGGCCAGTTGACGGTGAAACCGACTACGAGGACAACATCACCCGTCTGGGTGGCTACCTGACGCCCAGTTGCAAAGCCTATTTGCAGAAAGATTTCGAGCTACGTCGCAACAGCGGTGAGTTACGCAAACGCGAGCGAGGTGTCTTTGAGATTCCAGGCAGGGGCATTGACGATAAGTCAGAACAACATATTGAGCAGCACAGCATCAACGACTGGACCGTCAACCTGGATATCACAGCTGACGAGCACTACGGCGGGGAACGCGTGAAGCGGGCACTGGCTCGTTATCCCTTGCACATCATTCGATCCGATATCGACCCCGAAAAGAACCCATTCGGCCTGGCCTGGGACTGCTATAGCGGCAACCCGCAACGCATTGAAGTTTCTACACAACCGACCAAGTCTGGAGGCAAATGATGATACGTCGCCTGCTGATTATCGGGCTACTTACCCTCAATTCCTACGGTCTCGCCAACGCAGTTGAAATCTTGCGGTGGGACCGAATTCCGCTTGCACTGCCCTTGATCGTCGGCCAGGAGCGCATTGTCTTTGTCGATCAAAACGTTCGAGTGGGTCTGCCTCGTAACCTGGTAGATAAACTGCGTGTTCAGAGCACTGGCGGCGCCCTCTACCTGTTGGCTAAGGAGCCAATAGAACCGACCCGTTTGCAACTGCAGAACATGAACTCAGGCGAGATTATGCTTGTAGATATCATCGCTTCTGTAGGTAAGCCGAATCAGGCCGCGCCCGAGCCGGCTAAAATTGTTGCTGGGGAAAGCACAGCAACACGTTACGGGCAAGTGAACTCCAAGCCGACGAGCAGCCATACGGGTGCTCCCACGGTACAAGCCACCACTCAGCACTCCGAGGAGGAGCCACCGGCGCCGCGCCGTGAAACGCCCTTGCCAGTGGTCCTCACACGCTATGCCGCTCAGATGCTATATGCCCCCTTGCGCACTGTTGAGCCCGTGGAAGGCATTGCCCAGGTCAATTTCAAGCGAGGCGCGGACCTCACCACGCTCATGCCGACATTAACGGTCGAAGCATCTGCTCTAGGATCGTGGCGACTGGACGACTACTGGGTGACGGCCGTGAAGTTGCGCAACACCAGCACGCAGCACCTCAGCTTGGACCCACGAGATCTGATGGGCGATTTTGTAAGCGCGACCTTCCAGCATCCTTACCTCGGCGCCAAGGGTGATGCCAGCGATACCACGACGGTCTATCTGGTAACCCGTGGCCACGGTCTAGCCGAATCGTTGTTACCCGCAGCCGTCAGCCAGATCGATCCGAAGGGAGGCCGCCGTGAAAGATAATCCCCTCATTAAAATCCTGGTCATCCCGTTCGCGATCCTCGCGTTGTTCGTGGTGGTCAAATTATTAAGTAATGGCAGCGCCGAAAAACAGGCTAAGCCACCAGAAGTACCCGTACTCAGTACAGGTGAGGCCAAAAAGCTGGGGGTTGACGGTGATACGCCCGGTGACACGCTGCGCACCATTGTCGTGGAAAGCCGCCAGCTTAAGGACCAGGTCTCCAATGCACTGAAGAACAATGACGAGCTCAAGCAACAGAATATAGAGCTGCAAAAACGCCTGCAGTCCATCGACCAAAACGTTGACAGCAAACTACAGAACGTCCAACAAACACTGAAACAAGAGTCACAACAACAGAGCCAAACCATCCTGGATACGTTGCAACAGCAATACAACACCCTGAGCAGCAAATCAGGGAGCAGCAACCCTTCTGGGACGGATTTGCCGATCGGCTTCGGGGTTCAGCCAGGGGACGGTGAAAGCTTCAAAGGCGCACCTGGGTCAGACGTAGTTTGGATAGAGCCACAGGACGCGACGCCGGTCGACATAAACGGCAAACCCATTGCTGCAGGCTCAAATCAAACAGCCAGTGGATTCAACTTTCCGACGTCCTTTCGCGAGTCCGTGGACCGAGGTCAAAATGTGCTGCGCGCGGGTACTCAAACCGTCGCAAGCGAAATCTCGCCGCAGGAGGCGCGCAAACAAGTTCGCAAGGTCTACACACTGCCTCAGAACTCGACATTAATGGGCTCAGTTGCCATGTCCGCGCTGATTGGCCGGGTACCAATTGACGGCACGGTCAACGACCCCTACCCGTTCAAGGTACTCATCGGCCCAGACAATCTCACGGCTAACGGTATCGACCTGCCCGACGTCGCCGGTGCGGTGGCCAGTGGGACGGCCTCCGGAGATTGGACTTTATCCTGCGTACGCGGGCAGATCAAAAGCCTGACCTTTGTCTTCAATGACGGCACTGTTCGCACGCTTCCACAGCCGCAAGAAGAAGCAAATGGCAGTCAAAACAGCAATAACCAGAACAATGGAAACCAGTCCACCATTCAGGGTGGCCTGGGCTGGATCAGCGACTCCTATGGCATTCCGTGCATCAGCGGTGATCGTAAAAGTAACGCCTCACAATATATCGGTTCTCAGGTGCTTATTACCGCTGCCGGAGCCGGTGCCGCCTCTCTCATCAAGTCGGATGGCAACAGCAGCTCATTCGTGAATACCCAGACCGGCACCGTCGGCACCGTTGGGATATCCGGCAGTGAGGCCATGGGCAAAATCATTGGCCAGGGCGTCAATGACGTCTCCAGTTGGGTGAACAAACTCTACGGGCAAGCGTTCGCTGCGGTGTACGTGCAGCCCGGGGCGAAAGTTGCCGTGCACCTGGACCAACAGTTGACCATCGACTACGAACTCAATGGCCGCAAGGTCGACTATCGCTCAGGAGCCCGTCATGCCTCGACTGCGCTTGACTAATCATGCCTTGAAAATCGGGACCTACCTGGTGATCGCACTTCTCGGGTCTGGCTGCTCCACAAACAAGGACGAGCTGCTTCCCCATGGCGACAGCACGATGATGGACGTTTGGGATCAAGGATCCAGTGGCTCGAGCAGTAGCACGAGCAGCCGCCAATTGCTCGATGCGCGTCAAGATCTTCGACGTCCGCTGGAAGCAGGGGGAGCGGACAACGCCAAGTTTACCCGCACCGCACAGAATGAGATCTACAGCCAATTTAAACGTCTGCCAAACCCCGACCTGGTGATGTATGTGTTTCCCCATCTGGCGGGCTCTGATCCAGCACCGATCCCAGGCTACACCACCGTGTTCCCCCTTTATCAGCGCGTACAGTACGCCATGCCAGGCGAACGCACGGAGGCATATTGATGGGGCTTTTTGAACGTTTCCTCAAAGCACGCAGAGCATCTGACCGTGTCGAGCCTGACCTATCATCCAGTGCTACCGAGCCTGTCGACGCACAGCCATCAGCAACCGAGACCTTTGAGGCTGCGACTGAGCGATATTACGAGCGCCTTGCCGCAATGGGCATTCCATCACCGAGTGATTGGCGTAACCCCAAGAAAAAGCCAGCCACCACTGCTGACGTCGACCGTTTATATGACGTCAATCTGTCGTTCGTGGACCTGCTGCCCTGGGTAGACTACCTGCCGGGAGAAAAAGCGATGCTGCTGGAAGACGGCATCTCTCGCGCTGCGTTTTTCGAGCTGATTCCGATTGGCACTGAAGGTCGAGATCCCGAGTGGTTGCGCAAAGCCCGGGATGCTTTGGAAAACGCACTGCAGGATTCTTTTGACGAACTGGAAACATCCCCCTGGGTCGTTCAGTTGTACGCCCAGGACGAAACCAGTTGGGACAACTACCTGCAGCAATTGCACGATTACATTCAGCCTCGTGCACAAGGCAGCGCCTTCACCGAGCTTTATTTGCAGTTAATGAAGCAGCACCTGGAAGCTATTTCCAAGCCTGGTGGGCTATTTGAAGACACCAAGGTCAGCCAATTGCCATGGCGAGGCCAGCAACGGCGAGTCCGTGTGGTGGTGTACCGACGCACACAGGGCGCGCAGGCGGACGTTCGCGGTCAAGCCCCGGGGCCTTACCTGAAAATCATCTGTGATCGCTTGGTGGGGGGCTTGGCGAACGCCGGCATCAAAACCCATCGCATGGATGGCCACGCCATCCGCCACTGGTTAATTCATTGGTTCAACCCACGCCCAGATCATCTGGGCCCAACCGATGCTGATATTCGACGCTTCTATGAATTGGTATGCAAACAGGTCCCGGTCGCGGAGGAAGGTGATTTACCGCTGGCCAGCGGTACTGACTTCTCACAGAACCTTTGTTACCGCGAACCGCTATCGGACACCGAGAAAGGCCTGTGGTACTTCGACGGTCTCCCCCACCGTGTGGTGATGCTCGATCGTCTGCGCGAAGCCCCAAAGACAGGCCACCTCACCGGTGAAACCCGCAAGGGCGGCGATGCACTCAACGCGCTGTTCGACAAAATGCCAGAGGACACCATTCTCTGTATCACCCTCGTCATCACGCCTCAGGACATCCTCGAAGGGCATCTGGAACAGCTTTCGCGCAAGGCGGTCGGAGATACCCAGGCCTCGATCCTGACGCGCGAGGATGTCGCAACAGCCCGTCAGTTGCTCGGCCGTAAGCACAAGCTGTACCGAGGCAGCGTAGCATTTTACTTGCGCGGTAAAGATGACGCGCAGTTACAGGACCGCAGTTTGCAACTCAGCAGCGCATTACTGGGTGCTGGCATGGAGCCCGTGGAACCTCGGGATGAAGTTGCACCGCTCAACTCGTACCTAAGATGGCTGCCTGGCAACTTCGACCCCAACGCGCGAAAGGCACTGGAATGGTACGCGCAACTGATGTTCGCTCAGCATATTGCGAATCTGGCACCCGTCTGGGGGAGGTCGACCGGAACCGGACATCCGGGCATCACCCTATTTAATCGTGGGGGAGCGCCTATAACCTTCGATCCACTGAACAAGCTGGACCGTCAGATGAACGCGCACCTTTTCATCTTTGGTCCCACCGGTTCAGGCAAATCGGCCAGCGCTACCAGCCTCCTCACCCAACTCATTGCAGTCTACCGGCCACGTCTCTTCATTGTTGAAGCCGGTAATAGCTTTGGCTTGCTAGGTGACTTCGCCAGCAAGCTGGGGTTGACGGTAAACCGTGTTCGATTGGCCCCTGGATCTGGCGTCAGCCTGGCTCCGTTTGCTGATGCAGTAAAACTCATCGAACCCAGCCATAACGTGAAGATCCTCAAGGCTGATGATATTGAGGCCTCGGACGAGCACCTTGCTAGCCAGACCGAGGATGAACAACGCGACATCCTGGGAGAGATGGAAATTACGGCCAGGTTGATGATCACCGGTGGTGAAGAAAAAGAGGACGCCCGCCTTACACGGGCTGACCGTAGCGCCATCCGCCAGTGCATTCTCAACGCGGCGAAAAAGTGCGTTGTCGAACAGCGAATCGTTCTTCCCGAAGATATTCGTGAAGCCCTGCGAGAAACAGGACTTGAACCAGGTATCCCGGCCGCTCGAAGCGCACGCTTTCTGGAGATGGCGGAAGCCTTATCCATGTTCTGCATGGGCACCGAAGGCGATATGTTCAACCGACCTGGTACGCCCTGGCCAGAAGCGGACATAACCATTGTTGACCTGGCGACATACGCGCGAGAAGGGTACAGCGCACAGATGGCCATCTCTTACATATCCCTGCTTAACACGGTGAATAACATCGCAGAACGCGACCAATTCAAAGGCCGCCCTCTGGTCTTCTTCACCGATGAAGGCCATATCCAGTTGAAGGTGCCCCTGCTGTCACCTTATTCCGTCAAGATCACCAAAATGTGGCGAAAACTCGGCGCCTGGTTCTGGATGGCGACCCAGAACGTTGACGACGTGCCGCCAGAGGCCTCGGCCTTGCTCAACATGATCGAGTGGTGGATGTGCTTGAACATGCCCCCGGACGAGGTAGAGAAAATCGCACGTTTTCGTGAACTGACGCCTGCGCAAAAGTCGATGATGCTGTCAGCACGCAAAGAAAGCGGAAAATTCACCGAAGGCGTGGTGCTATCCAAAAGCATGGAGATGTTGTTTCGAGCAGTGCCACCCAGTTTATACCTGGCCCTGGCCATGACCGAGCCTGAGGAGAAAAAACAACGCTTCGACATCATGCAAACCACAGGCTGCAACGAGCTCGATGCCGCCATTGAAGTCGCTGCGACCCTGGATCGTCATCGCGGTATCGAACCACACATCATCACTTTCCCCGAGCAAGTTACGGCCTTGGAGCGCCAAGCATGAGAGCATTAAATTCCCTGACCCAGAATCTGATTGAAAGTCTGATTCACCTACTTGAACAGCCCGGAGAGGACGCCCTTCAAACCCTGGAAGTGTGCGCGCCAGTATTGATAGAGCAACTGCAGCAGGTCGTAGTACGAGCAGTGGATCGTCGCGACGTCGAGTCCCAGCTTCAAACGGTGTTGGCCAACTGGCTCAGGCAGCATCCACAACCCGAGGGTGCTGAGACCGCGCTTCTTGAAGCCCTGCGTAAACAAGCGCTTCTTTCATCCAAGTTAGTTGAGGCTGGGGCATGACTTGCCCTCGCTTGAGAAAGGTAATTCTGGGGTGCCTGTTGTTAGGCCTTACCTTGGCCTTCATTGCCTTCATTCGAGATGAGATGAAAACACCAAATTACACAGGTCCCTGGGTGTATGGCTCGCCCGATGCTCGTTGGACTGTGACAGAGTTTGCGGATCTGGAGTGCCCCTACTGCAAGACGTATACGCCGGCACTGAAGAGTTGGATTCTGCGGCAGAAAGATATAAACCTGCTGTGGCACCACCTGCCTCTGGATTTTCACGGTGCGGCCGCTGTACATGAAGCCAGGCTCGCCGAGTGCGCGGGAAAGCTAGGTGGTGCAATCGCCTTCTGGCAAACCATCGACCAGACCTTTGAACGCACCCGCAGCAACGGTCAGGGTTTCACTGGTCATCTGGAGGTCGATGGCGTTGATTACCAAGACCTGGTGGCCTGTGCGGTAAATGACAAACAGAGCGCCATGAACATTACCCAACAAGCAAAAGAAGCAAGCAGAGCTAGGATTACCGCAACGCCCACTGTGATAATCAAAGACAACATGACGGGTAGAACAATAAAACTTGAAGGTCCCGCTGATGGTGTGACTTTGCTGTCGGCCATTGATTGGCTAGCTCAAAAAAAAGCAACAGCCCCCTGAAAAACTCGACCTTTTAATGAATCAAAGATGCAGATTGCCGCTGCACCAGGTCGCGGCTGACCGCATTCATGAGTATCTGGAGCGCGACACTTAACGCGAGCCTGGCAACGGCCCGCTATTTCGCAAGATCCGGGGCCCGCACCGCCAGCGGCGCCGTTACGGGTAACGGAATTTACAAGGTGGTTGCCCAATGGGCGCACGCAGCGGGCATAGAGGTTGATGGACTGGGCGTGCACGGCCTTCGCGCGACGGCCGCGACCAAAGCGCTGGAACACGACGCCGATATCGGTGCGCTCTCTCAGAACCTCACTGTCCGACTCGACCACTGCTGTAACGTTGGAATCAACTTCATCCTCGCCCTGGTCGTGCGTCTGCACGACCACCTCGGCGTCGGGATCGAGGCGCTTCAAGCGCCGGATCAGTTCCTTTACTTTCATGGCCCGTTTTCCTTCGGCTAGCGATCTATGTCTTGCCTCGCTGCTCGCGCCACTTGCGTTCTTCTTCCTTGAGGTCGATGCCGTGGACGCTTTGAAAGAACTCAAGCTGGCTATAAAGCTTGAGCTGGACTCGCGCCGAATCATGACGACATGGCATGCTCAGATCAAGTTTCTCACCGCCAAATGCTTCTACTGCGGAGGACAACAGTCCACCGAGCAGTACCCACGCTTCAAAAGCAACATCGAGCAGATCCCTGTTAGGAAACTGCGGAACCATCCAAGTGCGCCAGAGCGCCGGTACGGAATCGCAATCCGGGCCAAGTCCACGCAATATCTCGTTTTCTCGACACATCGCCTTGTAGCGCTCGTACGCCTCATCAGATCGTTCCCATGGATGCACGCGGAACGGGAGCACCATCTTTATTTTAGTGCCCTCCATAGTCCCGATCCTCCCGTGGCTGCTGAGATTCAAGGCTCCGTGATGAACCACGAAGTCACGTCGCTTTCCAAGCGTCCTGAATAGGTCGTTCATGGAGACCGTCTCTAGCAATATCTCGATCTTGCCTTTCACGTCAGAATGCCTCTGTAAATCGTTCCGCAAAGCCTGCGGAACTTCCTTTACAGCACGTAGGAACGAATTGCATGAGTAGCGGAAGGGTTCTGGCTCATGGTAATTCGTCTCCATCTGGTGCAAATACCAGTGGCACTCTTCCCATCGGTCAAGAGAGAGCTGCAGTTTGCTATGAGCACAAGACTTCATCGTTCCTCCGCTGAAACCTGCTGATTCTTTCGACTCCGGGTCCTTCACGTTTTTCCTATGCCGATCTGCGTTTGCCGATGCCCTTGCGAGCCTCACAGTCGCACCGAAGGTATTTGGGTATTTCGCAGAGTCACAACGACTACTGCGTTCGTGATCTCGCCTGAGCTCTTCGATGACGTTTACGCTCAGCTTTTTCCAAGCGAGCTATGTCGCTCATAGTCATTGGGACAACCGAGGCGTGGCGCCGCATATCAGCCGTGGTGTGGGAGTGCTTTTCAACAAATGGGCTCACCATTATCCATTCGTTAATGATCGCTATGTGGCCATAGCTTTTAAAGTACTCGTGCCACTGCATGAAGAAATCATTTTTAGTACCTGGGGCCTTGGCCAGATACGCAGTCTCGCAAGCTATTGCAACGTTGCGTAACGCATCCCCGCGATTAGCCGTAGCTGATAGTTTTACATCTAGATCCAAGACGTCGCCTGGCATGGCCTGCAGGGTGGTCAGCTTGAGCAGTATCTGAAAGAAACGCTCAGAGAATGAAGGATGGACTCCTGCCCCGTCATTCGTGTTCGGAAACGTTCTTATGATCCAGAACAGCGCGTAAATGACATAGCAACGAATATCGATGTCCTGGATGCCTGGGAGCCATTGCTGAACAGCGCGGTATACTGCTGCCGCAGCGCATAGGTCAGCATCATGTTCGAAAGCACGTAGCACATGGTCATGTGATCCAAGTTCGATTTGGACCTGATGATGTGCGCGAAACAAATGAGCGTATTCGTGCGCCAAGACCCATGTGAGGCCTATTTGAGGAAACAAATCTGGCAAGCCATCCAGATAGTCCTCATTCCCTGCTTTGACCTTCGATGATGGTATGGCCGTATCAAAGCAGTGCTTAATCATGCCTTGGCTGACCACAATAAGGCCAAGCGGATTGGCCTCAGCCTTGATTTGATCTGTTGTGAGCACAAAAATTTCTGGAACCGGTACGTCCACAGAAAACCTTACGAACATTAGTTCCAATGCTGACCGCGCTTGCTCAAATACAGAGGCTATAGCTGCACGCCGCAAAGGATCTGTGACGCTTTCGAGATACTCACTTACAGGTATCGTCCGGGCATCGCTAATCTCCATGAAGTTTTCCATCAGGTTTTCCGTGTCAGTTGGGGTCCGGCACAAAGCCGTCACCGTTACAGGTTTTGCAAGTTGGTTCGTTGCGACACGGTGCGCGACCGTAGCAGGTCGGGCAACCATGAAACGGCGAGCCGTCTAACCGCCCAGCAAGCCATGTCGATCAGTCGTCGTCACTTTCGAGGTCATCTAATCTTCGATGGTGTTCCTCATGCTCAGCCCACTTGTGCTCTTCTCGTTGTATGGCCTCAATTTCGTCGTCGGTCTTGCCGTACCAGACGCCACCTTCCGATGTTTTATCTGGATATGTAGGATCGAACTCGGCTTCCCAGTCATCGTCTAGGGGTGTTGAAGGAACGTTTGTAATATGTGTCATACGCTTTCCTGTTAGATCTGAGTGCCGAAATTGGCGTATTTCTACATCCTCGGCCCCGGCACTGGGCCAGGGCTTGGGGTGCAGCTGAGCGTTTTCCGTGGTTCGTGAAGCTGGTGTTGAACAGGGTGATTTGTCGCCCTGGTTGGCACCGGCCAGCAAGCCTATGGGCGCGCTAGCCGAGCTTCATCGTTACTTGCGTTTGACCTGCTGCTCCACCTGCAGGGCGTTACTCTTGACCAGCTGGTTGTGGCTTTCGACCTGGATTTTGGCTTGCATCTTCTGCAATTCCAGCGACTCAGCCTGGACAGCTTGGATCTGAGTCAGCGATGCGTTGATGGCTGCGAGCTGCTTGTTCTGCTCGTCGATCTGCGCTTGGCTCGCGCAACCGGTTAGCGAAAGGATGGCCAGCGCCGCAGCGCCTAGGGTGATACGTGTTTTCATCGGATCGTTCCTTCAATCGGCGCCGGGCAGTCCGGCGCTTCTACGTCCTCGGCCCCAGTTTTTTAGGCCAGGGCTTTAGGGTGCAGCTGAGCGATTTCCGTGGTTCGTGGAGCTGGTGATTATCGGGAGTAACGCGCCTTGGTTGCTTACCGACTTACCTTGCCCGAGCGCACGTCAAGGTACAGTCGATTTGCTTTGGTCATGCCACCACAGTACATGAAATACATGCCTTGGCCCTGAGCAGGGGATAACATCCATCCTCCTACTTCCTCAAAGTCTCCCGCGGTACAGGTTCCGTTATCTATCAGCTCCCGAGCTGCTTTGGCGAATTGAGTACGGTAGAGACGGTAGTCGTCCGAGCTTTTGACTAACGCGTTGTCACCGCTGGCATCCTCACCTGGATCAGCGGGCCTATCTTTTGTAAGCGACGTAATTGGTACCCATTCTGCGAACATCCCATTAATGATGCCGTTACCGGCAACGCACGCGGAGTTCCCGCTTTTCACGTATTCACTGATGCCGCCTGAGCAAGAGGCTGAGTAGGGCTTGGTAACGCGAACCCAATCCCCCTTCGTCTCCAGAACAGTCACTCCTTCGCGAAACATTAGTTGGCCAGCCACACCACACTTAACGGACGGACAGGTAGAGCGCGCCACTCGGTCGGTGGACACCCATAACTCAGGCTCTGCAACAGCAATGTTGGCGGTAATCATAAAAGCCATTACCGTGAGCAATGCGGCAGGGATCGTGCAACGGTGTGTTTTAACTGTGATGATCATGTCGCCATTCCTTTGTCGTCGCAGACTCGAAAAACTGCGCTTCTTCGGCTGCTGCCGCCCGAGCTTTTAGGTCGGGGCTTGTGGTGTATCTGGTCGACTTTTCCTATTTGGCTGAGGGTGCGATGACCAGTTCATTGATTGCAGCGCGGTAGCCGTCGTGTGGGTAGCAAAGCCAGCCCTCAGGCATGCAATAGCCCATCCTTCGATCCTGATCACAGAATAGGGAATGCCAGCCACCCTCTCTCTCGAAAATCCACCCCGTCAGACCTGTTCCCTCAAATTGATCGTGGGTTATGTCGAGGATGAGATTCCCGACCTCAAACCAGGCATGAGTTTGGCCAAAGCCGAGAAATGGATGGCCTTGCCCGCACACATAAATCCCGTCGTATTGAAGCCGCTCTTTCACGATTCGCCCTAAGATCTCAGCAGCAGGTCCGCATGCCCCGTTCGGAAACTCATGGAACATAGAGAATTTTTTGTCTGCCAAGCCCTCCAGCCCGCTCCGACACGCTTCAGCTACAGCTGCAAGGGCGATACGATCAATCATTTTGGATTTTCCGTTGTTCGTGGAGCTTGTGGTGGACGGGGTGACTTGGCGCCCTGGACGGCATCAGCCAGCAAGCCTGTGGGCGCGGGAGCCGCTCTTTTCCGTTGCCCATCGTGGCGCCCTTACTTCATGCAGTCGCGGCGAGATTCCGGGCTTACCTCGCAAATTTCCTTGCCGTCTTTGCCCAGTTTTAAGAAGTGCTCGACCCGTCCCTCTCCTTCTACGATCTTGGTACGTGAGACGACCACGTCGCCAGGACCGCTCCAGCTCGTCCCGAAGTAATGGCCATCGACGTAAACCACTCGACCGTATGCGAAAAACTTTGCCCTCGGCGTCTCGCCCTGTAGAAGGGCTACCATATCGAGAGTAAAGATCGAGGACGAGTTGGCGCCGGTATGCGCCTCTATATACGCCAGATTGCGCAGCTCGTCGTATCCGCCGATATGGAAGTCCTCGACCTTAAGCTCAGGGTCCATCGCAGTCGATACCAGGACGAGCCTTTGGATAGCATCTCCTTCTGCCTGGATCAGAACAATCGCAGCTTCTGTATCTCCGTCGTCAGGGCGCAGCTTGTTTGCGGCGATCAGCGCGACGTTGCTCAGGGGATGAATGCCGGATGTCATCGTCAAGCCTTGGCCGGCAGCCGCTTGGGACACGTCTTCTCCCAGGTAACAGAGTCGGTCCCGGTATGTATTCAGGATGTCAGCGCCAGGTCCGTGGAGCGGCATGTTGAGGCTAAGGCGACCCATGCGATCCAAGTGCTCATAGATAGAGGCACAATCCAGCCTCACCTTATCCGGCGAAGCCAAAACTGGTCCAGCTGCTAGGACGGCGGCGGGGAGCAGGCAACAGGCGAGTGCTTTGAGCATGACTTTCCGTTGTTTGTGGAGCTGGTGGTGGACGGGGTGACGTGTCGCCCTGGACGAAAGCAGCCAGCAAGCCCATGGGCGCGGTAGCCGTTCTTTCGTATTTCAGTCTAATAGACCTTGCTGGATCGCAAGCTCTTTTGCATCGCTGAATACACTCTGCAACACATCCGCCCGCGGCCCACCATCTACTGGCCAGCAGCGGAAGTCATTAACACCACTTCCATGGCGCGCTATCACTTCTGGAACAGGATGCCCATGAGGGTCAAAATACAAGTCGAACCGCCCCTTGGTGCCAAGAAATTTGCAATCACCTGGGTGTTCTGCATGTTTAGGTCGAGACATGTGGATTTTTCCGTCAATTAGTATTTTTCGAGGCTTCGCTTTGCTGAGCTGACGCAATCGCCGTATCCGCTAGCGTCCTCGCTGTCAGCGTAAACTTCATCGCAGATCTGCTTCGCTTGCTGCGTGGAGGATGCTGTATGTGCCGGTGGATTGCAGGCTGAAGTATTCGCAGCAATTATGGCGGCGATAATCAAACCCAAAGCTATCAGCGTATGACGGGGCTCCATGCTTCGTTTTCCGTTCTATTTGCGCTATGGCGAAATTATAATTAGGTCGCCCTGTTATGTCTGACGTCCATCAGAGTTCAGAATGCCGTTAGAAACCTCGTTATCTATCTCCATCTGGTCCAGAAACGCTCTCTCAGCCGCACTTGGTAATTTGTACCGATAAATAACGTCAGTAACATCTTTGATGTCCGAAATGCTCCGATCAATGTTTACAGACGCCTCAACTAATTGCTCCAGGTGAGCAGTAGTCGATTGGAACCTTTGGCTCTGGTCAGCACTTATGTCGTGAAGAACTGCAGTGGTCTGAATGAGCGACGAAATTCCGGTCTTTACTTGGGATACGTTGAAGAGGATTCCAAACGCAAGGATGCATATCACCCCCAAGAGACCAGCAATGAGTCCTAGCAAAACTTCAACCATGAGATTCTCCTATCAATCATCGTGGGGGCGATCAGAGCGCCCTGATACTGCTAAAAGGCCAATCCAGGGCAGGTGGTATGCAGCGATTTTTACTCTAACTTTCGGTACGTCTCGCCAAGGCGAACAGCCTGGTTTGTCACATGTTTTGATGCAGCGACCAGCCAGGAAACCGAGCATTAAGGCATCGAGTAATAGCCCGCTGCTCTAGTAGATTAAACTCAGGCGACGACCTTAGCTTTACAAGATCGCCCTCAGCTACCGAGTCCAACGCTCGCTTAAATTCCCTATACCCGCTCCAGGTACGTTTCGTAGCGACGATTGCTGTCGAAGCTACTAGCCAAAGCATAGCAAGCATCATCCCGCCTGAAATCAAAGCAGCGATCTCACCCGTCTTCCGTGGGAGAAGGTTCCAGCAGAGTGCTGCACCAAACGAAAGGAAGCCAAGTGCGATAAGCTTTTTTATCAGCGGTCTGATAGGAGTAGGCTTCACAAATGTCTTCATTTTCTGAACTACTAATTTTCTAGCCATGTTCATTCCTTTGATTATTCATGGACATTACAGTCGAGGTGCTTGGTCGAACGCATTAAGATGATTATCAGCAGACCAGATATAAACTCGTCTTGCCGGATTCAGTGAGCAAAGACGCTGCCAGTCATGAATAATGGATAGGTCACCGAGCCCACTGCCACGCATTGCATGTTCCGGAAATTCTAACAACCAAGCGTGCATCTCATCCTCCTGCAAGAAGCTGATGGCCTTGAATGGGGAACGTCCCGCTAATGCGGCCTTAACCTGCTGAACAAAATTTTCTGCACAGCTACGTCGCATAACACCGTCACCGTTTTGCCCGATGTGATTACCGGTTTCAAGTATTGTGGCCATCGGCAAAAACAGCGACTCCCTGCCGTGTATGCGCTGCTCTAACTGCTGGAGCGTCTCAAGGTGTCGTTGGGCCTTCATAGGCACATTAAGGATTTCTACGAAAATGGAGGTATCGATCAAACAAACAGCCGTCATTCCTCTCCTCCTTGTGTGCATTGGCGAAGCCCCGCCAACCAGTCCAGTGCCTGAGCCTTACGCTCCTCCTCGGTGGTACTGTCTTTTAGAAATCGATCAAGAACCCGCCGCGTCATGAGTTGCCCTAGCGGACCTTGTGCCACCAATTCAGGGTATCGGTCTAGATCACCTAGACGTATCAAACGGCTGTCGCCCTCTTCCGGGTCGCGATAACACGCAACCACATCAGCCAACGCACCATCAGGTAATGCGTCCATGAGCGCCGGGTTGTGTGATGTAAGTAAAACCCGCAGTTCCCTCTCTGCAGCGATGGCTTGGAGTTGCTTTACTAGGGTTTCCGCCCTGCTAGGGTGAACGCCATTGTCGATTTCTTCGATTACCACCAGCGCTCCCGCAGGAGCAGTCAATAGAGCTGCACCAATAGCCAGTACGCGAAGCGTTCCGTCGGAGAGCAAAGGGGCATCAACTTTCCTGCTTTTCTGCCCGAAAGACTCCACCAGTCGAACCATTACATCGTTGCGATCAGTCTTGATGAACTCGATATCAGTGATGTCTTGTTCGGGCAAAGACTTAATGAACGTAAGCAGCTTTGCCTTCTGTTCCGAGGTTTGGGAAATCTGATATAGCACGGCTGAAAGATTGCTGCCGTCCTCTTTAATAAGGTCGTCTTTCACATATGCATAGTCACGCATCAGCGCAGGACGCGGATCAAGAAACACCACATTACGCAAGGTTTCGCGTATAGCTTTTGTCACAGCCGGAATCACACGCTGTGATTCCTGATGGCCCGACTCGAATCGACCAGGCGTTTCAAGTTGATAAAATATGGCTTGCCGGTTTGAACAAGGGATATGGGGCTTATTCTTACCACGCTTGAAATTATTATATGCAACTCTTATCTCGTCAGTATGGGAGTTAGGCAGACCGTCTATTTGATATAGCGGTACTGCTTCACCCTGCTTCACAACGCTTTCTGCCGTAACGACCAGTTGATCGGCTACAAGACCAATCGAGATTTCAAAATGGTCCCAGCTTTGCGGCATGCCCTCGAATCGACCTCCAAGACTGAAGCTTGCAAGAGGGTCGCGTAGCAGGTCGTTAGCTTGCCCTCGGACCACCGCATCCCCACTCTGAATAGATCGTGTGATGTCATCAAGACGACTCCCTTTGGCCAGCCAGTTAAGAAGTCGGATAGCCTCAAGTACATTGCTCTTGCCGGAGGCATTGGCGCCGATCAAAAAGGTCATGGCCGACAACGGCAGGCTAGCCCTCTCGTAGCTCTTGAAGTTTTTGAGTTCAATTGAAATCAACATACTTTTTGATGCTCGTGTAAGCGTCATTAAATTATTCTCCGCACAATGTCGCCCAAGCGCACAGGATCTCCGGCACAGAGCTTTTTGACCGCTTCCAAACTTTCTATGCCCAGTATCTCGCTGATGTGTCTCAGATCGATGCCGCGGCGTTTGAGCTTGACCGCAAGGGTCCGTCGCCCTGACTGCGCACTGGCCCCCTCAATCCCAGCAAGGCCGAACAGGCGCGTATACAGCCGGCTGAGCTGGTTAGCGCTGTAGTAGGTCTTTCCGTCTCGGCGCTGCGCGCTGATTTTCAAACCTTCGCCCGTGCGACCGGACACGAATAACGGCGACTCAGGATCAAGGCCACGGAAAGCCATCACCCTGGTCGAAACGCCGTGACCGCGTGCGAGGCGTTCTGCAAGGTGCGCGTCTATGGCATTGGTCAATTTCTTGCTGGTCCAGCACAACGGCCTAGAACGATGGTTGTAGGCGATTTCGGCCCGCACCTGAGAGTCGATCAGCACAGCGCCGGAATCGGTGAGGTAGTCGCTCACGCGCAGACGGCAAATCTCCGTCACCGTCATGCCGGTGCCAAAGCATGTAAGCAGCAGCGCCGCATCACGACAGCCGTTCTCTTGGCTGCTCACTTTGGCGACTCTCACAGCGTGTTCAAGCTGCTCATCTTCAATAACAATCGCCTTAGGCATACTTCACTCTAAATGCTGTTTTATCATCAATCCTAACATAGTACGTTATCAACAATGCCTGGAACAGCCCCGCCTGCTCGATGTACAAGGTGTTCACGGAAAATCCCATCCAGGTACACAACAAACTGTAAGACCGAAATACCGCTTACCCCTAAATCCTATTTCCTACTGCACCCATCGTCCCGATCCGGTTTCCTGTACTTGAATTCACTTCAGGTACGGTGCCATGACCGACATCCACACCCACCTTAGCCAAATGCGGCACTGGTTTTTTCCACTGCTACTGCTCCTGCCCACGGTTTCCCACGCAGAAACCTGGGTCATTACCAACCATGCACATCCGGTGTCGGCACCCTCCGGCACTCGCATCATTCTCCTGGATGATCAGCAACGTCTTGAAGAACAACTGTCACGCGAGCTGCCCGCTGATCCGCGCCAGGCAGAAGCAACGATTCAACGCTACCTAGCCAGCCCTGCAGGTAGGCACCTGCAAAACGATCTCGCTCTAGCCCAGCAAGGGGTCACGGACGCCTGGAGCCTGGGTGTCGAAAAACTCCCGGCCGTGGTCGTTGACCGTCGCTACGTCATCTACGGCGAGCCGGACGTCACTAAAGCCGTCACGCTGATTGATCGAGCACGGAGCCTGTCACGATGAGGCACTCACCCTTCCCGATCAGACCATTGTCGCTGGCTATCACTTTCAGTTTGTCCTTCAGCGCATCAGCCGCAATTAACTCGGCTGCGATCATTGCATCGACCCTTTCGCCAACGTGCCTGGAGTACAAGGTGGTCGGCATTTGCTATTGGCTGCTCTGTACGCCTTTCGGCTGCAAGGTCAAAACCTCGACCAAGGTTCGTCACTACGTGCCAGACGCGGTGGTGTCTGCATACTCAAATACAGGGGCTAATCCGTGGATAGAAATGTCACCCCTTGGCACACCGAACGCGATGGCTCAGGCAGGCAACGACGGCACCACCAACCACGTTGCAGAGAACAACACCATTAAGTTCAAAGAAGCCGATGTCATTGGCCATCCCGGAGGTGCGACGTTGAGTCAGTTCGCAAGCGCCTCGGGCTACGTTTGCAAGGGTGCAACTTTACCGCTTGTGCCCTACTTCCTCAGTACCCTTGACCCTATTGCCTGGCGGTACGGTGTACCCGAGTCCGTATACCCAGAGGCACTCATTCCTGGAATGCGTGAAGTCGGCAGTCTGCTCACCGCAAATAGCTGGGGGAATATCTATCCACGCAGCGGTTTTCTCAACCAGACCGATGATTACAAGACCGGAGCAGTGATTGCGCAGCGTGCCGGCGACGTGGTGACCCGCCCAGGCCAGGTACATGTCTACTTGCCGATGCTCGCCCTTCCCTACCCTGGCTACTGGCCTGCAGGGCCGCTACGCGAAGGTGACGCCTCGACTGGCAAGTGGCAAGAGCTTACCCCAGTCCTCAACCCGACTTGCGCAACCTTTCCCACCATCGGCCCGAACATCGATGCGCAGGATGGTGGTTACGCCTGGGCGCTCTGGCGCCCGTATTCGTGCTGCCAGCGTCGTGGCCAGACCTTCCTCGGTAGTACGGACTTCCAATGAATTTCAGTTATCGGAGCACAACATGAAACTCACCACCTTGGCGATCGGACTGCTCTGCTGCTTCAGCAGTGCGTTAGCGCTTTCTGCTGATCCAATCAACGTCTCCTCTTCTGGAAGCGTCATTGGAGATGACGTGCTGTACAACATCGGCGGGGGCAATGCCGTAACAATGGGTAGCGCCGGTAACATGGACAGCATCTCCGTTGGCGGCGGTTGGAGTAACAATCTGGTCTGCGGAAATATGAGTATGAGCAACACCCTGCAGAATCAGTTGAATGGAGCCACCTCTGGATTCCAGAACATCATGAGTTCCGTGGTACAGAACGCCACCAGCGCCGTTGCTTCTCTGCCGGCGTTAATTCTTCAACGTGCAAACCCAGCGCTGTACAACCTCATCACCAACGGCATCTTGCAGGCTCGATTGGACTTTGACCGTTCCAAAGGTACTTGCCGCGCCATTGGAGAAAAAATGGCCGATATCGCCGGCAACCAAATGGGTTGGGGCAAGCTCGCTGAGGGTCAGGCCATGAGCCAGGCACTGACATCCACCACGGACGCGGTATCTGCTGTGGAGCAAGTCGAAAAGAAAGGTGGCAACGATGGCGTCACTTGGGTTGGGGGGGATCGAGCTGGAGGTTCCGGCCAAAAGCCTATTCGGATCGTGGGGGACGTCACCAAGGCGGGCTACAACCTGCTGAACAAGCGTGCCGCCGGCGACACATCCTCGATCAGCAAAGACAACTGCAACAATGGCATGGTGTGCAACGTTTGGTCATCACCACAAGAGGCCACGGCCTTCGCCACTCGAGTGCTGGGGGAACAGCAACAGCAGACCTGTGACAGTTGCCCTAAAACGGTTACAGCCGCAGGCGTCGGTCTCACGCCGCTGATTCAGGAAACGTACGACACCAAGCTGAAGGCTCTGCAGGAGCTGCTGAGCGGAAGCAAAACCTTGTCGGTAGACAACCTGGAAGCGGCAAGCAGTAACTCCCTGCCCATTACCCGAGGGGTGGTGGCGGCGCTCAAGGACGAGCGTGATCAGGACGTGCTTGCTCGCAGGCTTGCCTCCGAAGTCGCGCTTTCTGATGTCTTGGAGAAAGCCTTGACCCTGCAGCGCACGCTGATGGCGGGCAGTCGCGAGCCGAACGTCGCGGCTAATGATCTCGCCGTTCAGGCAGTCGGTCAGCAGAGCTCCTCACTGCAGCAGGAAATAGGCAATCTAAAGATGGAGCTGGATATGCGTCAGCAGCTCGCTAAGAACTCGCCTCTCACCATCATCGAGCGCGGTAAAGCGCGAGCAGAAGACTCACGTGGTGTGTCTCCGGGGGCCCCTGAAACGGATCGCCTGAACCAGTTGCAGTCACCCGCGAAGAACAATCAGTGAGAAATAGGCCATGACCGATTCTCAGGATCCTGTCGCCATACCCGGCCGTTCACAGACTCGACGAGTCGTGCGGTGCATTATGTTGGTTCTAGGCACGTTGCTCTCAGCTACCGCTCTCATGGTACTACTCAGTGCCGTTTTGATGAGCGTGTTCGACAGTGCTGAGCAATGGCAAGCCTGGCGTACCGACCATTACTGGACCCTCGCCACTTGGCGCCTGGTGGTCTATGCCTTCCTTGTCGCGAGCTGGCTCAAGCTCAAAGCGCGATTATCCCAATCTAAACGGGCTGAAGCCCGAAGGGAGCTCAGGAGGTTGGAGGTCTTGATTGTGCTGCTGTTTGTCATGATCGAACTGAGCAAAGCGTTTCTCCCCAGTGGAGGCTTCCAATGACGCTCTACACCAATGACTATCTTGAGTACTACCTAACGCTGGTGGGTTGGATCATCAACAACGGCATCTGGGATATGATTTCTGACACCGGCTTGTTCGCCCTGCCCTTCAGTATCATCGTTATTCGAGAATGGCTGAAGGTGCGGGGTGAAGGGGCTGATGAGGGCAACAAAGGGGTACTTTCACTGGCCCGGATCGAGACCCAGATTTATGTGGGTTACATCGTCGTCGCATTCTTCGCTGTACCAGCCGTCAATGTGAGCTTTGATACCCTGACATTTGATCAAAGCAGATCTCAGCAGTGTCAGTACAACTTACCTAAACCATCCGATACAGGCTGGAACACATCATTCAGTACACTGGCGGGTAAGAGCGCACAAATGCCCATGTGGTGGGCCTTTATGCATGCCCTATCGAAGGGGTTAACAAACGGTGCTGTAGCAGCAATTCCTTGCGGAACCGATTTGCGGCAAGTCCGTATGGATGTGAACAACACCAAAATCAATAACCCATTACTGGCTCAGGAAATCGGTGACTTTACCCATGACTGCTATGGCCCCTCCCGCGCACGACTCTTCATGCGTCAACCTGATCTTGGCGCGAAAGCCGATGATCCAAAGTTCTTGGAGGATCTAAGTTGGATCGGCTCGCACTTCTTGCTTAACACCTCGGGTTACTACGACACCGACTACTCTAAGACACCAAGAGCCTCTTGGCCGTACAACTCAACACGCGATGTGGCCTTACCGCAAGTGAGCGGCGGCGGCGGATACCCAACCTGCAAGCAATGGTGGTCCGATAGCGGAGTGGGTCTGCGAGATCGTATCAAGGCTCAAGTGTCGCCAGACCTGATGACCAGGATGCTCGGCTGGGCCAAGTGGTTGTCACCAGAAGACGTAACCGACTCGCTTGTTCGGCAACTGGTCTCACCGTCTAATCAAGTGAAAGGAGACGTGTATTCGGACTACGGCGGGCAAATCAACGGAACCGTTTGGAACGGCGCCGCCCGGGCTGCTGGGACCCTAGGCGTTGCATTAGGGTCAATGGCCTATTTCCCAGCTATGGACATGGTTCGTCAGGCGTTACCGATGGTGATGGCATTCTTGAAGATGTCCATGGTGATTTGCATACCGCTGGTACTGATTGTCGGCGCCTATCAACTGCAGGTTGCCATGACATTAACGGTTGTGTTTTTTGCACTGATTTTCGTCGACTTCTGGTTTCAACTGGCCAGGTGGATCGACACCACGATCTTGGATGCCTTGTATGGTTCGGGCTCACCGCATTTATCATTTGATCCAGTAATGGGGTTAAACGCCACAACTCAAGACGCGATCTTGAACTTCGTGATGGGGGCGATGTTCATCATCCTCCCAGTATTTTGGGTAGGAGCACTCGGTTGGGCGGGCATAAAAGCGGGTTCAGTTCTAGGCGGATTGCAAACCGGTACTGACGGAGTTCAAAAAGCAGGGGCTCAGGGGGGAGGCCTGGCTAAGCAAGCGGTTGTTGGTGTGGCTGGAACAAAAAACTGAGAAGAATCCGGAATGATTAAGAAAACTATAAATTGTCTTGATCCTTGATCATTCCTCTTCTGCGTCAGTACGAACACCATTCAAGTACTGACCATAGCCATACAGGCCATATCGAAAGCCGTCATCCTGCCCAGATAATTCATCTTGACTCATCTTCAAGGAAGAAGAATCTCCTTTAACCAACACAACCAAAACGAGCCCGGCGGTTAGAACTGCCATAAACAAACTTGCAACCCAGTGGAATAAACCCACTGAAAAAAACACGGCCACTGCGATCAGGGCCAGACGTTTGACCCAACGCAGTGTGCGGTTCTGACTGAACCAAACGGCGCGCACGATAACACCCAAGGCATAGCCCAAGCGGCTTGCGACTCCCTGAGTGATGTGTGTGGTCATGATGCTCATCCTCGAATGCCTCAATAACTAGAGGCGCTTTGACATTATTTATAGTCCTGATTTTTCTCTGCCGCAAGCCTTTCTGATGCACAACTGCCTCGGCTCCCCTGCCCATACGCCCAGCTTTTCAACGCAGAAAATGGCCCAAAGGGTAAAAGGGTCTGCAAGAGCGAATGGAAAGGTTCACAAAGGTAAAAGCCCTACCCGAAAGGGCCGCCGTCAGCGGGGAAAAGCAAAAGGCTGCACGGCACGAATACGTCACTCCTGGAGACCATTCATCACCGCAACGGCAAAAGGTGGCAAGTAGCCAAAGAAATACCTGCGACCACTAATGTTATTTTTACCTTGTTCAGCGCACCTCGGATAGGCGAAAAGCCCGCCCCATAAGTCAATTATGGAGCAAGCGATGTTCTCTATTTTCCGTCGCAAAAAAGCGCTACCCGCCCAAGGCCCCTCTCCTAACGGCTTCTTGCAGCCGGCCTCCAGCCAAACACTGCTGGCATCGCCACGTCGTCAAAAACTGCTGGAGAATATCTGGCAGCGAGCATCGTTATCCCGCTCACAATTTGCAGAACTCTATCGGCTACCACTTGAACGCTACGCGGAGTTGGTCCAGCAGCTCCCTGCTTCGCAGAACCACCACCATGCACACCCTGGCGGCATGCTGGATCACGGGCTTGAGATCGTCGCCTACGCCCTGAAGATTCGACAGACCTACCTGCTCCCCATAGGCGCGCCACCGGAATCTCAATCCGCTCAGGCCGAAGCATGGACTGCTGCAGCAGCTTATGGGGCTCTGATACACGACCTCGGCAAGATTGCCGTCGACGTGCACATCGAACTGGAGGGAGGTAAAACCTGGCACCCGTGGCATGGCCCGATTAACCGTCCTTACCGCTTTCGCTACGTGAAAGGACGTAACTACCAGCTACATGGCGCCGCCGCCGCACTGATTTACGCCCAGATCCTCACCCCGGAGATTTTGGACTGGCTCAGTGACTTCCGTGAAGTGTGGTCGCAATTGATCTTCATCTTGGCCGGGCAGTACGAACACGCCGGCATTCTGGGCGAGATCGTAGTCAAGGCCGACCAGGCGTCCGTAGCCCAGGAGCTCGGCGGCAATCCTGCCCGCGCACTGTCCGCGCCAAAACAGTCCTTGCAGCGGCAATTGGCGGACGGTTTGCGTTATCTGGTACGTGACACATTCAAGCTGAATCAGCCTGATGGACCTGCAGATGGTTGGCTGACGCAAGATGCCTTGTGGCTGGTCAGCAAGCCTATCGCCGATCAACTACGCGCCTATTTGCTAACCCAAGGCGTCGAGGGTGTCCCCAGCTCCAATGCGCCGTTCTTCAACATGCTGCAGGATCAGGGGGTTATCCAGACCAATGCCCAGGACAAGGCAGTTTGGAGGGCTACGATCGACAACGGCCGCGGTTGGCGAAACACCTTCACCCTGCTCAAGCTCTCCCCTGCGCTGATTTGGAATGACCCAAACGACCGGCCCCCAGCCTATACAGGCACTTTAGAAGTTGAAGCGGGCGATCCGGTAGAAAACTCTCCGGCGAAAAACAACATGACAACACCAGCGGGAGTATTGCCTTTAGACGTTGAATCTAGCGCGATCCCAACCGCTTTGGCACCGCCAGAAGCCCCCCCTTTAGAAGTCTCGCAACCTCCTTCGAGCAACCCGGCTGAATTTGACGAGCTACTGGCCCTCCTTGGTAATATCAATGAGCCACTAGAAAATAACAAAAACAACCAAGCATCAGCGGCACTCACCCCCCTCCTTCAATTGGATGATACTCAGGCTTCACTCAGCTCGAATGAAGGGGATGCGACTCTCGCAATTGCTAAAGAAGTAGCTCCGATGCCTAGGATTAACACTGAGTTTGGTAGGGAATTTGTTGAATGGCTCAAAAACGGCATCGCATCCCGCAGCATCATCATAAATGACGCTAAAGCACAAGTTCATACGGTGGCGGGGACCGCGATGTTGGTAACGCCTGGAATATTCAAACGCTATGTTCTGGAGTTTCCTCACATTGAACAGCAGGCTAAAGCACAGCAGGTGAATGCTTGGCAGATGGTTCAGCGGAGTTTCGAGAAGCTGAAGCTTCATAAAAAAACTGCGAAACACCTTAATATTTGGACATGCGACGTTGTTGGACCTCGAAAAACTAAGCAGCTCAAGGGGTACTTACTTATAGACCCGCTCACGATTTTCTCTGAGGCTCCCTTTGACAACGTCAGCCTGTCTCTGAAATCGGAATTATTGGAATCACCGGAATGATCACGCCTTTGAAGTTAACAGAGGAGTATATATTTGCCCACGATCTTCGCGATGCTAGTGCGAAGATCTATCGTGCATCGACCAAAGCACTAATCAAGCATTTTCGAACAACCCCGATTGAGGAGATTGATCATCGTGCAGTACTAACATGGAGAAAGAAGATTCTTGAGAATGGATTATCCAAACGAAGCTGGAACACCTACTCGAATCATCTTCGTACTGTTTGGGGCTATGCCATAGAGCACGGCCTGACGACCCACACCACGATCAATCCATTCAGAAAAACCAGCGTAATTCCACCCAAGCGAGCCAGCAAGACAATCAATGGAGAAGCCATACAAAGAGCACGTAAATGGCTCACATCTCTTGTTGGGCAAGAGCGCTGCACTCAAGAGCGTAGCCCAATAACACCTGCCTGGTTCTGGCTCGCAGTTTTCGAGATGTTTTATTACACCGGTATTCGTTTGAATGCCTTGCTATGCCTACGCTACAAGGATATTGACTGGGGCAGTCAAATGATCCTAGTGCGCGGCGAAACAGAAAAAACCCACCGAGAGTTTTTTCTCCCCATCATGGAGGGGCTCGCGCCGCACCTTTGCAGAATACTAGGAGAAGCAGAGAAGATAGGTTTTTCACCTGACGATCAGCTATTTAACGTCAACCGATTCTCCCGGCACTATCAGGGCAAGGAAATGAACATCGACCAGGTCGAGTCGATGTACCGCAAGCTTACCGATAAAGTGCGGGTGCGGATGACTCCTCACCGCTTTAGGCACACCCTCGCAACAGACTTGATGAAACAACCAGAGAGAAATATCCATCTCACGAAGAGTCTGCTGAACCACTCGAATATTGCAACGACGATGAATTACATCGAAGTCGACTATGGCCACATGCGTGCGGTTCTGCACGAGAGAAGCCTGGCTCAGGGTGCTTTAAGCCGTGTTAGACGAGTTGACCCAAGCGGCACAACTCCGACTTCAACCACTACGCTCCCACCCGCTCAAACTAGACTGCCACCGCCAGAAAGCGCCCATCCGAAACCTAAGAAGTTGCAGCCCCCACAACAACGGACTATCGCAGAGGTCAATAGTGATAGGCCTAGCAGATCAACAGGTCCTAGCATACTGCAGAAAGCTCTCGAGTTTGCATCTGCGCAACTACATCGCGGTTCTGTGACATCAGCCACGGATGGACAGACAGATCAAATAGATCAGAATCTAGTGTTAACGCTAATGGCTAGCGGACTAGGCGTCGGCAGATTCAGGAAAAGCACCTCAACTGAGCGATCGATGGGAATCACATCGTTCTCCCGAGCATCTCCGTAGCACCAGACCTGAGTCAAAGCACACCGTTATGGCAAGCAGGGCTAACCAGAGGCTTTGGCGTGCCTGCAAAATAATTATCTGAGAAATCGGTCCTGGGATTGTGCGTTAGAGGCATCTATCTGATCCACAAACGAAAAAAGGCGCCAAAAAGGCGCCTTTTTTCTTGAAAAATGGTCGGGGTAAGGGGATTCGAACTCCTGACATCCTGCTCCCAAAGCAGGCGCGCTACCGGACTGCGCTATACCCCGGAATGCGCACCGAAAAAGCGGTGCACATTGACATCATGACGAACCGAAACTACTGTTCGCCTCAGACGGCTGCATGTCTACGGCGATATCTAAGTGCAGTAACACTTTCCAAAACCGTAAAACCGCCTTGATCAGAGCTTGAACCTCTGATCCTAAGATTTGATTCCAGCGCTAACTGGTCTCAAAAATGGTGGGTCGTGTGGGATTCGAACCTACGACCAATTGGTTAAAAGCCAACTGCTCTACCAACTGAGCTAACGACCCAAAAATGGTCGGGGTAAGGGGATTCGAACTCCTGACATCCTGCTCCCAAAGCAGGCGCGCTACCGGACTGCGCTATACCCCGGTTTTGAAATTGGCTCCGTGACCAGGACTCGAACCTGGGACCCAATGATTAACAGTCATTTGCTCTACCGACTGAGCTATCACGGAACTACACATTTCAAATTTACAACTTTTACTGCGATACAACCTTCTCTTCGATCCGTCCGTATCGCTACGTTCGTGTCTCTGAGGCGCGCTATTCTACAATCTTAAAAACCCCTGTCAACCCTTTAAATTGCTTTTAAGACAATGATTTGCGCTTCTTTCTGATTTCTCCTTGGGGAGAAGAAACCCGTGGGCTGACGTTGCTGCGGGGCGCACTTTACAAGCCTTTGCCTTACAGTTCAACGCCCTAACGAAAAAAAAGGCCCCGCAATGCGGGGCCTCCTCTTATCGCCATACAGGCAAGGCTCAGTGGAAGACGATTTCGTCGTTTTCCACGGTCGCCGTGACGCTGGTCCCTGGCATGAAGCTGCCCGACAGGATCAATTGCGCCAGTGGGTTCTCGATCCAGCGCTGGATCGCACGCTTCAATGGCCGTGCGCCATACACCGGGTCGTAACCGACCGCGATCAATTTGTCCAACGCCTCGCGGCTCAGCTCCAGCGACAACTCGCGCTCGGCCAGGCGGCTGCGCAGGCGCCCCAGCTGGATCTCGGTGATACCCGCAATCTGATCCCGCGCCAAAGGCTCGAAGATCACCACTTCGTCGACCCGGTTGATGAATTCCGGGCGGAAGTGCGAGGTCAAGGCATCCATCACCGCAGCGCGCTGGGCTTCGCGATCACCCACCAGTTCCTGGATCTGTACCGACCCCAGGTTGGAGGTCATCACGATCACCGTATTACGGAAATCCACGGTACGCCCGTGGCTGTCCGTCAGGCGGCCATCTTCCAACACTTGCAGCAGGATGTTGAACACATCCGGGTGGGCCTTCTCGACCTCATCCAGCAGGATCACCGAGTAAGGCTTGCGCCGCACTGCTTCGGTCAGGTAACCGCCCTCTTCGTAGCCTACATAGCCTGGTGGAGCCCCAATCAGGCGAGCCACGGAGTGTTTCTCCATGAACTCGGACATATCGATGCGCACCATGGCCTCTTCGGTATCGAAAAGGAACTCGGCCAAGGCTTTGCACAGCTCAGTCTTACCCACACCGGTCGGGCCGAGGAACATGAACGAGCCACTCGGACGGTTCGGGTCGGACAAGCCAGCCCGGGAACGTCGTACCGCGTTGGACACCGCCACCACCGCCTCTTCCTGACCGATGACGCGCTGGTGCAACAGGCTTTCCATCTTCATCAGCTTGTCGCGCTCGCCTTCGAGCATTTTCGACACAGGGATACCGGTCCACTTCGAGACGACTTCGGCAATTTCTTCCTCGGTCACCTTGCTGCGCAGCAACTGGTTTTCGCTCTTGCCGTGCTGGTCGACCATTTGCAGGCTGCGCTCCAGGTCGGGGATCACCCCGTACTGCAACTCCGCCATGCGGTTCAGGTCGCCCTTGCGGCGTGCCGCTTCCAGCTCCTGGCGCGACTGCTCGATTTTTTGCTGGATCTGCGCAGACCCCTGCACTTCGGCTTTTTCCGAGGTCCAGATTTCTTCGAGGTCCGAATACTCACGTTCCAGACGCTGGATTTCTTCCTGGAGTTTTTCCAGGCGTTTCTTCGCGGCCTCGTCTTCTTCCTTTTTCAGGGCCTGGGATTCGACCTTCAGTTGAATCAGGCGCCGATCCAGACGATCGAGTACTTCCGGCTTGGAGTCGATCTCCATGCGAATGCGGCTGGCCGCTTCGTCGATCAAGTCGATGGCTTTGTCCGGCAACTGACGGTCGGTGATATAGCGATGACTCAATTTGGCCGCCGCAATGATCGCGCCGTCGGTAATCGCTACCTTGTGGTGGACCTCATAGCGTTCTTTCAGGCCACGCAGGATCGCGATGGTGTCTTCTTCGCTCGGCTCCTCCACCAGCACTTTCTGGAAGCGACGCTCAAGGGCCGCATCTTTCTCAATGTACTGGCGATACTCGTTAAGCGTGGTCGCACCGACGCAATGCAGCTCACCCCGGGCCAACGCGGGCTTGAGCATATTGCCAGCGTCCATGGAGCCTTCGCCTTTACCGGCGCCGACCATGGTGTGCAATTCGTCAATGAACAGAATGATCTGCCCTTCCTGCTTCGACAGCTCGTTCAGCAGGGATTTGAGGCGCTCTTCGAACTCGCCACGGAACTTGGCACCGGCAATCAACGACCCCATGTCCAGGGACAGCAGGCGCTTGCCCTTCAGGCCGTCTGGCACTTCACCATTGATGATGCGCTGGGCCAGGCCTTCGGCAATCGCGGTCTTACCCACGCCAGGCTCACCGATCAGCACCGGGTTGTTCTTGGTGCGGCGCTGCAGAACCTGGATGGTGCGACGAATTTCGTCGTCACGGCCAATCACCGGATCCAGCTTGCCCTCTTCGGCACGCTTGGTCAGGTCGACGGTGTACTTGTCCAGTGCCTGGCGCGACTCCTCATGGTTGGGGTCGTTCACCGCGTCGCCACCGCGCAGGTTGTTGATGGCGTTTTCCAGGGCTTTCTTGCTCACGCCCTGACCCAGCAACAACTTGCCGAGCTTGCTGTTCTCGTCCATCGCGGCGAGCAACACCAGCTCGCTGGAGATGAACTGGTCACCTTTCTGCTGCGCCAGGCGGTCAGCCTGGTTGAGCAGGCGTGCCAAGTCCTGCGACATATTCACGTCGCCGGTAGGATTTTGGATTTTCGGCAGTTGGTCGAGCTCTTTGCTCAACTCCTTGCGCAGGCTGTTGACGTCAAAGCCCACTTGCATCAGCAGCGGCTTGATAGAACCACCTTGCTGTTCCAGAAGCGCCTGCATCAAGTGCGCAGGCTCAATCGCCGGATGGTCGAGACCGACCGCCAAGGATTGGGAGTCCGATAAGGCCAACTGCAATTTGCTGGTTAAACGATCAATACGCATTAGTCACCTTCCTTTTGAGCAGGCCGGAGCTATGTATGAGCGAGCATGCTCGCGAGTAACACATCCTGAATGAAGAAACCTGCCAGATAGCCTTATAGATGTGGCCGATTCTGGGAGATTCAAGCTATGGCCAATTGACGCAGATCAGAAGAGTCTAGCGCTCCAGCCAAATAAGGGAGGCAAATCGACCGGTGCGCGGATTGCGCCGGTAGGAAAAGAAGCGGGGATCGGTCACGGTGCAGAAACCGCCACCGTAGATGGCAGTGACACCGCGTGCGGCAAGGCGCAAACGGGCCAATTGGTAGATATCGGCCATGAACTTGCCAGGGTTGCGGCTCGGCACAAATGCTTCGGCGGTACCCGGTAGCTGTTGCATGAAGGCTTCGCGCACTTCCGGGCCAACCTCAAAGGCTTGCGGGCCAATCGCGGGGCCCAGCCACACCAGGATATCGACAGGCTCGGTTTCCAGGCTTTCGACAGCCGCCTCCAGGACGCCCGCCGCCAAGCCACGCCAGCCGGCATGGGCAGCGGCGACGCGGGTACCGGCACGGTTGCAGAACAGCGCAGGCAGACAATCGGCCGTCATGGACGTACAGGCGATACCCGGGGTACTGGTCCAACTGCCATCAGCTTCGGCAATACGGCTCGGGTCAGCCTCGACCACCACCACCCCGTGGACCTGACGCAGCCAGGCCGGCTGGATATGAAAGGCTTCAGTCAGGCGACGACGGTTTTCGAGCACCGCCTCAGGGCTGTCCTCGACATGATCGCCCAGGTTGAGGCTGTCGAACGGCGCCAGGCTGACGCCGCCCGCACGGGTGGTGACGCAGGCCTTGACCTGAGCCGGCGCGGGCCAGTCAGGAATCAGCCAGTCACTCATCCGATAAACGCCTCGCGATCCTGCTTGAGCAGCGACAACAGCCACACCAGATCGTCTGGAAGAGGCGATTCCCAGCTCATCCGCTTACCGCTCGTCGGATGATCCAGTTCCAGGAAGCGTGCATGCAGCGCCTGGCGCGGGAATGACTTGAGCGACTCAACCATGGTGGCACTGGCCGCTGGCGGAATGCGGAAGCGCCCACCGTAGGCCGGATCGCCGACCAACGGGAAGTTGATGTGGGCCATGTGCACACGAATCTGGTGGGTACGGCCGGTTTCCAGCTTGACCCGCACATGGGTGTGGGAGCGGAAACGCTCCAGCACACGGTAGTGGCTCACGGCCTGCTTGCCACCCTCCATCACCGCCATGCGCTGGCGCTGCTGGCCGTGACGGCCAATGGGTGCGTTGATCTTGCCACCCGCCACCACGACGCCGATCACGATGCATTCGTAGATGCGGCTGACGCTGCGGCTCTGCAACTGTGTAACCAGTTGCGTTTGCGCCTGAATGGTCTTGGCCACCACCATCAAGCCGGTGGTGTCCTTGTCCAGGCGGTGCACGATGCCACAGCGCGGGACGTTGATGATGTCCGGCACGTGGTGCAACAGGGCATTGAGCAAGGTGCCATCAGC
>Ga0157369_10000270_pt1 | contig 69788 bp, 53 predicted proteins | sample C25metaG_FD_113461 | JGI IMG/M metagenome (GOLD analysis project Ga0157369, IMG submission 113461) | Corn rhizosphere microbial communities from Kellogg Biological Station, Michigan, USA - C2-5 metaG | ecosystem: Host-associated > Plants > Roots > Rhizosphere > Soil | place: USA: Michigan... | reverse complement strand
GAGATTTCGAATGGAGCACAAATGGAGCACAGGCCAGGGAACGGATCGGATCTCATTCGGAACACTGTAGGACGCCTGCTTTGTCCACCACCGCAGGTTTTGTGCAGTCTAGGCAAGTTATCTCACCCTGAGCACCCTTCTTTCCCTTTTCGCCAGCAGGGCCAAGATCATTTTCGTGATCAACTCCTTCTTTCTGTCCGGGGTGACCACCACTGGTATCTCCGAAAGTACCGTATCCACCGCCTCCGTCACCGTGTCCACCATTTTTGCCGCCCTTACCTGGAGTTCCTGGATCTCCGCCCTCGCTCTCGGGGCTTATGAGACGCAATGCTTTGAGAGAACACATTTGTTTCGCATAAGAGATTTGGCCTCCGCTGCCCCCTGGTCCCCCGGGCCCACCCTGCCCCCCGGTTCCTCCATCGCCTCCATTGCCACCGTCTCCGGGAGAGTCGCTGGATCCCCGATCATGCCCTTTACCACCCCTTTGACCGTTTTGCCCTTTGCCCCCCTCCTGTCCTCTTCCGCCCTTCATGCCTGCAGAATTAAATGTGAGCGTTCCTTCGCCGCTGATCGATGTTAGATATAGGCGGAAAGGACCAGACGGATCGCCAGCGCCTCCTGGATCGCCGATTGCACCGGGATGACCAGGATCACCATCTGCGCCATTGTCACCGCTCCCGGCTCCTTGCGGTTTGTCGCCGGCTTGCGGCTCCGTTTTCGGAGTGCCGGAAGTATTGTTTCCGTGCTCATCTTCTGAAAAGGAACGAACGATCACATTCCCAGTAATAGCAACATTTTTTGCGTGAATCTCTAATGGCCTTCCATGCAACACATATTTTTCCTTGTCGGTGAACATGAGCACCTGGGAGTCAGCAGTCTCGATATAGACAATTGGTCCAGCGTTCAAGTCGAAAAACGGGGCGGCCTCCACGGGCTCCAGCTTCCCCTGTTGCGCCTGAGCACCGCAGGTGCCGGCGAGAGCAACAAATACGAACGTTCCAATCGCTTTCTTCATGGCGTCTACTCTACAAACCACAATTTCACGTAGATGGTTTTGACTTGAGGCGGTTCGCGCAGGTTCTCCCCTGAGACAATGGGTCTCAAGAAATAGATCGTATCCAAAGGTAGGGGGGCGTGGCTCTCGTTTTCCGCCCTGAGAACTGCTGGGAGCTCAAGCTGATTATGTTCACAGGGTGTATCGCCGTTGCAGGTACTTAGATAAGGTTGGATTGTGGTTACATCATCAAGCTTCCGCATGTCGACGAGTGTGCAATCATCATCCTTTGCACCCCACAATTCTCCAAACATTGGGTGTTCGACATCGAATTCGATGGTTCCGTATTTCGCTGAAGTCTTATCCACGTATTCGACACGAACAGATACGTCCCAGAGACGTCGAGGACTATCCCGATATGTTCTCTTGATCTTTAGCGGGATCGGTATCGCGGCGGGATGTGGACTACCTTTATATTTCCACTGTCGTGCTATTTCAGCGTTCACTGCCAAGACGAATTCACAATTTGGATCCCTCGGCTGGTTTGCCCGCGGCAACTGCATCGGTTCGCAGGTGGATTGATACTCTGGATCGCCTGTTTGCCGCTTCTGAAACCCGTTCTGAAAGGCCTCATAGTCAGAATTGAGATTGGTAACGAGCGTCGAAAGGTCCGTTTGAAGTACCGTATACTGCGAGGCCAAGGTCGCTTGAAGATTCGCGCGTCCCACATTTCTGAAGAAATCTGCGTTAGCAGGCGCGCTTTCTAACGGCATCGACGGGTTGTACTGTGCGTTTAAGTACGATTCAGTAATCCGGGTGTGAGGGTTCTGTAAGGTATGGTATTTGTACGATCGGAGTAGCAGCACAGCCTGGGTGATAATATTCCTCATTTGCTCTTGTCTAACAGCCCAAGCCAAACTCTCGCGTTGAGCACTACTCGCATCATCCTCAACGGCCAACCTGGACAGATCGTCCCGCATATTTCCTAGTTGCCCAATTCTACCCTCCCGCTCCCTCAGCTTCTGCTGAAGAGCAACCAGATCGGCAGACGTCTTCGCTTCCTGCTGGCGAATGTCTCCTATCTTTTGCAAAGCGGTTTGAAGCTCCTTATTGGCTTGATCGTATTTGTCTTCGCTGAGTTGGGTGGGTTGCGGATTGTTCAAATGGCTTACTAAATCCGTGAGGCTAGTCACAAATGAGCCAACGGAAGTTGCGAGCGCCTGCTTCGAATCCGGAGCGGTTGACTTTGCATCCTTTGTCGGCGCCGTTGGTGGCGGAGTAGCCTGGGTGCCGGATTGCTCCTTATGGTACGCAGCGTACTTCGCCGAAACGTCCGTCCAGCTGTTCTTGAGATTTGTAGCGAGCGTGTTAAATTCCTTCGCTTCTTTTATGACGCTTGGAATATCGCGCACGGCACCACCCAGGCTTGGGACCTCTCCCTCTTGAAAATGAGCGATTTGGTTTCCGGCTATTCCAACCCCTGTTCCTATCGCTATCGCTACAGGTGCCGAGACAGGAATCAGCGAGGCTGCGACCATTACCACTTTTGCCCCAACTAGCACACCTTGCGCATCTCTTTGGTGTTTTTCATCTTCAGACATGCGCTCTCTGTCATCGCGTCGATATTGTTCGACCTTACCCGTTAGAGAAACTATCTCTGCTTCGTATCTCCCCAGATCGGTCACATCGCTATCGATTTGTTCTTGATAGGCATCCAGTTCAGCATCAACCGAGTGAACCTCGGCATCGATACCCCCAACCGTGGTGGCCAATGGTTCCCCTTTTTGTGCTGCAATAAGTTCCTGATCCCACGCTTCGATATTCTTTAGATCCTCAGCCTGTATACGGGTCGCATCTTCGACCAATTTTGGAAATATTAACCTTGGAACGTAATTCGGATAGAGACCATTTGTGTCAACGTGAAGATTGATGGATTGCAATGTCTGCGCAACGATACTTCTAGCCAATGGATGGGAATCTTCGGGCAGCTCAGCATAGAGTTGGGAGATCTTGGTTTTCAAAAACTCCTGGTTCTTGGCGTCAAATGGAGCCGTAGCAAATTGCCGCGACACTTTCTCCGCCGTCTCGAGCGGCCAAATCATGGTCTTATTGAGGTAACTCGTGAACTGCTTTGTGGCATCATCACTGTTCACGGTAATACTGTAGGCTTTCAACCGGGATTCGGTGCTCCCAAAGGTGGCGTAGTTTTTGTCAAGCGTCAGGTCGGCAAAGAACGCATTTACATCAGCCGGAGGCGATTTATAGATCACGTTCTTGGCTATAACGGTGATAAGCCGCTTGGCTGCGCCGGGCCAAGCCTTGTCCGAAGTAACGAACACAAAAGGATGCAGCGGGGCAGCGGACAGGTCTAAAGTATCAACGACCAATGTGAGAGTGTCGATTGAACTCGGGGGAGCCGTAAACGTAATAGAACCTCGTGGCCCTATGCGAAGGATTTGAGCATAGAACGTGAGGTTTGTGGACTCGAATACGAGCGGCATGTCGAGCCTGATCTCGCGTGCATCAAAGGTAACTGTCTTAACCTTCGTATTCGGAATATTGCGAGCCCTATATAGAGACGGTACGGCCTCTTTTCGAAGATCTATCTTGTCGCCCACGATGTATGCCTGCACGACAGATGGTTGCGAGGAATCCTGTTTCACACCTGGAACGAATCTAGAATCGCCTTCCCAGGTAGCCTCAGGATCTGGAAGCGTTGTGGGGGTCATCAGAGTATTCCTGCAGATTTGACTTTCAGGCACTGCAGGGGCGGCTGGAGTTTGCGCACATGCTTCGGGCATGTACAACATCGTTAAGATCGCAAGGATCGCATCAATCCAAAAGAATCGCCCCATCATGTGCACCTTTTCGTTCGGAAGGACAGTTCAGATCAGCGTCAGATTCTCAATTGCCAGCGCATCCATTACCCTTTTCTGCGTAGCACTTGTGATAAGCGCCTTGATCGCAGTTGAAGGTAATCAATCGCTCTGAGTCGGCACACGAGCATTGCTCTGGGCCACCACAAGCACTTCCACCTCCATCCTTCCTGCAATTCGTCCAGTTCTGATACCCATCCGGAAGCGGGTAATATTTCTGGCAGGACTGCCTATCTGCGGGGGCTTGGAAGTGTAGGCCTTCGTTTAGGAGAGGAGTTGTTTTGATGTCAAGGTCCGGTGCAACGTGGTTGAACGCAGGATTCGCGCTTCGAGGTGGCGCGCCTGCAGAAAAGCCAACTATTACCAGAGAGAGCAGTGCCGTGAGGACCTTCACGGGAACCTCCCAGTTTGCAGAAACTATGGGGGAAAACAAAAACTGCGGATGGGCACGCACTTTACGCAAAGTCGACCCTAGTGTCAAATGAAAAATAAGGTGCGATATTGGACAAACGGGATAAAGCACCCCGTCCGAATCGCTCATCCCCCGATCACGCGATGTAGGATCTTACGCGCCAGGCTGACACTATCCGCAATCGCCGCATAGATCCGCGGTGATGGTGAGTTGATGTCTTCGCGTGCCAGTCGAACCGCCGCGATTATGGCTGCCGCGATCACAATGGTGCTGGCAAAACGGTCTTGACTCCGTCGTTCCTGCTCTTCCCGAACGATAGCCCGCTTCATCTCCCCCATTTCTCGCCTCCCGCCTGCCGAGCTTCGGCTAGGAAGTCGTGCGACAGTCTTCCCTGGAATATGTCAATCGGCAAATAACGGCGCTGCTCCCCGCAGAGCGGACAGGCGGCGATGATCCACGAATCGGGCATGGTTTCGACCGGCGCCGGAATGTTCTGATGGCACCCTTTGCAAACGATCACGAAGGGGTAAAGGCCGGACGTTGGCGCAAGGAACACAAGAAACAGTATAGGCGAATAAAAGGCGAATATGTCAAATCGGCGCGCTGCTAATGCAAAACTGGCCGGTACCCTTATGTTCTGGAAACGATGCCGAAGGCGAGCGAAAGCCGAATCCCGTTCACGCCACCTATGGAATGCCTGCCGGTTGGGAGAATTCCCGAAGGAGAAGCATGGGTGTACGAACTCAAATTGGATGGGTATCGTGCCCAGGCGATATACGACGGCGCTGGTGTCCGGCTGTTGTCCCGGAGAGGAAAAGATCTCACCAAGAAATATCCGCTCGTCTCCCGCGACCTGCCGAACGCGATCAGGGTTGGCACCGCTCTCGACGGTGAGTTGGTAGCCTTCGACGATGAAGGTCAATTGAGTTTCAATGCTCTGCAGAATGCGGCGTCTGAAACACACGTCGTTTTCTTCGCTTTCGACGTTCTTGTAAGGGAAGGCAAGGACGCTAAGGCGCTACCATTGCGGGAGAGAAAGAGCCTTCTCGAATCGATTCTCAAACCTTGCGATCATGTGCAGCTTTCGGCTCATTTCGGCGGGCGACTATCGAGGTTTCTCGAAGGCGTTAAGCAGATCGGCGGAGAGGGCGTAGTTGCAAAGCGGCTCGACAGCCGCTATGAACCGGGTCGAAGGAGCGGATCATGGTCGAAGATGCGCATCAATATCGGCCAGGAATTTGTGATTGGCGGGTTCACGCCCGGCAGCAACGGCATTGACGCGCTTGTCGTGGGCTATTACGAGGGCCGCAAACTCATCTACGCTGCTCGTGTCCGAGCAGGTCTTGTGCCGGCGTCGCGCCGCGAACTCTACGAGAAGTTGAAGCCGCTCAGCGTGCTGACATGCCCATTCGTCAATCTCCCAGAGGCGACACCCGGCCGATGGGGGCAAGGCCTCACCGCGGCAAAGATGAAAGAGTGCATTTGGGTGAAGCCGAAACTCGTCGCAAATTTTGAGTTTCTCGAATGGACCGATTCGAATCACGTTCGGCACATCAAATTCGTCGCGCTGCGTTCCGATAAAGATCCGCTGAGTGTTGTTCGCGAATGACCTCGACTGATTTCGCGGTAAGATTGATGCGAGGCGCAAGTTGCCGCTCTCCTCCGGAGGTTGCGCTATGGTGGTCCTCGTTCCATGGAAGCCCGTCGCACTCGCGCTGGGCTTTTTGGCTGCGCTGATATTGGTCAGCTATTTCGGATCAGCTCTTATGCGCGGAAAAGATCCCTTCGCTATTAGCACCGCAAACTGGCAACCTGCGGGCGCGCATCGTGCCACAACCCATTCAACTGGTGCGCGCAAGCCCAACCAGCAAGCGCCTGTTATTACGAATCGATAAGGCTTCACGGCTCCTTATCATGTTCACAATGGGCACACTAGAGATTTAGCGCTTATCCGGCCAATGGAGAGGCTCGATGAAAGGGACGCGGCCGCATTCTGCTAACCGGCCGCTTCCGCGTTCGGGAGTTCGTTGCCGCTCTTCGTCGCCGCGATATCGGGTGAGGTGACACGTCCATTGCGGTTCATCGGGCTGAGATCGATCTGCAGTTCTGCAACGATTGCATCGCGTTCGTCCTCTGGAATCTGTGTCAGCAGGTAGGCAATCAGATCCTCCTGCCTGCTCTGGCCGAAAACCATCCGGTATATCGCAAGCGCGCGCCGCAGTCCGTTGAGCCGTTCGACTTCTCGGCTGAATGGCAACGCGGGCACATGCCGTTCAATTTTCGCATCCCCGCCGAAGATCCAGTACGGAACGAGATCATTCTTTTCGGGTGAACGGCGGTCGCGCGCGATTTCAAAGACGCTCTCCCAAACGTCCCGGAGTGGACCCGCCAATGCCTCGGCTGCAAACCCTGCCGCAACATTCTTGCGAACCGCATGACCTTTGTAGCGATGGATGCGGCCTTCCCGCTGTTCCAGATCGACGGGGTTCGACGGCAGATTCCAGTGCGTCACCGAATGACAATAGTGGTGGAAGTCTAGGCCCTCCTGGCCGACGGTTGTCGACACCAGAACGAATGGCCAGAACGGAGAATTGAATGCCGCTCGCACGCTCTCCTTGCGTGTCCGCGCGGGCGCGCCCCCGAACGCTGGCGATACCTCCTCATCGTAGCGGTCATCGCCGAACCGCATCGCGAAACGAATACGCATCGGCTCGGTCGTCAATTTCACCTCGCGGGCATAGGGCGGGGCGGTAACATCGTCAATCCGAAGGGACGCGGCGCGGATCGTAAGCGCCGCGATAATCTCGCTGGCAATCTGTTGGGCGCACTCTTCTGCTGGAGCCGCGGCGAGACCGAGCGATTCGCGAAGAAGATGAGCATACTCGTCGAGAACAGCCTGAAGCCCGCCGGCATGGGCATATTCGAGAACCCGTTTCCAGTAAGGCTCTCCTCGGAATTCCGCGCGAACAGCTTCCGTGACCTCGGCATGGTTAAAGAGCTTCAGAAAGGCCCTTCCCGTCCGAGCCGCCGTATCCCGAACCGCAGGTGAGTCTGCAGAACCGCCGCTCGTCCGCGTATAGGCGCGCAATGCGGCCGTCGCTGGAGAGGCCGAAGCCGCGAGCGCAAGGATGTCGAAAAGATCGTCGGGCTGCACGCCGAGAGTGTCTTTTCCGGATTGAATATCGCCGATGATCTTGAGCGCCTGCTCGACGTGATTGGCCCATCCAGCGTCTTCGTCGCCCGACTCAACACCTGCCCATTGCAGCGCGAGATCGCCCCGGTTCCACCAAGCTAAAGACGGCAGCGGGAATTCTGCAAAATCCAGCAATATAGGCGAGAGCCAATACCATCGCTCATCTGCCGAGCCGCCTTCCTGCGCAACGATGCCAAGCTTCCCGATTGCGGAGCGCAAACGCGCGGCGAAGCGGGACCGAGCCTCCTCGGCGCTGCCCAGCCCATCCCGCGCCAGGTCTCTCGGATCGTACTCGCGCGCAAATGTCAGGCAGGGATAAACGAGCAACAGCAGCGGCATCCCGGTTAATCGTCCCGCCGACATGCCAAACCTCAAAAGGCCGCGCTGCTTTTTCCAGTCCTCCTGCGTGAGCCGGGCACGCGGGTGAGGCGCCCGCATCATCCTTCGTTCGGCTTCATAGGAGACGAGCGACGCGACTGCGCGGGGCACCATGTGCCACGCCGAAAAAACGAGCTGCTTTGTCGTACCTGACAGCTCTGGAGCCGTGAACGGTCCGGCCAGCCTGTAGTAATGGAGAGACGGCGGTATCCACAGCAGCCGCCACATACCGCGATCCAGGGTCTTACGGAGCAGCTCCCGCAGGCGCGGGTTGGCCGGTTCGAGCGGCTGGTAGCTGCGGACATTCTCCAGATCCAAGAAGGCTTCCGGAAAGTCCCTGACGAAGCGAACCATGTCCCGCTGCTCGGGCGCGCCTCTGAAGGCCCGTTTCAGCGCATACTCGTCCATAAAGTTAAAGAGGTATGGCGCGGACTTCCAATATTCGACAACGTCGCCCTGCTCCAAAGCCTCAGCGATGCGCTGTGATCCCAGAAACGCGCGAATGTCCGCGCCCTGTAGGGAGCCTTCCCCGCGCGGTTCGTCCAGCAGCATGCCGCCGCGCGACTGAGACGATGCAATCCGTTCGGTCCGCGCCATGACGCGCTGCAGCCTTGCCTGAAGAGCCGATTTCGCTGCACGAAGACGGGATAACCCATCCGGCGTCATCACTTCAGGGAGGGCCGCGCGATACTCCGCCAGAATCTCCTTGCAGTCTGCTGCATCGCCGTCTTCGAGAAATCGCAGAAGTGCGAGGAAGTCGCCGTAGTGATCGTCATCCGTTTCGTGGTGGAGGCTCAGGCCGCGATAAGGCGTCGCCGACAGCAGCAGGACACGCGCGCCCTGCCCGGTTTCCGAGTCGAACAGGTCGCGGGCAAGCTCGCCGGCCTCCGATTCTTCGTCGAGAAGATGCTTGAAGCGCTGAAACTCGTCGAGGATGATCAGATCCGGTTCCAGCGTCGTCAGGCAAACGCTGGCGAGCAATCGCCGCAACTCGCCGATCCACTGCGTGCGTAGCCGCGTCGCACCATCGGGAACCCGCGCGTCGGAGCGGCAGAATATGCCGCGCAGCTCTTCGAAACGCGTCCGAAAATCAGTCTTTCCGGCTGCCCTCTCTTCTTTCAAGCGTTTGTCCAGGGCGGCGATAAACTCCGCGGCAACCTGTGCGTTCACCTTCGTCGTATCGAAATATTTCACGCTGCGTTCGAAGGATTCGACTTTCGCGTAATCGCGCATGACATAAAGCGAAGCCCGCGGCCCGTGGATCTTCCAGGCGGAATCGAGAAGCCAGTAAAGCAACGCGCGTTCGTCGATACGCCCGCCTCCCCCGCTTTGCTCAAAGGAAGTTGCCGGCGTCAGGGCGACGAAATTGATGCGATTGCGCTTCAGGTCGTCCATATTCAGCGGCAGCAGGGTCAGACGTGTCGCCTGCGCCGCGCTTGCACAGCCGGGAATTCGCAGACGCTGAATGTTCTGGCGCGCGATATCGGCATTCGAACAGATATAGACGATATCGATCCTGTCCTTGCTTCGAAGGTGTTCGATCGCCCTGGCGATGAGGCCGCGGGCGACAAGCGTCTTGCCGAGTCCGACCTCGTCTGCGACGAGAAACCGCCGCGTCGGATTCGGGCCGTAGAACCGTTCAAAGGCGTAATCGACCGTCGCGCGCTGAAAGTCTTTCAGACCTGCAAGAACGGACTGGATATCGGGCTCTTTCTTCATTTGGCAATCGCCTTTTGCGCGGCATCCCAGATGGGTTCCCAGATGCTCCGGAAGTCGGCGCCCAGGAGTTCCGAGCTGGTGGGCGCCTTGCGCAAAACTTCCAGCAACGACGCCACGCGCTCAAGCTGCGCGGGCCCACGATGCAAGGCCCGAAGCATCGATTCCAAAAGGTGGGGCGGCGGCATACTGCGCCCTTGGCCATTCTGTCCCGGCTGGAGCAAGCGGCGCAGGTCGCCCGAAGAGGCGGCCGTTTCGTCGCCGGAAGCGAGCAGGAAGAGGATATAGCGCATCAGTTGGTCGCGATTTTCGATAAGAGACCGCACCACGCGGTCCTGCCGATCTTCCGGCGCGCCCTCAAGCGGCAGGTTCATCACGAATACCGTCTTGGCTGTTTTCTCGCCCACTTTCGCAGAAACGGCAAAGGCGGTCAGCGGCGTGAGCCCCGCGAACGATAGCCGCGCGAACGTGATCGGCTGTCCGCTGAGCGCCTGGCCGCGGTCGGCCTGCTGGGTAATAGGCCAGGTCCGGACTTCCACAGATTTATCTGGCCAGCGCGGCTGCCGGGCGCAGTCGAGCTGCAGGTCGAACAGGTCCGGAACGCCGGCCGATGGCGTGCATGTAAGGCGCGGCCCCGCCGCGACCAGTGCGCGCTTGGTATCGAAAATGATGTCGTCGAGCTGCTGCGCTGCTGCATCGGCCAATGCCGGCGGGATATTCACGTCGTAGTCCTTCAACAAATCGGCGAACGTAGTCTCGCCTTTCACCTGCCGGAGAAACTGATCGACGCCGAACCGGCTCTTCTTGCCAACGAGCTCGACCATGAACTCCACGTTGTGGTGCAGCGCATGAACCGTCGCGTTGAACGATCCGCTGAAAACGCTCGTGTCCCAGCCGCGGTCGATCACGAAGAGCTTGGCATGCAATCCGTCGAGTACCTCACGGCTTTCGGGGTCGGCAGCCGCCTCATCGGATTCGTCGACGACTTCCGGCACGAGGAAGCGGACGCTCCCGCAGCGCTGCAGGGTCTTCTGCGGAAGTTCCTGCAGGCACTCCTGCCGCGAGACGAGATGCGTCTCCCCGCTGTTGTCCAGGAAATCGCACACGATGCCGTCGGACAGGAACGGCGAAACGATGAGCGACTTGTCCCGCCGCATCCCAAAGGGCGCGGAACTCCTGCCGTCCAACCCCGCGGCCCAAAAACGGCAATGGCTCTCCTCGAAGCCCTCGGGCCAGGTGAAACGTACACGGCGCAGTTCGTCGGCCATTCTCAGAATCGCCTGCCGGCGCTTTGGCGCTACAGTGCGCAGCGCGAGACCCGGCAATGCCGTCACAAAATCGCCCAGCGGATGGTTAGCGGCAATTGCGTTTGTGCGGTCCGAAAGCTCGCCGTCGAGCGCGACGACGGTATCCCAGCAGCGGTCGAAGGTGAGATTACGGCTGAGGCATAGCACCCTGTACAGCACCGTGCCGTTTTCCGCGACGAAGCGGAGCGCCCAGACCTTCGGATGAAATACCCCCGCAGAGTCCGGTGGCTGCACTTCGTAAATGCAGGGCTCCAAGAACGTCACCAGCGGGGGATACTTCGCTGGCAGCCGCGTCTGGCCGCTCTGACAGAAGATGGTGAAGCGGTCGCCGTAGCGCCTCAAGGCTTCCAGCAAGGCAAGCGGATCGGCAACCAGTTCGCCATCTGCCTGTTCCCAGTCAAAAAATGCGAAAGAAAGCGGCAGCATCAGAGCGCTGATGAGATCGAGCGAGAACGTCGTCCCGACGGCACAGTCGAGCTGGCACCCGGCAGGGGGACGGAGCAGTTCCAGCAGATGCGCCCTCTCGTCCGGCTTAAGCATCCGGCGCCTCCAGCCCGTCGAAGATGTCCCGCAGCAAGTCCTGCGCGATGTCCCACCGGAAATCAAGCTGCGCGGAACCGGAGTCCCCGTTCCACAGTTCCTGGGCGCGAGCATTTCCGATTCGGGCGAGGCTCTTCTTCAGCCGACGCTCGCGTTCGCGGATGAGACAGCGGACGGATGCATTCTCGCGCAGACGCGCCGCATCGCCCGACAACGCGAGGTCCCACCAGGCATTGATGAATTCGTAGGTGGGCGTCGTGATACGAGGATTGAAGGCGCGAACTAATTCCCAGAAACGGTGCCGATTCCAAGCCGCAAGCGCTGGCGATCGCTTTGAGATCAGCTGCGTCCATTCCTTGAATTGCTGACGATATCGCGCGATGCCCTCGTCCCGCTCGCCTTCTTCGGCGAGAATCAGGTTGTAGAGCAGCGGCGCACCGTGCATCACCTCCGAAAAATTCCGGGCATTGTCCACCAGTTCCGCGAGCTTGGGCGGGAGTTCCGCCGCATGGGGATGCTCCCAAACGAAGGGAACGTCATCACTGCGCTTGCGCTGTGCGACAAGGTCGGCCAGCAAAGACCCGGCCGAGCCAGTGCTAAGGCGGATGCGTTCGGCGAGATATTCCGCCTCGCGGCGCGTCAGGCTCAGCGAGCATGTTCCGGGAAATTCGTCCGGTGCCTTGATGAGCCCGCCGTGCCAGTTTGGAGCGACCAGATCATCATGCTCGATGTCGCGCTCTAGGGCGCGCCCACCCTGTCGCGTGGCCTGAGCATAGTAGCGGTCGAGGCTCCGATGATATTGCGCCTGAGCACCTTGGAATGAACGAATGCCCCATACGCTCAGGCCCTGCCAATAAACGCTGCTCGGGAGACGTTTCAGAGCCGCCTTCGCAAGCTTCCCGATGTTCCCCTCGCTGTCATTCGACTGTTCGATCACTTCGATGAGGGCCGTTTCCGCACGGTGAGCCCGCGCCTGGATCTGCGCGGAGCCGATGCGCAGCTTTTCGAGCCGCAGATACGTCCACGGCACGAGCAGGAAGTAACGCGCGCGCGTCATGATCGTGCTGGTGCCGGGAAAGAGCATATCCGCGAAGGCATCGCGCACCGACCCGACGCCTAATTCGTCGCGCGTATCGTGCTCCCGGAAGAGATCGACGACGTCGAGCATCTTCCGCCGCTCGCGTTCCGAGTAATCCAGCCAAACGAACATGGACATAGCTGTCACCTAACAGACTCTCGGTTTCTTCTTCTACAATCGGCCATTCTGTTCATGTCTCTTCAGCAGCCTCCGCAGGTTTCCATTGAGCATCTCCTCGACGTTGTCGGTGGTGTCGGACCAGATTTCGCCAAGGATCTTCAAGGCGCTCTCGACCTGCCACGGAAGAGCCGCCATACCGTCAATCTGGGCGAACGGGCCGTCGGATTCCGTCAGTACGCGTTCCCGGGGCATGCGGGCCACGAGCTCCTTTCCCTTTCCGCCCGCCAGCATTGCCGGTCCGACACTGAACCAGCATCCCTGTTTCACGGCGCGGTCAAGGTCGCGGAAGCTGCCGGAGAACCAGTGCAGTATCGGTGTCCCGGCATCCGGCTCTTTTTCGAAGCAATCCAGCACTGGGCCGCTAGCGCGGCGGCTGTGGATGGACATAATGCGCCCACCGGTTTTCCGGCATTGCGCCAAAATATGCTCGAACACTGCAACCTGATCTTTCCAGGAATTCCGGAATTCGGGTGCCCCATCAAGACCGATTTCGCCGACGTACTGCGCCTGCGGTAGCAGCCTGTCGAAGATGGCGATCTCATGTTTGCGCTCGCCCGCGAGCTGCGGATGCAGACCGAGCGACGTGCGGATGCGCGGCGAACCTTCTGATAACGCGAACGTCCCCTGCCATGCGGAGGGCGTTGTCGTGACGGACAGAACGTACATGCCGCGCCGATCACACTCCTGCCGCACCTCTTTGCAGTTCGGATACAGATCCAGATGGCAATGAAAATCGATCACTTGACACCATATGCGTTCAACAACAACCGCAGCTCCTCCAGCCCGCGGCCGATCATGGCCTGAAGTGGAGTCACGTCGCCTAGCAACGTCGTGCTGAGCGAGGCGCCCAGCCATCTCTCCAGGCCGTCCGCGTCGACTTCCGCCAGGGCCATCGCGACGGAACGGACATCGTCAAAACCGGCGTAATCAGAATCATCACGCCCGAGCTTCTCAAAGACATACTTCGTGGTGTCGTTCATTCCCGCGGCCCGGAATGCTGCACGGCGAACTAGGCAGGGCACACAGCGGCCGCAATGTGTGTGACCGTGGATGAGGTATCGGCCGCAACTGGTCGTTTCACATGCGTACTTCGCGAGCAGTGTCTGGTCGGCGCAGTCCTTCAGCATTTCCCCTTTCGTTTTGAGCTGATACGGGTTTTCGAGCCGGACTCGCAGCCCGGCAGCGTCAAACAGCTGATGGATCAGACTCAGGAACACGGGATTTGTGGTCCTGGTGCTCAGGCTTCCGAGCCGCATTGCGGTAAGCGGCGGATTGATGGAAATAAATCCGTTCTCGCACACATACAATGTGGCCGTGCCGCCATCGTGATAGAGCTTCAACGTCGTCGCAGCGAGAGTGCCGTAGGCAAGGAAGATCAGCGAACGTGCGCGCTGCGTCGAGGGCGTTTCGGGTTTCGGCACTTCAGCGTTGTGATTCATCTGCAAATGCCTCAGGCCACCGCCCAACACTTGTGCGAACGTTCGTTGGTTTTCGGCGTCGCCGACAACGGTTTGGCTAACGACGAACGGTCGCTTTCCGCGCGAGACTAGATCCACATTGCCAATGAAACTGTCGAGCCCCCCGGAAAGAAGGCTCACGCAATCCTCGGACGGCAGGCAGAGTTTGTCAGGCGGTTTGGGCGAATACCCTCCGTCGATGAAATTGAGCTTCCATACATCCGTCGTGAGAAATCCGAGAAGGTGGCTCACGAGATCCCGCTGTGCGTTCCAGAACGCGGGATCGGCAACCGCCACATCGAGTTCGAACTCGCGCGTCCATCCGTCAGGGCTCTTCGTCCGATGGCCCGCAAGGTCGGCAGCAATCACGGCGAGCGCAAGCGAGAGAAAGTCCCAGGCTTTCGGAGCCGGATGCAATCGGCGGTGGGCGATCTCCTCCTTGATGGCTGCGCCGGCGCTTCCGCGGGTCTGCCGGTCCGCACGGGAGTACAGGACAACCTCCGTGACGTCTTTGCTGTCGCTGAACGTGTAATCGCTTAGAGCGCAGAGGAGCTTCATCGTCTGTATTCCTCAAACACCTTGAATGTTTCGTCCAGGGCGGCGCGGACCACTTCGCTCACCCGTCCCGTCGTCACGCGCCTGCCCGCATTGCGCAATCCACGGAATGCCGCCGCAACTGTTTGCTTGATGTACTCCTTGACTTCCTTCATGCGGGCGAGGGCAACCGTAGCAGTCGGGGCTTTCGCCTGGATGACTTTCCCGACGTCCAGCATGGCGCGCTGATATACGTCGATCGCGACGAACCGCTCAATCGCCGTGCCCCGCTGGTCTTCGGTCAGGTTGAGAAGATCCGCGTCCGGAAACATCGTGAGCAATTCGGAAAGAGCGTCTTTAATGGCAGTCCTGCTCGCCTCTGCATCCTGCGTGCCGTCCGGCGGGCGGACTGCTTCGACAATCGCGTCCATGACCTCGCGCGCCGATTTCCCGGCGAGGAGAGCGGGATCGAGAGGACTTCCGGCAGTTGCCGGCTGTCCTCCCGCGACACTCGACAAAGCGCCGTAAAGAGTGCCGGCGGTCGATGCTGTACCACCGAACCGTCGAACCGCTGTCTGACGGCCTCCGTATCCCTTCCGAACATATTCCCGGAGCCCGCGCCGCATCTGCCGGCCTCCGGCTCCGCCACCTCCGCCGCTGACGAATTTTCCGAAATTCAGCCGTACTCCCTGAAATCGCCCATCAGGCGCGACCGGGGAGACTGGTGGTGGGGTCGGTTGCTGCGGATTGGGAGCCGCAGGTGTGGGTCCTTCCTGACCGTCACCATCCGCTGGCCCTGTCTCCTGGCCATCCGGAGGCGTCGCAGGCGGCACCGGCGGAACCCACGGCGGCACCAACGGGACGCCGCTACCTGGCCCTTTGCTGGACGCTGACGTGCCCATGTTGTCTCCTTTGATCTATGGCATTCTTGACGGCACCTGCTATCCCCGGCGCCTTTTCCCATTTATCGAAAATGCCGTTGGCCCATGGTTGATCGTCGATTTTGGGCACGATGCTCGCCTTGATCTGCGCCGGCGGAACGTCTGATAGGAATGCGGCGAGGCGCTGCCCCTGCGCAGGGTCGGCGGCCCCCACGGCCAGGCACGCTTCGAGAATGGGAGGCACCCCCCACTCCTGCTCTTTCCGCGCCTGATCGAGGAGGCGATCCATGAGGACCGTACTTTCGGCGCGGGAGATTTTCGACAGCCGCTCTTTTAGTCCGGCCGCCATGTCCGGATGCTGCAACAAGGCCATCAGCAACTCGGCTGCTTCGGACGAGAGCCGGTCTTGCGGGGTGATCAGGGGAGCGTGCTCCCGGCTCACGTAAAGGACGCCCCGCATGTCGTGATCTGCAATTTTTGGCGGCAGCGTCAGCCATTCCTTCACGAACGGCGCATCCCAGGGCGCCTTCAACTCCAGGTCTTTCCCGGCGTTCGCGTCTTCCTCCCAATCCCTCAGAAATGCGGGTTTCCCGTCCGCGCTCTCGGTGACGGCCTTGGTCAGCTGGGCATAAGCCTTCGCGTCCCCGATGCGCTCGAACAGCAGCATCTTCGCGAGAACGGCCTCGTCCACGCCCACTCCGTGAGCCTTCGAAATCGCCATGCGGATTGCGAGCGCATTCAGGAAGCGCTTGATGAGGCGCGGATTCCCGGCGATCCCGGTCGCCGTCGTCATGATGTGCGCGAGGCGCTCGGCCGAATCGAATTTTCCAATCAGCTCGTGTGAAAACTTGTCGTGCAGCGTCTGGATGAAAGCGCGATCAACGCGCTTCCCTTGCCATGTCTGTCCGAGCTGCTGGCAAATACCGGAGCGTATCTTCTCCTTCACATCGTCGTCGAGGTCGCTGTTCTCGACGTAGAGCAGCATCATGTACGCGCGCACTTCCTGAGTGCCGAGCGGGGGCACGCGGATCGGCACCTGGATTAGTTTGTCGAAATAGTTGATTGCCAGTTCGTCCGTCACGTCCGGGAAGTGGCGGCGGACGGCGTATTTGATCATGCCGTCATCCGCGGCGATCACAAATGCGGTGTTCTTCAGGAACAACACCAGCCGGATCGCTTCCAGCGTGGAGATGGTGGTTTCCGGCAGGCAGCGGTCGAGGTCGTCGATGAGGACGACGAGCGTCACTTCCATCGCCTCCAGGGCTTTTTCGAAGCTGTCGCGTAGGGCCTGTATTTCCTGGGGCGGAGACGTTTTCTTTTTGGGAGCAAGCAGTCCGCCGGCGGTTTCCTTGGCTTCGGCAGCCACCTTGACCGCCTCCTCCGCCGTTTCCGGCGTTACGTCACCGGCTAAAAAGTGTTTCCCGAGCCCGTACAGGTGGCCAAGAAGGCCCACGGGCGGCAGCCCCGCGTGGAGGGCGACCGCGGAACCAGCCACCAACGTCGTCAACCGGAACCAGCGAATGCGCTCGACAAATTCTTTGGCTTTTTCGATCCCTTTCTTACGGCGTTCCGCCTCCTTAGTGAGCTTCTCGCCGATGACCTCCATGAGCGCGGCGCGCGCGTCATCGTAGCCCTGATACAACCAGGCGTTAAACTCGACGAATACGAATTTCCCGTCTTCCTCTTTCTTTTCCGTGCCCGCACGGTGCTCCAACGACTGGCGCACGAGTCTGATCATCGACGACTTGCCGACGCCCCAGGCTCCCGAGACCCCGATCGAAATGGGCTTCCCCTTTGCCTGCACGACGATCTCGGCGACCGTCTCCGCGACACCTGTGAAATTAAGGAAATCCTTGTCTGTTTCGTTATCTGGCCACATATGCCGTCGTCCTCACTTAGAAAAATCAGTCCTCGCAGGCCTCAATTCTCTGGCGCCCCGGTTAGGTCGGTTTCCAGAAGGGACGAAAGGCGACGCAGGGCTGCTGCCCATTCGCGGGTGACGACGTCCCAGAGTTCCCGTTCCAAATCCCGACGCGGTTCCGCGCTGAACCACTCCTGGTTTTGATTGGCAACACGGTCCCGATATCCGGGTCCTCGACCCCACTCGCTTTCGCAATTGAGCCAGAGCGACGGGTCCTGCTTGAGTGCTTCCTTGAATACTGTCAGACCCATGAGCTGAGCCTTTCGCAGCAGGTCCTCAAAAGCTGACTCCAGCACACTGCGCGACTGTTGTATGAGATCGCCGGCTTCAGCGAATTGCGGGTCGGCCGCCATGATGTCGGCGGTATCGAAAAATCTCTCTACAAGGGGCTGCAGCGCGAAAACGGCAAGACGCCGTGCACCGAAGCCAAGATGATGGCCATAGCTCAAATTGCGCCATTCGCCCTCACGCCGGATGGTGGCGCGCACTGTCGCCGCATACGACGAGTGGATCTGCGACATAAGGCTGTCATGGACGTGGCCTGAAAGAGCTGGCACTTCTCGATTTTTGGAAATCCACGTGACCATCATCCCCGCAGCAGAGCGCAGGACTTCCTGCACCTGTTCCTTCTCGTGGTTTTCCACCAAGCTTCGCGCACTCTTGATCGCGTCGCCGATGCGGGTTCTGAACCCTTGGCGGATTTTCCCGAGAGAATCCATAATGAAACCGCGCAGCCTCGCCGGGTCATCTCCAAACGCGTTGAAGAATCCGATTGCGAGCTTCTGCAGTCCAAGCGGCTCAAGCGCCATCGCCGCAAATTCTTCCTTTAGGCTGTAACCTTCCTCAATCGTCTCCGCACGTACGCCCCCCTCATCTTTGACGGCGAGCGCTTCATTTGCCCGCGGGAGGACCAGCAGCGCGGCGTTCACTTCGATACGGCGAATACCCGCTTCCTTCGCGCGCTCCAGCAACTGGTGGGCACTGACAGCGGGCGCATCGTTGAAGCTAGAACAAAGCAGCGCGAGCGTATGCGGCTCGTCTAGGTGGCGTTCCAGATCGGCCCGAGCCGCCGTTCGGTCGATTCCGCGCGTGTCGATGAGGTTCACCGCGAGGTCCATCGTGCCAAGCAACGGCTCGGGCACGAAAATTTCAATGCGGTTCGGCAATGCGAACTCGGCATGGCGGCCATTGTTGACCTGCTCGAAAGTGTCCTTGAGCCAAGCGAGCGGCGTTTTTCCTGTACTCGGCGTGTACCAGATATCGCGGCGATCTCGCCGATGCAATTCCATCCGCGCGAGAACGTCTACAACAAATTCGCGAATAGAGATCGCCTTATCCGCGAGGTCTTTGGCGTCGTCGCGACGGATCGCCTTGCCGTCCGGCCCTTTTTCGCGGCGCACTTTAAGGCCGGCAAGATTCCGGATGGCGCGTTCCATTTCCTGCGAAATTCCGCGCGCCTCGTCTTCGCCAGCACCCTCGTTTTCGGCTTCGGCTGATCCTTTCATGATGTGCTCGGCGAAGTCGGTGACATGGGCGCGAATCTCGTCGTCGCTGCAGGCTTCGATGATGAGGCCGTGGCCCTGCCCGGTGCGCAAATGAACGTCGCAAATGGTAACGCCTCCACCACCCGCCTCCAGGACCGGCGTCGGCGCTCCCCCATCTTGTCCCGGAACTTCCAATCCTGTGGCCTTGCAGATGGCGGTGGATTTTCCGATGCCTTTGCTTCCGATGAACGCGACTTCGTGGTCCCGCCTCAGCAGAAGGTTTGCACTTTGCTTGATATCGTCGATGTATTCCGTGAGGCGACGCTCGAACGCATGTCGTACATCCGGCTGGTTCCGGAGCGTAACCAGATCGCGGCATACGAGCTCGGCTTCCCAGAGAAGATCTTGATCGGGGTGGTCGAGTGGCGGCCGCGGAATCTCCTTCCAATCCCTGCCCAGCGTCTTTGATAGCTGCAGAGCCTCCGGCGTGCCAATGGCCTCCGCTACGGTTGTCAACTCGTCCGCCGAGAGCGGACGTTCGCCAGATTCAATTCTGGACAACACAGCGGGACTCCAGGTGATTTTCCTGGCAAGGTCTGCCTGCTTTATCCCCGCAGCCTCACGAATCTGGGCGAGCCGATGCCCGACTTCCTTCTGTGTTGCTTCTGCCGTTGCTATCATCATCAACTTTCCTCGAAATGATTGTAGCAACGTTGCCGCAATCTTGCAATGCGATTGCAGGATTCGGTTTAAGTCACTGGTGTACAGGTGTTTATCTTGGAAATGACTTCGTCGCGATGCGCGGCGTGGAGAGACCTTGCGCATGGTGGGTTTCCACGATAAGGAAGGCGAGGCTGTGTCCATCTGAATGCGCCGGAATCCTGTGACTGCGATTCGCGAGCTGTAAGCTGCTGCTTCAGACTCGACACCAATTGTGCGAATTCGGCTTGTGCGCGTGCTCCACTTGATTGGCAAGGAGGTAAGCGAATTCCACTGGTCATAATCAATTCTGCCCGGTGTATCTTCGTTGGGCGTTGACGTGAACAGCGCAAATCACTCTTCGATGTGTTACCCGGCGGACGTGGCACCGGGCGCGTGCTGAATTTCCCATTGGATAATGCGTTGGAGTAAGCGAAGAACGGAATATCCCAGAAGATTCGATAGAGCATACTCAACGTGCGGGACCTTTGCCTTGAAGTCGGTGCGGACCACGAGGCCGTCATTTTCCATCCGACGGAGATGTTGGTTCAGCACCTTCTTCGAGATCGGTGGCATTCGCCTTTTGAGCTCGCCGACCCGGACAGGACCGTCCTGAAGCTGGCAGAGGATCGCGATTCTCCATTTCCCTTGAACCAGCATGATCGCCCGCTGGATCGCCGGTTCGTCTGACAGTTGTATTCGGGGCGAGTTGCGGTTGACATGAACCGTGTCAGAAGGCCGACGCGACAGCACCCGGATCGGTTCGAGTGCGGGTTTAGGTGCACCTCGGCGAACATCCCGACCGGAATCTCTTCTTACCGGTAACGTTGCTGTGCGCGGCACGGCGAACCCGCTCCTCGTGTGCGGGCTTTCCGTGCACTGCCTAAACCGAAAGTTGGCTAGGCGACCCGCAGCTACTAAAGCCATTTCCGAGGGCCAAGTGTGGGGGCCGATTTACAAATTTTTTGTGGAAAAATGGCATACTACGGTTACGTGGTGTTTACTTCCCCCCGGGCAGATGCTCGCGAATGCCGCCAAATGGTCGCAGCTGGCAAGTGCTGACGTGGAGTTGGGCCTGCACGACCGGGCACCCTGCTTCTGATCAGGTCTTGGAGGCCGCTGCTAATGCAGCCTGGCCGTACGCCCAGTTGTGCGCCTGGACATACCTCAACGACGAAGACACCGCTCACGAATTGATGGATTACGCCATTCAGAACGCGACCGATTACATTGGCCGGCATCCGAATGCGACACCGGCGAAGCTAGGTGCGCGAATCAAGAGCCGCATCCGAAGGCAGGCCCAATGGCTTGCGAACAGGCAGAAGCGCGAACAATCGGGTGGTTCGGCAACGGATTTGGAGTCGATTTACGCCGCCCAGCCGGATATCGAGCAACGGATCTATGCGAGCGAATTGTTCGTCAACCTATCGCCGTTCGCGCAAGCAATCGTGAACCGGCGCTGGCACGGATACTCCTGGAGAGAAATTGGTCGGGACTTGGACATGGACTACTCGGAGGTGCGCAAGGCATACTTCCGTGAGTTGGGGCTGTTGCTTCGGAATCTATCCCAACCCGGAGACTCCCGGAAATGCGTTTAGGTTGGGGCCGGTCCTCAGACGCCGAGGACCGCTTTGAGAAATGGATCGCGCAACAGCATGAGCGACGCGTACTCGCCGGGGAAACGACTCCTGTAGGCCCACATCCGGACGAGGCGTTCCTTCGGGATCTCGCTCGGAAGTCAAAAAGGATTTCCCTCTCTGATCCCCGAGTGGATCACGCCGCAACATGCTCTACGTGCATGAACCAGCTTCTCGCATTCCGCGATGAGTATCCATCTCGTAGTCGCCAGTGGGCATGGATTGGGACCGCGGCTGCAGCCTGCGCGGTCATCGCAATTGCTCTTGTCGTCTTCCGATTTGGCATCGGAAGAAACGCATCGAACAACACTGCCGTAATCGCCCAGACCGTGAACCTGTTTGATGCCGGGGTCGTCCGCGGAGAGCAACCGGGAAAATTGCAATCCGTGACGCTCCCGGCCGCGTTGATTAAACTCACGATCCTGCTCCCGCGGCATAGCGCACCCGGACAATATCTGGTGGCGATTACTAGGGATCAGAATGGCAACGGCGTCGTCGCGGAGGGCTTAGCAGCCACGTCGGGAGTTGGAAACCAGCAGCAGATCTCAGCAGACCTCGATCTCCGAAGTGCGAAGGCGGGACAATACTTCCTTTCAACGACACACGAACAGGATCAAGCCGCGTACTACTATCCGCTTCAGATCAAATGATGACTCATTCTCTTCAATGAGTGCTTCGGCCTGAGTGCGGCAACTCAGAATCCTGCCAACGGTTCGGAAGACGAGGAGTGACTACCGATGTTCTTCGGAACGCCCCAAGCAAATCCGTCACTCAGATTCCCGTTCGGAAAGCATAATAATGGCTTCCGAACCAACCAGTCGTAAGAGCGCTTCTCGCAGCGCAAATTGCATGACCCTCGAGGAATTTTATGTCCAAAGCACTCGGAACAGTCTGGAATTTGGACCCTCATACCGCCAAGAAACACGAAATACTGCGGCGGTACTTCGAGGCTTGGCTACCCATTATGGCTAGTTGGAACGGTAGGATCGTCTACATCGACGGATTCGCTGGTCCGGGCAGATACGGAGCGGGTGAGGATGGCTCGCCGGTTGTTGTTCTCAAGGCGGCGCGAGATCATGCTTACCCAATTAAGGGTGAGCTCATCTGTATATTCGTCGAGGATGACCTTGATCGCTGCAAACATCTGAAGGGCGTATTGGATGAACTTTCGCCCACTCTTCCTAGGCACGTCAAATGGTCGGTAGTGCACGGGAAGTTCGATGAGCATTTAACGAAGACCTTCAAGCTGATCGAGACGCAGAAACAAAACATTGCTCCAACGCTCGTCTTCATCGACCCCTTTGGGTTTTCCCACACGCCATTTCAGACGATCTGCAAGATTGTGAAGAATAGCAGATGCGAAGTCCTGGTCAATTTCATGTACGAGGAAGTCAACCGATTCCTTTCGGTTGAGAAGCATGCTGAAGACTATGACGAGCTCTTTGGAACAGGAGAATGGCGCAACGTCCTCGAATTGTCTGGGGCCGCCGAGCGACGTAAGGCTATTCACGATATCTATTTAAAGCAATTGAAAACGGCGGCGAAATACGTCCACTCCTTCGAAATGCTGAACAAAGGGAATAGTACGGATTACTTTCTTTTCTTCGCCACAAATAGTCTCAAAGGGTTAGAGAAGATGAAAGAAGCGATGTGGAAGGTCGATGACACTGGATCATTCCAATTCTCTGATCACAGTGATGCGCGCGGCTTAATGTCTCTGTTTAGCGCACAGCCCAACCTTGCGCCATTGAGAGAGGCCATCTTAAGAAAGTTCCGGGGAAAGGAGATTGCTGTAGAAGAATTGCGTGATTGGTTGGTTGCCGAGACGGAATTTTTACCCAAACACTTGAAAGTGCCGATATTGGCGCCCATGGAGCAAGCTGGCGAGGTCTCAGTCGTCAACCCCACAGCCAAACGCAGGAAAGGCACCTTTTCAGACGGTACTATCCTGAGATTCTCTTGAAGCTGGCCGTATCGAATACAGACGGGACTGTATAGGCATCTCGTCGTATGTTCGACCCTGAAGCACTCTGCCCGCCTTCGATTTCTGGCGACCACCCCACTGTTTAAAGAAGAACGGAACTCTTGCTTTCTTGCATTGAGCTCTCAACGCAATCACCCATTCTTCGTTCATCGGGCGCGCGCCATGCCCGCTCTCGCCTCCAACGATGACCCAATGTATACCCTTCAAATTGAGCTTCCCAAGGCCCTCCAGAAGTGGCTCGACTGAGAGAAACCTAATTTTGGCTCTTGCGCTCTGAAGATGAGCGATCCGGGGTACTCCGTGCTTTTTGTTCTCAACACTGACGCCCCACCAGATATGGGGAGCGGAGGCGGCAAAGGACAACGTACTATTCAGGAGATTCGACATCCGCTCTGCTCTCTTGGTGAGTACCTGAAACGTATGCCAAGGAGCCCGCATCATGATCTCCGCAACCTTGATGATGTAGGAGTCTGGGACTTCAGGATGGAACAGATCGCTCATGGAATTCACGAAGATTCTCTTTGGCGTTTTCCACCGAAGTGGTTCGCCCAGCTTCTCGGGTACCAATCGCAAATCAAAGCCTTGTCCGTAGGGATGGTCAGGAACCCCCCGGAAACGTTCGGCAAATACTTCGGCATAGCAATGTTTGCAACCCGGACTGACCTTGGTGCAGCCGCGCACGGGATTCCACGTGGCGTCTGTCCATTCAATCGAGGATTTCTCTGCCATATTCGCCCTTTCTTCGCTTCAGAGCTTAACCCGATATGAGGGGGCAAGCAAGAGAGAAGACAATCTCAACGTTACCTGACCGATACCCCCTAAGCCAGCCATTCGCAAACCGCGGTGCTTCCCTGATTGGCTCTTGAGACTAATCAGAAAAGAGCTCTAAGGCTTTGACTTTAACAGCGGCGCGAAGATCTCCCCGATCGATGGTGACGAGTAGACGCTTCAGGGGCATGCGTCTTTGCCCCATCCAATGCAAGATCGCAAGGGCCTTGGGTGGTACACGCTCTCGCAGCGGAACTTTTATTGTTCTTTGCGTACGTAACGTCTCCTTCAGAGGGATCTCGCAAGCTGCGCCAGAAACCAAATCTGGGATGGCTGCGAGGTCTTCGATCAGAAGGTCTCCAGCGTCACACTTCATCGTTCCAAGGCGGAAATGCCCCAGCCGATGTCCTACGTATCCGCCAATGATCCCTGCAAAGAGCGGTGTGAGATCGATCACTCGTTGATCGTTCGCAACGAAATCGTCGTTATCAGTGAACCATAGTACGTTCTGTCCAGCTGAGGATAACCCTGCAATCAAGAACGCACCGAGATGTACAACAAACATCAGCTTCTGCAAGACATGACGCGGCCATTCCGCGACCGGAGGGGGGAGTTGCTCCCGCTCTTCCTTGGTCAGTTTAAATAAGCTTCCAAGATCCTTACTAACGATGACGGTTGTCAACATGCCCGGAATACAATTGGCCGCCGCGAGAAACGGCAAAAGCGCGGAGCGCCGTCTTTTGTCGTTGAGCGCCTTGTAGGACATTCTCCGGTTGTCTGCAAAAAATGAATCACGCACGCTAAGTCGATCTCTATTCCAAGTACCGCATCTCGTCAGGTCTGCCAGAAGGAACGAAAATGTTTCGTGAGTAGCTTGCTTATGCTGGCCGCCGTAATCGCTTGTCAGGATCAACGTTGGACTTGAGCTCAGATTCGGCAACAGGTCGGCCTGGCCGATTTCTAATTGGCGCATCACCGTATCGAAGCTCGAAGTGATACCCCAATACGGATTCACGTTCTTGTTCCAATAGCCCGAACTGAGCGTGGTCAATTCCATTCGTCAAATCATACTCGTGGGTGTGTATGACTCCAGCCTTTCGCATCTTCCGTGTATGCAGTGACAAACGGAAGCACCACTAGCGGCTTCGATCATGCGACCTTGCTCTTACGCGGGAACGCATCATCACTTACATACGGTCGCCGGCGCCTAACTGGCCCTCGCGACCGATCTCCTTCGTAGAGTTTCAATCGCGTAATCGAGCTGTCGGTCATTGCCGTGCCGTCGGCCTTGCCAGTCGAACGGGATTAACTGGTTCGGCTCAATAGGCGTGCCTTCCAGGACTGTTCCTTTCCAAGTATGGTACGCACCAGTTGGCAGCGCGAGGCGGAATCCATTACCTACCTTTACGGATGTAGCCGACAGCAGCCGGCCGGCCGTTTTCTCTCCGACGATCGTTGCCAATCCGTTCTCGCGGGCGAAGGCGATGATCATCTCCGCAGCACTCGCTGTGTGCCGATCAACCAGCAGGACGATGCGACCGTGAAAATGCCGAGGTCCGAGACCTTCGGTTTCGAGTACCACCGGCTTTTTGGCGAGCATTGCAGGAGCGAATCGCACTGCGAGCGGCCATAGTGCTTTGGTGTTCGATGGAATGCGTGAGAACCGTGGGAATTGCCGCTTTTCTTGATCAAGATTCGAATTTGCGCGGCGCTTGTCTAGCGCAAAACCGACCGGGATTCTCTCCGGTGTGAGCAAGCTCATCACTCGAAGTGCTCCGATCCCGCCGCCAGTATTTCCGCGTAGATCGATGATTAGAGCTTCGGTCGTTCCGAGTCGAGCGATCGCATTGCTGATCTGATTAGCAACAACCACCCCGACCATTCCCGGGAACATCGCTACTTTCAGGTAGCCGAGCCCATTTCCGAGATCACGTGCCTCGACAAGAGTCGGCTCGATAAATTGCAGCTTCTTCCCCTTGGGCCTAGCGACATCCACGGTGACGGCCTTACGCGTGTCACGGTTGTCGATGAATTCGACTTTCGTCTGTTTGCCCATCGGGAACACCGGGTGCTCTGGTGGTGCGATGTCACGGCCGTCAACTGTGAGGAGAATGTTTCCTGGCTCAATGCCGGCGATTGCAGCGGCACCGCCGGCATGAACGTCCTGAAATATCCAGCGCTTCCCAAAGGCGGTCTCGTCGTCCAGATACGTGGCGCTGAGTGCCGCGCGGCTGGACGCGCGACGCGCGCTCGCATGAAAGAAGCCAAGATGAGAGGTGCGTAGCTCACTCAAGAGATCACTCACAGCGTGTTCAAACTGGTCTGCTGTGGAAGCAGACTCAATCACGGGGCGATGCCGATCTACTGCAGCGTCCCAGTCGGCATTCAGCTTTTCGGGAGCATAGAACCGTTTCCTCAAAGCTGCCAAGACATTCTCAAGAACAGCGTACCGGTCTTTAGGCGTGATATTGGTTGACGTGGGCTGAACGGCAACGGCGGTTGTCGTCATCGGCTGCTCCTCATTGAAACATTGGTTTTGGGGGTCGCGACAACGGTCGCACTCGGATCTCCATCGATCTCGAATCCTGCCCAGAAGTATGGGGGATCTCCGGAATTCAGCAGCTCAACTTGGGCCTTTCGCAAGGCTTCTGCCTTGTTATAGCCATGCGCGAGGTGCCCGTAGAACGAGATCATAAGTTGTGACGTAGCGTGGTCCTCCAATTTCCAAAGTGTAGACACGACGCTCTGTGCTCCCGCTTCGATGAAGGCATTAACAATGTTCGCAACCCCTTCTTCGCCCACTGGCCCGACTCCCGTGTCGCATGCGGAGAGGGTGACGAGACTGGCGTTGATCGGCAGGCGTCTGATTTCGCGAACCTGAAGCAGGCCGTCGTCAGTGGGCCTTCCTTCTGGTGCGAATACAAGCGCGGATCGGTCTGGAAATTCGGGATCGGCATAACCATGGAGGGCCAAATGAATCACGCTGTACTTGTTGAGAGGCAGTTGCTTGAAGGCGGTCTCGGTGGCCTGGCCCCCGAGAAGAATGGTGCTCGGTTTCGGAAGGTCGCCCGCAATCGTTTCGACTTCGTTGCGGCTCTCAGGTAACGCGACAAGCTCTGCTCTCTCGGGTCCGCTTACAGCGCGTGTGATCGTCGCGAGCAGGTTGGTGGCTGGTGCCTTCGATATCCATGCCGCGACTCCGACATACGGAAGATTGTCGCTAGTCGCCCGGCTTGTCCGATGCATCAGCATGTCGGACACTGTTCCGGATGGAGTCACGCTGATGACGTGAGACTCCAAAACGTATTTGCCTCCATCCGTAAGAGCAGCAAACGGGAGCAGATGGAGCTTTCCATCTGGGACCACAACCACGTCAGGTTTCTCTCTGTACTCGGGTATGCGACCGAGCAATTCCTGAAATAGTCTTTCTGCCAACGCCAAGTCAGTCTTTTGTTGTGCGATTTCAGAACGATATTGCGCTGCGTCCTGCTCGATCTGAGTCTTCGGCGCTAATAGATACCGATGTACGGTTGTCCTCGTGACCGCGAGCGCGTAGGACTGAGGATCGTCCAACACGTATTCGATGAATAGCTCTGATGGCGGCAAGTCTTGCTGTAGCGCATCTAGCGCAATTGGAGTCGGAACGCTCTCCGGCGCATATCCATTGACTTGTTGTTCTGCCGTGTAGATGTCCCCCAGAATCCCTGCCCTCTTCGCAGGATCATCCGTGTCCAACAATTGAAGATTCAGGCTAGTCAGACGTAATTCGGCCTGCGTTGACTCGTGCGGAATCACGAGTTCGTGACGTGAAAGTCCCTGTGCTTCGAGCCGCCCGCGGGCCCGCTCGATCTCATGGAAAGCATCGGAGATTCTACCTTGATTGCTGAGCGATTCGAAGTATCCGGCATATACCGTGCTAAGGTCGCTCAAAAGCAGGCGCTCAACCATAGGCGTGGGCACCTTGCTTAAAAGGGCGTCGAGCATGTCTGTGCTTTTTTGATACAGATCATCGGATGCTTTCAGCTTTCCCTGCCTTGCCAAGATTGCTGCTTTGATCGCGAGGTCCTTCGGCACAAAGTACAGCTCATCCGGTATCTGTCTATTCGAATCGATTGCTTCATCGATTGCGGCGAGGGCTGGCTCCAGTGCTCCCTGATGGAGGTACGCAGCTGCGAGCAGCCCATCGGCCTGCGTCATCCCCCGCCAATATGAAAGCTGCTTGGCATAACTAACTGCCTCGTTCAAATCAGAAACCGCTTCGGGCCAATTGCCCATGCTCTCGTAAACAGTCGCTCTCGCCTGGTGCAATTCGTAAAGATGCGCCGTTAGGTGGTGCGCTTCAACCTTTTGCATAACCTCGGCAGCTAAGGCCAACGCCTGTTCATTTTGCCCAATGCCGCTGAGGGCCTGGATCTTTGCCGTTGCGGCAATCGAAGGATATGCCGCATCGCGGGTCTTTGCGGCCACCTTGATTGCCTCGTCGAGTGGACCAAGCGCTTCCTTGTATTTGTGTAGTTCCACAAGGCCGGTTCCGTACATGCTCGCGTACCGGATATGGGCTGCAGGGTCGGCGACCTTTGCAACGAGCCAAGCCTTTTCTACGTCCTTCTTCGCGGTTGCAAGGTCCCCGAGCAGGAATGCCGCAATCCCTTGCTCTCCGACGGCGCGGGAAGCCAGCAGATAATGGTGTTGCTGATCGGCAAGCGATTGAACCTCAGACCACGTCTGCCGCGCCATGCTCGCGTCATAGTTCGTTTCTAGCATTCCGAGAATCGTCAGAATCCGCAGTCGAGTCTCACGATCGCGCGCTTCCGGCAGGTCAAGATATCGGCGCAGCTCAGCAATCTGGTTCGGGATTGTCGTGGACGATTCGCTGTGGGCCGGAACCTGGCTCACCCGCGCGTACAGCGCTTTGGATCGATCGCCTCGCCGAATGAATTCGGACTCAGCTTGGCGGTAGATTGGTTCCGCTGCGATCCAACTATTAAGCCATGAGAGGTCGTCGGCTCGCTTCAACAACACCTCTGGAGCGGACAACATGTGCAGGAAGACTTGATACCCGACAATGCTCAGCAGGGCGGCCAGAAGCAAACCGGCACCGATGCGAAGACGGGGGGAGACGGCAATTCGCATAGCGTCGGTACTACTTTGCGGTTCATCATGCCATACCGGCTCTCCTCAAAGCAATTCTGGCAGGCACCGAACGACGCGGAAGCGGTGGCAACCCGCCCTATACTTACAGCGTGGTGAAGGGCTCTATGAAAAAGATGGACTACACCATTGGATTCCAGGCGGGACGTGCGGGACAGAAATGGACGGCCACGGCTTTGACGGATCGAGCGAAGGAGAGGACGCCGGAACCCTTGATTTTCGTGAGCCGTCCAGAGGCATTGACATTCCTAAAGAGTTCCCAGGCTGAAGGCTACCGATTTTCTGGCGCGGAGCTGGTGGACCCGGAGCAGAAGCTGGTTAAGAATCGCTACTTCGTCATTGGCGGCGATGGAAAGCTTACGCCCGCAGGTGAGGACAATGGCCCGCGCAATCCGGTTTGGGAAGTCGGAGACGTAAAGCCCGGAAGCGGCGCGAACGCGGGAACCGAGGCGGTCATTGAAAACATCCTTCAAGGGCCGGGGGTGCGAGCACGGTTTGGTTGCGACCTCGCGTTTCTGCTTCGTGTGCACCGGGTCTTGCCGGGTCGTCTCGCTGTGCCCATGCCCCCCTTCGACCCCGCAAAGCCGTGTCCATGCGGTCTCCACGGGAGGCTCTATGGCGACTGCTGCCGCGACAAAGGCATCCATGCTATGGGGAACGAGATGCTGCGAGGAAATGCGCCGAGGATGGTGCGGGGTGCCCTCGCGCAGATTCAGTCCAGCGTGATCCAGGGTGATACCAGGTTTCGGATCGTGTGGAATACGCTCTGGCCGCGTCCGCAGACCGAACCTTTCGATCAGTTTCTCGACGCCCTGGTCTATGCGACGCTGGGGAAGGATTGGTTCGACGAGCAGGCGCAGCGTCCTCCGGAGAAACAGCACGCGGTGGCTCGATGGCGCTCTGCGATGGTGGAGCTTCTTAAGAAACCACCGCTCATCGATGACGGCTTTCACGTCGGACATACGCTCACGGGGCCGGTCAAAGCCTACCAGTGCTTTGCCTATGACCTCTACTGGCTGCAGCTGTTTCACAAGCTGCCCGAGTCTCTGATCGAAAGGCTGAAAGACTTCCACGGTTTCCAGGGAGCCCGGTACGAGGTTCTGATCGCCGCTGTTTTTGCCCGCGCGGGTTTCGACATCGGGTGGATCGACGACGATAGGGCGGAAGGCAAACATCCGGAATTTATTGCTACCCACAGGGCATCGGGCAAGCGGGTTGGCGTCGAAGCCAAGAGCCGAAAACGTTCCGGGGCAGTGAACTTTGTTGGTGGAGAAGTCAAACCGGAAACGCATCTCAAGGGCGACGTTTTCGATCTCTACGAGAAGGCTGTTCAGCAGTCGCCGCAGGGTGGAATCCCGTTTCTCATTTTCATCGATGCCAACGTTCCCGACAGCCCTCCCAAGGGGCTTCCCTCATACGACTACATTCCGATCGAGACCGCTCCGTGGATGGTTGAGATTCGAGACCGGCTCCTCTCCATCTGGAAGGAATCCACCGGACAGACTCCCGAGAGCGGAGTGATAATCACAAACTTCGCATTCTATTACGGAGACAACGAGAGTCCTTCGCCCACGGGAATGGGTGCGTTCTTCCCATCCCTCAATCCGCGGGTGCCCATCCTGGGCGATCCGGAGAGCGATCCGATGATTGCTGACCTCATATATTGCCTACAGACTTACGACACGGTCCCCCGACAGATATAGAACGCGGGCGGGTGGCCTACTCCTGGCCAAGTCGGCCAGCTTCCGCCAACCAAAAAGAGAGCGGAGCCCTTCCGGGCTCCGCGCGTGTTTCGAATGGACTCACAGCTACGCTGCAACCGATTTTCGTGGCTCTTTTGATTGCGGTTTGGCTGTTGCCTTCCGACCTTGGTTGTTACCAGTCTTGGACTTGTCCTTGGCCGCGAACTCCTGCCTGACCTTCGCTGCAACAGCGTCCACGTCCACTTTGTAGACCTGAGCGGCATCACGGAGAATCCGCCCGGCCTCGGTCTGATTGTGCATGAAAAGCAGGATCACTATTTCGATCAGGATGCGGCCCAGCTTGCTTTCTTCAGACTTGGCGAAAAAGGCTGCCAAGAGCTTCGCCGGAGCCTCGCCTTCCTTCGGTTTGCTAATGCCGTGCTGCCGGATGAGAACGACGAGAAGACGCTCGTCCAGCATGGAGGCAAGCCGTTGGACAGCGAACGCCAGGTCGCGCTTCATCAGCCGAACTGGAACTGCGTCACCGATAGCCTTGAGCACGCGCAGCCCGGTAGCCTGGGCCAGCGCCTCCTCGCGGCGGCGCTTCTCCTGTTCGGCTTTGAAGGCGGCATCCGAGCGCGTATGCTGCTGTTGCCGCTTCGGATGATGGACCGGACACTCAGGATTCGCGCAAACGCGTTTGGTTTCGCCCTTCTCAGTGCCATCCGTCACGATTGCCTCGGTAGTGTACTTGCACGTTTTGTATTCAGGCCAGTCGCGCTGGTCTTTGCGCTGCGGCTTGTCCTGCCGAACCTCGACGTACTTGTTTCGGGGAATCGCGGCGCTGCCGTTCTTCGGCTGTCCGTAGGCGGTGCTGATCTGTACCAGCTTTGGTTTTGCGGCAATGGTCAGCTTTACGTGAGCGTCCAGCTTCGCTTGGAAGCATTTGGGGTCGCTGCACGAATCGGGATGGCCCGCTCCGAGATCGGTGAAGAGCAGAACATTGTGCCCGGTACGCTTTGGGCACTCAACGCAGGAACCCGCTTCCTGCACAAGCTCTGTGTCCTCTTTTGAGAATGGCGCAGACGTGAGTTCAAGAAAGATGTTCTGCTCAATCCACTGTTGGAGGTGGCGCACTGGAAGAAGTATCCGCTTCGGCTTGCTTCCGTTCCCGTAGCTCTCCTGATAGCAGTCTGAAAGAGCCTCCTCTTGCTGCTCCGGCTGGAGCTTGGCTAACAGCAGTGCGTGGCCTAAGCCGATTTCATCTCTTGCAAAGGCCTCCGTTACGGCAGGAGCAAGCTCGGTCAGCTTCAATCGGCTGAGGATGTATGCGGGAGTCTTGCCGCATTTTGCTGCAATCTGCTCGATTGAATACTTCGGCTCGTCCAATTTGAGGAGGGCTGCGAAGCCCTCCGCCTCTTCAAGTGGGTGCACATCGCGGCGTTGCAGGTTTTCAACCAACTGCGCTTCTAACACCTGCGCGTCATTCATCTCGCGGATGCCTACCGGGACAGTGGCCGCATCCGCCATCTGAGCGGCGCGATGACGCTGCGCTCCAAACACGATTTCGAAGCGCTCGCCCTTTGGCCGTACAAGCAAAGGCGAGAGAACGCCGTGGGCGCGGATGCTCTCGGCGAGTTCTTTTAGGAACACCTCATCGAAATGGCGGCGCGGGTTGGTGTCGGATTCAAATAGCAGCGACACTGGAAGATCACGGTACTCAGTGGCGGTCGTCTCGATCATAGTCATTGAAATTCTCCTTGTGGTTTGTCGAACATGAAGGCACGCGGACGCATCCGAGCGCGTCCGCTAGAATTTGCGCGTTAGCTAGCGGCTGCGAATTGCTCCGCTTCATCAATGCGGAGCGCTCGGATGATGGTGGATGCCGTGCGCTGTATGACCTCAAGGCTCTCGGCCAAAAGGGACGCGTTCCCGTGGTAAAGCTGGATGTAGTCACTGGATGCGGTGCCCATTTCCAGTCCGACGGCCTGTCCCACGATGAAGGCCACGGCTTCTGCCTCGGTCTCACGAACAACTTTGGTTGTGAACGTCCGGCGCTCGCTCCGATGCAAAAGCTCGTGCGCGGTCTCATGGACGAGAGTGGTGAACTCTTCGGGTTTCGACTGTCCGGGAAGCAAGGCGATTCTGCCGCCATAGCTGACACCTAGCGCGGGGGCGATGCTCTGATCGAATTCAAGCGAGATGTTCTGCTGGCCTAGAAACTCGATGAGCCGGTTGCGATTCTCGCCCACATCGCCGGAAATAGTGTGGTTCAGCTCTGGCAGGTCCGCGCCTTCGGTTTGCTCGTAATCGAAAACGTAGACGGGGCGGAAGCCGACGAGGACTCGCCGCGTGTTGCTGTCCGTTTCCTCTTCGGTTTCATTCTTGCGGCGGCGATAGCCTGTAACCGGAGCAAGAATCTGAATGCCTTGTTCGCCCCGCTTTACGAACCGGCCAAGCTCTTTCCATTTCCCGAATCCTGCGACGCGGGTAGCGGTGGGCCGTTGCCGGGCGATCTGGAGAATATTTCCGAAAGAATAATTGTGGAATCGCGCCATCGTCCGGAGGTAGGTGGCGAGCATGTCGCTGTGTCCGGTCTCAAGCTGCTGGATCAAGTAGTCCACGGCCTGCTTGATGATTGCCTGTGTGGGGTTGTCCTTCTGGGTAGTACGTTCCTGATACGGCGAATCGGTACGGCTGTTCCGCTGCGCCGCATTTTTCCTGTGCGGCGCTGCGCTGCGGCGGCTGGCGTAACCCCGGCTGTCGATGGTGGCGATGTTGCTGACTGTAGCTGCTGACATTCCAGTGCTCCTCCGTGCCCGTTGACGGGCGATTTGGCGTCCATGACCGGAGGCACCGCCTGAAAACCAAATTTCTTTCGATGAGTGCCCCCGCTTCATGGCCCTGCGGCGCAGCAGGGGCGAGGAGGGTTCGGTCAAGGGCGCGCTTTCGGCGCGTTCATCGAAGCGCAGTGGAGACCCTTGACGGGTTCCGACCGCCCATGCCAAAACGCCGCCTGAAGCGGGGGCACTCAGACGAAGAACAGAAAGTTGGTCCTATTCCTCGTTCGGGTGTACTTGGCAGACACGGCCGTGCATCGTGCATCCGGGCCGGGTCCGAAAGATGTGAGGTCATTAAAAACTAAGAGAAAGGAGCTTCGAAGACTCTGCAGGATGGACGTGTAGAGTTTCAATCGAGGCAGTTGAGGCAAATCGCAAGAAGCGACTTTTGGAATGCGAAAGCGGCGCCGGGCCGATCGTACGCGTCCATTCGGATCGCGTCTAAGTTGCCGTCGCGTGCTCACTGACTCGATGCGGTGATTTGTGATCTATAAATTAGATGGCTCGTTTCAATAATTGCTTCGTGACGAGTTCGCCGAAGAATTTTTCGATTCTACTTGCGAGCGCCTCTGAATTAAGGAGCAATCCGAGTTCAATATTTCGCTGTTGTGCAGCTTCAGTGAAATTTGCCGAAGATACAAACAGACGTTCGCTATCGATGATGACACATTTTGCATGGAGGGCTGATGCCTGGCTTCGGTCAGCAGCAACGGAACGTGGATCGTAGTAGACGGCCGGAATTGGCTTTCCCGAGGGCCATTGCGTCGTGCGAAATCTGTATGAGAAGCGCCTGACAATTTCATCGGGCAACGAGGTATCTCCGTTTCCACGTTGAATGTCCAAATAGAGGCGGACCTTCAGTTCGGGGAGTTCCTCCATCCTGTGTGCTAGGTCGCGGAAGACACTTTGACCCTGATGAACGGAATATCCGGCCACAATGACGGATTTCTCGGCGCCCCGGAATAGATCACTTACAACGACGGCTGTCGGGCGCGGCTGCCGCTCACTTGTTCCCGGGCCAGTGGCAACAAGATGGACGACGTCCTCAAGCAACGGCCGTTGCTCCGCACCAACCGCAACTAGCGTTAATAGTCGTGCCAGTGCCTGAGGAGTGCATCCGCGGCTGGCGATTTCGTCAAGGCTGGTGGCTGCGGCATTGGCAGACTCACGGTTGATGAATTGCTGGAGCCTCAGCGCAGTATAAGGTGCGTCCAAACGGCCCGCCTCTAACGCCCCGGCCAAATCACGGAGTTCGCCCGGCGTTAGACTGAGCAGAGGCTCTTTCATTTGAGTATCCCTGTGAAGAACTCCGCATCGGTATTCTGAACTGTTGGCACCACCAAGGCACGGTCCAGAAAATCGTTCTGTTGTTCACAGCATGTCTCGGAAATGAGAAGACAGCCGTGGCAGGCTGCACCGTGCAGAAATCTTCCTTCATGGCTGCTCGATGGTTCATGTTGGGCGCAGACTGGATCATTCGAGCAAAGTGCTCCAAGATCTAGGGCTGCTTTTACCGTGTCATGGATTCGACGCCCAACTTGCACGAGCCCGCCGAGGGTCCCTTCCGCGTCCGAACTGCCTGTGTAGAGCAGAATTCCGTAACCGACGCCGGGGATCGCGTAGATTCTCTCGCGGATCGAACTGGCCGGATAACCGCATCCCAATGCGACAGATGTGATCAGGAGATGCGAGAAAGAATGGAGCATTAGGTAAGCGAGATTCGGAAACGCGCGCGCACTTCCTGGATGCTCGGTTTGCCACTCTGCAAATCCGCGAGCTAACGCTTCTGCCCGCTTAGCTACCCCGGATGTTTCTTGCCATGCCTTGATGGCTTCTGTACTGAACTGAAGAAAAAGTCCTTCACCTTTGTTTTCGCACGCCGGCAGCCAGATTGGTTCTCGAGAGAGCGCCGCTCTTCGGACTCCCATATCCAGTTCGCCTTCCGTATCCGGTGCGGCAGACTCGAAGCGCGTGAACCCGACTTCTGCAATTACTTCGCGAAGCCTGTGCACCAATACGACGCGTTGAATACTGCTCATCCACGGTCTGTCCCAGGAAGCGCGCGGTAACGATCGCGCGAAGAAGACCCCTTCAGGACGGTCTTCGCCAACTTCCTCTTGTGCAGTGATAAGGGTTTCCAGCTCTGCAACTTTCACTTTCTTTGCAGTTGGCGGTGTACCACTTCGGCGGGCCTTGATCTCAGTCAATGCTTCATCGTCTGTGACCCCTTCCAGAGCCGCCTTGACCACGGACTTCTTTCGCTCATAGAGAAGCTCTTCGAGCGTTTCTACCGCCTCTAGGTAGCTCCAAGCGGCGTCAACGGCTCTACGTACAATTTGGTCGCGTTCGGGTAGCGAGATGACGCTTAATAGCTGAGGGAAATAGGCGTTCGAAGCCGAGCGAATCAATAGCCGGCTCGGCTCACCGCACTGCTCGCCCGTAAACGCGCCCAGCCAAGGGCGCTTCCCGTCGCACAATCCTAAGGCGCGATTTGCCAGGACAGCCGCTTGTGCGAGGCTCCTCTCTGTCTTGCATTCGCATCGGATCCAGACCTCGGTCAAGTCTCCGCTTGTCCCGCGCTCATCAATGTACAGTTGCCGCTGCTGCTGCGCGCAATCAGACGGACCATTATGAGCAAAGGAATACCAGTCGATATCACCAATGTGCCCAGCGCGACACGCGCGCACAAACCGAATTGGGACCACAGGACGCCGTACTTGGTCCGCGTCGATGAACTTTCCTCGCGTGAGCCGTTTCCGATGTACAAGTAGGCGCGATCGCGTTCCGGATTTCTGATCGCCAAGGATGTCCTGGGTCATGAACCATTCTGGAAACTGAAATACGGGTATTCCCACCATCGGTGCCGCGGGATCGTCATCGGCCGGTGGTGGCGTCTTCAAATCGACAGAGGGTACGCCCAGGATTTGTGCAAGCTTCCCGCTGAGTCGAGGCTCAGAGACCGGCTGACCTCCCGAAGTCCAGAAATCAAGCCCCGAGACGAGCACGGAGTGATTCGGTAAATCAAGCATGGAACCGGGACCGAACGTCGTGACAACCTGGTTCTGCCGGATCTCTCCCTGAGGCTTACTCATACGGTTTCCTCTTCGAGTTCTTCATTAGCGAGCGAGCGCACCCATAGGTGAACATCCGGCTCGACATCGCGGAGCGAGCGTCCGGCTCGAAATTTCATACGCACGTTCTCTGGTGGCAGGTTCTTCAATTCCGGGCTGAGGAAGTCGTACAGGAGTTGCTTTGCTGCTCCTGCCTCATCCTTGTTGTATTGCAGTCCGCCGCCCACATCGCGTAGCTCTTTTGCGGTCTTTGCCCAATCATCCAGCAAGCCCATAGTGCGCTCGCGCACACGTTGGCGCATCTTCTCCAACTCTTCGGTTGGAAGTTCTTTGGAATGTCCGTACACTCGCTCGCCGAGGGTTTTCACTACAGATTCTAAGGTCGCGAGTTCGTCCAAAATTTTCATCGCCCCAAGCGGCGGCGTCATCGGACGATACGCATGGCGGGAAAGGCCAACGAGAGTTGCCGCCAGCCCCTTGTCCAGCGCACGCGGGGAGAAGGGCGTGACGCTGGTGGCCTCCACGCTGCGGTAAAAGGTCTGGTGGTAGTACGCGAATCGTTCGTAATGTGATCGGTCTCGCGGCTTGTGCACGTTAAAAATAGTCACGACGAGGCCCGGTCGCTCAGGATCACGGCCAACACGGCTTGTAGCCTGAATGTATTCAGCACTCGATTTTGGCTGCCCGAAAACGACCATGAGTCCGAGGCGAATGATGTCGAGGCCTACGGAAATCATGTTTGTGGCGATGGCGACGTCTACTCGGTCTTTCTCCTCATAGGATCGGGCTAACTTCCGCTTGGCTTCAGCGACCTTGGCCGTGTCGATCCGGCTGGTCAGCTCAACGGGTTCATACCCGATCTGCCGATCCTGAAACAAGCCTTCTGTTTCCCCTTTGCGCTTGCGCGTCGCGTACCCAGCGAGGCGGTTGCGTACTTCATCCTCAATGAGACGGCGAGCTCCACCCAGTTCGCGGAGGCTGTTGTAATATCCGACCAACGTCATGTATGGATCAACCGGATTTGGCAGGCCGCCTGATTTCAGCTGTGCATAAAGCTTTTGTCCGGCACCAAGAAGCGCCAGGTAAGTCCGCAGCATTGCTACTTTGGGACTACGACCTTGAGCCGCAATACCGACGTACAAGCGCGCGTTGCTCTCGGTAGACGGCAGCGTCTTAGCGAAGAAGGAATCCCGCCTGTCCGGACCAGGCGGAGGGAATACTTCAACTAGACGATTGAACAGGGCACGAATCTGACTCTCAGCTCGGCGCACCGTGGCAGTTGACGCCACAATCTTCGGCCTGATCACTTGGCCGTCCTTCTCGATGCGGCACAACTCGTCAAGAGCCGTCTCATAGAGGCCAACCATGGTCCCGAGTGGGCCAGAAATCAAGTGCAGCTCATCCTGAATCACCAGGTCCGGCGGAAGCAGCCTCTCGACAGGCAATTTGTGCCCCCGGCCCGGATCGCAGGGGCCGTAGAAACCCTCTTTGTCGTACCGTTCAACGCGTCCGAAAAACGCGCCTACCTGCCCGGTCCAGGGCAATGCCGCGAACTTGTCTACTGTTGCAATGAGGAAGCACGGCAGCCGCCGATAGATTGGTTCGTCCACGGCCAGAATCGGCAATGCGGTTCCGCGCGCGAACTGGCACTCGCGGTTAACGCACGAAATCCTCAGGTCGCTGGGGGCGTCGGAGTTCGGGACCAGCTTGAATGAAAGAGGTTTGAATTTCGTACCGCACCACGGGCATTCCTCCAGGGGAATAGGAGACGACTTGCGATCGTCGTTGGCAAAACGGATCGTTCGCGCCCGCGCAGTCTCTTGATCCTTGTCTCCCTTCTTTCCCATGCGGTTTGGCGTAGCGGCACGCCCAACCCACAGTCCGATTTCAAATGGCCATTCGCCCAACTTCACTACGTCTTTCTGCCGCTCCAGTTCCAGGGCGCAGATCAGGGTCGCAGCGCGGCTCAACTGATCGAGTGTGAGCAAGCGGAGCGTGTAGCGCATCAGCACTGTCAAGCCCGCAGACGCAATGCCGGGATTGCGCAGCCGGCGCAGCAACAGCGTGAAGGCGGCCAAACCGAGGTAGGCTTCAGTTTTGCCGCCGCCGGTCGGGAAGAAAAGGAGATCAACGATCCGGCGGTCGTCGTGCCCCGGATTGGCGATAGCCTTCAGATTCACCAGAAGGAATGCCAACTGGAAGGGACGCCAGGCAGGCGTGATGCTCTCGGGCGGCTTATCCTGCATGACGGCCAACCGTCGACGCGCGGCGGCGGCCATGCACTTGTTGGCAATGCTGAACGCTTCAAGGCACTGCGGATCGGCAAGTACTTCTATGCCATTCTCGATTCGCTTTGCTGCGTATTCTGCCCGATTGAGCAACTCTTCCGCCGTGGCCTTTCGCTTAACGGGGAGGCCAGCGATGGTTCTCCGCTGGGCTGCAATCCACTCGCGGTATTGCACCGCAAAAGCGCCGAGCTTCTCTTTGGCGTCCGATCCATCTTTGAGCTGGCTTAGCTTGTCCATTTCCAGCTCAATGCCCTCGATGTTTGCGGGGGCAACGCGTTCGACCTCCGCCTCGGGAATCCAGGCGGTGCGCACAGAACGGCAGCAGGCGCCATCATCGAGAATGGCTTCTGTCGCGACGTTGTGGCCGACGGCGTATTCGCCCAAGTCACGATACTGGAGATCAAAGACGCGCTCATCCCATTCATCGCTGGCCAGGCTGCGCAGATCGGGGCGGGAGAGGAATTCGACGTCTCCTTTCAATTCGAGGTACACCTGAAATGCGAAAGCCTCGTCCTTCTTGGCGTCGGGCTGGGGAGCACGGCGATTGACCAGAAACACGGATACGGTCCTGGCTCCCGCCGGCACATTGGCTTCGGCGGCGAGTATTCCAACGGGCCGTGACAAGTATGCGATCTTCAGGCCCTTCGTGGCGGGAAGGTCCATCTCGCGGGGCTGTTCGCCGGCTTTGGAGAGGTCAAGCGAGAGCGACTCTTCGCGCGGTGTCCGCTCCCATTCTTCGGGCGTCTCGGAGCGCAGGCGGTAATCGCCCCAGCTTGCCTTGACGGCAATGTGCTGAGCAGATGCTGGGACGAGCAAACTAACTCCGATCGAGGAAGGCATGTACCGTTGCCGTGCGGCTGGGCGCTCGGGCTGCTCGTCGTCATCGAGCCCCCCGCCCGATTCACCGGCTTGGTCGAGATCGTCAGCGCTGTCCTCCGCCGTTCGTTGAGTTAGATCGGCGCCGAGAGGAACGAGGAACCCGCTCAGATACCAGCGCGAGGGCGATTGCAGTAACACTTCCTTCGGATCGCCCAGCGTGTCAGAGGGACCGATCAAATCGAGCCGGAGAGCATCTACTAGGCGGCTACGGACCTCAACTGATTTCATCTGGTCGGGCATTCTTTATTCTTCTCCCTGCTGGCCGGCGAACAGTGAGGCGACTGCTTTGGGCTGCGTAGGTTTCCTTGGTTTCCGTGCGTTGCCGTTCTTCTTCGGAGGAATGGCTGGATCGCCTGTTCCGGCGACGAGTTGGCCTTCTTCCAATGCCCGTTGGCGATTCAACTCGATCAATCTGGCGAGGACTTCGTCACGAATCTCATCCGGCCAACGGTACCGGTATTTTTTCTTTCGACGCCGACCGATCTCGTCATCTCCATCTTCATCGTCAAACTCGGGAATGAATTCACATTTTGGTTTGATATTGGTCCAGCCATATGCATCCAGAACAGCTCGATCCAAGCTGTCGTGCATCTCACGAAGCAGCTGTATGTCGGAATCATCGCAGTCCCGGTCGTTGAATAAAACATAAATTTCGGTCAGGCCTTTGTTCCGCGCTCTCATTATTCGCGCGCGAGAATCGTAGTAGTCGTGCCCCAGTGATTCCAAGCGTTCGTCACATTCCCATCCAGTCGGAAAGGCAAACGGCAGAAAACAATCATCAGGGGTATAAACCTGATCGTCCTTCATAGTCGAGCCTTGCAACCGAACCCACTCCTGATGGATACGAGACTGCAGAATTGCGAAAAACGATTTCGTTGTGGAGCTGAACACGACTAGCTTATGACTAAAAACTGTTCGTGCCGGTAGGTAACAAAACGCGAGAGTATTACTTGTTTGCGCGCAAACTAGGGCATGCGCGGCGCTTCCAATCGCACGATACAGTCCCGGCGCGCGCTCCCCGTACTTCCACCAATATCTGCGCCTAGCTTCTCGATTGTCGTCATCCCTCTCCGGTTTTACCTTCCGCTCCACAATATCGAGCAAGTCGGGCCAGTCCTCTGCAACAGGGTAGGGATAATCTAGCGGCACGACGCCTGAGCGCAACCATGCCTCACGCTGTTCCTTCTCTGCGGTTGCCCAGGACGTGCTGAGATCATCTCGGCGGAGGGGGAAGTCCTCGAAGTTGATCACGTAGCGATGATGATTGTGCGTGGGACTGTCGTTTACCTCTTCTCCCCCGATGTACGGGAAAATTCGCTCCTCATTACGCGAATCTTTTGCAATTAGGCGTTGCATTTCAGTAAGGCCCGTTGCAACGCCTTTCTTATCCGTGTCATCGAAGGTGAATCCCATCCCAAGCAGATAGCTGCCAATGAAGCTCTTTTGTTCATTGGTCTTTAGTGGAGCAGGATCTTCGTGCCCACCGGCATGAAAGAGGTAGGCCGTGATGATCGGTACTGGACGACTGTCTAGTACAAAAGGTCCTGATATTTCACCTTTGCACACGTGTACCACACTTACTACCACCGAAGCTTCGCCTGGCCACTTCAAGCGTTTGCGAGCACGAAAGATCGTTCCACCATGGGTGCAAATCCAACGGAGTCCCGTTGAACGGGTATCACCCTGCCCGATAGTGTTTGTGGCGATCAAGCCGAAACAGCCATTCCACCGCAAGAGGCTGAATGCACGGCGGAAAAAATGAGCGACGAGATCGGAATTCCCATGCGACTGCACGTGAAGAGACTTGAGCCAATCGAGATATTCGTCAGCGTTCGCATCAATGAGCGTGTTCTTTCCTGCAAACGGCGGGTTTCCGACGATCACATCGAAGCCGCCGACCACATTTCCGTCCTCGTCGGTCGTGAAGACCTCGGGGAACTCGATCTCCCAGTGAAACGGCGTGATTCCCTTCGGCCCCTTGCGTAACGCTTGAACCGCCAGATCAACTTCGCCGTCCACCGAGATGAACTGCTGCTTCTTCAGATCATCCTCGATCAACTTCTGGAGCGCTCGGCGTTTCTGTTCCCGCTGCTTGGGCTTATCCGCGGAGAAGAACGCGGAAATTGCCGCACAGCCCACCATGCGGGGTAAGTTCAGCGCCTCATCTGCGTTGCCGAGTTCGTGCTCGAGCTGCGTATAAGGCACGGTGTCGCGCGCATTGAGGATTCGCTTCCGGTATTCGGTCGCACGGCTTATCCGTCGCCGGACCTCCTGTTCTAGAAAGCTCTGCTGCGCGGCAGGTGCCCAGTTGAACGACGCAATCTGCTTTCGCGTCAACCCGACGAGGGCATCACCGTGGCGCAGCGAGTGATCGAGGAAGGTAAACGGATGATCCTTGGCCAATGTCGCCAGCCAGAGCGACAGCTTCGCCAAATCCGCTGCCATCGGGTTCCTGTCCAGGCCGTACAGACAGCGCTGCGCGATCTGGCGCTGTGCATAGAGAGCTTCGTCTTCATCTGGAGGAATGGTGGGAACTTCGTTGTGCGCGCGCCATGCTCTGGTCAGCGCGTCCCCGAGTTGCCGGCATGTCTCTACCAGAAATGCCGCCGAACCCATGGCAAGATCGCAGACTTTGAGATTGAGAATCTGAGTCGGAGTGGGACTGGGGCCGAGCTGTTTAAGCACTGGCTCAAGCGCTGCCTCGACAATTGGACCTGTGAGACTGCTGGGCGTGTAATGCGAGCCGCTCTTGCGCCTCTCGTCCGATGGCTGGAAAACCATGGCGCCTTGCGGAACCGGCATCGGTGTGACAGTCGTGGCGATCTTCCGCTCCAACGTAGCCAGCAATTCGTCCACTGTTTGCGCTGATTTGAGGGCCTCTGCTGATTGTCCGGTGAGCTTCTGGTCAGTGTCATCCGTGAATTGCTTGACTCGTTTGTCGGGGGGCATGGCAAGCAATCTTTCGAGGTCGATAGTTGCAGGAGCGCCATGCTTCTTCGCAGGTCTGATCGCAATGGAGCGCCCGGTAGCGAGCTGGAGGCTGAACCCCATGATCGCCTGGTAGACGCTTCCGATCTGCTCGACCGCGAGCGTGCGGTAGCTCAGCCGTTCCCCATCGAGCAGGAACAGCTTCGAGAGTACCCGGAAGACCACGCCATCTGAAACGCGAGGAATGGCAGGGCGGTCATTTCGTTCCTTGCGCCCTTCAAGGAAGAGGTAACGATCGGGGTCGAAGAGATAACCCTCGCGGGCCGGGATTCGCATCGTGCCGTGACTAGCACCGGAATAGATCAGCCGGAAAAGTGCCAGCAGTTGCGCCCATGAGCCGAACCGCTGATCCATCAAATCCGCATAACGCCCGTTGTCCTCGCGCAAACGCTCGTATAGTCCTGTGACAGAGTAGTTGTTCGCGTAAATGGGATCAGTGGAGAGAAGCCCGCGATCTTCAGCAAAGAGCAGAAAGACGAGCCGCAGCAAGACGGTTAGCAGGCCATGATAGACGTGGTCGGGATCGCGGGAGAGGACCGTATGAAGCAAGTCACCGCGCGTCTGGTCATTGGCCGCTTGAAAACCGCGCAGCATTTCATAAAGAGCTTCGAGCACTTGCTCGGCAAGCTGCGTGGAGACAACGTTCTGGTATTTGCGACTATTCGCGAGAATCGCGGGGAGGCGCTGCTCGGGGGAGCCGGTGTAGAGGCGCTCCGAGCTGAGGAGCATCTGCATCGCGGCGCAGATTGGGCGGCCTGCCACGGTGATCATGTCGCCGATATTGAAAGTGATGTGGCCGCTGAGTTCCTTTTCCGGCGCATAGACCAGACGGATTTGGCGTCCATTCACCAGCAGGCCGATGGGGATGCCAGTCTGGCGTAGCAAGCGTTCAAACTTCGCCTGTGGCGATGCCTGCCAATGGCGGACGTCACTCGCTGCGACTGTATCGAAATCGATTTCCGGCGTGAACTCCTGAATGAGCATCAGGAATTCACGCGCACGATCAACGGGCTGGAAATCGCGCAAAGCGTAGGTCGGGCGGAGGGTCTCGTTGTACTCCGGAAGCGCAACCTCAAGTGACGGCGGTACGCCGGGCGCGCCGGGCACACCGTAGAGGTCGTTAGCAGTCCAGCCCAAGAAGGAGGCGGCGAAGGTCGGGAAATCGCGAATTTCAGGAACGGACTGGCCGTCCTTATCCATTGGCAACGCTTCCAGAAAGCGGCGATGGTCGGGCGCAAAGTTGTGATTGATGTAGGCGCCCGCGCTGACGAGCGCGGGGATCGAGACGACCAGTCCAACCGGCTGGACATATCCAAGCCATTCCTGATGAGCGACGATTTCAGGGTCTCTTGCCATCGCTCACCTCGAAATCGGCCAAAGATAAACGAGGCCGATAGGCTCGACGCGCTGCGCTCGCACGTCGTATTGTGCCCGGATTCGATCCGGTTCGGACTTGAGTTCATTTTCCAGAGAAATCAGGCGCTTGTCCCAATACCGCTGGTTGGCTTCAAATTGGCGCTTTTCTTCTTCATTGAATTGGAGCGTCAACTGGTGGCCATGGCGAAAGCGGGTGACCGTTTCCTCAAGATGCTTTTTCTGGGCTTCGAGGATCTCGCGCATCTTCTTCGACTCATCGCTGGCGCGAGTATTGAGCATCCCGATGGCGTCCGAAGCATATTCCTGCGCGCGGGCTTCGAGGTGCGGAAGCAAGTCGCGCACGTCATTTGCTGCCCCCTGTTGAAGCTGATGGAGAACAACGTCAGGGACGGGACGCGAGTGCTTCTCAAAAAGAGAGTTGTCGAGCAACGTGAGGGTTCGGGTCTCCGCCTCGCGCGCATACGGCACTAATGGACCTTTGCGGACAGCGGGATCGACCCACCTTGCGGTGACGGGGATCAACTGCTCGTGCAGCCTGGCGGCATTAGGGCCGTAGAGTGAGAGCCGTCCGATGAGAATGACGCGGGCGATAGCATCGGATATCTGGGCGAGGCAGGCCCGCGATAAGTCGTGGTACACGAATCCTTGAGCGGTGAACCGGGCAAGCAGGCGTTGAACGACACGCTGCTCAAGGTGAAGCTGCACGACTTCTTCTGTGACCTCGCCAGGGTCCTCGAATACAACTGGACGGATCGGGGACTCGCGCCGCCAGTCCCAGAACTTCTGGTCTTTTTTGCGGGGTGCCCGTAAGCTGTCCATTGTTTCCGCCCACGATGGGTCAGCCCCTTCGCGCTGATCCAACGGCGGAAATTGGCATTGGATTTTTCCATCTCCGGAGCACTTAAGCGTCTCCGCGCCGAGAATCTCAAGAGAACAGGAGATCGCCGATTTGAAATGATCTTTGGAGAATGCGATCTCATCCTGCGAACGGCTCAACATTGTGCTGAGCCGTTCGATCTGTCTGCGCAGATCAAGCTGGCGCTCCCGAGCAGACTCAAGTTCCTCTTCGACGGCTTGTCGGCTTTCGCTTCCCAACTGTAGGTCGTCGATTGTCTGGGTTAGCGAGTCGATCTCCTTGCGTCGGATTCCGGATTTAAGGAGCGCGTCCAGGCGCGAGTCGATCACCTGCGAGAGGCTCCCCAACTCCTTTCTGATGGTCTTGGTTTTCCTGACGAGCGCGGCAACCACCCGATCCTCCGGGCGCTGGACATAATAGAAATAGTGGCAGCGGACGACCGCGCTCGGCTGAAGCTTACGGTCGATGCGGCCGTTGCGCTGTTCCATGCGGGCTGGATTCCAGGGGACATCGAAGTGAAAGAGATTCCAGCAGTGGGCCTGCAGGTTGAGGCCCTCGCGAGCGGCGTCGGTAGCGATCAGGATTCGAACGGGGTTCTTCTTAGGATCGGTGTTGAACGCGGTTTTGATGCGTTCGCGTTCATCGGGCGGGGTTGGGCCATGATAAACCGCAATACGCGCATCCGCCTGGTCTGACTCGGCGATCGCACCGCTCAATTGTTGCTGAAGGTATCGCCGCGTGTCCTCATATTCTGTGAAGATGATCACGCGAATGGTGTTCCACCTGGCGCCGGCAGTCCCAAGATCCGCGCACATATTTAGACGAATCCATTTGAGCAATTCGCGAATTCGGGCGTCCGGCAGGAACCGGCTCGAATCAGCAACCTCGGACATTTTGTTGAGGAGTTCTTGTTCTCTGCGGAACAATTCCGGCGCAGTCGCTTCAGAACCTCTTGTCGCTTCGGAGACTGCTGCCACGAGCGTATCCTCTTCATTGGTCAGTTCCTCTTCGGACAATGACGCTCGCTCGTCATCAGCATCGATGGCTTGGACCAAGAGTTCTGCCTTTAGGCTTCCTGAGCCAGACTGTGTCCGGGCTTGGTCCCACTGTTTTTGAACCGTACGACGATGAACACGCAATGTGCGGGCGAACGCTTCAATCGATGACAGGAGTCTTTGCTGAAGGCCGCAAATGAGTAGGCCTGCGGCTGTCTGCGTTCGGCGTGATTCTTCTTTGAGTCTCTGTTCGCGGATGGTTCGATACTCGTCAAGCCACGCTGCAAGTTGCAATTCGGGAGCGTCGGCCGGCAAAGCATCGATGTCGATGTGAGGAACTTCGCGCTTGGGAAAGCCGCCAACTATCTCCCGCAAATCATCCTTGAGTCGCCGGACCATTACATCGTCGAGCATCTTTTTGCTTACGCGGACACCGCGGCAAAATCGCTGCGGGTCAAGGATTTCAAGGAGGGCCGAAAAACTATTTGAGTGTCCGTTGTGTGGAGTTGCAGACAGGAACAGTCGGTGCTCAAAACGAGGCGCGAGATCGCGCACCGCACGCGTGATATGGGAGTCGATCGCATAGCGTGCCCCGCTGGATGGCGCGGCGTGGTGAGCTTCGTCAAGTATGAACAGGCTGCCGGAGCGGAAGGTTCCCAGCCAGTCCCGAAGAGGTCCGGCATAGGTCTCGTCGATGAGCAGCCGGTGAGAAACGAGGAATCGCGAATGAGTATCCCAGGGATTCACCCCGAAGCCGCGTTCTTTACGGACCCGTTGGAGATAATCCTTGTCCAAAATCTCAAAACGAAGACCGAACCGGCTTTCCAATTCCTCGCGCCATTGCAGAAGCATGGACGGCGGGCAGGCGACGACGATCTCTCGCACCTTTTTCCGGAGCAGGAGTTCGCGAGCAATGAGACCAGCCTCTATGGTTTTCCCGAGGCCGACATCATCGGCAATGAAAAGATTGACGCGTGGCAGGCGCAGGGCCTTCCGGAGTGGCTCGAGTTGATATGCGTCCAGACGAATACCGGCCCGGAAGGGTGACTGCAAGAGATTGGGGTCGGTCGACGTGACGCAATTCCAGCGCAAGACGTTGAGGTACGCCGCGAACTTATCAGGCGGGTCGAATCCCCGAGACGCTATTTGCTCCCAGGCTTCAGCTGAGAGAATTTGGGCGTCCAGCTCTCTTTCCCAGAGAACTGCGAGCTGTTGCCCCTGAGCATCGTCGTCCACGCACGATAAAACGGCGAGAGTTGAATCCCCGCCATGGGCCGGCGGAGCGCATTCCTCGACCAAGTACCGACGCTGTCGAACCTCAACAATTTGACCAACTTGCGGAATGGCGAGTTCACTTGTCATTTGGCCCGGTTCTGTCGATCAATCCCTCAAAACAATCATTTTTTCAGCCTTCCCGTTGGTGCAGGTTACTGCGGAGTCTCACTTGGGTCATTCGCTCGGTGGTTCAACACCGGTTGAAGCAAACCCTTTCGCAGCAATATTTGGAAGGACCATATAAGTGTACGACGGGCTGGAGCCCGGACGACGAGCGGCCCGCCCAAAGTCCCGCACTCAGAAACAGCGGCACTGGGCAAATCCTTTCCTCACGAGCCTCCTGTCAGTAGCGGGAGATTCTGCGGCTACATTATGCCGCTCCATTTGTGGCATAATGTAGTCATGAATGCGGCAAACACCCAAATCGGTGACTGGCTGGGGCTACAGCCTCCCGCCACGGAAGGCGAGATCCTCCGGATTGTTGAGGGGCGCTTGGCGCCCTCGATTATTAAGCGGCTGGTCGCCCTTGGATTGGAACGTCCGGAAATTGACGCCGTGATTATTCCGTCCCGAACTCTCCAGCATCGTCGCTCACGACGGGAAAAGCTGACAATCGAGGAATCGGACCGGGTATTACGCGTGATTCGTGTATTGTCGCTGGCGGAAACGGTGTATGGAAGTCGGGAACGGGCCTTGGCTTGGCTGCGCAAACCGCATGCCCGCCTAGATGGGCGCACACCCCTCTCACTACTCCATACGGACACTGGGAGCCGAATCGTCGAGGAGCTGCTGATTCAGATTGATGAAGGCATGTTCGTCTGATGGTCTTCTGGCGGATCAGCCGACATCGTGATCTGAGCGGAATTGGTGGGCTCCGGGCTGCAGGACGATGGCACTACGCTGGCCGTGCAATCGTGTATCTGGCCGAGAGCCCAGCTTCATCGCTGCTCGAAGTGTGCGTCCATACGAGCGCGAACGATGTACCACCTGAATTCACTCTGCTAAAGATCGAGGGGCCTGAAATCGCCATTGCGTCGGTCGGAACGCATGAGCTGCCAGATGACTGGCGTATGCGGGTCGAGGTGACCCGCGATTTGGGGTCAGCGTGGCTTGAACGGAACGATAGCGTTCTCCTCCGCGTTCCGAGCGTCATTGTGCCAGAAACCATGAATTATCTGTTCAATCCCTCACACCCCAAGGCAGCCGAGTTTCGGATCACTGAGGCAATCGCCTATCCTTTCGACGCGAGGCTTAAGAAGTAACTGCTCACTAGGTGTTTGCACTCGAACTGGCAATCAGCAAATCGATAGGCCTTCGTTCATCGCTTGGCTTTGCTGGAATTCGAGAGCTGAGGTTTTGCTAACCTGAGTTCCAAGCTGCTGGCCCAAACGGTTGAGGTCATCTGTGAATATCGTGGCTTCCTGCCTGGCACGAGATACCGCAACGTACCCGAATCGGGAACTGAGGAGATCGGGATGAACACTGGTATCGGCGTGTACTAAAACCCGGTCAGTAGTCAGGCCCTGAGAACTGTGGCTCGTCACCGCATAACCGTGGTCGAAATGAGGATGTTCTGCGGTATCAAATTCAATTTGGCGGTTCCCATCGAAACGTGCGGATAGGCGGCCAGTTGAGATTGCTTCGATTGTGGCAAGGTCCCGATTGGCAACCCCAAGGGATTTGTCAGGCGCGGTGAACTGTATGCGGTCGCCTACCGAGAACGCATTGATTGCCTCACGATAGACGCTCACGCCGCTGAGTCGGCGAGGATCATACTTGACGACCTGTCCCGCTGCCTTTTGGACGGATAACAAGTTGATCGGCGAATCTATTCCGATTACGGTTGCGTAGGAGCCAGGTTCAATTCCCAGCATCTGACTGCCTCGGGAGTAGCGAACTACATCGCCGACTTCGTAATGTTTCGCCCATGCTCGATCCGCGCCCGTCATATCCTGGCGTTGAAGGAGGACCCGAAAGTGGTGATCTTCGCTGTCCAATCTGCCGATCACCCTCAGTTCCTCCCTGACAGCGACGTTTAATTGACGGCGCGAAGCATTATCCGGAGAAACAATGAGTGTGTTTTCTGGTGAGGTGGCGTAAGACTTGGCCACGGCGCGAATCCGCTTTTGGGCATCAGGAATCTCCTGAACTCGTCCTTGATCGCGCAGTTTGATCAAGGCGGCTGCAGTGCGCCCTTTCGCGAGCAATTCGACGGCTGACTTCAGCGCAGGATCCTTCTGACGAACGATCTGGTCCAGTTTGGCCGTGCGCATTCCTGCTGCCTGCAACTGTTCGAAAGGACGTCCGGCCTCGACTCCTTGGTGCTGGCGCGTATCACCAATTAGAAGCACACGGTCTTGCGGCCCCAGCCGAGCAAGGAAGTCACGGACCTGGCGTGTGCTTGCGAGACTCGATTCGTCCACAAAATAGAAGTGTCGTTGATCAGGCCGGTTAATCGGGCTGGAGAGGAAACTTTGCAGAGTACGCGCTTCAATTCCGGAATCTCGCAGTTGTTTGGCGGCTCGCGATGTGGGAGCGAATCCCTCAACCGTGTATCCTTGTGCCTCAACGGCAGCCCTTAATATCGAGAGCGTGGTAGTCTTTCCCGCACCGGCGAATCCCTGAATCCCTTGAATCCGATCAGCCGAACTCAAGACGTCTTCCACTACCTCTGATTGAGCCCGGTTTAGCTGCGTGTGTTTAGCCGCGAACGTGACTGCATCCTGCCGAGAAAGAACAGGCGAGAGTTGATTCATCCCGCGACGGAGTTGGTTGATAATCTCGCTTTCTTCCTTGATTGTCCTGTCTGTTGTAAATAAGCGGGCCGGGCTCAATTTAGGCCGTTGTACTTCCTGAAACTCGCCGGTTGCCGTCCGGTCTCCCAGGTGTTGCCGCACCTGTGAAAAGGTGACTTCTCCCATGCCGCGGCGAAGCGCGTCGCGGACAAGGAGTCGCTCATCAATCACGGCTTCTCGTTCGAAATTTCTATCGCGCGCAAACGTTACCGATTCTTTGACTCGCTGCTGAATGCTTTCGCGTGGAACGACGTTCTGCTGCTGCCTGACGCGATCGTGCGCGGCGCGAACGACAGCCTCAGCTTGGTTCCCGAACTGCCGAGCCAGCTTGCGATGCGCGGCCATCACCTCGGCAGTGGAATGAAGCTCCTTGCGATCACGGGTGGAATGCGCGGCGATTTCAGCAGCTTCTTTTCCAGTTTTCCCGGTTCGTTCGAGGTACTCGCGAATCTGCTGACTTCGCGGGCTGGAGGCATCCAGGTATTCCTGAGAGTACCCCTTAATCTCGGGAGCTCCACTCCGACCAGCTGTGATTTCGTATCCAAGCTGGCGCAAGCGGTACGTGAGTTCGGATTGGTATATTGCCGTCGCGTACTGCTGTGTTTGAAAGAATCCCCGCTCCTGCAGAGCGCGATATTCGCCGTTACCTCGTTCAGTCATATTGAAGACGACGACATGGGTATGTAGCTGGGGAGCCACGTATCCATCAACCGGACGAGCGGTGTCATGCTCAAATTTCGCCGAAACGAACCTGCCGGTGATTTCGGGCGGATTATTGCCACCGATCCGAGCCAGTGTGTAGTTTTCGAGCTCTCTCAATGCAACCGTCACGGCATCTCGGTGGGCTTGGCGGACGCGGTCATCGCCTCCGACGAGCGCGGTCAGCGATACCGATTTGGGAGCCGAGAATGTCGCATCCCATCCGGCCCGATGTTCCATGGTCTTGATTGTCTTGCCGCTGCTGTCTTGGTATTCGTAGGACGCCCGCTGTTTAACGAGTTGTTCTTCTGATCGCGGGTGTTGTCCCTGGCTCAATCGGGCGAAGTCCTCCGCTCCTACTGCTCCGCTCAAGCCAAACTTTGCCGCCAATTTGCCCTGCCATTCACCGGAAATCTCTCCTTTCTGGGACCAATAGTTCTGCTCTCGCGATGTGAACTCTTTGGAATGGTATGACTGGGCCTGACCAGCCGACAGTGGCTTGGAAATCGTTAGCATGGTGCTCTACTCCACCTGGATTTCGAGAGGGCCCTCGGGACCATCCGAAGCCAATGTATGAACGGCTTCCCCTGGCAATTCGGATGTAGGCACCGTTGGTGGGACGATCAAGTCATCCATGTCTCGTTCTATGAATCCTGGGTGCTTCTCTTCCAGAGCCACATACGGGAACGAGAACCGAGCGACCCAATTTCCGTATTTCAGAAAGGCGCGTAGATCCTGTAGGCCAGAGATTTCTGAGGGCAGAACGAGCGGCTCGGTCTGTCTGTCCAAGGCAAAGTTTTTACCGGCGCGTGAACCGTCGTAGTGGGTCTCCCGAAGGCGCTCCACCTCCACCTCGCCGATCGCTTCGCTCACCCATTTTGCGGCGCGCGGTTCAGTCGTCCGTAGAAATATCTTTGTCGCCGGCTGGGACAGCATCGCCTCGGCGTCCTCACCGTAGCGAGCCTCCATTTGACTCCTTCCTTGGAAGCCGAGGATGACCGGATTCTGGGACTTTCGATTCTCCGTAATAGCGGTATGGAGCTGCGGCAGACGTTGCAGACTTGCCAGCTCGTCGACAACGAACCAGACCGGCTTCTGCCCAGGATCGGGCTCATTCAGGAGCCGGAGGACGAGCAAATCGATCCAGAGGCTTATCAGGGGTCGCAGGGCTTCGCGGAGTGTTGGTCGTGACGTGATAAATACCCAGCCGCGGCGCTCCTTGGCCCATTGAGTTGCTGTCCAGGTTCGCGTTGTCTCTTCCTGCTTTGGCAGCAATCGAAAGCTATCGGCGCTCATGTTCAGAGAGCCAAGAACGCCTGTGCGCTGATGCGGTGCACGCTTATCGATCAAGGCCCAGTATTCCGTTTGGCGGACCCTTTTATCGATCTCGTCTGGGTTCGACATCCACTGCACCAGTTCAGACGGTGTGGGCAAATAGGTCAGCAAATGGGCAAAGATCTTCTGCGGGGCCTCCACGAAAAAGCGATTCGTCACGCCTTCCGGTTGATACATGGAGACGGCTAGGGCTTTGGCTTCTGCGCGACGGCGCAGTTCAAGCGAAGGGCTCCAAAAAGGCATTCGGGCGTCCAGTGGATTGAGGACGACGTCGCCGCGGTGAGGATCGTAAAACTGCTTCACGAACTCGCAAGCCGGGTCATAGACGATTGCGCTATCACCCCGGCGCTGAACCTGGTACAAGAGCTGGCGGATTATGCTGGTCTTGCCTGATCCAGTGTCGCCCACCGTCAAGAAGTGCTTATTTTCGGCGTCACGAGGAATCCGGAGAGGTTCTTTGTGATCGTTGGTCGTGATGCCGATCCCATTCCCTCCCACTGCCTTGTTGAAGCGTTTCGAATCCACGAGAAATGGGCCCTTGAGACGCCGGCCGTAGCGAAGATCCTTCAACCGCCGGATGTCTTTCGGAATCGCCAATGGGAGCTGAATTAGGAAGACCACGGTGCCGAATAGAAGCTGCATCGAGAACGGCTTCCACACAGGTTGGTCGCCATAGACCCAATGGGCAAGCCAGGCATGAAGAGCTTTGTTGGTGTAGCGGCGTTGGGATTCGCGGAACAAAAGCCGCAAGCCGTTTTTCTTCGCTTGTTGCGAGGGGACTAGCGGAATGGGTTTCGCTCCTGGCTGGGGCGTCATTCCTGCCTGTACGTCGTCTTCGAGGGCAGGACGAGTCTGCAATTTCCCGTCGGAAATCACAAGCAGTTGATATAAGCCGGAAGGATGAAACGAGCCGATCGTTTCAGTGCGGAAATAGTAAGGAATGTAGTAGCGGGCGAGCGGATCGAGTCCGAATTGGAATCGAAGAAACACGAAAAATCCGGTCGCAATGAGAGCGAGAAAGAAGGCGCCAAACGTGTACAAAAGGCCCCTCGGCGGCCATATCAGCGACTCGCGGCGACCCCATTGCTGGACGTTGGACATGGTTATTCCTCCTTCATGCGTGTGCGCTTCAGCAAGATCTCCTGAGCACGCGTCGCCTTCGTTGCTTGCACTTCCCGGAAGATGCCCGCGATCTGCTCCCGCGAGAGCTTCTCTCCCCGCAGAATTGGCTCAAAAGCATTCATCATGACTAACTGGATCGCCACCAGCTCGGTGAAGATGTGCGTCTGCGTGGCCCGCGGCGCAGCCTCGCGAAGCTCCCCAAGCAGGGCTTCGCGCGCCCAGTCTGCTACGCTCTTTCCGGATTGCCACGCCTTCCGCTCAAGGGCAGCGAAGTCGGACTCGCTGATTCTGATCCCCAGCGTCTTGGATCGCGTAGCGGGTCTTGAGTGCCTCTCCTGTTCAATGGCGATACCATCCTGCATCGGTCACCTCGCGTGAACAGCTCGTTTGCGGTGCAAACGCCGTTAGCATTCGTTAGCGACGTAGAAGCAAACGTCCACTTCTCAGCGCGTTAGCATTTGCTAGCAGCGCTAGCAAACGTCAACCCTTTCAGGGATGGAGTGTCGAAGTAAACCCGGTGCGGAGCACCGAACGGCTACTCCATCCCGGGCATTCATTTCCGCACATGGAGTTCCGCGACGCCTTCCGTAGCTCTCGCTGGTTTCCTGCGCCTTCCTCCGTTCCCAACAGCGTGGCGCACTCGAAGACTTGGGCGAACCTGGCCCGCCTCTGGCGTGCGGAGGAACTCCTGGAAATCGCGGTCCTTGGTGAACACATACCCCAGCGCCTTATCGACCACTTCGTCGGCCGGAACGCTGAGGAAAGCGGCGTACTGGTCCAGTTGCGCAGCGGTGGTTGCATCAAGCCGGATAGTGGCGCTAACCCGGCGAATTTGGTTGATCTCAAGCAGCGGCATTGTGAATGTCCTTTCGATGATGGAGTTGACGATCTTCCGAAGTCCTTTGGAAATGCCTATTCGATCTGGTATCGCGAGTCCGATACGCACGTATTAGCCATTCCCCAAGCCCTCCTCCCGACAAACGGAAAGACCGATTGCGCTGAGTTTCCAAACTCATCTCCTTCGGCGCGGTACACGACGTCCGTTACGAACTGCTGCGCAGTGCGGTTGTAATCCGTTATGTGGAGCACTTCGCGCACTGCACGACGGCCGCGGTGCCGTTCAAGATGGACGACATAATCGACGGCTTCTCCAATCTCTGCTTCGACATCCGCAAGCATCGTCTGCGGATGACTGCGAAGCACGAGATTGGCGAACCTGCGCAGCGCCTTTCCTGCGGAGTTCGCATGAATCGTCGCAAGTGAACCAGCATGACCCGTGTTGAACGAGTCCAAGAGCGTTCTTGCTTCGGTGCCCCGCACCTCGCCCAGTATGATCCGGTCAGGCCGGAACCGCAGTGCGTCCTTAAGCAGCTCGTCGAACGAAACCGGCGCCTTGAACGTGTGTGACTGGGAGGTCGCCGGAACAATGTTTGGCTGGCAGATTTGCAGTTCGGCGGTGTCCTCGATGACGACAACACGTTCGTCCCTGGGAATTGCCTCGGCAAGTACGCGTAGCAGGGTTGTCTTGCCCGATCCCGTACCTCCGCTAATGAGCAGCGTCTTCCCACTCTGGATCTGTTGCGTCAGGACCTCCGCAATCGAGCGCGGCAACGTGCCGCGGGAGATCAGGTCATCGAGGTTGTAATGGCGCGACGTAAACTTCCGTATCGACATTGCCGGAGCTGGACTGACGAGCGGTGGTATCCAGACAGCGATCCGGCTCCCATCAGGCAGCTGCGCGTGCAGCCTGGGATTGTCCTCGTCCAATCGCTTGCCAAGGTGATTAGCGATTACTTCAAGTCCCGTCCGCAGTGGTGCCGCACCAAACTCGATGTGCTGTTCCCGGCGTACCTGCCCGTCACGTTCGACCCACCAAGTCGAATCGGGATTGCCCATGATTTCGCTCACTTCGTCATCGAGCAAGAGCGATTCGATTGGGCGCATGAACGGGAGGATCAAATCGAAGCTCATAATGGGTGCCTCGCAGTAGTGGAGCCCAGCGCCTTCGCTGGGCTTCGCACGAACTTCAAGAAGCGGCCTACTCCGCCGCTTCCTCGGGATCGAACTCATCGGCTCCGGATTCTTCCGCGCCGGCCTTCTCGGCGCGGTCGAGTTTGAGGATCGAGATAGCGCGAATCTCCCAAATCCGATGCTTCACGTCTTTGTGGTTCTTGTCGGTGAACTCACGGCTGACGAGCGCGCCATCGATCGACAGATGCGTGCCCTTCTGGATCTTCCGAGCGAACTCGCTCAGCTTGCCCCAGGCGATTACGCGATGCCACTCCGTATGACTGACATACTCGCCCGTCTTCTTGTCCTTGTACGAGGATTGCGTCGCAAGTGACAGCACGGTGTACTGCTTCTGATTCTTGGTGCTGCGGGCTTCGGCATCCTTGCCTGCAAATCCGATGAGAGAAACGCTGTTCCGATACATGATGATCTCCTCTGTGATTGATCTCCTGATCTGCTCAGGGCACACCGGGCGAAGCCTCGCGCAGGGCCCGGCTCCCAAGGCCAATCCGCGCTTTCTTGGAGGGTGCCCTCCTGGGAGGAACCAAGACCTGCCAAGGTGGCGAAGCCAAAGCAGAGCGGTGCCGTGCCGCCAGGGCGACGGATAAGCCCAAAGCAGTGCCTGAGAAGAGCGGGAGAGGATACAGAGGGGGTTTGTCTTCGGAACTTGCGGCTCCGTGGATAGAGCAAGGATTCTCGTCAGCGATGCTGGATCGAAAAACGTATGCTGTCAGGCGACGATTGCAATCGGGGAAGACGGCAGTTCCCCAAACACCTGCCCGCGCATAGCGGCATAGCGAGGAAGCTCCGAATGCATTGTCATTGAACCGTGCACGGCAACGCGTCAGGGGACCACGAAAGGACTTGTTTCGGACTGTGGAGATTCGCGTCATATCCGATCTACTCGAACGCCTGATCGGCGCGGAAGCGAACAATGGTCAAGCCGAGAGGATTCACTGCCAGTTCGTTGTTTTTGACTTGCTGGCGAAACACGTAGGTCACGCTGGCGGTCCATCGTTCCCGTTTGAGCTGCGAGTGATCCGCGGGATTGGTAAATACCTTTTCAAATTCGATTCGTGCGGAATACGGGGATTGACGCAGGTCGTCGAGAACGACGTTCTTCACCTCCACATCCACAAATGGAAGCGAAGCATCTTTGACGTAATTGGCGATGACGTTTTCTTTACGTTCTTGCTCGATCACCGCGCGCTGGACGTCCGCGTTTAGGAAGTACAGAGAATTCGTCTGATCGCGCTCGATCGTGAACCGGTTTCGGCTGAAATACAGTTCAGCCCAGCGGGTCAGATAGTATTTGTTCTCGGCCTCCTGCGGCCGGTATTGGAAATTGCGGTAGTCAATCGCTTCCGCGCGCCCGACGTCGCTGATTCTCACGATGAACGGACGAACATTCGCCAGTGCCGTCTGGCTGTGATACACGAGCCCGGCCAGGGCGAGGCACACGATTGCAAGGACCAGGATCGTGATCTTCAGGTAAGTATTCATCACGAGTGAATCGCCATATTGTTCGAGGTAGCGTTCCGCTGCGCGGGTGATATCGGGAGATGTGCTTGTGCTCATGGATTATGTCCCTCCTCTCTAGATCGCCCGGAGAATTGCAGCCGAAATCATGCCGCCCATACCGCCGCCGTGACCTCCGGAGGATCCGGAGAACAGGCTCACAGTCAATGCGGGAATTTTGAAGAGAATGTAGATATTTACCAGAACCAGGAGGATCAGCAGCGGAAGCTCCTGAACCATACTCCCTGGATCAGTAAAATTGACGATCTCGGTGTAATACTGCGCCAACAGGTGCGCAAGGATGCTCAAGACGGCAGCCGCTAGCACCTTGTAGAAGCAGAAGCCGATGAATGCACGAAGCCATCCCCAAAAAAGAAATTCCAGTTTGTCGAATACGAGGAAAGGGATGAATATTGGTCCGAGCAGTCCGATAACTGCACTGCCAATTGCCCCGTAAGCAACGATCGCACTCACAACCGCCGAAAACGTGGCAATCAGGACTTGAATTACCACGTAGACGATCGCGTAGTACGGATTCATGACCGCCTTGAGCATACCGGGGCCCTCGGTGGCCTGAGCTTGGCTAAGCGTGTTCTGAATCGAGGTGATGCTGTCGTTCCCGATAATCGATACCAGATGCTGCGCGCCACCGTTGATGAATCCTCGAAATGACAGGCCGATTCCGGGAATGCTGCTGTCGTAAAACCGCACAAACGTGTAGGCGAAGGTGATCAGCATGAAAAAGCTGAGGAATTTGCCCACGTGGAAGCCAGTCCCGCCGTGGGCGGAAGCGAGCGACTCCTGCACGCCGAACCAAACGAGCATGATGGTGGCAAGTGCGATGCAGATGTGCACGCCCAGTGCGTCAATCGTCGGAGAGGCGGCAGCTGTAAGCGCGTCGCATCCCTGCGTAATCCAATTCAGCACTCCCATAGGTCACCTCGCGCGTGTTCCCGATCAATAGGTGAGGGCGTTGGCGCCGCCGTTGTAGGCAGGCGCAACGTGTGTCTGATAGGTGTTGGTGTAGCTCGCAGTGTCCTGGAATCCGGCTTTCAGGCTGTCCTGGTGCTGCTTTTGTCCGACGAGCTGCTGCAAGGCAGAAACTTGGCTGATTTGATTCGCCTCTTGCTGCTCCTGGATAAGCAAGATGAGGGCTTGATTGATTCGTTGGAGCGTCGCCATCTCAGTGTGCTGAGTGGGATCTGCCGATTGCGACGCGCTGACCAGAGCATTGATGTCCGCCTGTCGCTGCTGCGAATTGGCGCGGATTGTTCCGAGGGTCTGAATGTTGCTGGTGGTAACCGAATCGTTCAGGTCAGCCGTCGCACCCTGCGCCGCAATCTGCTGTTGAGCGGGCGTGCTGAGGCCGGCGTAGCCGCTGATCTGGCCTGTCCGGGGAATGGACGCCTGCTGATATGCAACCGAAGCTCCAGTACCGGTGTTTACAGAAGCCATCCACTGCCGTGAGTTGCCGTAGGTGTTGGCAGCCTGGTTGAGCATCATCCAATACGTCGAGGGCGAGATGAAGCGTTGATAAAGCTGCTGCGGGGCCAGCGACATTCGGTAGGCAAGGTTGTACGTCGCGATCGCGTTGTCGGCCAGCTTGACTGTATTTGTGAAGATGTGTTCGCCCTGCGAAATCTGTTCTATTGCGTGGGCGGACTGCGTTGGGTCGTAAACGATACCCGAGCCGAACAGCTGCGCGTGTGCAGGTGCGACTAGGGACAGACTGGTCGTAAGCATCGCGAGGATGCGCTTCATAGTGACCTCCATTTTGTGTTTTGTTAGTGCTTGCCGCTCTTGTCTAGCTTGTTTGCATCCTGCTCAGCAGTCCTACAGACCTCAGTCGAGGTTTCCGACCGCATGCACTGCTGGAATTGCTCGCATACCGCGCGTGAATCGGCAGGGTCGCACGTCTGTTGCTTCTTGCAGCCTGCCAAGATGAAGAGGGATGAGAACAACAACGACGCCGTGATGACCTTGAGCATGTCCGCTCCTCAAAACGTTTGAGGTATTGTGTGGTTCTCGTACGCAGGCAACAGCATGTCTTGCGTGAAATAGACTTTGATCCGGTGACCTTCGCGGATAGTGATCGTCGGCGGTATCTGAATGAACCGGTCAAGAATGGTGGTTGCTGATTGGGATACGCTCGCGGAGGCGCCTGTCGTAAACGCCTGTGAGCCGCTGGTGGAAATTGTGCCACCCCCCTGTTCAATCAGAGCCGCTCCCGAAACTATACCCAATGCGATCGAGGTTCCGAAAATCTGGAGGTAGTGGTTATTGACCTTATCCTTGGCTCCTTCTTCGCCTGCCTGGTCCAGTCCGTGGAACTGATCAAGATCGACTGAGTAGCCGTCAGGCATGAGGAGGCGGTGAAAGACAATCGCCATCCGGCGCTGCTGTCCAAAACCGCTTGCGCCGATTTTGCGCGCTGCGCCCAGTACAACGGTCCCTTCAGGAACGAGTACGTGCTGGCGATCGTGCGAGTAGACCGGATTGGAGACCAGTACTTTGACTGGACCGGCGGCATCCCCATCTAAACGGTTCATCAGAATTGCATCGAGAGTCGTGCCTTCGTAAATTACGTAAGGCTGTCCTGTTGCTGCGTCGATATTCACCTCCGGCTTGTGCTGAGACACCGCCTTCGCCGTCGAGTTCATCGCAGGTTCGCCTGCATGCCGGGGCGGTATCAAGCTGGATTCAGCGTCAGTTTGCGCCGTAGCCGGAACCTGCAGCTCCGGACCGCTCCCAGCTATGTCCGCGCTCCCTCCCGATCCGGCAGGCGACTGCTGCCGCACGTTCGACTGATCGGCCCCCCGGGCAAAGACCAGATTGGAAGCAAATCGAGAGTTGTATGCCAATTCTCGGTCCTTAGCTGCCAATTGTTCCTCGGCTTGTGCGGCAGGAGATACCTGCTGCTGTGCGTAATAGCCCGATTGCTGTGGGCAGGGCTGCCCGGGGATACATGGAGCGGACTGGCCGCCTGGGCCATAGGCCGCGGCGGCTGCCTGCTGGGCAGCAGTCATCCCCTGAAGTGCAGGGTCAGCCGCATTTGCACCTTGTTGCGCCGCGCGTTGTTGCGCAGCGGCAACCTGATTCTTCAGGTCCTGAATATTGTTGTCGGTTGCATCCTGCAGAGTCGGCTGCGGAGGCTGTTGCTTGGTTGCGGTCTGCTGACCTGCCGGTTTCGGGGCCGTCTTGCTGAACAGTGCCGCCGTGATTACCAGGGCTGCCGCGCATAGGTACAGGATCGGCTTTACGTTCTTCTGAAACACGCCCTTGGGCTCAGATTCCATCCGGCGCAGCTCCGGATCAGGCGTCGCCTGGCTGAGCGGATTCGCGACTGTCTCTGGCATACCTTGCCTCCATACACTCCGGTATCTATCCCTTGCGGGTGAAATCCAAGCGCTTCTTGCCGAGTTCGAAATAGCCGGAATCCATGACCTTGGGAATGACATACGTGCCGTTCTGAAGCTGGTACGTCACGAGGTTGGGCTTGCCATCCTTCATCTCGTAAATCGAAAACTTCTCCGGTGCCGTGGTCTTGATGTATGTGAACTTGTCATCGTGGTAGATCGCAGCGATATCGAATGGCGATTCGTTGGCGTGAAAGGTGTAGTCGAACTTCAGCGAAAAGGGGTAGGCGCTCTTGTATTCGTCAACCGCCTGAGTGATGTGCGCTTCAACCGCGGCAAGCTGTTGCTTTGATTGTTCCAATTGCGCCGCAGGCACGAACTGGGCAGGGCCATGAGAGGCCACTATGGCCGACTGATCCGCTGGAGTCACGATAACTTTCAGATCTGGGGCGTCGCTGGTTTGGGAAACATCCTGAAGAGTGAAGCTGTAGATGTTGCCTTTGTCGGTGATCAGGTTGAGATTGGAGCTGATGCCCGGCTTGGCCGGGTGCACGAAACAGAAATTCCCCACGACGTCCACAATCCAGAAATCCTTATCGCCGGTCGCTGCTTCCATGATTTTTTCCGTCGCCGGCAATTCGATTAGGGTCGTGTACTTCAGCTTTGCGTGTATCGGCACAATATCCTGTGAGTGGTACTGCACTGAGCGGGAAGAGGCATCCTGAGCGTTTGCAACGAGCGAGGGCAGGATAACTGCACAAGACGCGATAAAGATCAGTTTGCGATTCATGCGACTGCTCCTTGGGGTTTTGAAGTGATCACACCGGGTGTAGACGCCTTCGCGTCCCTTTCTTCGGCCAGTATCCGCAGACCATCTGCGAATCCAAATTGCTGGAAGTACCTCGACCTCTTCAGGTTTTCATTGGCTCCGTTCGCCGCGATCCAGTACAGAACGGAATCAACATTGAGACGCACCTTCTTCGAACCCTGCGGCTTACGAATAAGCATCTGGCCGGGTGGAACCAGGCCGGAGATCAGGTCCAACTCGGTCTCGTTCAGATGAAACGCGTCCGAATAGGCAGCGCGGTCCATCTCCGGATTCGCGAGGAAGATTTTGGTCGGGCAGCACTCGGCCACAACCGGTAGAAGCCCTGATTCCTGGATGTCCTTAAGTGATTGTGTGGCGAGAATCATCGCGGCTTTGTGTTTTCGCCATGTCTTCTGTGCCTGAACGATATAGCTGCGGATCGTTTCATTCCGAAAGAAGAGCCAAGCCTCATCCATCAGAAACATCTTGAATCTGCCCAGCCTCGATGGATCGGTGATCTGGTTCGATGTTCGATGGAGGATGTAGAACAGCAAAGGCTCTAAGAGCTCTGGGGAATCTCCCCATCCCCGGAAGTTGAACGTCTGAAACTCACTGAACGAGAGCGTGTCGTCCGCGTTGTCGAACAGAAACCCGTATTGCCCAGATCGGGTCCACCGATGCAAACGGTCCTTCAGGTCGCCGACGATGCTGGCCAGATTCGAGATGGTCCTTTGCGCCGGCTCCAAAACGTAGATCCGTTCGATGGCGTTCCACAGTTTCTGCTCTTCCTTGAAATCCATCTTGTATCGCTTATCCCGTCCTTCGATCAGGACACGAACAAGCGTGAACAGAAACTGCATGTTCCCCGGGCTGGGTGGCAGCGCGAACGGATTTATCGTGAAATCGCGCGATTCGCGCCCAACGTTTAGATAAGAGCCGCCGAAGATCGCCGTGATTGACTCGTATCCGCCTCCGACATCGAAGATGTAGGTCTGCGGATTGTACTTTTGCGCGTTCTGAACGAGGAATACCGATAGAAAGGTCTTTCCGGAACCCGTCATCCCGAGGATCAGTGAGTGACCCACTTCGCCACAATGTAGATTGAGGTAGTAGGGTGTGTCGTTATCGGTTTCCAGTACAGCGAGGTACTCGGTATTTAGATAGCTGTTTACCTTCTCCCCAGGGAGGATCGTAAATAGGAAACTGAGGTCCGCATAGTTGGTGTTGAGGAGGTATAGCCGCCTCAAGTTGAATCGGTAGTTGCCGGGCACAATGGCGAAATATGCATTGAGTTGGTTGTATGTCTCCGCGAATAGCGTGCCGTCCGCATTCGTGAAGACGCCCGCGAATTCTCCGATTGCGTGATCGAGCGCTTGGCGCTGCTTCCCGTACAGAACGATGGTGAGGGAATATTCCCCAAGGTGTTGACCATCCCCAAGCGTGCGCAGGCAGTCGCCCAGGTCCTCGATGTCGGCCTGTTTGGATTCGTCGACCAGCACGTCCCGGGGATTTGTCTTGGACGGATCGTTTCCCAACTGCGATATGAAACCGGTTTTCGAGATATTGAAGTGACGGCGGCGTTTGACCACCTCCTTGCGCGCAGTTCCGGGTGGAATCGGCGCCCAGTCCGACACGGCGATGAAATTCGCTTGGATCTTTAGCAACGCATCGAGTACCAATGGGCGGGTCTCGCCGATGGCCTCCTTCATCGTAAGGACGCGAACGACATCATCGCCGACCCGGAGATGGTCACGCTCGGCTTCCAAGGTTGAATTCGCAACTTGAAAGTCGAGGAACTGGGAATGCTTTGGCGCTCCTTCGATTCGCCAGTCGTCGTAGTTGATCAGTCTTCTAAAGAAGTGAAACTGCTTGTCATCACTCAGAATCTCGATTCGCACAAAGTCGGCAAGCTGGTTAACGAACGCCTTTACACGCTGTTCGAGGCGCGAAAGATCGCGCTCGATCTGCGATCGTACAAGCTGTTTTATCCCTCGGTTGGTGAACTGGGACTTGAATTCGTTTACTGCCCCTGCTGGATCGCCGAAAAGCTGACGAATGGCAGCACTGATTCCGGACTTCGAACGTGATCCTTCGATCAGTACGCAGTAGTAAATCTCGATTTGGAAGAGCCGGTCAGCTTTTTCTTGAAAGAGCTGACGACGGCGATCCACTCCGGCTTGCACGATCGGATGGTCGTAGTCTGCAAACGGAATGTCCGGATAGTTCGTCTTGAATAGATACTGATACACGCGGAAGCCTGGGCCGAAGTTCTTTAGGGCGGCTTCCAACCGCTTCACCGCATATTCCTGTTCCTCGTAATCGAGGCTCTCGTAATCAACGCCGGTAAGCCTGAGCACCATCCCAAGATCACCGCTTTTTGTGAGGAACGCGGTGTCGTTCCAAAAGCCATAGAGGTTAATGTGATCGCAGAGCTCCGCGCTTTCTTTCCAGGGCTTCAGGAGTTTATCTAGGCGTAGCACTACAGCACCTCCACACGCGGCAGCGTCTGTTTGGCTGCGTCATATCGAGTCTTGAATCGATCGGATCGTGCGATGATCCGCAAAAATGCAGGATCGGTGTTTGTGACCCAATGTCCGAATGCAAACCCGCCGATGAAAACGGCAAGGCCGGCCAACAGGCTATTGAACAGATTGAATGCGCCCACCGCTCCCACGCATACGAAAAAGAAGAGCGTTCGTTCGACGCCCAAGTAAGTGAGGGGCTTGTGCAGGCTCTTGTAGACTCGGTTTTTTCGCCGATGGTAGGTGTGTGTCTGCATCGTTGCCCCTCACGTTCATGGAATTCGAGTGGTCGTGCGTACTGATGGAAGGATCCGGGAGATTGGGTTTGATCAAATTCCCCAAAGCCAATTCAGAACGTTGACAGCGAGCACTGCGATGCCGCTTCCTGCGGCGACGCCAGCGAGCGTCTTTTTTGCGCCTGGTTCGCCATGTGCGAACTCATAGCCTCCAATCACAATCGCAATAAGGCTCGCGACCTTTGCAACCGTTCCCGTGAAGAGGTTTTGGAGGGCAGTGAACCCGGTGTCAAACGGGGATCCGCTCTGTGCGAATGCCACCGCGGGAACGAACAGGATTAGAGTGAGGATAGGAATGTGTTGACGGATGCGGCGCGGAACCTTCCAGCGGAAGATTCTGCGCGGGGCGGCGGATGTGAGCGGAAGCCTCATTGGCACCTCCGACGGCTAGGTTCCTGCCGTCATGTGCCACACCGTACCGCCGCTATTCCGGCGAGTCCAAGACTTCTTATCTATTGTGTTATTGGTCTGATCTATAGTCGTGCGACGCAGTAGGCAATGGAACTGCGACCCCACGCTAGCCCACCAATTCTCCATCAATCCAAAATTCCACAGTTTGCGCTTCAATTGGAGAAGGGATCTGCCAGCGGTCAAGCATTCGTTCAATCGCAACTGCCGGTACACGGTTGATTCGCTCCCGGTTTTGTTTGAACAGGTTGTCGAGAGAGGTTTCGAGATAGACGATTCGAATGCGCGCGTGGTAGGCAGTGAAGAGGTCAATCAGTTGGCCACGAAGTTCGCGCGAGAGATTGGTCGCATTCCAAATGAAGTCTCGATGGTTTCGCAGGTTGTCGCGGGCCATCTCACGGGCAGCCTGCACTACACGACCCTGGGAGCCTGTGGCGTCTTCACGCAATTCAGTGCGCAAGGCGTCCAGGCTCACAACCGGAATACCTGGCAAATGTTCCGCGATCCATGTGTCCTTCCCAGCACCGGGAAGACCGGAGAGCATCGTCACCTGACATGAAAAGTCCTCATGGGCGAGGTACGCGGGGTCGCGATTTTCCGAGCGAAAGTACTCGAAACGGCTGTGCGTCGACGGAAACTTACGCGGTGATTCCAGACAGTCATATTCACGACAAAGTTCCTCAAAAAGCGCAATCTTTCCGAGCAGTTCCTCCCGGTCGTCGCAAATTCGGCCCAGAACATCGGCACGGGCTAGGAGAGCCAATAGTCCGCAGTGCGCAGTCTGGCTGATGCGAAATGCACGTCGTTGCGCGTCCTCGTGTTCGATGAGATGGAAAGGGGCCTGATGATGCTCGATTAGGGCACATATTTGCTCGCGCATTCTAAAAGGCGTATGCATCTCCCAGAGGAGGCGCCGAGCGTCTATGGCACCTCGCTGGGAGTGCCCTCGGCTCGTTATTCGGCCCTGCTCTTGTCGTGTGCATGATGGCTTGGCGACATCATGCAGAAGCGCCGATGCAAAGAGAATCAAGCGCTCGTCATCAGGTTTTTGTCGCCAAGTGTCGAGTGCCGTGAGGGCCTCGACCACCATGCGCGTGTGGATCCAAACGTCGCCCTCTTGGTGATAGATGTGATCCTGCGGACACTCGCGGAGTTGTTGAATCCAAGGAAATGATTTATCAATCCCTTCCCAGTCAACATGCCATTCCGGCCCCTTCGGACAAAGGTCTGCCAGGGTTTTCATGAAGACCGCCAGGATTCAGCTAGGTCCGTGAAGATGTCCACGCCACTGCTGAGTAGATTCGGCTCAAGTGGACGTTCGAGCCAGTGGATGCCCTCTTCGTCAACTGCCTGGGTAAAACTCGTGCGCACATATTTGTAGCGACCACGTACGAATCCATCTTCTTCCCACTTGATGTACAGCCCCTCCATCGTATCGGTTGAGGAAAATGGGGACGGTCCGATCAGACTGTCGAGGTGGTCGCGCGGGCCTTGGCTGAGTACCGGAACGGACACAAATGGAGCCTTCGCCAGCAGCTTTCGTCTACGTTCGGTGCTGAGGAAACCATCTGCATCGCGATCAAGCACATCGAATTCGAGGAAATAATGCGGTAAGCGGTCATAGCGGATTGTATGCCGCGCGTAGAGCCATTCGCCGTAGACGACATACTGATTCCCGATAACGTTCCATAGCGCGTCGCGATGTGCATTGGCCCAGCGCTTGAACAGATCAAATTGCCTCTCGCGCGGCCCTCCTGCGAGGACATGGCCGCGGCTTTGCAGAATCATCGCTCCATCATCATCAAAACTGATTGCGCTGTTTGCCCCATCGAGCTTTTCTTCGACCACTAGGAAACGTCCCTTGAGCTCCGTGGGCGAGGCGATCCGCAGATCTTCATCGCCTTTTTGCAACTGCGATCCGAGAAGGTGCTGCGTGCGTGGATATTTGATGATCGGCTTCATTGTTTTATGCAGATGAGAACTCTGTGATTGAGCACATGTTCAATCTTCGGCCGCTCGCATCCCGCAGCGGTCGCCATTTCTTTCAGCCGATCTACGGTGAAGAGATGTATGTGCTCGGGATTGTCATCAGGAGTGGATGGAACGGTAGCTATCACGAAACGCCGCGCAACTCGTAAGGCCTCTCTCAGTGCGGCATCTGGATTGCGCAAATGCTCCAGAACCTCAAGAATCGTGACACCGTCGAATGTGGCATCGGGAAATGTGGTATTGCAAACGTCCATGCGGAAAGCACGAAGGCGGTGGATTCCACCTCTGTGTACGGCATCAATATCGGAGGTTCGCTGCTCTGAAACGTCAATAGCCGTCACTTGCGTTTCGGAGAAATTTGCCATTAAGGGCCAAAGGAACGTACCTCTGCCGCTCCCAACATCGAGCAGACTCTCCGGTGCCAACCCACGAAGTATGCTTAGAACTCTTCGGACGCGGGGCAACTCGGAGTTTTGCTTGAACTTATGTAAGCGCAATCCGGCGGCAAGCCCGTCTTCGATGCTCGCTGTTGGATTGCTGAGACGACCCCGCACAAAGGCTGTCGCCAACTCGCTGAAATAGCGTTCCATTCCTGCTCAAGAATACAATCTGAGCGCTTTGGGACCGTTGGTTCCTGTGCTTCATGCCAGTAATTCAAGTTGGACGGGCTTCAGTGCGCGCTGCTGCACAGGCTGCTTGCGGGTTACCGGTCGTTTCATCCTAGGAAGGTGCCGAAGGAGAATGGAGAGTGCAAGGTGATCGGCACTTGCATGATGCACAAAGGCTGTGTCTGCGGTCCATCGCGCTCCCGCAATGGGCCTCGTAGTAAGGTTTGGCGCTAGCGCGATCTTGTCATCAATCAGCGCAAGGCCGCAACCGCTTTGGACCATCAATTGGATGTCGCCAGGCGTTGCCGCAAGGCACGTCGCTTCGGGCCTGACTCCAATTTCCATCAGCATTTCCATTAGGCGATAGTGGGCCGCGGGATGCGTCTCTGGATCCCGGAAAACCTTGAGCCGACCCGCCAGATCAGAGGGCTGAATTTCTCTAGCTGCCGCGAGCGGATCATCCACCCGCATGCAGACCACGAGCGGATCTGACGCGATGTGGGCCACTACCCAACTCGTTCCGGTCACAGGCAGTGGGAGGATCGCGGCGTCGAGCGATTTGTCTTCCAACCTGTGAAGGAGTTGGACCGGATGACCGCCCGTCATTTGCATTGGACTCTCGGGAAAGAGACGTGCGTACGCCTGGCGCAATAATTGCAGCACGTCTGGATTGATAAAGCTGGATAACCCGATCCGCAGAGCGGGAATCTCACCTCGATCCATCGCGCGGGCGGCGCTCACGACTTCATCTCGTAGGTCCAGCATCTCTTGGGCGTAGGCATAGAGCATCTGTCCCGCAGGGGTGAGCTGGATGCCCTCGCGACGTCTTACGAAGATCCGCACACCAATCGCTTCTTCGAGTGCAATGACCTGTTGGCTGAGCGTCGGCTGTGCGAGGAAAAGCCTCTCCGAAGCGCGCGTAAAATTGGCCGTCTCTGCAACTGCAACGATGTATTTCAGAAGCCTGAATTCAAGTTGATCCGACACAGCTCTGACTCCAGCGTTGGAGGGTTTTGGTCAGAAGCTCATCGCGCTTGCTCCTGTGGAAAACAAGGACAGAATCAGAGTCACTTGAAGAACCAAGAGTGTCAATCGGGTACCACGAGGTACCCGGTCTAGAGGTCGACCCCAAGGTCACCATAGACCAGACCAATAGTTCTATTGGTGCAAAGTCTTGGACAACCGAGGCAGATCACGGGACGCTTGAGGAAGTTTCGGATTTCTCCGCGCCTGTGTGGGACTCCGACAACGAGCAAATATCCTGGGTCTCCCGAGGTGAATGATGCCGGGTGCAACAGTTCGAGAGCTTATGACATCACCCCGAATCTCTTCTGAGCAGATGGCCGTCGAGACGACCTCGTTCGACACTTTCGACCTGCTCACAATGGCCGAAGCGGCCGAACTGCTTCATTGCTCGAAGGCACATGTCTGCAAAGCCGTGTGCGGCCGCGTCCCAGGCTGCCCACCCATTCCCGCGATCTCGCTGGGACGTCGGAAACTCATTCGGCGGGAAACCCTGCGATTGTGGATCGAAAGGAATGAACGGCCCTTAACCGGTGCTACGATACGGACATTGCCAGTACGGGATGCCGGCAAACGCGCATAAGGAGCACTTCATGCGCAAGAGTCGGTATCAAAAAGGGTCGGTCAAGAAACAACGTGGCCGATGGATCGCGATGTGGTGGGAAGGTTCCAACCGGCGAAGCCGGGCGATCGGGTTCGTCAAGGATATGACGAAATCTGAAGCGCGCACACTGGTAGGTCAGATCGTCGCAGAACTCGAGGCTAAACGCCAGCGAGACCGGAGTTGGTGTTTTGACGAGTTCGTAACCGAGGTCTACTTTCCCTATTACATCCGGAAATGGAAGGGATCGACGCGGATAACGAATATGAACCGGGTTTCAATTCATCTCGTGGCGGCTTTTGAGACGCGAGAGTTGTCGTCTTTTAAGCGTGATGAATTGCAAAGGCTTCTCGATGAGAAGGCAAGGGCCGGCTTGTCGTTCTCCACTGTCGACCATCTGAGGTGGGACATCAAGCAGATTTTCGATATGGCCGTCTCCGAAGGCCACGTCGAACGTAATCCCGCCCTTCTTCTGTACACACCTAGAGACGCGAGCCGCGCAGAGCGCCGCGTCATGAACATACAGGAGGTGCAAACGTGCTTTGCTGCCCTTGATCAGAGAGAACGGCTGGTGGTCAAACTTGCAGTCTTGACCGGCATGCGGCCCGGGGAAATATTCGCTCTCACTTGGGGACGGCTGAACTCGACATACATCGACATTCGGCAACGGATCTACCGAGGCGTGATCGACACGCCGAAAACCACGCTCTCGGTTCGCCACGCTGCTTTGCCCGAAGGTCTCCTCCGGGAGATCGAGGCTTGGCGGTCAGTGTCGATCATTACGGAGGACGACGCTTGGGTGTTTCCATCTGAGCGGATGACGCCGATGTCGAAGGATAACTGCTGGAATCGCAACATCAAGCCGAAGCTGCAAAAGGTCGGCTTGGGGTGGGCAAATTTTCTCGTCATGCGTCGCACGCATTCCACTTTGATGGGCGAACTGGGTATCGATGGAAAGTTGGTTGCCGACCAATGTGGGCACACTCTGGATGTGAGCCAGAACGTGTATCGGCAATCTCCGGTGGCGAGTAGATTACCGGCGGTCAATCAGCTTGAAAAGAAGCTGCTCATCATGTGATCGGAGCACAGATGGAGCACATCTTTTGGTTGGATTTCCTAAGTTGTTGATTCGATTGGAGCGGGAGACCGGGATCGAACCGGCGACATTCAGCTTGGGAAGCTGACGTTCTGCCACTGAACTACTCCCGCTCTTTTGAATCCATTGTATGTCAGGCGGGATTTCTTTTCAGAATGGAG
>Ga0157369_10000269_pt1 | contig 69979 bp, 66 predicted proteins | sample C25metaG_FD_113461 | JGI IMG/M metagenome (GOLD analysis project Ga0157369, IMG submission 113461) | Corn rhizosphere microbial communities from Kellogg Biological Station, Michigan, USA - C2-5 metaG | ecosystem: Host-associated > Plants > Roots > Rhizosphere > Soil | place: USA: Michigan... | reverse complement strand
TTAGGGAACGAATTGCCTAGGCCCGCAGCAACGACTCGTACCATGCTGCACCACGGCTCTCGGCCACTTCGGCCAAACGCTCACCGGCTCGGGAAACGACATCTAGGAAGGCCGACCCGCGCTCCAGGTAGTCTGGCAGTTGCGACCGAATCCTCCGGAATTCCTCCGGATATTCCGACGCCAGCGTCGCCAGAGCAACACCGCCAAATAGCAACGCACCCGTTCGCCGACCTTTAAGAAGAAAAATCACGCTCAAACCTGCCGATCCCGCGAGCAATCCGCGCTTCCAGTTCTCCATGTCTTTTCTCCGAGCCATGCTGAATATCCTTTCCTAGTTTCGTAGAGTTTTTGGATGCAGATTTCCGAATCGGGGATTGGGGAATTCCGCTCGTACGCCAAAACAAAAAGGACGGGCGAGAACGCCCGTCCACTTCTTCCTGAGAACCTCGCAAAGGCCCGGCTCGAGCCCCCGCCTCTCAGTTGATATCGAACTGCTCTTGGTGCAGCGCCGGATCGCTTTTCACGATGACCGTCTTCTTGGTCAGCTCCTCGAGCTCGTTGAGCCACTTACCATTGTTTGCCTTAAGCGATTTGGCGACCTCCGGATTCACCCGCAACATGACATCGGAGTGTTCCAGATCTTTGCTCATTTTGCGCATCTCCACATAGATCTCGTTGCAAACGGTGGTCACGTTCTTGACGAAACCTGTGGCTTCGCAATAAGGGCATGGAGAACCGATGGTCCGTTCAAGCGACTGCTTCACGCGTTTACGGGTAATCGCTACCAGGCCAAAGTCATTAAACTGCAGGACTTTGGAGGGTGCCCGGTCCGCCCGCAGTGCTTCCTCCAGTGCCTGCATGACCTTTTGCCGATTGCGGCGCTCATCCATATCGATGAAATCGATGACGATAATCCCGCCCAAGTCCCGCAGCCTGATCTGCCGCACGATCTCCTTGATGGCATCGACGTTGGTCTTAACGATCGTGTCTTCCAGGCGGGCCGTTTTACCGACGTACTTGCCGGTGTTGACATCGATCGCCACCAGTGCCTCGGTCTGATTGATCACGATGTAGCCGCCGCTCTTCAGCCAGACTTTCGACTTGAGCGCCTTGTCGATTTCGTCCTTCAAGCCGAACTGCTCAAACAGTGGCGTGTTTTTCGTATAGAGCTTTACGCGTCTCACCAAGGCCGGCTGAAAGCGGTTGGCAAAGCGAAGAATGCGCTCGTATTCCTGCTCGTTGTCTACCCAGATGGCCGCGAAGTCGGAGGTGACCTGGTCACGCAGCACCCGCTCGACCACGTTGAGGTCGTGATAAATCAGTGCCGGGGACTTGCCGTTCTCCGCGCGTGTGCGGATTTCATTCCACAGTCCTTTCAGGAAGCGGATGTCGGCGCGCAGTTCCTGTTCGTCCGCGCCCTGCGCAGCCGTACGTACGATGAAACCGCCATGCCCGTTTTCGCGCTCGCTCTGAATGATTCGCTTCAAGCGCTGGCGCTCTTCCTCGGACGCGATCTTTCGCGAAACCCCGGTGTGGTTCACCGTCGGCATGTAAACCAGAAATCTACCGGGAAGGGCAATGTGACTTGTGATTCGAGCGCCCTTTTTCCCGATCGGCTCCTTGGCAATCTGGACCAGAATCTCCTGACCCTCCTTCAGAAGGTCGGTGATCTGCGGAAGATTCTGCGGTTCCCGACGGCGGAATCGGCGTCCACCCCGGAATCGGCGCCCCCCGCGTCGCTCGCGGTCCCGCTCATATCCCCCGCGCTGGGTGCGCTGCGTGTAGGCAGCGGTGGCAGAGGGAGCGCGTAGTTCTTCACGGGCGTCCACCGTCCCGTTCTCACGACCCTCGGCATCGAGCAGGGCCTCGGCTTCAGCCTGAGCTTGTTCGAGCTCGGCTTCTTCGGCGGCTACGGCGTCAACGCCATCTTCAGCCTCTGCGACTTCCGCCGCTCCTTCGGCGACCGGCTCAGAAGAGAACGGTACTTCACTCTCTTCTGCTGATGCGGCAATCGCCGGTTCTTGTTCCTGTTCTGACTCGACGAAATCTCCTGCCGAATGCGTTTCCTCTTCGAGATCGTCGAATGCCTCATCCTCGGCAAGCTCCTCGACATACGCGATCAGATCCGCTTCTTCTTCGTCGATCTCTTCCTCTTCAATGGTCGGATGGGCCGCAGCTACGGGCTGCTCTTGTGAATGTTCTGCCGGGGAGGGTTGCGTCGGTTCATAGCTCTCGGTTTCGTCCTCGACTGCCTCGTCTCCGCCAAAAATCGCAGCCACGTTCATTTCATGCAGGCGCTTCTGTTCACGGTCCCAATCCTCGGAACCGACCTCAGACTCAGGGCGCGCCGGTTCAGTTTCTCTTTCAACTTCTTTGGTGAACTCGGCTTGCTCAAGGGGGGTAGGGAAACTAGCTACATCCTCGGTCTCATGACCGGGATGAGCGAACAAAGGTTCATCCTCTGGGAAAGTTTTCGCAACCGGAACTGCGAGCGATGTTTCTGCAGTCTGGTCAGCGGTATCGGTCAAGCTGCGGTTCGCCTCTGCCCCGCGGGCTCGTCCGCGGTATTTGGAAATCGATTCGCCGGGCAGAATGATGGGCTCATATCCTGGAGGCGGGCCGTAATCGTCTCGCTCCACCCTCGCCGCGGGTTCAACCGGACGACTGGGCCGTTCGTGTCCGTTGCCCCCTCGCTCCCGGCTGTCCCGACCATCCCGGCCGTCCCGGCGTCCGCGGCGTCGACGACGTCCCCGCCATCCGCCCCGGTCTCCTCGATCCTCATGGCGTCCCGAGTCACCATTCGTGCGGCTTTCTGCAACTTCTGCCGGCGAATCCTCTACGGGTGGCTCCGGTTCTGCGGCAGCGACCGGTTCGGCCGTCTCTAGAGGTCGGCGTTCTTGCGGTACCGGCGCTGCCGGCACATCTTCTAAGTCGTCGTCGGTATTCTCGAGCTCCATAAAGTCAGAGACATAAAGGAACGCGTCTCGTTCGAGCCCAATGTCCACGAACGCTGATTGCATGCCGGGTAGCACTCGCGTCACCCGGCCCTTGTAGATCGATCCTGCGAGCGTGTATTCGTTCTCACGCTCCAGATACACTTCGGCTAACTGATCGTCCTCCACCAAGCCGACTTTCGTCTCATGCGGTGTAGACGACACAAACAATTCTCTTGTCATTCGAACTCCGGTTCCCGGCTACAACGCCGGGAGCTTCACCGGAAGCAGGGGAGACAGATGGAAGGATGAATCAAGGACGCGATAACCGTTCTTATAAAAGAAGGTTCCAAACCCGGGATGGCTGTCCTAGGTTGAGCTGGCTGCAGAAATTCAGAGTTCTTTTCCACGGATCGCACAATTCCGGGGTTGTGACCGCTCTCCCAATCTATACCTCCAGCGGTCTGCGCTGGATGCCGTTTGAGGGGGCCGTTCCCTGCCCGGATGCCTTACTTCAATCCTGCCCGGCTGTCACTCTGCCGGTGATTGCCCTCTTCACGCGAAGGCACTCGTAATTTTTAGATCGGACATTCCTGCCCGGCAAAACACAATCCTCAAGATCCCGTGCCCGAGCCTTTGTGGACTATGTCCGGAACTGCGCGTGCACGTTTATTTCAGGTACCCTGCTTCAATTTACGAAGCGGCGCATGCGGACGTTCATCACCATCCCAAGCGCAAGAAACATAAACAATACCGAAGACCCGCCGTAACTCATCAACGGCAAAGGTATTCCGGTGACCGGCATAAAGCCAAGTACCATGCCGACGTTGACTAGGATGTGAAACGTCAGAACCGCTACCACACCCATCACCAGAAACGTGCCAGCGCGGTCGGGCGCTGTCTGCGCGTTCTGAGTCAAACGCATCAGCACAATAAAGTATAACAGCAGAACTCCCATTGCCCCTACAAAACCATGACCTTCGGAAAAAGCCGCAAAAATGAAGTCGGTCTGCGGAACCGGTAAGAACGCGAGACGGGTCTGCGATTCCTGGCTGCTGCCGAACAGTCCGCCTGAGCCCACGGCGATCAAGGATTGTTTTACCTGGTAGCCGGAGCCTTTGGCATCAGCGTCGGGTTCCATGAAGCTCACCAACCGGTCCTTCTGATACGGTTTCAGGTGATGCCACGCCAAAGGCATCGCCAACCCCGCCAGTAGCAGAACCACCGCTGCCTGCTTCCAGTGCAGACCTCCCAGGAATAAACCCATGATTGCAATGGGAAGGTAGGTTAGAGCCGTGCCCAGGTCAGGCTGTGCCAGCACCATCAGCATCGGGACGCCCACGATGGCCCCGGCTTTGATGAAGTCGGACCAGGAGAGATGCCGCTGGTGCAGCTCGGCAAAGTACTTGGCCACAGCCAGAATCAGAATGAGCTTCACCCATTCCGAGGGCTGAAAGTGAATGCCACCGGGCAATTTCACCCAACGGCGCGCCCCCAGATATTTCTGCCCGAATATGAGAACGACCATGAGCGAGGCGACAGCGCCGATGTACATCCAGTGCACCCGCTCGAGCAGCATGTGATAGTTCAGCAGGCTCATGATGAACATGCCGGCCAGACCACCCAGAATCCAGTAGATCTGCTTGAGGTGGGCGCCCGCGAACTTGGTGTGCTCCGTCGCGCTGCGGATTTCAAACACACCGAGCGTGCAGATAACGAGCACGAAGCCGACCAGTGCCCAATCGAAGTCTTTGAAGGATACGTAACGCGCCATAACTACCGCTTAAAAAACCTTTCGTGTACCAACCCGATCGCCTCGGCCCCCATGCTCGGGATGCGACCTGTGACTCATTGCAACCCTGGTGCGGCCGCGGCCAGACGCCGTGGTTTATTCGGCAAAGCAACCGCCAGATGTCCCAACTCGAGTTTCTCCCGATCGCCGTGCTCGTCAGGAGAGGTCCAGATCGCTCCAATTTCCGCTTTGCCGTCGCTCGAGGGTTTTCCATCCGCCAGGCCCGTTGGCTGCCGCCTCTGCTTGTCCACGTAGGCCTTGATGACTTCGGTCGCCAGACGGGCTGCCAACCTGCCGTGTTCGCCGCCTTGGAAAAGCACACCGACTACGATGTCGGGATTGCGGCGCGGCGTGAATCCTACGAACCATCCGTTCTGTGCCAGGTCTTCATTGTTCTGGTGCTTGGCCCGCGTGGCCAAGGAAACCACCTGCGCCGAACCTGTTTTCCCGGCAATGTCGATACCCGGGATATGCGCTGAGGGCGCGGTCCCCTCCGGCAATAGCACGCGGCTCATAGCATCGGTGATCAAGGTCCATCCGTTTGCGTCCACGGGGACGTTCTTCACCTCGTTGTAATGGTTCACTTCGAGGTAATTGGAAGGCAGCCCAGTCGGATCGGCCACATGCGGAGTGACCAGTCGCCCATCCATAGAGATTGCCGCAATCGCCCGGGTCAGCTGAATGGGACTCACCGCGACAGCACCCTGTCCGATACCCACCGAGATGGTCTCGCCTGCAAACCATTTTTGCCGGAAATTTCGCAGCTTCCATTCCTCGGAGGGAATCACGCCGGAAACTTCCTGAGGAAGATCGATACCCGTCTTCTGCCCTAGCCCCAAACTGGTCGCGTACTGGGCAATGCGATTGATTCCCAGCTTGTTGGCCAAGTTGTAGAAGAACACGTCGCAGGATTGGTAAATCGCCTTCGTCAGGTCGACTTGGCCGTGACCACCTTTCACCCAGCATCCGAACCGGCGACCGTAGAACTCGGCACCACCGTTGCATTGCACGTTCAGATTTTGCGCGATACCTTCTTGCCATCCCGCAACCGACATGATGATCTTGAAGGTCGAGCCAGGAGCCAACTGCGCCTGAATGGCCCGGTTCAGCAGGGGTTTTTCAGGATCATTGACCAACTTGCTCCAGTCTTTACTGGTAATCCGAACCGCAAAAGCATTCGGGTCAAACGTTGGCCGGCTCACCATGGCAAGAATTTCCCCGGTGTGCGGATCCATCGCCACGACGGCGCCGCTTTTGTCGCCGAGTGCCTCTTCGGCAGCAATCTGCAAATCGATGTCGACGGTGAGCTTCAGCTGCTTGCCGGGCTCGGCTGGCTTCTCTTCGAGCGGCTTTCCGACCTCGCGACCGTGACTATCGACGAGTACCTGCCGCGAGCCATTCTTGCCCATGAGAATGTCGTTGTATTCGAGCTCGACCCCTGACTGGCCGACGATATCCCCCGAGTTGTACAGCTCAAACCGGGGCTGGTTCAGCATGCCCTCGCTGACCTCGCCCACATACCCGATCACGTGAGCCATGAAGCCCTTCAGCGGATACAACCGCCGATACGCCATGATGGTGTCCAGTTCAGGCAACTCCAGCTTGTGGGCTTCGATGAACGCCTCTTCATCCGGCGTGATGTCTTCCTTGAGGTAGATCGGCTGGTACTGCGGCGTGTAGGTAAAGCGCCGGATCTTGTCTTTCACTTCCTTCGGGTCCATGTGCAGGCCCGAAGCGATCTCATCCGCATCGACCATCAGGTTGCGAGTGGAGTCGCGCATCAGTAAGGCGGTCACGGAACGGTAGTTGTCGACGATGATGCGACCGTTGCGGTCGACAATCCGGCCGCGCGGCGCAAGGATGGGGACATTGCGGACCCTGTTCTGTTCAGCTGCCGCGGAATAGTAGTCGCCCTGAGACACCTGCAGCCGCCACAAGCCGTATGCGAGAACAAGGAAAATCACCAGGATCATGTACTGGACCGCGGTCAGGCGGATTTGCGAGGGTTTTTCGTCTCGGCCAAACATAAATCAACTAATCGTTTGTTGGCTGTCGGCTCTCGGCGTTGCGGCTGGCGAGCAATCAGTTAACTTAATTGTAAATCTACTCTGCTTTGAGGAAAGAACAATTACGAAACGAAAGTCACAAGCACCCCCTTTGGGTCGATGAAGGGAAATGACAGGGGCGCCGAGCGCCGAAGCCGACATCCTTTCCAGAAAATCGGGCACGACGAGCGCTTTCCGAGGTGTACCCATATTCCCATAAATATGGTATCCTTGGTGTCATGAAAACCACCCTCGAAATCCCGGATTTTGTGTTCCGACGTGCCAAATCCGCGGCCGCAGATCGGGGCATTCCGCTGCGCCAGCTTGTCACGGAGGCAGTCCAGGAAAAGCTAAATCTTACGTCGGGGGCGGCATTTCGCCCGTGGATGAAACACTTTGGTCGACTCCACAAACTCGCAAAGGAAAACCGGACGATTGAGCAACGGGTGGAAGACCGATTCGAGCAGGTTGATCCGGAAGTTTGGGAATGATCCTCGACACCAATGCTCTATCAGGGGTCGCCGACAACGATGCCGCACTGGGCTCGATTCTTTCCCGCGCCGACCAGGTAGCGATCCCAGTCATCGTGATTGGCGAGTATCGATATGGTATTGCGCAGTCGCGGTATCGAGCGCGTTACGAGAGATGGCTGGAAGGCCTGATTGGCGACTGTATCGTTCTCAATATCACGAACGAGACCACCCGCTACTATGCCGCAGTCAACTATGAACTGCGACAAGCCGGCAACCCAATCCCAACCAATGATCTTTGGATCGCTGCGCTCAGCCGGGAACACCATCAGCCAATCGTCAGTCGGGACCACCATTTTGACGCAGTCCAAGGGATCCGGCGGATAAGTTGGTAATCCGGGCGGTCTGAATAGGAGTGGACCGCCATCTTGCCCGGTCGCCTAGGCTCTTTCCTTGAGCCTATCCATTAGCGTAAATAGCAGCACGCCCACGACGGCATTGGCGACTGCTGCTATCAGCTCACGGGACCACAACCAACGAAGATCCAACCCCACTAATCCGCGGGCGATCGTGAAGTAGATGATTTGATGCACGACATAGAACCCGCTGGTCACGAGCAGACGCGTGCCTACGCTCTCCACATCCAGTTTCACACCGAGGGAGGAGGCGCCGTAGCCCACAACCGTTTTCGCAATCCCGTAGACGCCAAGTGGGTGGTGGGTAAGCGAGTCCTGAAGGATCCCGATGACTGCGCCGGTCAGGAGCCCAGCCACCTGGCTGCGCCTTGCCATGGCAAAAAAGATGACCACCAATAGCGGCAGATCGAAAATCGAAAAGAATGGAAACCGCAGCGGCAGAAACGCCTGAAGAAAGATGGCGAGCAAGGGTACAAGAATCGCTACCAGCCAGTTGAACCGATAGACCTCAATCTGCTCGCGGGATGTGTAGCTAACGGCCATGCTATTGGGGTGTGTCTCCGGTGTCAGATGTTGGCGAAGTCTGCGTGGGCGTTGAAGTCGGCTTGCCTGCGGTTGTTTTCGGAGGAGCTGTTCCCGTGGGAGGCGTTCGGGGTTGCATAGTAATACCCGCGCTTGCCCCTGGAGTCGGCGCCTTAGCCTGCGCCGGCTTATTGGCGAGCGGAACCGACCCGGCCGTCCCGGGATGCGCAATCGCCTGCACGGTTCCGGTTCCGACCGGTGCGGCCGGCTTCGGCTGTATGGCTGTGGAAGGAATCGTCGTCGGCTTCGGCGCGGGTGTTCCGGTTTCGCTCTCTGCCCCGGCTGGCTTATCCGGCACTTGCGGCAGGCGCTGCGCCAGAATGTCTGCGGCACGCATGGATTTTGCCGCCGTCTTGTCCGGTTCACGCTCGAGCCGCTGAGTGATGACCAGCACTTCTTCGAGGTGGTTCAGTGCCGCCGCCGGTTTCACCTGGACCTGTAGAAATTCGCCGCCATGCTTCACGTCGCCGATCGTGCCGACCGGCAACCCTTTCGGGAAGATCTGGTCGCCGCCGCTGGTTAGCACGCGCTCGCCGGTCTTGACGTCTTCTTCCGACATCACCTTGTCGAGCATCAATTCGCCCGAGGCCCGCCCTTTGAGAACGCCCTGCAATCGGGATTTCTCAAGGATCGTACCCACACCGCTGGTCTGGTCGTTGATAAGGAGCACCTGAGAAACCCTCGGCTGCACCAGAATGACCTTGCCCACAATGCCTTCCGCCGAAATCACCGGCATTCCGAGGCTAATCCCGACATCGGAACCCTTATCCAGATATACGGTGCGGGACTGCTCGCTGCCACTCGAACCGATGACCTGTGCCGCCACCGTGTGATCAATGAACTGCTCTTTGAATCCAAGCAGAGCCTGCAGGCGCCTGGCCTGAGAGGCGTCTTGCTGCAACCGAACCTGCTCCAGTTGCAGCTGCTCGATTTTGTCCTTCAACTCGCGGTTTTCCTGGCGCACGCCGCGCAGATACACGTAGTTGTGCCAGAGATTCACGGTGCCCGTCTGCAGCCGGACGATGCCTTTTTCTAAAGGCGTGATGGCCGAAATCGTCCACACCCGAATCAAGCGGCTCGAGTCCTGTGCATCTTTGCCGGTCTGCTTTCTAATCTGGTAGGCGAGACCGACCAGTTGAATGAAAACGGCCGCCGCGAGAATGCTGACATTGCGATAGCGGCCCATGAAGGTGTCCATAGCTACAGTTTCAAGTTTCTCGTTTCAGGTTTCGGCAAAAGAAGTGACCGGGAGATCTGGAAGCCTGAAACTTGAAACTGCTTTCCTACTCGATCGAAATCTTTCTAAGCAGTTTGAAATCGCTCAGCATCTTGCCGGTGCCGAGCACCACGCTGCATAGCGGATCGTCGGCAATCGAAACCGGTAAGCCGGTTTCTTCGCGGATACGCTTGTCCAGGTTCTTTAGCAGTGCGCCCCCGCCGGTCAGCACGATGCCCCGATCGCTGATGTCGGCCGAAAGCTCCGGAGGGGTGCGTTCGAGGGCCACACGAACCGCATTCATAATCGTCGACACGCACTCGCTCAAGGCTTCGCGAATTTCGCTGTCGTCCACCGTGATGGTCTTTGGCACACCCTCGATCAGATTGCGCCCTTTGATTTCCATGGTTAGCGGCTTGTCTAGAGGATAAGCCGAGCCAATTTCCATTTTGATCTGTTCCGCCGTGCGCTCGCCCACCAGCAGGTTGTACTTCCGCTTCAGGTAATTCATGATGGCTTCGTCCATCTGATTGCCTGCCATGCGCACCGATCGCGAATAAACGATGCCGCTCAACGAGATCACCGCAATGTCGGTCGTCCCGCCGCCGATATCGACCACCATGTTGCCTGACGGTTCGGTGATGGGCAGCCCGGCGCCGATCGCCGCCACCATTGCCTGCTCTACAAGATAGACTTCACTGGCCTTCGCCCGATAAGCCGAGTCCATAACCGCGCGTTTCTCGACCTGAGTGATTTCCGAAGGAACCCCAATCACGATCCGCGGATGTACCAGCATCTTGCGATTGTGCGCCTTCTGGATGAAGTAGTTGAGCATTTTCTCGGTAACTTTGAAGTCGGCAATCACGCCGTCTTTCATAGGCTTAATGGCAACGATGTTTCCGGGGGTCCGGCCGAGCATCTCCTTGGCTTCCTTGCCGACCGCTTCGACTTCATTGGTGTTCTTGTTCAGGGCCACGATCGAGGGTTCGTTGACGACGATCCCCTTGCCCCGTGCGTACACCAGCGTGTTGGCGGTACCCAGATCGATCGCGAGGTCGCTGGAAAAAATGCTGAACAGCGACCGCATATTGGTGATACGGGATGACCCGTTGTGAAATCCGTTATTCGATGACATACCGACTGCGTCTCTCTCTTATCGATCGTATGGAGTCAAATCTGCACACGCCCCCTCGAAAGCGTCGTGAGCCGCTTGTGCAGTTTCAAAACCTGAGTTTTCTGGGTCCTGTAGGCCCATTGTATTGGAAATCACGGACCCGTCTGCAAATAAAGTTGCCCTCGAGCCGCCTTGCGCTCCCGCCGGAGTCAAATTCATTGGATCACGACCTTCTGCTGCTGCGTATTTACCCCCCCCCGCGCATTCTGGGCGGTGATCGTGATCGTACTTTCCCCGTTCGGAAGAGGTGGCATGAAGTAATGAAAGCTGCCATCAACGCCAATGACCGGAACTTCGTGCCCATTCACCATCACCCGCGCGCTCGGTTCGGTCTTACCCGTCAGTTCGATGACCCGTCCGTGCTGAATCAGAGGATCCAACTCCAGGCGAATCGGCCCGCTGTCCGCCTCGTGGGCGATGATGGTGAAGCGATTTTTTTCGCTCTCCGCCGATTCCTTGCCATTGACATCGTAGGATTGCACCATCCAGTAATAGGGTCCTTCGGGCAGTCCCGAAACCATGACCGCAGGAGATGTCACTTTCCGGTCCACGATCAAGGACGAAAAGTACGGGTTACGCGACACTTGCAGCCGGTAGCCCTTGGCGTTGGTCATTGGAGTCCAGGAGAACTCGATCGGCTTGTCCTCGCTCGGGGCAAAGATCGGCATCATGTTCGCTGGAGAAATTGGGGTCGGGGGCCCAATTTCTTTGATCTTCTCAAGAGGGCCTTCGTTGGACTTAAAGCTCGCCTTTTCCCAGTCCGTCAGCTGTATGGTTTGATCGCCACGTTGGACCGTTCCCTGGCCTTTTGTGATCAGCAGTTCGTCCTGCTGCGAAGTCGAATCCTTGCGGACGCGGGCCGCGCTTTCCGGGGCGAGAGATGCGGTTGCCCCGTCGACGATGACTTCTGACTTGGATCCTTGCATGTATGTGCCCGTCGCTAGATCCACGGTGCCAGTGGTGACATTCACTGCCACGCTTGTCTGCTGGTGATCGTTCGCGGAGTTTTCCGCGATCACGATCAGGGAATCTTGTTTGACGGTGTAATTCGTGCCATCGTTAAAGGCGATCTTCGCCATGCCTTCCGGCCCGGTCTGGATTACGTCGCCCTTCTCCAGGGGAACGCTATAGTCGGCCTTGACCCAGGCGTCGCCGCTGGCCTTCTTGATGCGAACCGTTCCATCGAGGGCGGTAATGTGCGCTTGCTGGGAGATTTCGTTTCCCCTTCTGCCCCCCTTGTCTTGCGCTGCAACACGCTCCAGCAGACTTGTGAAGACGTTTTCTGCCGCTTTGGCCGTGTTTTCTGTGAAATCCGGGAAGGCAAGACGGGCTCCCATCGTGAGGACTGCCAGACCAAGCAGAATGAGCATGATCACACTGCGGTAGGTGATCGTCTTCCAGGCAATCTGTATTCCGGATCTGCGTTTTGAAGGCACTCAGGTCCTCTGCGCGGAGGTACTGTCCGTTGAGAAGTATGGCAGAGTGCGGATGGGCGAGTAATGGGTCAGGCGCGCAAACCGATTACTGAGGTCACGCCTTTTCAGTGCCTGGGTGGGTGAGAACCGACCTCGGTATCGCCCCCCAGTCCAGCCCCGCTTGCTCCACCTCTGCCCCGGGATTAGCATGGAACCCGTCCCAGGAGGCGCAAGAATGTCCGCCGATACCCTTACCAGCTCCGTCCTTGAAGGGTCTTCGAACCGCCCGAACGTGTATCACAACTTTATCGATGGCGAATGGGTCGAAGCTTCGACCGGGGAGACCTTCGAAGACCGCAATCCGGCCGACACGCGCGATGTCGTGGGAATCTTTCAAAGGTCTGGAAAGGCTGACGTTGACCAAGCCATCGAGGCTGCCAAGCAAGCATTCTTGAAATGGCGTTTGGTGCCGGCTCCTCGCCGGGCAGAAATCATCTTTAGAGCTGCGGAAATTCTCGCCGAGCGCAAAGAAGAATACGCCCGCGACATGACACGGGAGATGGGTAAGGTTCTCAAGGAGACCCGGGGCGACGTTCAAGAAGCGGTAGACACCGCCTACTACATGGCAGGCGAGGGACGAAGGCTTTTTGGCCCCACCACTCCCTCGGAGCTTCCAAATAAGTTCGCCATGGCCGTTCGGCATCCCTTGGGCGTCTGCGCGATGATCACGCCATGGAACTTTCCCATGGCGATCCCGTCCTGGAAGCTGTTGCCCGCGCTAGTTTGTGGAAACACTTGCGTGATCAAGCCGGCGCAAGACACGCCGCTTTCGACCTTCAACCTGGTTCGAACCCTGGTCGACGCTGGCGTGCCCAAGGGCGTGGTTAACATCGTGACCGGCTACGGCGGAGAAGCCGGTGCGCCCATGCTGGACCATCCCGAGGTTCGCGCCGTTTCCTTCACCGGGTCAAGCGCTGTCGGTCGAACCATCGGCACCACCGCCGCCAAAAGCTTCAAACACTGCTCGCTCGAGTTGGGCGGCAAAAACCCCATGATTGTCCTTGAAGACGCCAACTTGGAGCTGGCTCTCGAAGGAGCGCTCTGGGGAGCCTTCGGAACGACCGGCCAGCGTTGCACTGCAACCAGCCGTATCGTTGTGCAGAAAGGCATCTATCACAAGTTCGTGCACCAGCTGGTAGAGCGCGCGCGCAAGCTGCGGGTGGGGAATGGGCTGGATGAGACTACGGATATGGGGCCGGCGGTCAATGAACGCCAGCTCGAGACCGATCTGAAATACGTGGAGGTAGGCAAGGAAGAGGGAGCGAAACTGGCTTGCGGCGGGAACCCTCTTGCGAAAGGCGATTATCAATACGGCTGGTTCATGGAACCCACCGTGTTCATGGATGTCGACGCCAAGATGCGGATTGCCCAGGAGGAGATTTTCGGGCCGGTTGTTGCCGTCATCCGCTGCGAGAACTTTGAAGACGCGCTTCGAATTGCGAACAATGTCGAATATGGCCTGTCGTCGTCGATCTACACCCGGGACGTGAACCGGGCTTTCGCGGCCATGCGCGACCTGTATGCCGGAATCACCTACATCAATGCTCCTACCATTGGGGCAGAAGTTCACCTCCCCTTCGGAGGTGTGAAATCCACCGGAAATGGCCATCGGGAGGGCGGCATTGGCGCCATCGATTTCTATACCGAGTGGAAGTCGGTGTACGTGGACTACTCAGACCGCCTGCAGAGAGCGCAGATCGATCGGCCGGAGTGATCAAACCTCATATTCAAGGTGGCTTGCGGTTCGCCTGTACCGGGTAGGGCAGGGCGTTTTTGCTCGCCCGGGCGAATTACCCGAGCTTCTTTTTCACCAGCTCATTCACCAACTGCGGATTCGCCTGCCCTTTCGACTGCTTCATCACTTGGCCGACAAAGAACTGAGAAACTGAGGTTTTGCCGGCGCGGTACTGTTCCACCTGCTTCGGATTGTCGGCGATCACTTTGTCGAGGATTGCCTCGATGGCGCCGGTGTCACTCGATTGCGCCGGCCGCCCTTCGGCTTCATAGACGACAGGAAAGTCTTTCCCGCGCTCGAACGAGAGGTCGAAAAGATCTTTGAGCATCTTGCTCGAGATCGTTCCACTTTCGAGCAAGTTGGCGGCTTCGGCGATGCCCTTCATCGAAATCGGCGACTGCTCGATTTCAAGACCTTTCGCCTTGAGGCGCCCCAGCAACTCGCTCTGAACCAGATTGGCCACACGCTTGGGATTTTTGGCACCCTTGGCGGCCGACTCAAACTGGTCCGCCAGGGACCTGGTCAGCGTGAGCGTGTGAGCGTCCCCGGCAGTGATCCCGTAATCGGCCATCATGCGTTTCCGCCGCGCTTCCGGCAGTTCCGGCAAAGCCTTTTGAATCTTGGCTCGCCACTTCTCATCGACGATCAGCGGAAGCAGGTCTGGTTCGGGGAAATAGCGATAGTCGTGAGCCTGTTCCTTTGAACGCATGCCGTAGGTCTTGCCTTCGGTGGAGTTGTAGAGCCGCGTCTCCTGCGTAATCTTGCCTCCCGACTCGAGAACGTCGATGTGGCGGAGAATTTCGTACTCCAGCGCTTCACGAATGAAACGGAAGGAATTTACATTCTTGACTTCTGTCTTTGTTCCGAATTCCTTCTGGCCTCGCGGACGAACGCTAATGTTGCCGTCACAGCGCAGGGAACCTTCTTCCATGTTGCAGTCGCTGACGCCGGTGTACAGAATGATCTCTTTCAAGCGAGTGAGGTACTCGTAGGCTTCCTCCGGCGATGCGAGGTCAGGCTCGCTCACGATCTCAATCAGCGGCACCCCGCTGCGATTCAAATCCACACCCGTCGCATCGCTTGCCCCGGGGAAACCGTCGTGCAGGCTCTTACCTGCGTCCTCTTCGAGGTGCACGCGAGTAATCCCAATCTTCTTGGCGCCATTGGCGGTAGCGATCTCGATGTACCCGTGTTCGGCCAGCGGCTTATCGTACTGCGATATCTGGTATCCCTTGGGCAAGTCGGGATAGAAGTAATTCTTGCGAGCAAAAATCGAGGTCTCGCGAATCTGGCAGTTCAGCGCCAAGCCAGCAAGCGTAGCGAACTCTACGGCCTTCCGATTCAGTACAGGCAACGCTCCAGGCAATCCCAGGCATACCGGGCATACGTTGGTATTCGGCGGATCGCCGAAGCGGGTCGAGCAGGAGCAGAAGATCTTGGTCGCGGTCAGCAGCTGAACATGGACCTCCAGCCCGATGACCGGCTCATACCTCGCCCGCGCCGTAAGAGGGGTTTCGACAGATGTTGCCATATTCAGAGGATTATAGAGCAGCTAACGGAGGCGCCCAATTTCGGGGTTCCAGGTTGCCTGGCTGAAGGCGGGACACCATAGAGATCAGGGTTTGGCGTCTTCGACCGAAGCGAGCGGAACCTCGAAATACATGAGATCGTTTCCAGCGGAATCATGCACGCGGGTCAGATAAAAGCGCGCTCCCTTCAGCGGATTCCGTAAGTCGGAGACGTCGAAGAAAAGGAACCCTGCCTGCGAGCCGCGCGGCTCAACTGCCTTTGCCTTGAACTGCGCATTGCTGATCTCGTTCCATTCCTTGGTGTTGACGCCGCCCTTGACCCGGCTGGTGGGAAACGGCAGAGGGACGCGCGCTCCGGATGCGTTGGGATGAGAAACGCGACGATAAACATCATCTTCGGTTGCAGGGCTGAGTTTCGCGCCGTCGCCTGTGACCAGCTGCGCCTTGATATCGGTAAGCGATATCGGTGAGTCGCTGTCATTGGTGATCACCATGAGCACCGGGAGAAGGTCGAGGTCGCGATAGTTGACGACAAAAATCTTCGTCTTGTCCGGGGTGTTGTAGGGGTCAAGTCCCACGGTCACTTTCTCGTTCGAGTGATAATCATGCGCCGGATATGCGGCCGCAGGCTTGGTCTTTGGCATGCTGAATTCCTTTGCCGCAAGGCAAAGAAGCGAAAGCATGAGCACACACGCTGCAATCCCACTGATCCGGCGGAAGTTCATGGCAATCTGGATTATAGGCTGCACAGCTCGGCATTTTCCGGTGCCTCCGCCCATCGAGACCCCAGCGAGAAGGCCCCGTTCAGGTTAGCTTCGATGAGGCCCGGCTCCTCCAGAGCCAGAGCAGCTGAGGAATTCAAGATCCCAGGTCGTGCTTGCCGCCAACCATCCCGAGTTCCGCTCTGCCTTGCACCCGTTTAGAATGACCCTTCCTCGATGTATTTCGCCTACAGTGCGCTGCTTGCTTTGGTGCTTGTCCTCGGAAGCCCGTACTGGCTCTACGAGATCGTTTGCCGTGGCAAGTATCGCAAAGGATTTCGCGAGCGCTTAGGCAGAATTCCAGCCCGCCTGGGAAGGGTTTCGCAGCCAACCATCTGGATTCATTCCGTTTCGGTCGGGGAAGTGCTCGCCCTGAGCGAACTGGTCGGGCACTTGCGCGCTGCATTGCCTGGCCACCGCGTGTTTATTTCCACAACCACCGACACTGGCCAGCGGCTCGCTCAAGAAAGGTTCGGCCAAGAAAACGTCTTTTATTTTCCGTTGGATTTCACCTTCGCGGTGCGTCGCTGGTTTCAGTTCCTCAGTCCAGAACTGGTGGTCATTGCTGAAACCGAACTCTGGCCGAACTTCCTCCGGGCTGCACGCAGGCAGGGAACAAGAGTCGCCATCGTGAATGCCCGCATTTCAGATCGTTCCCTCCGCGGGTATCGCCGGTGGAAATGGCTCATCGCGCCGATTCTGCAATTGCCGGACATTTTCCTTGCCCAGACGGAGCAAGATGCGCATCGGTTGCTCGAAATCGGTGCGCCGGCCGGTCGCGTGCTCACTACGGGAAACCTGAAATACGATGTACCGCGGCCGCAAACACCCAAAATCGTAGAAGAGCTTCGCGGGGCGCTTGCGACCGCCGGTCCCATATTGGTTTGTGGCAGCACCGTGGAAGGCGAGGAACCCCTGCTGCTTGGCGCCTTCACGAATATTCTTGCCAATCATGCCGGCGCGGTGATGCTGCTGGCTCCCCGCCACCCCCACCGCTTCGATCACGTCGAGACCCTTCTTCGTGAACTCAAGTTGCCTTTCTGGCGCCGCTCGAAATGGAGCGGCGGTCCGATCCGGGGAGGCGTGCTGTTAGTCGACTCCATCGGGGAACTTTCCTCGCTGTACGCGCTCGCCGACATTGCGTTCGTCGGCGGCAGCTTGGTTCCGCGCGGCGGCCATAACATCATCGAGCCGGCGCAGCACGGGGTTGCCATTATCGTCGGCAATCATACCGAGAACTTTCGCGAAATTGTCGGACTCTTCCAGTCGCGAGAGGCGGTCCGCGTTGTTGGACCGGCAGAACTTCCATTGACGCTCATCCAATTGATTGAAAACGTTGCCGAACGCCACGCCCTCGGGGAACGTGCCGCCGAAACCCTCGGATTGCAACGCGGCGCGACCGAGAGGACACTCGCCGAACTGAGGAACCTTTTGGCCAAAAACGCGCCTGAGGTCACGCACGCGTGAGCCTGCTCGTAGCTCTCTATGGGGCCGTCGTAAGCGCGCGCAACCACCTCTACGATGGTCGAGTTCTGCCGGCTCGCAAGTTGGCAGGTCAGGTAGTCAGTGTTGGGAACATCTCAGCCGGGGGGGCCGGGAAGACCCCGTTTGTAATCCTGCTTGGCGGGTTGCTCCAACGGCGTGGAGTCGCCTTCGATGTTCTTTCCCGTGGTTATGGACGCAAAACCAAGGGTGTGCTTTTGGTGGACGGGAATGGCTCAGCGGAGGAGTTTGGGGATGAACCTCTGCTGATTGCGCGCCGCCTTGGTTGCCCTGTGATTGTGGGTGAGAGCCGGTATCGAGCAGGCCTTTGGGCAGAAAGCAAGTTCGGGCCCCAGCTGCATCTGCTTGACGACGGGTTTCAACACCGGTCGCTGGCCCGCGACTTCAACATCGTCTTGCTCACACCAGAAGATGTGAAGGACAGCCTGCTTCCCAAGGGACGTCTACGCGAGCCCCTCCAATCCTTGACCAGAGCAGATGTGGTGGTGGTGAACTCGGAATTCGATGTTTCCTTGTTGCCCGTCCCGCATGGAGCAGTCTGGCGCATCCGCCGTGATCTAGAAATGGCCAGCTCCTTTCGGCGTCCCGTGGTGTTCTGCGGCATTGCCCGGCCCGGGAAGTTCCTCGAACAGCTTCGGCGCAAGGGAATTGGACCGGTAGGGGAGAAGTTCTACCCCGACCACCACGCGTATTCAAACTCTGATGTTGAAGACCTGTTGCGACTGAAAACCCAGAACGGGGCCGATGGATTTATCACCACCGAAAAGGACGCGGTCAACCTGAAATCGGATCTTTCTCGCCTCGACCCGGTGGAGGTCGCGCGGGTCACAATGGAGATCGTCGAGCCCGCTGATGCTATAGATTCGATGTTGCGCCGAATTGACCCGCGTAAGGAGCGGGCATGAGAGAATCAGTGGTCAGTGACCGGTGGTCACGGTCACCAGCGCAGAGCCGATTTCATGATCGGCACGGAATCCGCGACTAACCAATCCCCACTGTCATGCCTCGGGCCACACAACCCGCCGACCACCTCCGCAAGATCGTAGAGTCCTTCCCGCGGCTCACAATCACCGTGCTTGGCGATATGGTGGCTGACGAGTTCGTCTTTGGGGAAATCTCACGCGTATCCCGCGAAGCGCCGGTGTTGATTCTCCGCCACCGCGATCGCACGGTCGTTCCTGGTGGCGGCGCCAATGCCGCGAATAACCTGGCAGACCTTGGAGTCAACGTCTTGCCCGTCGGAATCGTTGGCAATGACGATGCCGGCCGGCTTTTGTTGCGTGCCTTCCGTCACAAGCAAATTGCGGTGACGGGAATTCTCAAAGACAAAAATCACGCCACCATTACTAAGACACGCATTCTTGCCGGAATGCCCCATACCTGGCGTCAACAGGTCGTGCGTATCGATCGCGAACCTGAGTCCGCCCCCGATCAGCATCTTACGCGCGAACTGGCGCTAGCCACTCGGGAATACCTTCGCATTTCAGATGCCTTGCTAGTTTCCGACTATGGATATGGTGCTGCCACTCCTGGCATCTTGAACGCCGCACGCGGCAAGACTCGTGGTTCGTCGATGCCCATCGTGCTCGACTCGCGACACCGCATGCTTGAGTTTTCCGGAATAGCCGCCGCAACCCCGAACGAGCCGGAAGTCGAAGAAGCATTGGACATTGAAATCGGACAGGACTGGAAAAAGTTGTGCGCCGCCGGCAACGAGATCATCTCGCGGATGGGTCTGAAATCGCTGGTGATCACCCGCGGCCGGGACGGCATGGTTGCGTTTTCCGGAAAGCACAACCCCCTAGACATTCCCATCTCTGGCAGCGATCAGGCGACCGATGTGACCGGCGCCGGAGACAGCGTCATCGCCACCTTTACCGCCGCTCTTGCCGCCGGTGCCAGCGCGGAAGAGGCTGCCCACCTTGCGAATTATGCAGGGGGAATCGTGGTCATGAAGCGCGGTACTGCAACCGTATCGCAACAGGAATTGCTCGAAGCGATCCAAAAAAATCCGCCCGTCGTGCGGGCGCATTGAGGCCGTCGGCGTGAACGAAAAAATCCTCACTCGGGACCAGCTTAAGCGGCGTGTCGAAAAGTGGCGCAAGTCGGGGGAGAAGGTCACGCTCGCCAACGGTTGCTTTGACGTTCTCCACGTCGGCCATGTGCGCTATGTGAAAGCCGCCAAGGAACTCGGGGGCAAGCTGATTGTGGCCCTCAATTCCGACGACTCGGTCCGTATGCTGAAGGGCGAAGGCCGCCCTCACATGCCCGAAAACGAACGTGCGGAAATTCTTGCCGCTCTTGCCGATGTAGACGCTGTCGTGATCTTCTCCGAACCCGACGTGCGTCCCCTGATTCGCGAGATTCATCCCGACATTCAGGCCAAGGGCACCGATTACACCGTCGACAGCGTTCCCGAGCGCGATGTGGTTGCTGAGTTCGGGGGACGCGTCGAGATCGTCGGCGATCCCAAAGATCATTCTGCAACCGCGATTCTCCGGCAAATGGAGCAGAAGTCCTCGTGAGTGCAGGCGCGCCTGCCAATTCTCCGAAGAGCCTGCTGGTGGTACGCCTTGGCGCCATGGGCGACGTGATTCACACGATGCATGCGGTTGCATGGCTGCGTCGCTGCCTTCCTGAAACGAAGATTGGCTGGGTTATCGAGGAGCGCTGGGCGGAGTTGTTGTGCGCGAAGGAGACTCCGCGATCGGGTCTAAGATCGTCCACACGTCCGCTGGTGGACTTGGTGCACGTGGTGAACACGAAAGCGTGGAGGAAGTCACCCCTGGCGAGCGCGACCCGTCATCAATTCTCATCCGCGCTAAAGGAGATTCGCGAGCAGAGATATGAGGTCGCCGTCGATTTTCAGGGCGCCATCAAGTCGGCCCTGCTTGGAAGACTTTGTGGCGCGAAAATCTTAGTCGGGATGAACCAGCCTCGCGAATCTCCGGCGCGGTTGTTCTACTCCGAGCGCGTGCAAACACGAGGAGCTCACGTCATCGAGCAGTACTGCTCCCTGGCGGAAGCTGCCCTGGGTGATCGCAACCGTCGAACTCCGCTCCACGGAGCGAGCGAGGACACTCGCCGCTCCCCGAGCATTGCGGCCTCGCCCGAGTTCCCGTTAGACGAGGCAGCCGGACAAGTAATCTCGCGAAAACTGCAGAACATGTCAGGGCGCGTCGTCCTTGTCAATCCCGGTGCGGGTTGGGGCGCGAAGGAATGGCCCTCGGAACGCTATGGCGAGGTTTCCCGTGAGCTGGGGAATGGAGGAGTACAAGTGGTGACCAATTACGGACCTGGCGAAGAACAACTCGCAAAAGCCGTCGCGGCTTCATCCGGCGGCCGCGCCCAGCCAATCACTTGTTCAGTTGCTGAACTCATTGCGCTTACCCGCCACGCGGATTTGTTCATCGGCGGCGATACCGGACCGCTCCATCTCGCAGTTGCGCTGGGTGTGCCGGTAGTCGCGATTTTTGGGCCGACCGATCCGGCGCGTAACGGGCCCTATAGGGGGAAGAGCGTTGTTTTGCGCAACCCCGCGAGCCGGACGTCGCTTTCCCACACCAGCGCGCCCGATCCGGGCCTTCTTCAAATCACTCCTTACCAGGTGCTCAGTGCGGCCCGCGAGTTGTTGGAGACCCGCCATGCCTAGCTGGCAGAGGATCGCGCGTCGAATTCGTGTTCCCCTCGGCTTCGCCTTCGCAGTTTTCTATATTTGGCTGGCTCATCCGACTTGGCGATCAATCATCCTGGGTAGCAGTATTGCTGCCGTTGGCCTGATCATTCGTGCCCTCGCTTCCGGCCACGTCCGTAAGAATGAACAGCTGACCACCACAGGCCCCTACGCTTACACGCGCAACCCGCTCTACCTGGGTTCATTCGTCATTGCCGTTGGTTTCACTCTGGCCTCGTGCAATTGGATCATCGCAGCGATGGCTGCCGGGATGTTACTTGTGATCTATATTCCTGTGATTCACTCGGAAGAGGAGTTCCTGCGGGCGCGCTTCCCGGAATTCAATGAATATTGTCATGACGTGCCGAGGTTCCTCCCCCGCTTGAGCGCCGCCAAAGCGAGTGCGGGGACGTTTTCCGGCGACCTCTACTGGAAGCATCGTGAGTACAACGCCGCCATAGGGGCCGTGGCGATGGTGGCGATCTTGATTATGAAACTGGTTTGGTTGCGGTAATAAGAGCGCGGAGGGCCGGGTACCGACATCTAAGCGTTACTCCGCAGGGTCGTAATTCAAATTCTGGCCGAGCCAGCGCTCCATTTCGTGGATGTCTATGCCTTTGCGCTCGCTGTAATCGGCAACCTGATCACGTTCAATTTTGCCAAGACTGAAATAGCGCGATTCAGGATGCGCGAAGTAAAGACCACTTACGCTCGATCCTGGCCACATCGCGAACGACTCGGTGAGCTGAATTCCTGTATTCGCTTGGACGTCGAGCAACCGCCACAATGTACCTTTCTCGGTGTGGTCCGGGCAGGCTGGGTAGCCTGGAGCCGGTCGAATGCCGCGATATTTTTCGTGAATCAGTTCTTCGTTGCTTAAGTTCTCGGTGGAACCGTAACCCCACTCGTCGCGGACGCGTTTATGTAGGCACTCGGCGAAAGCCTCAGCCAGGCGATCGGCGAGGGCCTCAGCCATGATCGCGTTATAGTCGTCATGCTTAGCCCGGTAGCACTCGCAGAGTTCTTTCAATCCGATGCCGCTGGTCACTGCGAATGCGCCGACGTGATCGTGCAGTCCTGTCTCCTTTGGCGCAACAAAGTCGGCGAGAGAGCGGCACGGCTCACTTCCTTCTCTATTTGCCTGCTGCCGGAGGAAATAAAATCGTTCGCGTATGTTGTCGCGTTTGTCGTCTGCGTATAGCTCAACATCGTCACCCACGGCGTGTGCAGGGAACAAACCATAGACGGCTCTCGCGGTAATCAGCTTCTTGTCAATGATGAGATCGAGCAGCTCGTTTCCTTCCTGGAATAACTGGCGTGCTTGCGCCCCTTGTTCCGCGTGTTCAAAAATTCGCGGATAAACTCCCTTCAGTCCCCAAGTGTGGAAGAACGGCGACCAGTCAATGAACTCACGCAGGATAGCGAGCGGAAAGTTGTCCAGTACGCGTACGCCGGCGAAACTGGGCACAGGTAGGTCTTCGGCACACCACGTAATGGGAGTGCGCCGCGAACGGGCCACCTCAATCGAAACGGTGGGTTGCTTTGGCGCAGCGTGAGCTTTGCGGACCGCCTCGTACTCGGCGCTATGCTTCGCCACAAAGGCCGGCTTACTTTCGTCGCTCAGCAGGCTTGTAGTGACAGGTACCGCGCGGCTGGCGTCCACGATATGAACAACGGGTTCGCTGTAATTCGGCGCAATCTTGACCGCGGTGTGTCGCCGGCTGGTTGTTGCGCCGCCGATCAGCAACGGCAATTTGAATCCCCGCCGTTCCATCTCGCGTGCTACGTGCACCATCTCGTCAAGTGACGGAGTGATCAGGCCACTGAGCCCAATCAAGTCTGCATTGACTGCGTTGGCCCGTTCAAGGATCTTTTCACAGGGCACCATCACGCCGAGGTCAATGACTTCATAGTTATTGCAGGCGAGGACGACTCCGACAATATTTTTGCCAATGTCGTGAACATCGCCTTTAACAGTGGCGAGAATGATTTTCCCCTGCGACTTCACCGTTTCGCCGGCCGCAGCTCTTGCTTGCTTCTCGGCTTCCATATAGGGAGTGAGGTGAGCGACAGCTTTTTTCATCACCCGCGCTGACTTGACGACTTGCGGCAAGAACATCTTGCCCGCTCCGAAAAGATCGCCCACGATTCCCATTCCGGCCATCAAGGGGCCCTCAATCACCGCCAGCGGACGACCCAGCTTGACGCGCGCTTCCTCAGCGTCGGCTTCGATATAGGTGTCGATGCCCTTGACCAGTGCGTGCGCAAGACGCTCCTCGACTGTTCTGTTCCGCCATTCTTCCGCTTTCTTTTCGGTACTAGCCTTGCCTGTGCCTTTGAGTGTTTCGCCATAGTCGACCAGGCGCTCGGTGGCGTCGGCGCGGCGGTTGAGCAGCACGTCTTCCACCATCTCCTTCAGCGCAGGCTCGATCTCTTCGTAGACTTCGAGCATGCCGGCATTCACAATGCCCATGTCCATGCCGGCCGCGATGGCGTGATAGAGAAAGGCCGAATGGATCGCTTCGCGAACGGTGTTGTTGCCACGAAAACTGAAAGAAATGTTCGAAACCCCGCCGCTCACCTTGGCACACGGCAGGTTCGCCTTAATCCAGCGGGCCGCGTTGATGTAATCCATCGCATAGTTGTTGTGCTCCTCCATGCCAGTGGCAACGGTGAGGATATTGGGATCGAAGATGATGTCTTCCGGAGGAAATCCGACTTCATCGACCAGAATTCGGTAGGCGCGTTCGCAAATGCGGATCTTGTCCGCGTAATTTGCAGCCTGGCCTTGTTCGTCGAAGGCCATTACAACCGCCGCTGCGCCATATTTCAGAATGGTCGCGGCATGCTCGCGAAATTTCTCTTCGCCTTCTTTTAGCGAAATGGAATTGACAATGCCCTTGCCCTGCAGGCACTTCAGGCCGGCTTCTATAACCTCCCACTTCGAGGAGTCCACCATGATCGGTACCTTCGCGACCTCGGGCTCACTTGCCAACACCTGCAGAAAGCGCGTCATCGCGATCACGCCGTCAATCATGCCCTCGTCCATGCAGACGTCGAGCACGTTCGCGCCGTTCTCTACCTGTTGCCGAGCAATGCTTACTGCCTCTTCATATTTGCCGTCTTTGATCAGCTTGGCGAACTTCGGCGAACCGGCGACGTTGGTGCGCTCGCCAATCACGATGTACACGCCTTGTTGTTGCACGAAAGGCTGCGACCCGGAGAGGCGGAGTGGCCTCCAGGCGTCCGTGATGGCGGTGTCCGATGCGCTCACACACGACTCTCAATCTCGCTCGAGCCAGCGGACGATTCGGTGAATTGAGCGCCAAATCTTCGCGGAGGCTTGCCCTCGAGCGCTTTTGCGATAGCCGCGATGTGCTCGGGGGTGTTGCCGCAGCAGCCGCCGGCAATGTTGATCAGCCCGCCGTCGGCAAATTCGGACAGAAACCGCGCCATATCTTGCGGTCCCAGATCGAAGCCGGTTTCCGACAGTGGATTCGGAAGTCCAGCATTCGGGTAAGCCGAGGTGGCGACGTCCGCCTTTTCCGAGAGTTCCTGCAGAAATGGATACATGAGATCGGGGCCGAGAGAGCAGTTCAAGCCGACGGATAGTGGTTTGACGTGCCGGACGGCATTCCAGAAAGCCTCAGGGGTTTGCGCGGAAATCATGGTCTCGCCACCACGCCCGACCGCCGCGGAGATCATGACGGGCACCTCTTTACCCGGCACATCTCCGCCCTGCTCATTCAGCACTTCACGAGTCGCGACGAGTGCCGCTTTGGCGTTGAGCGAATCGAAGATGGTTTCGACCAACAGGAGATCCACGCCACCGGCTATGAGAGCACGGACTTGGTTTGCATACGCGGCCTTGACCTGATCGAAGGTGACCACGCGAAATCCTGGGTCGTCGGGATCGGGTGAGTTCGAGAGAGACACGGTCAGCGGCCCAATTGCCCCTGCCACAAAGCGCTGGCGCTTGGTCGCCGTACCAACACGATCGGCCCATTCACGGCACTGCTTCGCGGACTGTTCATTGATGTCCCAGGCCAGGCCTTCAAGGTACGGATCCCCGATGATTTTCGAGTAAAACTCGGGATCCTTGCGGCCTCCATGCGCGCGTGGATCATCCACAAAAAATTCACTCTGGGCGATGCTCGTGGCGCCGAAGGTGTTGGTCTCGATGATGTCCGCGCCTGCCTCCAGAAATCGGCGATGGATGTCGCCAATGATTTCTGGCTTCGTCAGCGAGAACAGGTCGCCGTTATTGAGAAGGCTTTTCTTAGCGTCATGGAAGCGCTTGCCGCGAATGTCGGCTTCCGTCATCCCGTAGGTGCGGATCGTCGTACCCATCGCTCCATCAAGGATGGCGATACGCTCCAGAAGCGTGTTTTCCAGGGGATGGCGATGAACGTTTTTCATATCTTTAGCTACTCGCTGTTAGCTCCTAGCAAGTAAAAGCCGGGTTGGCTCGCCGCTAGAGGCTAGGAGCTGGTTTCATACACAAACGCCGGCCCCACAGTTCAGGGGGGCCGGCGTGAATTCCACCAATTTATTGAACTTCTATTCTCCCGCCGTGCGTCGCACGTCAACCGTCGTACGCAACAGCAACAAATTCTAACCAAGCCAATTTGCCGGCAACCGAGAGCCGACGACCAACGACTGTTTTCCTACTCTCCCGGTGCCGCTTCCGCCGGGGCGCCACCGAGTACTTCAGCGGTATTGAACACCGGGTTCGATCCCAGGTGCGCCGGCTTTGCCGCCAGCAACTGTTCTTTGCGATAAATCAAATTCGTTGCATTGAACGTTGCCAGCTCGAACCCATGACCGTGCGTAATGGCGTCCGTGGGGCAGGCTTCGACGCAATACCCGCAGAAAATGCAGCGGTTGTAGTCGATGTTGTAAACCTTGGCGTAGCGTTCGGCCCCGCTGACCCGATTCTCGGCCGTGTTCTCGGCGGCTTCAATATAAATGCAATTTGCCGGGCAATTGGCCGCACATAGGAAGCAGGCTACGCACTTCTCCAGGCCGTTCTCATCGCGCTGGAGCACGTGCACACCGCGGTAGCGCTCCTGGAAGCGTGCACCCCGCAGCGGTCCCTTCCCATCGGGGTAGTTCTCCACAACCGTCGGCTGGAACATCTCCTTGAAGGTGATGCTCATGCCCTTGGCGATTGCAGCAATGTTTTCGAGGATCGGCATACGACATTTAGTATAGCAAGGGCCTGAGCATCGGCTGGGCGATGCGATTTTGCGGGCGAAACGGCCAGGAGGTGCCATCCGTACAATGGCAACAAAGAAACGCCAAAGATCCTCCCGACGGGCGCCTCAGAGTTCCGGGCGAGCTCTGCTGCGGCCAATTGGTGTGATCCGCTCCAGCATCAAGAATCGCCGGAAGGCTCCCATGCAGGGTTCAGAAGGAGCCCCTGATGCCTGGATCGAAGTGAGCGCTTCGGCAGCCGAGTGCTTGCATGGCCTCAAGACCGGAGATCAGATCATCGTTCTGACGTGGTTGCACCAGGCAGACCGCAGCGTTTTGAAGGTTCACCCCCGTTCCGATCCCCGAAGAGCGTTAACCGGTGTATTTGCCACCAGGTCGCCGGATCGGCCGAACCCGATCGGGTTGCACCTGGCGAGGGTGCACGAGATCTCCGGTGCCAAGCTGCGGGTGGGACCGATCGAGGCCATCGATGGCACACCGGTTGTGGACATTAAGCCAGCCCTGCCCAGGCTGGCCGACGGGTAGGTCTGAGTTTCCGCTCGAGAATCCGGAACTTATGTCTTTGCAGAACCGGGCTGGGAAGGTGTGTGCGCTCTGTTCTGAAGCCTTCAGCAGGGGGCACGTATTACAATAGAAAGCCGTCCCCTTTCGTTCGGCCGGCAATCATTTCCAAACTGTACTCATCTGGAGGAATCAATGAAGTTGACGCCTGGAAAATTGGCGGGACTGCAACGTGTATCTGATAAGCGCGGGGTGATCGCGGCCGCAGCCATGGACCAGCGCGGCTCGCTGCAAAAGTCGCTGGCAAAGGAAAAAGGCAGCGAGATTACCGATGCCATGATGGAGGAGTTCAAGTCGCTGGTCACCGAGGTTCTCACCCCGCACTCGAGCGCCATCCTGCTCGACCCCGAGTGGGGACTGCCGGCAGCCAAGCGCCGCGCCAAGAATGCCGGCCTGCTGCTTGCCTATGAAAAGACCGGATACGACAAGACCGGCCCAGGTCGCCTGCCCGACCTTCTCGGCCACTGGTCGGCGAAACGCATTAAAGAGGCGGGTGCCGACTGCGTAAAGATTCTGCTCTACTACACTCCCTTCGATCCGAAAGAGATCAACGAGCAGAAGCATGCCTGGGTTGAGCGGATTGGCGATGAGTGCCGCGCGAACGATATTCCCTTCTTCCTCGAGTTCGTGGGCTATGAGGACGGCGCCGACGAAAAGGGTCTGGAATATGCGAAGAAAAAACCGGTGATCGTCACCGAGAGCATGCGTGAATTCTCCAAGGCCCGCTACGGCGTTGACGTGCTCAAGGTCGAAGTCCCCGTCAATATGAAGTTTGTCGAGGGGACGAAGTCGTTCGGCGGACAAAGCGCTTACAGCAAGAAAGAAGCCATCGACTTGTTCCATAAGGCCGCGGCGGCTGCCTCGAAGCCGTTCATCTATCTTTCGGCTGGTGTCAGCAACGCCGAGTTCAGCGAGACGCTCGAGTTGGCCGGCGAGACCGGTGTCAAATACAACGGCGTGCTTTGCGGACGCGCCACCTGGAAGGAAGGCATCCCGGTTTACGCGAAGCAGGGTGCCGATGCGTTCCGCCGCTGGCTCGAGACCGAGGGTGTCAAGAACATTGAGAATGTAAATGAGAAGTTGAAGACCGCAACATCTTGGTTCCCGCTTTACGACGTTGAGCCGGCGTTAGTCGGCGCCTAGTTCAGGGTCTGGTCCAGAAGGGCACGTTCGAACCGTGAGCGATGGGCAACCCATCGGGTCTCGGCTCAAAGCTTAGATCGCGCTGCTTGCGGAGACGTGCCCTTCCCGGACTACCAAGCATTCATGAAATTCCACACCGAGTACCTGAAGTTCCACACGCGCAAGCACCGCGAGTACATCCACATCACCCCACAGATCGAAGCCATCGTGAAGAAGAGCGGGATCAAGGAGGGCATGGTGCTGGTTTCGGCCATGCACATCACCGCAGGCGTATACGTGAACGATGACGAATCCGGTCTCATCGCAGACATCGACCAATGGCTCGAGGAAGTGGCACCATTTCGCGAGGACTATCGCCACCACCAGACCGGCGAGGACAACGGCGACTCCCATCTGAAGGCTCTGCTGATCCACCACGAAGTCATCGTTCCCATTACCTCAGGCAAGCTCGACTTCGGGCCTTGGCAGAGAATTTTCTATGCCGAGTTCGACGGACAGCGGGACAAACGGGTCATCGTGAAAGTGATGGGCGAATGAGGCCGGCTCGGGCCAGCTAAGTTGTAAGGGATTTCAACTTTCGTCGGGGTGAAGAATTCACTAGAATCTCCGCATCATGCCACAGCCAACCGCACTCATCACTGGCGCCTCGGCGGGAATCGGCCGTGAACTCGCAAAGTTGTTTGCTCAAGACCACTACAACCTTGTTCTGGTCGCAAGAACGGCTTCCAGGTTGTCGCAACTGGCCGCAGGCTTTGAGCAGCAATACGGAATTTCGGCCAAGCCGTTTGCGCTCGATCTCGCGAGTGGGGCCGCGCCGCAGTTTCTTTTTGATCAGTTGGAGCGGGAAAACATTTCCGTCGAGGTTTTGGTCAATAACGCCGGTTATGGAAAGCTGGGGGCATTTTCCGAGGTTGCCTACCCAGAGAGTGCCGGGCAAATTGATCTCAATATCACGGCCCTCACGCACCTGACAAAGCTCTTTCTCCGGCCGATGCTCGAACGCAAGTCCGGGAAGATCCTGAACGTCGCATCGACAGCCGGGTTTCAGCCCGGGCCCCTCATGGCCGTCTATTACGCCACCAAGGCGTACGTAATCTCATTTTCCGAAGCCCTGGCAAACGAGTTACAGGGAACAGGGGTGACGGTTACCTGCCTGTGCCCCGGAGCGACCGACACGGAATTTCAAACCAGAGCGGGAACCGAACAGACGACACTGCTCCGGAAAATGCGTCCCATGGAGGCATCCGAGGTGGCGCGTGATGGCTATCGCGCGTTGCTGAAAGGGAAGCCCTTGGTGATCTCCGGTCTGCGGAATCGGCTCCTCATGGAGTCTTTGCGAATCAGTCCCCGCCGGGTAGTCACGGCAGTGTCCCGAAAGTTCCTGGAGTAGCAGGTCAGGCGAGTGCACTCCGGTTCTTTGAGACAGCAAGCTCAGGGAATCACCAGGTATCCTCCCCGGACCGTCGGGTAACCGATAGCCTCCCGCATCTCTCACGCATCCGGCTTTCTGCGGTTACACTCTTGCCTATGGACTGGCAAGCCTTTTGGCTCACGATACAACTGGCCACGGTTGTGACTGGCATTCTCGTCGTGATTGGGTTCCCGCTCGCCTACTGGCTGGCGTTCTCGACTTGGCGCTGGAGGTTTCTTGTAGAAGCTGTGGTTGCCCTGCCCATCGTTCTTCCGCCGACGGTTTTGGGTTTTTACCTCTTGGTCGCCCTTGGGCAGCGAAGCCCAGTTGGGCGTTGGTGGCAGGGCTTGACCGGCCACCCCTTGGCTTTTACGTTCGAGGGACTTGTGATCGGGTCGGTGCTTTACAGCCTGCCCTTCGCTGTACAGCCCCTGGCCTCCTCGCTTTCTTCGATTGACCGCCGCCTGCTCGATGCCTCTGCCGTCCTCGGATTGTCCAAGCTTAGAACGTTCTTTCGCGTGTTGGTTCCGCTTTCCTTATCGGGCCTGATCACCGGCGTCTCGTTGACCTTTGCCCACACCATGGGAGAGTTTGGGGTCGTCTTAATGGTCGGCGGCAACATCCCAGGTATCACGCGCACCCTCTCGATCGACATCTACGATCAAGTCCAGGACCTCAACTACTCTGCCGCTAATACGACAGCTTTGGTTCTGGTTGCCATCGCCTTTGTGTTGCTCTCAGTGGTGTATTCACTGAACCGGAGATTCTGGAGCTTGTGGCCCCGAACATGACCTTGTTGAACAATACGAGCACTACCGAACCGGCTGCTCAGACCCCTTCGCCGCCCCCGGGCTTGCGGGTTTCGGTTCGGAAAGTTCTCAGCACCGGCTTTGAACTCTCGGTTGATTTCGCGCTCTCAAGCGGAATCAACATTCTTTTCGGCCCGTCGGGGGCGGGGAAAACTACCTTGCTCGACTGCATTGCCGGTCTCAGCACTCCCGATTCAGGACACGTGAGCGTCCACGGTCAGGTGCTGTTCGACTCCGCTAGAAGGATCGGCGTGCCAGTCACCAGACGCAACATTGGGTATGTTTTTCAGGACCTCGCGTTATTTCCCCACCTCAGTGTGGAGTCCAATGTCGCGTATGGTCTGTCGGCGCTTTCTGTCTCCGAGCGCAACGCGCGGGTGGACCGTTTATTAGAAGCCATGGGGATTGCCATGCTTCGGCGCCGCCGCCCGGCGGAGCTTTCCGGTGGAGAACGCCAGCGGGTCGCGCTGGCCCGCGCGCTCGTGATCGAACCATCCATGCTGCTTCTCGACGAGCCCCTTGCAGGCCTGGATTTGCCCGTTCGAATGAAGATCGCTGACGATCTTCGCTCTTGGATCCAAAATGCCCCAATACCAGTGCTCTATGTGACGCATAGCCGCGACGAAGTGTTCATGTTGGGCAATAACCTCCTGGTTCTTGAACTGGGCCGTCTGATTGTCCAAGGCACCCCCCATGCGGTTCTTTCCGCCCCAAGAAGCGAGACGGTTGCGCAGCTTGCCGGATTTGAAAACATCTTCGATGCGATCGTGACCTCCATTCACGAAGAGCGGGGCACGATGACCTGCCGGGTGCGCGGATGGCCGGGAGAGAAGATATATCCGGACGCCGGCTGGCGCGGCATTGACCTTGAAACTCCGCTGATCCGGGCGGTGCAGGGGGACAAACTGCGGATCGGTATTAGTGCCGGCGACATCCTGCTCTCAACCGCCGCTCCGGTTGGCCTGAGCGCCCGCAATGTTCTCGCTGGCCGCCTGGTTTCCTTGTCCCAGCGCGACACCACGATCGTCGCAGTTGTCGATTGCGGGGTCGAAGTCAGGGCTCATCTGACCTTGAGCGCGCGCGATTCGCTTGTGCTCAGTCCCGGATCGGCGGTTTGGGTCATCGTGAAAACCCACTCTTGCCATCTCTTTCAACCCGGCAAGGAGGCGAAGTAACCCTGATTGCGATCTTTATTGGTTACTACTGGGTGAACAAGCTCTTGTTCCGGATCGCAATGCGGAGTAGAAGGTAGGTATCAAATCCCCAGGGATCGCGCTGGTCACGCGACTCCCACATATTCCTTTAATTTGCAGCACCTGGCAATTGTTCCACGAAGAACGTTGCGCTCGCGCGATCGAGAGGTGCCTGATGGACAAGCTCAAGTTCGTTCTGTTGGCGGTTGACAACAACGATTATCAAGTCGAGCAGGTAAGCTCTGCTCTATCGGCCGCCTCGAAGCTCGGGATTGAGATTGAAATTATTCATACCGAGCACGATTCGATTCAGCAAAGTCAGATTGTTCTCGATCTCATTCAAGGCCCGCCCGGAAAGCGTCCGAACGCCATCTTCTTCGAGCCGGTTGGGACTGCGCTCGCCCAACCCGCCCGCGCGGCAGCTGCCGCGAAAATAGGGTGGGTCATTCTCAATCGGGAGAATGTGGACTATGTGCGCGAGCTTCGCGATCTCTACTCCTCGCCTATATTCTGTGTCACGACGGACCATAAAAACGTCGGCAGTATTCAGGGAGAGCAGATTTCAAAGTTGCTTCCCAAGGGCGGCGCAGTCCTGCACATCGAGGGTCCGGGCGACAACAACGCTGCGGTTCGAAGAAGCGAAGGAATGCTGGCCTGCAAGCCGTCCAATGTGGAGGTCAGGCACTTGCGTGGACGCTGGACCGAAGTCAGCGCCTACAACGCCGTGAATTCATGGTTGAAGCTGAGCATTGCCAAGGAAATTCGGATCGGGGTCGTCTCCGCCCAGAACGATGCCATGGCCCTTGGCGCCCGCAAGGCCTTTCAGGAACTGCCTAATGGGCCAGAGCGCGATCGCTGGTTGCAGGTGCCTTTCATCGGCTGTGACGGTCTGCCTGGCGGCGGGCAGAAGGCGGTGCGCGAACACCTGCTTGCCGCGACGGTAGTCATCCCGCCAAACGCCGGGAATGCGGTCGAAGCAATGGCCACGGCGATACGAACAGGAAGGCAGACCGAGGTGACGTTGTTTACTCAGGCCAGTTCCTTTCCGCCGCTGCACTCACTCGTTCCCCGGAGGAGCCCCTAGGCCCTGATGCAAACGGCGAGCGAGTCCGGGCCTCGTGGATACCTTCGACGAGCACGACGCCTACCCACTGTCCCGTTCGTTGTTCCGAGTAGACAAGGCTGCCTCCTAAAACGGAGGCGGCTGCGGTGGGCGTCATGTCCTCGTGGTATCCGAAAAAGCGCGTCTTCCACTGACGCCACAATCTGGAGCCATCCAGGAACGAGTGTGGCGCCTGGTACTTCGTGGAAAAGACCAAAGCAATATCGAAGCTGGAACGGGCGTCGGAGGCCGAGACCAGCTGCTCCCCGGTGAAATCCTCGATGCGTACCACCTTGATGGCACTCTGCACGTAGCCGAGATAAGGCCGCGACAGTTCATCGCTCGCTGGCCAAGCCGTGAGAACTCGCGCGCGAGGATAGTGCATCTCGATGAAAGCTTCCGCTCTCTGATGCATGCGAACGTAGTCTGCGTAAGCCCGATTGTCCTCTGGAGAAAAACCGTAAGGAGGATTGACAAGCAAGGCGGCTAGGAAGGCTAAGGCTACGATTGCGAATGCGGATTTCCAGAACCTCAACCGTCGCCAGATCGTCGAAACACAGACGAGTATCACGAGCGGTACGATCGGCAGCATGTAACGTGCGAGTACTGCGCCCCCCAGTACCGACATTGCCGACAGGTATACGAAGGTGACGGTGAGGATTGCAAATTGAATCGAGAGGCGGATCCGGGGCCGTAGCTTGCCCGATGCCGCTCCGCCATCCTCTTGGACGCCTTCGAGCGGTTGCGGAGAATACCTCATTGCCAGAATGCACGCCAGGGTTAACACGTAAAGATTGAGGTAGCCGAAGCTCTGCCACAGTCTGAGCAAAAGAGCCAGTACGATGCGCAGTGGTGAAAAGTTGTCCTGGAGGTTGTAGCGGAGAAACTCTGGATTTCCGAACACAAAGCCCGTTCGCAAATAGTGATATCGAAACCAGAGGGCAAGCGGAATGCCAGAGAAAACCAGCGCGAGCAGTGCTTTGGAGTCTCGCTTGAGGGGGTTTGGCAGAGCCGCTTTCTTAGCACTCGACTGGAAGGAACTTCCCAGGAACTCCCAGGCGAATAAGGCTATGGGGACGAGGATCGCAGTTTCCTTGGCGAGGGCGGCCAGAGAAAACCAGAGGAAGGTCCCCAGTGCCCGTTTGCGGAAGTAGGCGTCCAGTCCCCAAAACGTGAGGCCGGCGGCTGGCAAGTCCACCTGCGCGAGCGAACTCTGCGCAAAGAAAACGGGATAAATGGAGACGAGCACCGTAGCGAGGATTGCGACTGTGGCGTTGGAGGCAGTTTTCGCCAGACGGAAAAAACCTGTCAGTGAGAATGCGGCCAGGGCCAGCATGGAACATCTGGTTACAAGAATCGACTCCCCGAAGGTTTTCCACATGAGGGCGAGCCATGCCATGACCAGCGGCGGGTGAGCATTGGAGGGGGTTGAGTGCGGAATGAGCGATCCGCCGAGAAGATCCCTGGCAGCGGGAATGTAGTAGCCGGCCTCATCCCAAAAGTAGGGAAGGGAAAGCAGGGAAAAGTGGCCGCAGATCAGGAGCAGAAAGAAAATCAGGAACAGTCCAGTCGACTGAATCCAGGGAATCCGATCTCCGTTTTGGGACTCTGCTCTCCCGCCCGCCACCTGGTTCTTCCCGAAGCGCGCTGTTCTGCCCTTCGTCAATGTACGGGGCCCGGAGCGGAAGAGGCCCGCGGATCCAACTTGATCTCGCCGAACGTGCTTTCGTAGTTGCTGACGTTCTGATGCAAGATCGCAGCGAGGGCCTTTGCCTGTTGCGGGCTTAGGTAAATGCCCTGAAAATTGCGCACCTCAACTTGGTTCTCAGATTGTTGCTGCATCGTTCCAAACACCAGGAAAAAGTCCCAGACGTTTACCCTTACTTGAACGCTGTTCGCGTAGGTCTCGCGGTAGTCAGCGGTATTCACGACTGTGAAATTAGGTTGGCTCGGAATAATCATAAGGAGGATAGTTTAGCGGGAATTCTCCGAAAAGATGGGGGGAATTTTGGAGGCGGGCGCGTCTTGCTCTCGGTTTATGAAAAGCTTTTTAGGAATGGTGCGGGCGATAGGACTTGAACCTACACACCTTGCGGTACGGGATCCTAAGTCCCGCGCGTCTGCCAGTTCCGCCACGCCCGCACATTCGCGGCCCGATGCTTCGCATCGCCGCTATTGCTGATTCTAACCGTTCCTGAGTGGAATGCACATGCGGGTGCGAGATCGTAGGCGACCAAAGCCTGCACACTTCTGTCTCAAAGCGGACCGCAAGTAGCCCTAGCCTGCGACCGCGGTTCTCGAACGCTGTGCATCCTCGCGCCGCAAAGTGCTGACTAGCGCCTCCGCGGCGATCTTGGGAAGGCTGCGATAGACTCGCTGCTTCAGGTTGGAATATTCCTGGGCGCCGGAGATCAGGTCGCGCATGAGCTGCCGGAACCTTGTGCTGCTGCCGGTAAGAAGGACCATCCGTTCCAGCACCGAGCCGCCAAGCCATTGTCCGCAATAAAATCTGTCGGCGACGCAAGCGGCGCGCGTCAATTCGCCTAGAATCTCGACCCTGGCGGCTTGCGCATATGCATCCGGGCGACCGCTTAAAATAGCCTCCGATAACATCTCTGCAGAGCGGAGCGCGTAATAGAGCCCCTCTCCCGTGATGGCATCGACCAGACCAGCGGCGTCGCCAATCAGGGCCCATCCCTCTCCGCACATCTTCATACTCTGCAAGCTCGCGGGCGTGAGCGACGGGAGGATGTGCGCATAGAATTTTCCATTCTTTGGAGACAGTCCGAATTCGGGAAGGTGGTCTTCCAGGATGCGCCGGAGTTCCGCGGCACTTGTTCCCTCCATGCGGCCGCAGATTCCTGCCGAGAAGTGATCGGCGCGGGGGAAAATCCAAATGTAGCCGTGCAGCCCTTCGAGGAATTTGATCTGCACGGTCGAACTGGTTCCCGGAATGTAGTACCCGAGTGCCACCAGGAAATTCTCAGGGCCAAGGTGGGGCGAAAAGATGGTGCGGAACGGATTCCGGGCTCCGCTTGCCATCACGACAAAATCAGCCGAATGGGTTCCACACGAGGACTGAATCTTCCATTCCTGACCATTGCGTCCAACTTCGAGGACGCGTTCCCCGATGACCTGGGCTCCTGCTTTTTCCGCACGCTCCAGCAGCAATCCGTTGAGCGTCAGGCGCGAGAAGATGGCTATCTGCTTTTCCAGATCAAAGCGGACCCCGGCGCCTGAAGGAGCGATCAGTTCGCAGTTCGTGATCCAGTTTCGCTCGACCGGCAGCTCGCCGAGAAAGGGCCAGCGCGCGACCGCCTTGTCCGTCAGTCCGCCGCCGCAAGGCTTCTCCCAGGCCAATTTCTCGTCAAAAAGGAGTACGGATCGGCCTGCGGCCGCGAGACGAGCGGCTGCAAACGCACCGGCAGGACCACCCCCAACGACCGCGATTCGTTGCGGAACCATAACGCAGACACGACAACCTTCGTGCTGCACCCGATGCTAATTGAGCGGCTCCAAACACACAACCGGCGGGTTAGGCCGGGTCGGCCGAAGATGGGAACAACCTATTGGACCTGTGTCAGGCCCTGGTAAATAGCCAATCCTGCGATTCCCAGGATCATCACCGCCGAAGCGGTGCCCAGGATTTTCACGAATGGACCGAGCTTGTTTACCTTTGCCATGATTTCGATCTGTTCCCTGGCCATATGCGATTCCGACTCGCCCAGGAAAAGCTGGTCGTCTTCGTGCATGGTCAGCGTGCCGCGATAAATCAATAAGGCGATGAGCGCGGCCGTGAGCACTCCCCATACGACCAGAAGCACGAACAGAGTTGGCATAAAACCACCTCGCAGACTGCTCTGACATCTGTCTGGGGCCGATTGCCCGGGTTCTGGCGGGCCGCTCTGGCGCGCCGGAACAGGGAAAGGCGGCTCCGGGCAGAGAGACACTTAACAGGCGGATTATAGCTCCGCGGGCGAGCGGGGAATCAAGCTTTTTTCAGAGTAGAACCCGCTCTGGGCAGGCGAATTGACCGAACGGTCGGTTCTGCTTTGCCGACCCGGAGTGCTTCTTGGTTTCGTTAGCCGGTTCAAATCTCAGTGAATGAGAGCTGACGTCAAAGCAATCACCAATCCGGCGATTCCAAGCGCCACGCCGCCGTACCAAAAAGTGCGGTTTCCCGAAAGCAGAGTAACGGAGGTGACGACCAAGGCTATTTCGAGGAAGACTTCAGCGAGATCGCAGCGGTTGCCGCGGTGCTCCACGGTTTTCATCTCATCCTCGAGTTTCCTGGCCTCTGCTTGAACCTCTTTTGTCTGCTTGGAATATTCTTCGAGCTCTGTTTCGTTTGCAGTCCGCGCCTGCTCGGCTTTCGCCGGGTCGGCGACGGCAACGAAGCCCGCCAGCGCAGCAAACTTCTTGTCCGCATGAAGCCGGACGTCTTTGCCCTGATAGTAGCTCCACTTGTCGTTCGCTTGAGACTGCAGGATCAGTTCTTCGGTGTGAGTACGGTGTCCGAGCAGCGTGACCACCGCTACGGCAACGGCGAGAAATGCCATGGTCAAAGAAATCGGAGCCATTTCGCGATGGCGGGCTCCGTGCTCAGCATCTTCGTGCAATTCCTGTAGTTCTTCCGCGCCCATAGCCCTCTTTTGCACTGGCAATGAAGTGGAGAGATCTTAACGTTTGTACAATCTGAGCGCAACGTCTGGCAAAAAAGCACACCTTTCGCCGTGTCCATCGCCAGAGCTGAAGCCTTGAATTTCAGTTAGATTGTCATGAATCAGGGGGAAGCTGCCGCGAACCTCAGCTCAGCTTGCTGCCGATGGCGCAATAACCCGAACGGAAGAAGAGCAGCGGGTTCCCCTCGCGCACGACCACATCTTCCACCTCTGCGATGAAGATGGTGTGATCCCCGGCATCGCGAGCATCTTGCAGACGGCACTCAAAATAGGCCAGAGCTCCATGGAGCACGGGAGTGCCGTGGGCAGTGCGGTCAAAGCGCGCTCCGGAGCGTTCTGCGGCTGCCAAATTGCGCTCCGGATCGGCATAGTGCTCCGAAATAGCCGCCTGACCCTCTGACAGCACGTTAATTCCAAAGCGCTTGCGAGCCGTCAAATGCGCGTGGGTTTGCGCTTTGTGGTCGACGCATACCAGAACCAGCTGGGGTTCCAGTGAAACCGAGGTGAATGCATTGGCTGTCATGCCGTGCACCCGTCCGTTGTCATCGACAGTGACAACCGTTACCCCAGTGGCAAAAGCCGCCATTGCGCTCCGGAATTGGTCTTGCGTTGGGCTCATGAGACGTTCAGTCGACCAAGGCTTCGAGAGAAGCTCTTTTGAGTTTTACCACGAACCCCGTATTTCCCGCCGCGGTAGCGCATCCGCTATCATTTGTTCGATACTGCGGGGCCGAGAGTCTGACATTGCCAGTGGGCGCACGGTTTGTGTTGAATCCGGGTAAGCTCAGCGAACGTTCTGAGGTGGCGTTTGCACGAGAAGAGGCCTGCGAATGGATGCGCTGCCCGGACCAGGATCTTCCGTCATTGCTCAGCCGGGCACAGGCCCTGCGCGACCAGTTCACCCCTGGGATGATCACCTATTCACGCAAGGTCTTCCTTCCCCTGACAAACCTCTGCCGCGACTACTGCGGATATTGCACCTTCCGCCGCGACCCCAATCAGGCCGGCGCGCACACGATGACACCCGAGGAAGTCTTGGCGGTTGCAAAAGCCGGAGAAAAACTCGGCTGCACCGAAGCATTGTTTTCTCTTGGCGATAAGCCCGAGATGCTGTTTCCTGAGATGCGGGAAACTCTCCGCAAGCTGGGGTACAACTCGACGCTGCACTACCTTGAGGCCATGTGCGAGGTGGTTCTCAGGGAGACGTCGCTCCTGCCACACCCGAATCCGGGATTGATGAGCGCGGAGTGGATTTCTCGCCTCAGTGCAGTTTCCCCCAGCATGGGCCTCATGCTTGAAACCACCAATGACGCCCTGCTTGTGCCGGGCGCAGCGCACGACAATGCGCCCGACAAATTGCCGTCCAAACGGTTGCGCACGATCGAAGAAGCAGGGAAGCAGGGCGTGCCTTTCACCACCGGGATCTTGATCGGTATTGGCGAATCCATTGAAGATCGCGTGAATTCATTGCTGGCGATTCGCGAACTGCACGACCGCTACGGACATATTCAGGAAGTCATCATTCAAAACTTCCGCGCGAAGCCTGGAATCGCTATGCATGCCTCGCCCGAACCGAGCAGGAACGACATGCTTCGCACCATCGCAGTCGCGCGTTTGCTCATGCCTGAAATGAACATCCAGGCGCCTCCCAATCTGTCCGATCGAGATTACGAAGAATTGCTCGATGCAGGCATCAACGATTGGGGCGGCATTTCCCCGCTCACGCCTGACTTCATCAATCCCGAGCGACCATGGCCGCACTTAAAAGAACTGGAACAGCGCACTCGCCGGAAAGGATTTCAGCTCCGTCAGCGTTTGCCGGTTTATCCGGAATTTCTTCCCCGGTTGAGCTCGGCGAGGGGATTGCTCGCCGCTAAGCTGAAAGCATCGGCCGATCCCGCCGGGCTGGCAAGGCAAGCTGCATGATTACGGTTCTCAGCGGCGGTACGGGCGGAGCGAAATTCATCGATGGCTTACGTCGGATTGTGCCACCGGAAGAGCTTACGATCGTCGTGAACACCGGCGATGACCACCCCTGGTGGGGCCTCTATGTTTCGCCCGACATCGATTCCATTATTTACGTGCTTTCCGGCCTTCTGAGTGCCGAACGCGGATGGGGTGTACGCGGCGATACCTTCCACTGCCTGCAACAAATGAAGGAACTCGGGGAAGAAACCTGGTTCAGCGTCGGTGATCGCGACCTGGCGACTCATTTGCTCCGCACAAAATTGCTGGCCGCCGGATGCACGCTCACCGAGGTCACGCGAAGGGTTGCGGAACGGCTCGGCGTGAAGCAACACATTTTCCCCATGAGCGACCAGCGGGTTGAGACTCGAGTTCATACCCCGAGCGGGGAGTTAGGTTTCGAGGAGTACTTCGTGAAACGCAGGTACCAGGATGCGGTCGAGTCGGTCAGCTTTGCCGGCGCGACTGAATGCCAGCCCGCGCCGGGGGTGCTTGAGGCGATTGCTTCGGCGAAGGCGGTTTTGATTGCCCCCAGCAACCCGGTCACGAGCATCGGCCCAATTCTCGCGGTGCCCGGAATCCGCGAGGCGCTGCGGACCACAGCAGCCCCCGTGGTGGCGGTCAGCCCCATCATTCAGACCGCAGCCGTCTCCGGTCCGGCTGGGGCCTTGATGCGGAGCCAGGGTCTCGAAGTGTCCATTGCGGGGGTGGCCAAGGCGTACGCCGATTTCCTCGATTTATTGATGGTGCACGAATCCGATGCCGAATTCGCGAAGACCGTGAAGGTTGGCAAAGTTCGAATTCATGGTGCCGACATTCTCATGCGCACCACCGAAGACAGAATCCGAATTGCCTCCATCGCGCTTTCGCTCGCATGTCCCGAACTGATCGAGGAGCAGGCCGCAGGATGATCTTAATTCCAGTCAAGAACCTGTCGAATGCCAAACAGCGCCTCTCCAAGGTGCTTGATCAAAGTATTCGTACGGATCTGGCGCATGCCATGCTCGCCGACGTTCTTCAAGCAGTTGCCGCGTACGGGCGTGAAGATGCGTCTCTGGTGACCAGCGACCCTTTTGCCTTAGAGCAGGCTGCCCAGCTCGGATGTGACGTGATCGGAGACGAGGCAAACATCAGCGAGACCAACGCGATCGAAATGGCCACTCAGATCTGTGCTGCTCGCGGTGTACCGCGCACGCTGGTGATCCCGGGCGACATTCCCTTGATCGAAGCGGAAGATCTCGCCATGATCTTCGAGCACGCGCCGGCCTGCGGTTCCGTGCTGGTTCCCTCGCGCGACAAGCGGGGCACCAACGCGGCCCTGCGCGCACCTGTGAATCTGTTGCCGCTGCGCTTTGGAAACGACAGCTTTCAGCCCCATCTTCAAGCTGCCATCGCCACCAACACGGTTTGCGTCGTTTTGTCTTTGGCCCGCATCGGCCTCGACGTTGACAATGTAGAAGATCTCGAAAATCTGTCAGCCTTTCCGGGGACCAAACGCGCTCAAGAGCTCGCCCGGAAGTTAGGCTTCGGCGGGGGGATGACTGGATCCTTTGGATCCCGCGAAGCCCCGGTTACGGCGGTCGAGCAGTGAAGCCGCCCTCACCGGTAACTCTGATTCCTGTGCCATTTCGAGAGAATGTCTTCCCGGCTGACGACCTGGGCGAGATGCTGGTGCGTGCCCTCAAAACGCAGAAGCTTTCACTCAGGTCCGGCGATATTCTCGTTGTCAAGCACAAGATAGTTTCGAAAGCTGAGGGACGTCTGGTGGACCTCACGACGGTCGAGCCGTCGGTGAGCGGCAAAAACTGGGCACAACAGTCTGGAACAGATGCCCGCGTCGTCGAACTCGCCTTGCGCGAGAGCCGCGCGGTTGTTCGTAAGAAGGTCGTCGGTGGTCACGGCGTGCTGATCACCGAAACGCATCACGGAATGGTCTGCGCCAACTCGGGTGTCGATCTTTCAAACGTGAACGGCGGCAAACACGCATTGCTTCTGCCGAAAGAGCCGGACAAATCCGCCCTTCGTCTTCGTTCTATCATCAAAAAGAAAACCCGCGTCGAGGTTGCGGTGATCATCTCGGATTCTTTCGGCCGGGCGCATCGCGAGGGACTCATAGAAGTTGCCATCGGGGTAGCCGGAATGAAGCCGTTGCTTGACTATCGCGGCAAGCGCGACCCGCACGGCTACGTTCTGCACGCCACCGCGGAGGCTGTAGCCGATGAACTGGCTTGCGCGGCGGGCTTGGTCTGCGGCAAGCTTAATGGCGTACCTGTCTGCATCGTGCGTGGGTTTAGCTACGAACCAGGCCGGGGGAGCGCGCGAGAGTTGCAGCGTGTGCGCAAGAACGATCTTTTCCGCTAGGGGCGACATCCGCGGCAACACCGCAAAGGAGAAAGACCATGCCCGCGCGCAGCGTTAGACGAGAAGAACTGGAGCAGTTCCCGCAACTCGAGTGGGATCAGCTCGCGCCGCAACTCCAGCCCGGAGTTCGCACCACCATCGAACAGGTTCTCAACCGGCAGGATTCTAGCGGGATCACGCGCGAGCAATGGTTGCAGCTGGCCGATGCAGAGAGCGATGATCTGCTCGGCCTCCTGGTCGCGGCGAACGCCCTGCGCTCGGAGCTTGTGGGAAACCTCGTCACCTACGTGGTCAACCGAAATATCAATTTCACCAACGTCTGCTTTATTGGGTGCAAGTTTTGCGCCTTCAGCCGCGGCCCTCGCGAGGAAGACATCTACTTCCACACTCCAGAAGATGTTGCCCGCAAGGCGGTCGAAGCCTGGCGGATGGGGGCGACCGAGGTGTGCATCCAGGGTGGCCTGCCGCGGGGCCTGAATCCTTACTACTACCGGGATGTCTTGCGAGCGGTAAAGGCAGCCGTCCCCGGCATGCATATTCATGCCTTCTCTCCGATGGAGATTGTTTACGGCGTGGAACTCACCGGCCTGCCACTGCGCGAGTATCTCCTCATGCTGCGTGAAAACGGTCTCGATACGCTTCCCGGCACCGCAGCCGAGATCCTGGATGATGAAGTTCGGCGTGTGCTTTCGCGCAATAAGCTCTCCACCGCCCAGTGGCAGGAAGTCATCCGGACAGCTCATGCCTGCGGCATTCCGAGCACCTCCACCCTGATGTACGGCCATACCGAAAGCCCGGCTCACTGGGTCGACCAAATCCTGATGCTGCGAAGAATCCAAGAGGAAACCGGAGGTTTCACCGAGTTCGTCCCTCTGGGCTTTGTTCACACCAACACCATTCTTTTTCAGCAGGGACTCTCGCGCCCCGGCCCCACTCTGGTCGAGCATCTGAAGATTCACGCTCTCGCACGGCTGATGCTAGCTGGCTCGATTCACAACCTTCAGGTCTCGTGGGTGAAGCTGAATCGCAAGCTCGCACAGCTTTGCCTGCAAGCCGGCGCCAATGATTTTGGCGGCACGCTGATGGAAGAAAATATCTCGCGCGAGGCCGGTTCGACGGCTGGTCAATACACCAGTCCGGAGGATTTTCAAGCCATGATTCGCGAGATCGGGCGCATTCCAGCCGAGCGCAACACCGTTTACTCCCGCATTCAGATCAAAGAGCCCTTCGAGAGCTCCCCCGCCGAGCCATTGCTCGAGCCGGAGTTCGCGTGAGGATCGCGATCATCGGAGGCACTGGCCCTGCAGGTTCGGGGCTAGCACTGCGCTTGGCCAGAGCCGGCGAGAAAATTGTGATTGGTTCGCGGGATGTGGAACGCGCTAGGAAAACGGCGGCCGCGATCGCATCGGAAATCCGGGGAGGGAGGGAACCTGCCCTAAGTCCGCGACCACAGGGAGAGGCTAGAACCGGCATAGACGCTTTGGAGAGCGAGATCTCCGGCGATGGCAACACCGCGGCCTGCGTCGGGGCCGAGATCGTCATCCTCACGGTTCCCTTTGCCGCTCACAGCGAAACTCTGAAGCACTTGAAGCCTGCATTCCGGGCGGGCCAGATTCTTGTCGATACAACCGTGCCTCTTGCCGCAAGCGTTGGCGGGAAGGCGGCTCGAACCTTGGGCGTTTGGCAAGGCTCAGCCGCGCAGCAAGCATCTGAGCTCGTGCCCGAGGGTGTTACTGTGGTTGCGGCGTTCCACAATGTATCGGCGGAACTTCTGAAGGGCGAGGATCCTATCGAGTGCGATGTCATCGTTTGTAGTGACGATAAGAGCGCTGGCAGAGAGATTCGGACTCTCGCGCGTAAGATTCCTGGCATCCGCGCGATCGATGGAGGCAAGCTGGAGAACGCCCGCATCGTCGAGCAGATTACAGCTCTGCTGATCGGTCTGAATATCCGCCACAAAGGCCACAGCGGAATTCGCATTACCGGGCTTCCTTCGCAAGCCTATGATGTCTGAACCTTCGGATATGGCAAGCTCCGCTCCCACTGTGGAATTCAGCAATGTGTCTTTTGTCCTGCCGGATGGGAGACCTATTCTGCAAGACCTGAGCTTCGCGGTTCAGCCAGGAGAGATTCTGGTTCTGCTCGGTCGCAGCGGATCCGGAAAAACCACGGCGCTGAAGCTTATCAACCGCCTCCTCGAGTTTTCGACCGGCCAGTTGCGAGTCGAAGGTCGTTCGACAAACGACTGGAATCCGATTGAGCTTCGGCGCCATATCGGATACGCCATCCAGGATGTTGGTCTGTTTCCCCATTACACCGTGGCGCGCAACATTGCTCTGGTCCCGAGCATTGAGAACTGGCCAAAACAAAAGACCGAAGCTCGCGTCGAGGAACTGCTCCGATTGGTGGGGCTCCCTAGGGAGATCGCCTCTCGTTATCCCCATCAGCTTTCCGGGGGGCAGCGTCAACGAGTCGGCGTAGCCCGTGCGCTCGCAGCCGATCCACCCATCCTGCTGATGGATGAGCCATTCGGAGCGCTCGACCCCCTGACGCGTGCCGACTTGCAGCGGGAGTTCTTATCGCTTCAGCAACAGTTGGGGAAGACCGTTCTTTTTGTGACCCACGACTTGCACGAAGCTTTGCGCCTGGGGACACGAATTGCGTTGCTCGAAGCAGGTCGCTTGATATCGCTGAGTTCCGGGGAGGAATTTCTCAGCTCGCCTGAGCCTCTCGTCAAGAAATATGTTGAGGCGTTCGCCACATCTGATCGCCAACGGGAGAAGCCATGAATTTCTTGAGCTTCGTTACGCGGAATCGTTTGGAAATTGCAACTCTCACACTCGAGCACCTGTGGATCGTCGGCTTGTCGACCCTGCTCGCGATGGTCGTCGGAATTCCGGCGGGGATTCTGATCACTCGCAAACCCTCGCTGCATAAGCCCGTGATTGCGGCTGCAAACATCATCCAGACCGTTCCCAGCCTGGCACTGTTCGGATTTCTCCTGCCTGCGCCATGGATAGGCGAGCGCGCCGAACGCCTGGCCATTCTCGCGCTCATGCTCTACGCCTTACTGCCACTGATCCGAAATACTTACGTTGGGATCACGAGCGTCGACCGGGCCACCGTCGAGGCCGCTCGAGGCATGGGGCTGACGGATTGGCAGCTGCTTTGCAAGGTTGAATTGCCGCTTGCGGCCAGCGTGATCCTCGCCGGAATCCGCGTGGCTCTTGTGATTTCGATCGGCCTGGCGACGATTGCCGCTGCGATCGGCGCCGGGGGGCTGGGCGAATTGATTTTCCGCGGACTAGCCATGGTTAACAATGCCGTGATTCTCGCCGGTGCAATCCCCGCGGCTGCCATGGCACTCCTGGCCGATACAGTTCTTGGCTGCCTCGAGAAGCGCTTCGCACCGCAGCGGACCGCCTGATCGGAGAGAGTCTTCAAAAATGTCGCCGCGAGGAGCGGCTCGTTCGATCCTCGGGAGTGGATACGGGAAAGAACAGGGCTTTCGCCCTGAGGAGAAGAGCCCTTGGATAGCCAGGCTTATCCGGGCCGGGTTCAGTCGAGGCGCCTTAAGGCCGCCCTCATCTTGCTCTGGGTTGCGTGCGCCGCACTTCCGGCTTGTCGTCGGCAATCCCACATCGTCGTGGGGAGCAAGAACTTCACCGAGCAAATCATTCTCGGTGAACTCATCGCACAGCAGCTCGAGAATAAGGCTCATCTGCCGGTAGAACGCAGATTCTATCTGGGCGGAACTTTCATCGCACATCAAGCCATTCTCGCCGGCCGCATCGACATCTACCCCGAATACACCGGCACGGCGCTTACTGCGGTTCTTAAGGAGCAGCCCGGTTCTGATCGCGAAGCGGTTTTCAATCGTGTGAAATCAGAATATGAACGGCGCTACCGCCTGACGCTTGGTCCGCCGCTCGGCTTCAACGACACCTTTGCGATTGAGATTCGGGGGGAAGATGCGCGCCGCCTGGGTCTTCAGACCCTCTCACAAGCGGCGGCCTACACGCCCGGGTGGCGCCCGGGGTTCGGATACGAATTCATGGAACGCCCCGACGGGTACAGAGGGTTGGTCACAACCTACGGTCTGCGCTTCGCCGCGCCGCCCCGCATCATGGATCTCGGTCTGCTTACCCGCGCGCTAAAAGATCACCAAGTCGACCTGATCGCGGGAAACATGACCGACGGCCTCATCCCCGCGCTCGATTTGTTTGTGCTGCAAGATGACAAGCACTACTTCCCACCCTACGAGGCCGTGCCGGTGGTTCGTGAGCAAGCTCTCGCCGAGCATCCTGAGATCCGCCCAGCACTCAACGAGCTCGCGGGAAAAATCTCCGACACGGAAATGCGCCATCTCAACTACGAAGTGGATGGCAAGAAACGGGACGTGAGGGAAGTGGTGTCGGAGTTTTTGAAAAGCAAGGGACTCTGAGTCCGGTGCGTTGGGCCCCTGATCGGAATGCAGCCTTACATCAGCCACACTGGATCGACGTCAACCACCACGTTTGTGCGCGGGATGTTTTCCTTCGAGGCCTGCGCCAGCATGGCACGCAATAAGGCATTCAGCTTTTCGCGGCTTTGAGACTTCAAGATGAAATGATATCGATAATCCCGTTTGAGCCGTTCGATGGGACTGGCAGCCGGACCGAGCACCCGAACGCCTTCATGCCGTGTCCTTTCAAACCACCGGCCAAGCGCACCGGACCACTTCAGCGTGTCATCCAGCTTGTCACTGCGCAGGACCACGTTCGCAAGCGTGGAGTAGGGTGGGTAGTGCATCCAACTGCGGAAGCGCAGTTCCTTTTCGTAGAAGCCTGCGAAATCCTGTTGAGCTGCGTATTGAACGGCATAGTGTTCGGGAAAGAACGTTTGCAAAATGACTTTGCCGGCGGCTTCTCCCCGCCCTGCTCGTCCAGCAACTTGAGTTAGGAGCTGAAACGTTCGCTCCGCGGCGCGAAAATCAGGAAGCCCCAGCGCATTGTCCGCGCCGACGACGCCTACCAGCGTGACCCCGTGTACGTCGTGGCCTTTGGCAATCATCTGCGTGCCCACCACCAGGTCAAGTTCGCCTTGGTTCAGCGCGCTTAAGGTTCGCTCGAAGTCAGCATGGCTGCGCACCGTGTCCCGGTCAAGGCGTGCGATGCGGGCTTGGGGGAAGTATCCGTGCAGCAGTTCTTCCAGTTTTTCGGAGCCGGTCCCAAGAAAGAATATGTACTCGCTGCCACAGGAGGCGCACTGGCTCGGTACTGGTGCCATGAATCCGCAATAATGGCATTCCATGCAGCGCTTCCGTTTGTGATGGGTGAGCGCGATGGCGCAGTTGCGGCACTCGAGGGTCTTGCCGCAGGATCGGCACAGCGCCACCGGCGAGTACCCGCGCCGATTGAGCAGAACCATCGCCTGCTCCTTGCGCTCGAGCCTCAGCTTGATTTCCTCGATCAGTTTTCGGGAGACGACCTGCTCCTGACCTGTTTCCTGAAACTCCTGCCGCATGTCGACCAGTTCGACCTCCGGCAACGGCCTTTTCTGCACCCGGTCGGGCATTTCGAGCAAGGCGTAGCGGCCTTTCTTGGCATTGAAGTAAGACTCGAGAGAGGGCGTCGCCGATCCGAGTACTACCACGGCATCGTTAATTTTGGCTCGCATGGCCGCAACCCCGCGGGCATGGTATCGCGGTATCTCGTCCTGCTTATAGGAAGCGTCCTGCTCTTCGTCCACAATGACGAGCGCCAGGTCCGATACGGGTGCGAACACCGCGGACCGGGTTCCCACGACAGCCCGCGCTTCGCCGCGACGGATGCGATGCCAATGCTCGGCGCGTTCTTTTTCCGACAAAGCGGAGTGAAGGATCGCCACTTCATCGCCGAACTTGTCGTGGACATCTGCGGCCACCGCGGGAGTCAGGCCAATCTCCGGCACCAGCAAGATCGCCGAGCGACCCTCGTCGAGCACAGACTTCATGGCCGCCAGGTAGACGGCCGTTTTCCCCGATCCGGTAACGCCGTGCAGCAGGATCCCGCTGAATTTCCGCGCATCGGTAGCATTCTCGATTCGCGTTAATGCTTCCTGCTGGGCGAGGGTGAAATCCTCATGCGCCGGCAAGGCCCGCGGGGCAAGCGAAGGCCGAGAGGGTTCCATCGGCTCTTCGACGATTTCGACCAAGGCCCGCTTGGCAAGAGTGCCCAGCGTTGATTTGGGGACGGGGAGCTCTGCCAGGTCGGGCAGCGGAGCCCTCCCCCCAGCGCCGGTGAGAGTTTCAATCAGCAGCCGCTGATTCCGATTCAACTTTCCTTCCGCGCTCTTAAGGACCGCGATCTTGCGGGTTCGAACTGCGACCTTGGACTCAGAGGCATCCTCCCGCGCAATCCATTTCTTTCGCACCAGTCCCTCGATCACCTCCCGCGAAGTCCTGGCCGCAGACCGCAGAGTTTCTTCCCGAACACTCTCTCGTGCGGCTAGGTACTCCAAGGTTCGAAATTCTGCATATTGATCTTCCGGGGTCTTCCGCGAACGGGTGGAGGAGCCACCGAGTCCGGCGAGGTGCAGTGCCAGCTGCCCGTTCTCGGTGAGGCGATACAGCACGGACTTTTTGAATTCGGCATTCAACGGCAGCATGCCGCGGAAGACTTCCCCGACCGGAGCCAGGTAATAGTCGCTGATCCATTGTCCCAGGCGGAGAAGTTCCGTCGTCAGGGCGGGCGTGTCCGGGGGGTCGGGAGACTGCAACACGTTCTTCGCCACCATCTTCGGAGCCCGATCATGCACCGAGGTGACAATACCAATCACCCTTTGGCGTCCAAAGGGGACCAGGACTCGATTCCCGGCGGCCAGCACCACCTGCTCTGGCACGCGGTAGGTGAACACCGAATCGAGCGGCACAGGAACTGCGACGTCGCAAAATTGGGGCATGTTCAAGAAAGCACGGGTCGAACTTGCATCCTAGCATCCTGAAAAGGTTTGTTCCGCAAGGCAGGCGCCGACCTGCTCCGGCCCAGGCCCTAAGGTCCCCTTAGGTGTAATTTGTTCCCAAACCTACAGAAGAAACCGGAAAAAACGACCTAAGGCGTAATACTTAATAAAACCTTAGAACTACCCCCCACTTTGGTTTGCAACCCTACGGGGATCTCCGGCAACCAAGTAAGACGTTTCGTCTACCTATCACTGCTGAGCAACAGTTCGGTTGCGGACGGTCGGGCACGCTCCATTCTTTCTTAGACTTGGAAGGGCTTCGATAAACCAGGACTAGTACTGACCAGGCAGCTCTGGAAATGTAGTTTGGTTCCCGCGTGGGCGTCGGTAAGCCTGTGTAAATCTTTGAGTTTTTTGGGAACGAAACGCCACACGGTGGCAAAGCATGTGCAACATCTTTCAACTTAATCGTTTTAATTGTTGGTTTGTTCGACGACTTTGCTTTGCCGCCAGGGGTTGCAGAGAGGGTCACATCTCACATGAAGGGGTCTGTGATGGAGGAAAAATCGTTACGTCCTAGGGAGCAGCAGGTAGTGGAACTGCTTCTGCAAGGTTGCGACAATGACGAAATCTCCAAACAGCTGCACATGGCGCGGCGGACGGTGAAAGCCCATTTCAATCGTCTGTTCCTGCGCTTTGGCATTGCTGGCGGGGTCAAACGGGTTAAGCTTGCGACACTTTTATATCGGAGGCAGCTATGTTCAGAAGCAGAGGGAACTCAACACCAAACGAGCGAGAGCAGCGAGTCATTGAACTCGTCGCCCAAGGACTCAAAAACAGGGAAGTTGCCGACGAAATCGGCACCACTGAACACGTCATCAAGAACTATCTCCGGACCATCTACGACAAACTGGGGCTCTGGAACCGCGTAGAGCTCGCGCTGTGGTACGAAGCCAGGCGCCATGAGGGCTTCCTGATGGCTCAGGTGCACTAGTCTGCCCAGCATCCATCTTGAACTCGTCTGAGGGGAGGGTCTGATTTCATCAGGCTCTTTCCCGAATACACTTCGCAGGGCTCACTTCACTTCTGTCCTCTTCTCCTCTTTTCTTCTAAGGGCAGGTCGTATTAGAGGCGGGAAGAAAACCGTCGCTCTGGGCGTTGTACTGGGTTGTGAACTCGCCATCCGGAGTCTTGCCGTACAAATCCTCTCCCGAGCAATAGTAGAGCTGGGTATGAACGTCAATCCAGACGCGCGCATCAGGTGCTCCCGCAAAAACCTTGGTGTGTGGCTGCATGATTCCTGTGCGAACCATGAGCGATTGGAACCAGGTGGGACGATTGGATTTGGGCCACGCCGTGAATACGCCGATGCCTAGCGTCACTACAACCAGGGCAAGGATCGCATCATGCCAGTGCAGCTTTAGAAACTTAGCAGAGCGTTCTGAAAACGATGGCCCCCGATCGAGAGAAAAAATCTCCGGCTCGGCGGCCTCTTTTGCGGCCTGCTGAATGGATGCAGCCGGTGACTCGGCAGGCGTTCGCATGGGCCACAGAGCGGGTTTCGGCTCGGGCGGAGCGATCGCAGGTTGAGGCTGTGGGGCTTGGGCCTCCTGCCAGATTCCGACCTGGTTTTCGTCCGGGTTTTTTCGGGGAGCTTCTGTTTCCTGCAAAGCCCCCTGTGCCCGCTGCATGAACCAAAGTGATGCCCATTTGCTCTGCAGTCCCTCCGAGCGATTCTCGATCGGACGCGGCATACTGCAGAATCCGCAGAACTGTTCATTGCCAGCAAATGCGCGCCCGCACATCCGACAGGCGGAGACGAGCGAAGGCCCTTCGCTCGATGTGGGTTGCGGCGTGGAGGCTTGGGCCTCGGCCTGAGAGGCAACCAGGGGCGCGTCAGGCTCAGGAGCTGCCGCGGGTTGCGCTTCGATTGAACCCGGGGTCTCGATCTCAGACGCAACCTGGCTTTCAGATTCCGCCAAGCCCGATTCAACCGGTGTCTGCGGCTGTTCCTGGGGGAGGTCTGCGGGGTGGGCGTTTCCGATCCGGATGCTTCGCTCGAGGGCCCCGGTGATCAGACCGGCCATCAGGCGAAAGGTCCGCAGATCGGATTGCGAGAAGCCGTTTGGCTTGGACCAGCGCACCTCGACCAGTCCAGCAATTTCACCAAATCGCAAAACCGGTGCCGCAACCAGCGACCCCACTCCGGTGTTCCGGCATAATTCAAGATCCAGGCGCAAGTCGGTTTGCGAACTTTCGCTTTCAAATATCTGTCCCGACTTCAGAGTCTCCGTCGCCACCAGGGAATGGGAGGAGAGACTGCTTCCAGGAATCTTTGCCGGTACTCCCGCCTCGGCCACACAGTCAAGGAAGCCGTTGTCCACCAGACTGATGCTGACGCCGTACGCGCTCGTGAGTGTAAGAATGCTTTGTGCAACTAAGGCGGCACCCTCGGCGACATTGAGCCTGCGCGTCCGGATCTCCGATTGAATTTCCGCGATTGCGCCGAGCACTTGAGATGTGCGAGAGGGGCTATTTGGCAGGGATTCATTGTGCCGCTGAACTGTGTAGGCAGCGGCGAGCAGCTGCTGAAACGAGCTTTCATCTAGCGCCGGCTTCGGCTTTGTCCCCAGGGACAACATCTTGAATGGTCTCGCTTACCCACATTTTAAAGCAGGCAATCAAGGTACATACCTTTTTGGCGGCAAAGCAAAATCGCTAGTACACAATTGCATCAGTGTGGAGGGTGTTTTGCTAGAGGCGAGCACCTTTTGGGGACGCCTGCCGGGGAGCTCCGGGTGGGTTGGGGGAGCTTTTAAGTCCTTACTCGTGGCTCAAGTAGAAATGGACGGCGGGGGTGATGATTAGCGATAGCACCATCGAAATCAGAATTCCGCCGATTACGGCAATGGCGAGCGGCTGCAGCATCTGAGATCCCGCCCCTAATGCAAAGGCCAAGGGCAGCATGCCGGCAGCAGTCGCCAGCGCCGTCATCACAATGGGGCGCAGGCGCCGCCGGCTTGCCTGTAACAGCGCATCGCGCGAGGAAGCTCCCGAAGCTCGTGCCTTCTGATCAGCATCGAGCAGCAAGATTCCGTTCTTGGCGACGATGCCAACCACCATGATCATTCCCATGAAGGAGGAGACATTGAAGGTCGTTCGCGTAATCAGGAGCGCAATAAAGACGCCAGAGGTCGACAAAAGCGCGGAAGCAAGAATTGCGATCGGTGCCGCAAATGTCCGGAACTCAAACAAGAGGACTGTGAACACTAGAACGATCGCCAGGAACAGTACGAACAAGAGGTCGGAAAACGACTTCTGCTGCTGTTTGTAGGTGCCGCCGTACTCCACACGGATGCCTGGCGGAATATGAAGCCCGGCAACCGTCTTTTGAACCGCGGCCATGGCGCTGCCGAGGTCTGTTCCTTCCGTGCGGCCGGTGATCGCCACATTGCGCAAGAGATTCTCCCGCCGGATTTCGGTCTGAGGCGGGAGCTCAACCACCTTGGCCAATGAGCCCAGGGTCGCTGTGTGCCCGTTCGCGCTGGTTAGCAGCGTGTTGCTGATGGTTTCTAGCGATGCGCGGGTCGCCTCGGGGAAGCGGACGCGGACCGTGTACAGGCGATCGTTCGCAACAACCGGAGCCGATGCCGGTTCGCCCTCCACCAGGGCGGCTGCATCGGTGGCAATCTCTTCCGGTGTAAAACCGGCCCGCGAGGCCACGGAGGGGTCGATTTCAAACGTGACCGCCGGGCCGGTGATGGTGTTTTCAATCCCGTCGAGCACGTCTACGACTCCATCGATCTTACGAATGGAATCTGCCACTTTCGGAGACCAGGTCCGCAGCTCATCGGGGTTTTGCGAGAACAGCTTGATTTGGATCGGCTCCGGTTCGCTGGTTAGATCACCGATCATGTCCTGCAGAACTTGCACGAACTCGAATACCACCGCGGGTTCCTGGCTTGCGACCTGTTGGCGGATATCCTCCATCACTTCGTCAATGTCGCGGCTGCGTTTCTGCTTGAGTTTGACCAGGATGTCTCCCCGATTTGCCTCGGTTACCGCGGCTAAGCCTAATTCCAATCCCGTCCGGCGCGACGTGCTCTCGACCTCCGGGACCCTTTTGATAATGTCTTCCACGTGCAGGATCATCCGGTTGGTCTCCGCGAGCGAGGCTCCGGCGGGCGTCCAGTAATCGAGGGTGAAGCCGCCTTCGTCCATCTCGGGCATGAGGTCTGATCCGGAGAAGTGATAGCAAACATAGGAAGCTGCCACGAGCACCACCACAAATCCCATGAGCCATAGGGGCTTGTCGAGCGCGCGCTGCAGCCAATGCTGATGGAATTCGAGAATTTTGCGGAACTTGCTTCCGAGCGAAGCCTCTTCTGTCGCCAGAAGGTCTGTCATGCTTTCTTGTTCCGCGCCGTCGGCTTCGGGACTGCGCTTTCGGATGAAATAACTGCTCAGCACCGGGGTCCAAGTCAACGCCAAGCCGAGAGAGGTAAGCAGCGCGACGCCCATCGTGATCGCCAGTGCCCGGAAGAACACGCCGTAAACCCCGGTCACGGCGATGAGCGGGAGGAAAACAACAATGGGAGTGATGGTCGAGCCGATGAGTGGAACCGTGATCTCCCTGAGCGCATGGCGGATGGCCTCGAACCGGCCTTGACCGGCATCCCGGTGAAGCACGATGTTCTCAACCACCACGATGGCATCGTCGATGACCAACCCGACGGCGGCCGCGAGCCCGCCAAGCGTCATCAGGTTGAAGCTCTCATTCAGGAGCTTCAGAACCACAAAGGTGATGAGGATCGTAACCGGAATGACGAGTCCTGCAACGACCGAGGTTCCCCAGTCGTGCAGGAACACCACAAGAATGATGGAAGCGAGCACCAGCCCAATCAGAATGGCGTCCCGCACGCTCTTGATCGACTCATCGACGATGATCGATTGGTCATAGAACGGCTCGAGGCGAATGCCCGGGGGGAGCGACTTCTGGATCTGCGCGAGTTCGGAATGAACCTCGTCGGCCACATCCATGGTATTGCTGTCGGGTTGACGATTTACGTTGAGGAGGACAGCCGGCTTTCCATTGGCGGTCACAATCGTATAGACCGGTCTTACCCCGGGCACAACCGACGCAAGATCGCCAATGCGCACCGGAATCCCCGCAGGCGTGGTCTTTACTACGATGTCGGCAATTTGCGCGGGCGTGCGCACCTGGCCACTCACCAGGCCGAGTTGCAATTGATGATTGCGCTCGAACAGTCCCGGGGAGTCGATCAAGTTGGTGCGCTTCATGGCGTCGAGCAGATCGGTGACGGTAACGCCAGAGGTAAGCAGCTTTGCCGGATCTGGTTCGATGTGAAACTCCGGCTCTTGCCCCCCTTGCAAGACCACGCTCGATACGCCATTCAGACGGTTCAGCCGCGGCTTGACTTCGTAGGTCGCCAGTTCCCACAACTCGGTTTGCGGGATTGTGTCCGAAGTCATGCTGTAGGCAATCACGGGGAAGCTGGCGAACGTCATGCGATGGGCGACAACCGTCGCTGTCGGCGGCAGTTCCGGCTGGACGCGGGAAATAGCGGATTCAACAAACTGCAAAGTCCGGAAAATGTCAACCTTCCAGTCGAAGAAGACGTCGATTTCAGCCGACCCGCGGCTTGTCGTCGAGCGAACTTCCTCAATCCCGGGCACGGTGCGCACCGCTTCTTCGATGGGCCGCGTCACCGTGACCATCATCTGATCGATCGGCATGACCCCGTTGTCGGCAGCAATCAGCACGCGGGGGAAATTGGTGGTCGGAAAAACCGCGACCGGGATCCGAAAAGCTACATAAGCTCCGACCGCGGCAAGCGTCAGAACCACGAAGATCAGCGACTTGGCGTGGCGGGCAAACCAGTGAGAGCCTGGAGCTGCCTCGCCTGAACGGTCACCGGGGGAGCGCGTCACTAGTTCAGATGGGTTCAAGTTGCCGCTACGCTAATCGTTCTTGCTTTGTTCTGCTTTAGCTTCGGTGATCTTACGATTGTCCGGCAAGCCGTAGGATCCGGAGGCGACCACGCGATCGCCAGCATGGAGTCCGTCCACGATCTGAACCTGATCATTCTCGCGCACTCCGGTCTTCACCTGCTTTTGATGTGCTCTTCCGTCACTGCCGGCAAGCATGACCGAAGTCGTGCCATCTTGCGCGGTAAGGAGCGCGACCACCGGAATGGTCAGCGCATCCTTGATGGAACGCGCCACGGCGGAAACCTGAACGCTAGTTCCTGGCTTCAGGCGCTCCCCGGGGTTCTTCAACCTGACCCAGACCTCTACGGTTGTGCTGCCGGGATCGAGTGCCGGGCTGACTATGGTGACCTTCCCGCTAAACGAATTGTCGAAACCGGCGGCAGTAACCTCGGCTGGATCGCCGATCTTTAACAACGCTGCCTTCTGCTGCGGAATATGAGCGCGAGCAACCACCTGAGAGATGTCCATGACAGTCAGCAGAGGCGTGCCGGCTGATGCCATCTCGCCGGGATAGAGAGGCCGGTCGGTTACAACTCCCTGGATGGGGCTGCGAATTTGCGAGTAACTCAGCTGCGCTGCTGCTCCCTGATACTTGCCTTCGGCGGATTCAAGCTGCCCCTTGGCCGACTTCTGCGCCTGTTGCGCACCGATCGAATTCAGGCTTTCCAGCCGCTTCTGCGCGATCTCATATTGATTGCGCGCGTTCGTCAGATCGACGCCGGCTTGGTCGAGTTCCTTGCGCGGCAAAGCACCTTGTTCAAAGAGTTGCTTGCGGCTGTCGTAGATCTTCTGAGCAGCCATAAACGATTCTTTCGCTGCTTGGGCGTCTAATTGTGCTTTTTGCAACTCCTGGGGAATATCAGCGGCGGTCGCCGTAGCGTAGCTAGCTTGGGCCTGATCGAAGGCGCCCTTGTTTTCCTGGGCCGCGGCTGCCAAATCTCGGTTTTCGAGCTCGGCGAGGAGTTGTCCGGCTCGAACATGGTTTCCCCGATTCACATAGAACTTCTTCACCGGAGCGCTGATCTTAGGCACCAATGCCGATTGTGCGATCGGGAAGAGAACCGCGTTCGCGGTAACCGTCTGTTCCAGAGTCGACTGTGAAACCGCAACGATTTGCACCGGAACCGGCTGCTCTGTTTCCTTTGGACCACTTGAACATGCGGAGCAAATACCGAGGACGGTAGCCGCAAAGATCGCCACAAGGCCGCGCGCCGAAGAGTTTGCCATCAAGCTCTCGAACCACCTTGTTGTTTCCACTCAGAACTGTCCTGTCAACGTTTGCAGGTTAGCGGTTGCTATCTGAAACCGCAACTGACCGTCGGCAAGGGCATTCTGCGCCCCGGTCAACGTGTTTTGCGCGTCCACGACCTCGAGTGCGGTTGCCTCACCCGCTTGGTAGCGGAGAGTTGTAAGCCGCAGGCTCTCCGCGGCAAGCTCAGACGAGTGGCGAAGTGAATCGAGCTCCGAGCGTGCGGTTTGCGCCTCGGCGTAGAAGGCTTTTAAGTCGGCGACCATCTTCCGTTGTGCGAAGCTCAGTTCCACCTTCGCCTGTTGTTGCTCGAGGTGCGCGCTCTTTAACTTTGCCCGACCCGCACCCCAGTTCCAGACTGGCAACTGAAGCGTAGCCGCGGCCGCATAACCCAGGTTGCGCACCGGGCGTCCGGTTAGGGGATCAATGCCATTCGTGGCAAATTGGTTCGCATCGATGCCAAAGAAGTAGTCGAGCCCGAGCGACGGGAGAAAGCTGTTCCAAGCTACCGCAACCTGCTGGTTAGCCGCATTCACCGACGCTAGTGCTGCCCTCAGTTGGGGATTTTCCTTGCCGGCGCGAACCTCGGACTCTTCAAAAGAAGGCAGCGGACCCACATTGTCGAGATCGTCCACGGTGGCGAAGTTTTGAATGAAATTGGGAAAGATCAGGACTGCCAGTTGCAGGCGGCTGCGTTCCATTTCAAGTTGTGCATCCTGCATCGCGCGTTGCTGTTGCTGCGCCTGGATCTCGGCCTTGATGGCGTCAGAGTGCGCGACCTCGCCTCCCTTCTCAAGCTTCTGGGAGATATCCTCGAAGTGGGTGGCCTCGCCTGCCGCACGCTGTGCGGTCGAATACTTGCGCTGCGCGACCACAGCACCGTAATAGGCTTCGGTCACTGCCACCACCAGGCCGCGGGTCGAGATCTCGGAGTTGGCCTTGGCCAGCGCCTCTTGGGCCCGAGCCAGGCGATATTCGGCGGCCGTCTGCCAGGAAAGTGTCTGGTGCACAGCTGCCTGGCTGATGTACTCATGCACGCCATTGGCCGCTACAAACCGCCCGCTGGCTGTGCCGTTTCCCTGTGTGTACAAAAACCCGATGTTGTAGTTGACGTTCGGCAGCAGGGCCGCGCGTGCCTGCACGCTCCCTTGCCGCGCCACGCCGTATTGGGTCAGCGCCGCTCGGAACTGCGGTTCGTTGGTGCGGGCCCTCACCAAGGCGTCCTGCAGGGTGAGGATCATCGGCGCAGGGACGTTTGGATCAGTCGGTGCGCCCGATATTTTGGCATCTTGGGCGCATACAATCTGTACGAAGACTGCCATAGCGGCAGCGAGGCAGGTCACGGCATGCCATGACGGACTGATTGCTGCTTTCATTTCCAACACCTCAGTTGGTTCCCCCGAGCGAGCTTCATTGTGGCATAAGGCCTTCCAAATGGGCCCTGCCGCCGCTGGTTACGCTCCCTCGATTTTTGGCTCTTTGCCTCCCGTCCTTCAGGTCTGTTACCGAGAACGCAAGCCCCTAAGCCATCTCCTTGGGGAACTCGTCTGCAAAGCCTTGCAACATAGGTTTAGCGATAACCTAGGCCCCTTGTGTGGGAATGACTTATCGAGCGGATTAAGGCAGTGCAATTGCTGAGACCTGTTGACTGACGCTGGATGTCGCGATTCTGCGTCAGGTGCGATCTGAGGCTAGAGCGCATTCTCCTGGGGCAAACCGGATGACCTACAAAGAGACTTTTTGGATGGCCTGCGACTCGACGGAGCAGCTGCGGGCCGAATATGGGCCGTTTCACACCCGTGCCGAGGCCGAGCGCGAGGCCGGGAAACTGGGTTTTCACTACCTGCTGCGCTACGAGCATCTGATCGGGGAAAACGAAGACATCAAGGAAGTGCGCTGCATCTTCATTGAGCTCGCGCCCGAAGGGTCCCTTCCTGAGCCCTCCCCCCGTCTCCATACCCGCTGCGCCAGCTGCGGCGAGTCTGCCGTCCATGACGAGGCCTGGCAAGCCGAGGTTTGGGCCGACATCCACGAATTTGAACACTCCCGCCACCGCGTGCGCCTGTTCCGACAAAGCCGTTCGGAAGGGTTCAGGGAGATTGCCGGCTGGCGCGATGCCTGCGCCTGAGCCGGAACTGTTGACCTCCCCTCGACCCCAGGTCGCCCGTCGCCCCGCTATAATCGCCCCATGTCCCTCATAGAAAAGATCCAGCAAGACATCACTACTGCTATGAAGGCGCGCGCCGAAGTGCGTCTTTCCACCTTACGAATGGTGAAGGCCGCGCTCATGAATCGGAAGATCGAAAAGATGGCGGAGCTTGATGAAAAAGAAGCGCAACAGGTGCTGAGCACTCTGATCAAGCAGCGTCGGGACTCGATCGAGCAGTTCACCAAAGGCGGTCGCAAGGAAATGGCCAATAAGGAAGCTGCGGAAATCACGGTGATCGAGACTTACCTCCCGAAAGCTGCAAGCCAGGGCGAGATCGAAGCCGGAGTGAAAGCGGTGATCGCCGCAATGGGCTCTCCTACGATGAAGGACATGGGAACCGTGATGAAGAACGCCATGGCGAAATTTGCCTCGCAGGGGATCCGGGTGGATGGGAAAGTAGTAAGCGAGGCAGTGAAGACGGAATTAGCCGGGAAATAATTCGCCAAGCTTGGTCTGTCCCCTGGGAGGAGCGATGCCGCCTACCTACGGAAATGGAAAAATCTGTTACATCGAAATGCCAACGACCGACGTCGAGGGTTCCGCGAACTTCTATCAAAAGGCATTCGGCTGGAATATCAGGAAACGAGGTAACGGCTCGATCGCCTTCGACGATGCCGTCGGGGAAGTAAGCGGGAGCTTTGTGCTGGGCCGCCCACCCTCATCTTCTCCGGGACTGCTCTTCTATGTAATGGTCGACGACATCCATCAGACCATCCAGGCGGTGGAGGCGAACGGAGGGCAAATTGTCCAGCCAGTCGGAGCCGATGCGCCTGAACTTACCGCGCGCTTCCGTGATCCCGGCGGAAATATTGTAGGACTGTACCAGCGACCAGCTGCGTGAACCCGGCGGTATCGCTTGCGAAGCAGAAAAATTGGGATGTCATTTCGAAGCGACGCCAGGCTTGGGGGAACCGGCTTTGGACGCCTGCCATTCCCGATAAGCTTCGCTCTTTGAAATACCACGTTCTTTGGCAACTTTCTTCAGGGCGACTTTCGCATCGAGTTTCTCTTTGCGAATCAGCTCATCGATACGGTCGCGCACCGACACCAAGACGGTGTGTGAAACCTGCTGTTCCGGCGGCCCGATCAGCAGCACCATCTCCCCTTTGAGTTCCCCGCGGCTTTTCACCATGGCGAGCACCTCCGCTACGGTCCCGCGCAGGAACTCTTCGTGGATCTTGGTGAGCTCACGAGCAACGACGACCCGCTGCTCGGGACCGAATGTTTCAGCGATCGCCTCTAGGGCTTCGAGAATGCGATGCGGAGCTTCGTAGAAGATCTGAGTGTGCGGAGATTGACGAACCCTTTCTAACGCGCGCCGGCGTGAGCCGCTCTTTGCAGGCAGGAAGCCCCCAAATGAAAACGACTCAACCGGCAATCCGCTCGAAACAAGCGCGGTCACAAAGGCCGTGGGCCCAGGCACCGGCACGACGGGAACGCCTCGTTCAAGGGCGAGTGAAAGCAGGCGAAATCCCGGATCCGCGATGCCGGGCATGCCGGCATCGCTGACCAGGGCAATCCGTCCTCCCGCGGTCAGCTTGTCGAGGAGTTCTTGAGCCCGTCGAGCCTCGTTGTGCTGGTGATAGCTTAGGGTGGGCTTTTCGATTCCGAAATGATTCAGCAGCTTTTGTGTTTGCCGGGTGTCCTCGCAGGCGATCAGATCAGCTTGTTTCAGAACGCGGAGGGCGCGCAGCGTAATGTCCTCCAGATTGCCGATCGGGCTTCCCACAAGGTAAAGCCCGGGCGCAAGATCGCGTTCTGCGGACATAGGCGGGAGTGTAGCAGGTCAAGCCCGAGTCTCTACACTCTCCGATTACCGATCGATCCACCCGTTCCGCCTAGAACCGCATGGGGGGAAGTCCCTTCAGCAAGAACTCATAGCGGGGCCGCAGGGTGTCTGGGCCTGAGGTAATGGTGCTGTCCAGATGAATGAGTGCATCGCCTTGCCCATACTGGGGCCATTCGGGAAGCCCTGCGCCGTTCGGATCGCCCTTCTTCGCAAAGTTGGTCCAGTAGTCCATGATCTCGTCGCTTAACTTCCGGTCTTCCTCTCGCCAGACTGCGCCGGGCCGCGTATCGAGCGTTCCAAAAACGTATTCGATGTCATCGGAGTGGAAGGCGAATGACCCAGGATGAAACTTGCTTGGCGGCGCGGCAAGTTCAAAGTGATACCGATAGACGGGCGACTGGCCGGTCTTGCGGTGAGCCTCCAGCCACTTCCAGGTCCCAAAGGCGATGAACTGGTCACTGCCAAAATCAATGGCCGAGCGCATGGCCTGTTCATCGTTGTCGGCAGGATAAAGCTTGAGAAATTCCTCAGCGCGATCCTTGAACATTCCCGCTGCCATGGCTTTGAACTTTTCTGCCGTCATCCCGCCCATGACAAAGAAACTGCCTTCATCGCGATTCCAGCCGGCCAGCAGCGGTACATGGGCCTGCCTACCAGCGGCATAGGTTTCTCGGACCGGTTCGACGAGCAGCTTGCCGTCGATATCCGGACCGAAGCCCACCATGCCTCTCGACTTGGCGGCCTCTAGAATTGCCGCGGTCGGCAGGGCACGCAACTCCTTCAGACTTTTTGCGCCGGTCTTCGCCACCCACTCGCCGTCGGTCTTCGCGCGCGCGCTAGCCGGCTGATAGTCGAGCAGACCTTCGCCGAGCGCACCGCCGCTTTCGCCGATGGCGCGGTGAAAAAGTCCCTTCGCGATGGGCGATGCCATCAATGTGCTCACGGCGGCTGATCCTGCGCTCTCACCGAAAATGGTGACATTGTCGGGATTTCCACCGAACTGCTTGATGTTGGATTTCACCCACTGGAGAGCCGCCACCATGTCGAGCAGTCCGTAGTTACCGGAGGCCCCATCGGCTTCTTGAGCGAGGTCCTCGGTCGCAAGAAAGCCGAACACCCCCAGCCGATAGTTGATGGTGACCAGCACCACACCCTTCAGCGGCAGGAAGTCGCCATTGTGGCGAGGCTCAGAACTCGCGCCGCCCGCGAAACCGCCACCATGAATCCAGAACATGACCGGCAGCTTGCTTTGACTCGTCGCATTCGCGGGTGCATAGACATTCAGAAACAGGCAGTCCTCGCTAGCTTCGCCGTCCTGGAAAACCATGTCGTCGAAAACCTGGTTCTGAGCGCAGTGTGCGCCATACTTGGTTGCATCGCGCTCCCCTGTCCAGTTCGCGGGCCCTGCGGGCGGCTTCCAGCGCAGATCGCCGACGGGAGCGGCTGCGTAGGGCAGTCCGAGGAATGCTTTCACTTTTCCGTTATTGATGGTCTTGCCGCGCACTTTGCCCTGCTTGGTTTCGACCGTCAGGGATTCCGCGGAGGCAAACACTGAGAGTCCCAAAATGAGTGCCGTTAACGCCAAGCCGCACACCAGCCGCACATCCATTCGCATTCTTCGAATCCCCCCGCGCAACACCTTATCAAGTCTGCACAGAGGTGTGCACAATTTTCGTCACCGCGCCGGTTTTTGGAGTCTGACTGTCAGGTTGCCAATTCCGGATCGACGTGCCCTTGCCCCAGGGGAGAAGGCTTGGAACTTTGAAACTTCTGAAACCTGACGCTAGAATGGATCGATAGTTCCTGGTTTGCGGACGGAAGCGCCCGCGCCACACACTTCATGCCCCTTTACGAATATCAGTGTCAGAAATGCGGTCATCGTTTTGAACGCATACAGAGGTTCTCCGACCCCCTGGTGAAGAAGTGCCCCGAATGCAACGGCAAGGTCGAACAACTGCTTTCCGCGCCCGCTGTGCAGTTCAAGGGATCGGGGTGGTATGTGACCGACTACGCGAGGAAGTCGCGGACGGGATCGGGTTCAAAGGCGGAATCGGAAAGCAAGAGCGATTCCGACAAGGACACGGGCAAAAAGGAAAGCAAACCGAAGGCCGAGTCGGGGTCGAAATCGGCCGAGAAGAAGTAGTTCTGGGTCGTCAAGGCGGTTTTGTGCTCAGCCCCGGTCGACGCCGTTCAGCCAGGCCTGAGGTATGCAGCACCTTCTTCGTTGACAATCAAGCACTTCCTTCTCTATCCTTAGGTGGGTAGTTCTGCGGTTGCCCGCCCGGTAGCCCTGCGCCTTCGGCGCTTGTATTGCAGACCCCCGGCCAAGAGCAGTTTCGGGGTGGTTTCTGGTTATCAGCGGTCTTCTTTCAGTTTTCATTTTTCTGGGAGATCAGCATGTCAACGTATTTCCCCAAAGCGGGGGAAATTGCGCGCAAGTGGTATGTCGTAGACGCATCGGGCCAAGCCCTGGGGCGCGTCGCGTCGCAAGTAGCCCGCATTTTAATGGGCAAGGAAAATCCGAAGTACACTCCGTTTCTTGACACCGGCGACCATGTGGTCGTGATCAACGCGGAAAAGGTCAAGACCACCGGCACCAAGGCGGAAGCCAAGGTCTACCAGCACTACACCGGATATCCGGGTGGCCTGCGGACCGAAGAGTTCAAAAAGCGCGCGGCGCGCAAGCCGGAGCTGATTATTGAAGATGCGGTCCGCCGCATGCTTCCGAAGACAAAGCTCGGCGTGCAGATGTTCAGCAAGCTGAAGGTCTATAAGGGTGATAAGCACCCGCACGCGGCGCAGAAGCCGGAAGCAAAGGCGCTGGCCTAGATTTGAGATTGAAACTTGGGAAAGGTAGAGCGCGAGAATTGGCGGAACGCCGATTGCGGAGCGCTGAATGCTAAGGGATGACTGAACTGGTTCAATACTACGGAACGGGACGGCGCAAAACGGCCGTGGCCCGTGTGTTCTTGCGTCCGGGAAGTGGTGACTTCAAGGTCAACGGACGCGCATTCGAGGAGTATTTCGTTACCGAGTCGCAGCGCTCGGCAGCCAAGCAGCCGCTGGTCTCGACGGAGTCCGCAGCGAGCTTCAACGTGTTGGCGAATGTCTCCGGAGGCGGCGTGAACGGTCAAGCCGACGCCGTGAAGCTTGGCATCGCCCGCGCGCTGATGCAGTTCAACGTCGAGCTGCGCAAGAAATTGAAGTCCGAAGGACTGGTGAGCCGTGACGCTCGCGGCAAAGAGCGCAAGAAGTACGGCCAGAAGGGCGCGAGAAAGCGCTTCCAGTTCAGCAAGCGGTAAACCAGAGTTTTGGATCTTGGTTTTGGCCAGCAAGCCAAGGAACAAGAGCCAATGAGTGGTCTAATCTTCCCGTGCTCCGGTACGGGGACGGGAAAGCAATCCTGAGTTCGCGACTGAACAAGGGATGCAGACTAAAAAGGAGGTCGTTTGGCTAACATCACCATGAAAGAGTTGCTCGAAGCGGGTGTTCACTTCGGGCATCAGACGAAGCGCTGGAACCCCAAGATGAAGGAATACATCTTTGGAGAGCGCAACGGCATTTACATCATCGATCTGCAAAAGACGCTCAAGATGTTCAAGGAGTCATCGAAATTTGTTGCCGACCTGACAGCTGAGGGCAAAACCATCCTCTTCGTTGGCACCAAGCGGCAAGCGCAGGATGCCATCGCCGAGGAAGCGACTCGCGCCGGAAGTTTCTACATCAACCAGCGTTGGCTGGGCGGACTGCTCACCAATTGGGTGACGGTGCAGAAGTCGGTGAAGCGGCTGAAGGAACTCGACGACATGGCCACTGATGGCCGCTACGAGCTGCTGCCGAAAAAAGAAGTTATTAAGCTCGAACGCGAGCGCAAGCACCTGCAGGCGAACCTGGCGGGTATCAAGAATCTGAGCCGGCTGCCGGATGCAATCTTCGTCATCGATTCCAATAAAGAGCAGATCGCGGTCCGCGAAGCGCGCAAGTTGGGTATCCCGGTGGTTGCCGTGGTCGACACCAATTGCGATCCGACCGAGGTGGATTACGTGATCCCGGGCAACGATGACGCGCTGCGTGCGATCCGTTTGTTTGCCTCAAAGATTGCGGATTCGGTGATCGAAGGGTCGCAGTTGCTGAACGACAAGCAGGCTGCCGATCTGGCCGCAGGAACGGCCGAGGCGCAGCAGGCGGAAGCCGCTGCGGCAGAGGCACCGGCGGAAGGCTCGTCTGAATATGGTACCGAGGGTGCCGAGTTTCCTGGCGAAAACCCGGAAGACATCAGCATGGAAGACGTGCTTGGACCGGGGACGCGGAAAAAGGCAGCCTCGGCTGATACGGCGGCGGACGCCGCTGAGGTTGAGCAGCAGACGCTCTAGAGCGGCGGGAAGGCACGAGCTGAGTCCGTGCCGATGACAACAAACACGACAGGGCTTAGGCCCTGAGGGATCCGACCCGCGTGCGCATTTCCGGCGCGGGTAAAATTTTGTAAGGACAATCGGTTGGTCCGTGAGTGGCCAACAGCCAACACTTTTATGAGTACATCTACCGTGAATATTTCCGCAACGCAAGTTAAAGAACTACGCGACACCACCGGCGCTCCAATGATGGACTGCAAGAAGGCCCTCACCGAGGCCGGGGGCGACATGGAGAAGGCGGTCGTCATTCTCCGCAAAAAGGGCGCGGCTACGGCGCAGAAGAAAGCCACCCGTGTGACCAGCGAAGGCTCGGTTTCGAGCTATATCCACGCCGGCGGCAAAATCGGCGTGCTGGTTGAGGTCAACTGCGAAAGCGATTTCGTCGCCCGCACCGAGGACTTCAAAGAGCTGGTACACGACATCGCCATGCATATTGCAGCGAGCGATCCGAAGTTCGTTCGCAAGGAAGACGTCACTCCCGAAGCCTTTGCGCGCGAAAAGGAAATCTATCTTGCGCAGGCCGTGGCGAGCGGCAAGCCTCAGCACATTGCCGAGAAGATGGTAGAAGGCAAAATGGCGAAGTTCTACGAGGAGGTTTGCCTCTACGAGCAGCCCTTCATCAAGGACCAGACCAGCTCGATCTCCCAGCTCATCGCGACCAAGGTCGGGAAACTCGGCGAGAACATATCGGTCAAGCGCTTCGCACGATTCAAAGTCGGCGATGCCGGCGAGACTGTCGCCATCTCGAAGCCGGAACAAAAGGCTGAGTAGAGAAAAAGGGCACCGCTAAGGTGCCCTTTTTGTTTTTGCGCGATAAGATTTCAAAGACATGCCCGAACCAATTTTCAAGCGCGTACTCCTGAAGCTTTCCGGCGAGGCCCTGGCGGCTGACAAGGGTTTCGGCGTCGACAGCTCACGCATCCACGAAATCGCAGCGGAACTGGCCGACGTGCACTCGCTCGAGGTGCAACTGGCGATCGTGGTTGGGGGCGGCAATTTCTTTCGCGGAGTCGCCGAACAAGCGCGAGACATGGACCGCGTCTCCGCCGATCACATGGGCATGCTGGCTACGGTCATTAACGCGCTTGCTTTGCAGGACGCGCTCGAGAAGCAGGGCGTTTATACCCGTGTGCAATCCGCCATTGAGATGAACCAGGTCGCTGAGCCATTCATCCGGCGCCGCGCGATTCGCCACTTGGAAAAGGGCCGCATCGTGATCTTTGCCGGGGGAACCGGCAATCCTTACTTCTCGACCGACACGGCTGCATCACTCCGCGCCATGGAAATCAAAGCGGATGCGATCCTGAAAGCAACCAAAGTCGACGGGATTTACGATGCTGATCCCATGCTGGTGAAGGACGCGACCAAGTTTAGTGAGATCACCTACATGGAAGTGCTCAAACGCGGCCTGAAGGTGATGGATTCGACTGCCATCTCCCTGTGCAAAGACAACAATCTTCCCATCATCATCTTCAACTTGAACAAGCACGGAAATATTCGCAAGGTTCTCAGCGGAGAGAAGATTGGCTCGCTGGTGAGCGCGTAAACGGCTGCGGGCGATTCACGCTCAGCTTTTCGCCTAAGATCCCTAAGATCGAAAGATCAAAACCGGATAGATGGCGGTTCCGGGGCGGAGATTCAGTTCACCCAGCCCGACTTCGACCCCCCGTTCGGCTTCTTCCCTGATTCATCCGGAGGAATGTAGTTCCCGTGCTCGTCGAACTGGACCGTCTGGTTGTGGTCCCGCATATAAACTTCGAACTTGCGGGCGGCGCGACGCCGCTTCCATCGATAATAGGAATTTCTGAAGCTGAAGTACTTCTCGGAGCCAGCGAACATCAGGCCTCTTCGCGGCAGGAATTTCACATAGAGAAATCCGAAAAGCAGGCCACCCAGGTGAGCGAAATTCGCGACTCCGCCCTGCGATGGTTGCAAAGTAGAAATGACGACCAGGAGCACAATGATCCAGATCAGATACTTCGCTTTGATAGAAATTGGAAAAGGGAACATGAAGATTTCCCGTTCCCCGTACAACATCCCGAAGGCGACGAGAACTCCGTACACACCGCCCGATGCGCCCAGGGTTGGGGTGAGCGGATTCATTCCAATATGCGGGATATAAGAAACCCCTACGGTGATCAAGCCTGCTCCAATAACACAGAACAGGTAGAATTCGAGAAATTTCCTCGCCCCCCAATCCATTTCTTCCTGCGAGCCAAACATCCAGAGGGTCAGCATATTCAGCAAAACGTGCCAGAGGTTCTCGTGCAGCAAAGAATAAGTGACCAGCTGCCAAGCCATGCCTCGGTGCACCACCAGCCAGGGGACCAGGCTGAAGTACTGCCTCAAAAAGTTGACGGCTCCGGTCGAGAGGAGCCCGAGAACAATGGTCAGGACGTAGATTGCGGTACACGCGATCACGATGCGCTTCACCCAGTAGGTGAATGGAGGGAAACTCAGCGTCATCGTTTGTCCGCGATGCATTTCGTAAAGAAGAGGATCGAAATTGCTATCGGTCCAATTCAATCCTATCAGTTTGTGAGACTACCGGCCCGGTTCGGGCACCACCGGCAAACTTCTGTGGCCTTCCTTGTCGACCGCCTGTACGGCGAATATTACATTGTCTTTCGCCAGCTTAACCGTGGTCCGGGTGGCATTCTGAACCCTTTGTGCGTGTTCCCAATCGGGTGCACTGGTGGCGCGCCACAGCAGTTCGTACCCGGCCGCGCGTCCACCCGCAGGAGCGTCCCAGGACAAGGTAGAGTCGTTCCCCAGCTCCTTGGTCTCGAGGCGCACATTCTGCGGCACATCTGGCGCCGATGCCAGCGAAGCGAGGGTTGCGGCATTCACTCGGGCCACATTCGCTACATAGTTAAAATCCACGAACCTCGGCAAATCGCCGTATTGCTTTCCGTTTTCCGTGCGTACATTCTGATGCTGCCGATCGTAGTTCTCGCGGAACTCGGTGAATCTCACCGCCCTAAATCCTGCTTCGCTAAATGAGATGTGGTCCCCGCCACGGAGGTATCGGTCGCGGCGAAACTCAAGAAGTGGCGCCACCGGAAGATGGTAGCCATGGGCGGTGGCGGCGATGTAGCGCGCCAGTTCCCGGGAGGGTGAATCGTTCTCCCCTCCGAGAGCTCGGATCCTGCGCAAGTCTGTTTCCGTGGCACCGTCGGGAATGCTCTCGGAAAACACCCGCACACGGCTTGGATCCTGTCCCGGGCTCTTGTCGCCGCCGACGATATCGTTGTTCAGAACAGCCTCAATTTGCCAGTCCTGCGCCTTCGCCAATTCGGCAAAGTGCTTGCTGCCATAAAGGCCTTGCTCTTCGGCCGCGACCGCCAGAAAGATGATGGTTCCCGGGAAGCGCAGCTTGCTGAGAACGCGCGCGCATTCCAGGCTGACGGCCGTCCCGCTTGCATCATCGTTTGCTCCCGGGGCCGGATCGGTAACATTCTCGTTCGTGCTGTTGCGTGAGTCGTAATGACCGGTCACGAGAACAATGCGCTTCGCCTCCGCGGGACTTGTCCCCTTCAGCACCGCGTAAACATTCGAAACCACGGTTGGCTGATTCACCCGTTCGCTCACCGGCTGGGTGAAGGTGTCGGTTTTCACTTCCAGGCATCCACCGCATTCCCGCGAGTAGCTCTCGAACTCGCTTTTGATCCACTCACGCGCGGCGCCGATTCCTTTGCCGCTAGCGAGAGAAGCCTCGTCTTGCGCAGAAAGCGTGTTGCGTGTGTGGAAGGCCACCAACTTTTCGATGTCTGCTTGAATTCTGGTGGCAGATATTTCCCCTAGGCCTGAGTTCACCAGCGGGTCAGGCGAGAAACTCTGCGCGCACGCGGATCCTGCCAAACTTGCACAAACCCACATCAAGGTGAATCGTAGAGCGCTGTTCGAGAATCTTGCATTCATGATGGCAAAGATTCCTTCCATAACGGGCAGCCCGTCAGCCATTGCCGCCATCCGACCCGAACTATTCGGGGCGGGGGCCGACTTGACCAATGTCCCGGAAGAAAATAAATATAAATGTGCCATTAAGAGTTTGCGATTCCGGAGGGAGGAACATGCTTTACTGTCCTGAGTGCGAAACCAGCCTGGATGTCGAGGAAGATGAGGTTGATGAAGGGGAAGTCCTCTCATGCCCGGAGTGCGGTACGGACTTCGAAGTTGCGACCGTGAACCCGGTGGAACTGAAGCCGGTGGACGAAGAGGAAGAGTACGAGGACGACGAGGAAGAGGAAGAAACTGAAGACGGCGACTATTCGTAGCCAGCGTCCGCGTTCCCTGACGTTCGCGTTGACGGCTGCCTTCCTGTTGCTATTCCCAACAATCTGCGTGCCACTGCGAGGCGGTGAAAAACCCCGGCCGAAGCCGCCGGACTATGCCTTGATCTTTGGGACCGTCTGGGGCCCGGATGATCTCCCGATTCATGGCATACAGGTCAATATTCGGCGTGCCGATCAGAAAAAGGCCAAGTGGCACGTCTATAGCAACCGGCTCGGGGAATTTGGCCAGCGGGTTCCCGTGGGCAAGGCCGATTATGTCCTATGGGCCGAGACCAAAGGGGTTAAACTACGCAATGGCAAGCATTTGCAGCCCAGCCCCCAGGTAACGGTCCACATCGAAAGCAACGAACGCGTGGACACCGGGTTACATCTAAAATAGGGAGAGTTGCTGCTCAAGGGGGAGCTTATGAAAACCTTTCGGGTACTCGGATTACTGCTCCTGGCGAGCGCATTGCTGATGGCGTCGGCTCCGCCCAAGGACAAGGAAGGCTCGACCCCAGGCCGTTTGCTCAGCGGAAGGGTGATCGACAAGGAAGATAACCCGCTCGTGAATGCGGTGGTCTATGTCACCGACACGCGCTCCCGCGCGGTCAAGACCTATATCGTGGGGCCGGATGGAAGCTACCGCTTTCCCGCGCTCTCGGCGTCGGTGGACTATGAGATTTATGCGCAGTTCAACGGAAAGACGAGCGATACCAAGCGCATCAGTCAGTTCGACGACCGCAAAGTTCTCAATGTCGTTCTACGGATCGACACGAAGTAACCGAGGCTGACTACCTCGCTCGGAACACGATCGTGATCTGGGTTTCGATCTCGACTGGCTGCCCATTCAGCAGGTACGGACGATACTCCCACCCCTTCACCGCATCGACTGCGGCTTTTGTCAGCAGCGAGTCGCCGCTGAGCGCCTGCACTTTCTTGATCTCGCCGTACTTATCGATGGTTGCAAGGAGTTGGACAGCGCCTTCTCGGCCAAGTTGTTTGGCGATCGGTGGGTAAACGGGCTGCACTTTCTTGAGCAGCAAGCCCTGCGAAACGCCCTGTGAAATCCGCACGATTCCGGGAGCGGGCTTCGGAAGCTCAACGTTTACAGGTGTGAGGTCAGGAAGCTTGGCGTCGGCGCCTTCGGCAACCGCATCGACCGGCGGAGGCGCCAGGGGAGAGGCCTTCCCTCCAGCCGGGGCACTTCTGACAACGATGGGTTCTACCTTCGGAGGAGTGATCTTGCCGGCATCGCGGGAGATCGGCAATTCCTGGACCTCGATGGACTCAGGATCCGTTTGCTTCTGCGGGGAGTGTGAAATGGACAAGGAATCGTATCTGCTCTCTTCCGAGGCCGTAGGA
>Ga0157369_10000268_pt1 | contig 70336 bp, 66 predicted proteins | sample C25metaG_FD_113461 | JGI IMG/M metagenome (GOLD analysis project Ga0157369, IMG submission 113461) | Corn rhizosphere microbial communities from Kellogg Biological Station, Michigan, USA - C2-5 metaG | ecosystem: Host-associated > Plants > Roots > Rhizosphere > Soil | place: USA: Michigan... | reverse complement strand
GCGCAACGTGACGCCCGGCAAGCCGTTCTACTATGGAGCACGGGCGATCATCGGCATCACCCGCGCGGTCCCCGATCTCGTATGGGCGTTGCTGTTCGTGACGGCTGTGGGCCTCGGTCCATTCCCCGGCGCCTTGGCGCTTGCCGTGCATTCGGTCGGCATGCTTGGCAGGCTCTTCGCGGAAGTGATCGAAGACATGGACATGGGGCCCGTCGAGGCGTTGACGCTGACAGGGGCCGGCCGTTTGCAAGTGTTCGCGAACGCTGTCGTTCCCGGTGTCATGCCATCGCTGCTCGGCATCGCCCTTTACCGCTTCGACGAGAACTTGCGTTCCTCGCTCGTTCTCGGCTTCGTTGGCGCCGGGGGCATCGGCTTCGAATTGCTCACCGCGATGAATCTGTTTCAGTATCCGACCGTCGCGTTTCTGTTGATTGTGACGTTCGTGCTCGTCGCGTGTGCGGAACGAATTTCCGCTTACCTGCGCAGCCTCGTCGCATAATCTCGACTACCTTTGGCTTCGGCGCTTCGGCGTTTCAGCGAGAGCTCTCATGCATATCGATCAATTCGGCGGCGTCGATCCGTGGACGCTCGGCCGCTCGCTTACGGAAGAACCCGCGATCGACGCGAGCGCAGTCATTCGCGACTGCGATTTCGGCCGGTACACGTATCTCGGCCCACGCAGCCAGATCGCTCACTCGACGTTCGACGATTACAGCTATGCGATGGGCGACAACCAGATCGCTCACGCGCGGATCGGCAAGTTCGCCAATATCGCCACCAACGTGCGCATCAATCCGCCCAATCACCCTACATGGAGAGCCACGCTCCATCACTTCACCTATCGTTCGCGTTCGTATGGATTCTCGCTCGACGATGATGACGAGATCTTCAACTGGCGCGCGCAAGACAGCGTAGAAATCGGCCATGACGTGTGGCTCGGTCACGGCGCGATCGTGATGCCCGGTGTGAAGATCGGCAACGGCGCGGCGGTGGGCTCGGGTGCGATCGTCACGAAGGATGTGCCGCCGTTCGCGATAGTCGTTGGCGTGCCCGCTCGCGTGCTGCGATTGCGTGTAGACGAGCGCACGGCCGAACGGCTCATGGAGATTGCATGGTGGGACTGGGATCAGGCGCGGCTCGATGCGGCGCTGGGGGATTTTCGGCGGTTAAGTGCGGAGGAATTTGCGGAGAAGTATGGCGGATAGGCCGCCTTTCAAAGGCGGCAGCCGCAGGTTTCAAGCCGCGGCTCGCTGCGCGCGACTCAGACTCACACTACGAGATCGAGGATGCTGGTGTCTTTGGAACAGGTGTCGATGAGGCGTTCCGCGTAAGCAGTCGATGCGCGACGTGCGTCACCCGTGTTCTGGAAGGGACGTGTCTCCGCAAGCCGAAAGACGCGGCTGCGCGGCTCTCCGCCAGCGGCGTCCGGCTCCTGAATGCGTACTGCGGCGTCGAACCCTTCGTCGTAGTTACGGCCCGTTCCGGGCTCGGTCGCGCGATGGGGAAAGACCAGCGGATAAACTTCTAGGCCACGGTAGAGACGAAAAGCGGTTGTCATGGAATACCTTTGAGGCCGCGTCAACTGGCGACCAATCGCGAGAAGAGTGTGAGCGACTGAATTCAGTCTTCACAGGATCGGCCGCGTTGTTCGGCCGGTGATGAGAGCGGGCGGCCCTATTCCGTTGCGAAAGGCGACTGGGGAGGCGCAGAGAAGGGCTGAGGGACAATCAACGGATTCATGCTACTCCGATTGCCCCATTTGTACAGTGAATGTTTTTGTCGCAGCTTCGTTCACGAAGCCGCCAAGCAGACCGCCGCGCATGCGTTTAACCGCGCGCGTCGACCCAGTTTCGTGCCCAACATGCCGAGTGCTGCAACGCTTGCTCTTCGCTCGGGAAGTAATCGAGCGAATAGAACTGGTAACGGCCTTCGGTGCGCGCGCTATCGGTGCGTTCGAGCAGCAGGTTGGATGAAAATCGACCGTCGGGTAAACGATGCGCCGAGGGGTGGACGGCATAGCCGTGGTATTGCTGAATTTGTTTGTCGTGCATTTTAGTTTTAATGGTGTTCAAGTGCGCGTGCGCCGTGCGAAATGCGTATGCACGGGTGCGCTAATCCAAGCTGTCGTCAGCCGGAGTTGAAATAGAGAAATTTGCTCCGTTGAGGAGCGCGTGAAGCGTCAAGGAGGGAGAGGACAACGAATACCGCTGAGAGGCGAGCAATTGATGAACAGCAATCGAACTTCTTGGACTTCGACCGACACACTACCTGCTGGATGCCACCAGCGTCAATCGTTAACTTGTAACTGTTTTACCGGGCGCCCGGGATTTCATCGCGCGCGGGGGTAATCCCCCTCCTTCAACGCATCCACGACCCCCTCCCCCGGTGGGGAGGTTGCTCCCCTTTGCCCACGGCGCGAGACAGCCTTACCGACTTCTGGGCTATTATTCGAATTTTACAAATTATTACGGGGCGCGGCGACCGTCTAGGGACTCGACGCTCGCTTGAAGATGGAAGACCAATGGATGTTAGAAACGCGCGACGATGGGCGCCGCCGGGGCCACGAAAGTGGGTCGTCTCGTTCCTCGCACTAGGCATTGCCGCGGGAGTCAGGGCGCTGCTGCACCCCCTCATCGGGCCGATCATGCCGGGATCCGCGTTCCTCATTGCGGCGGCGTTGGTTCAATACTTTTACGGGCTTGCGCCTGCGCTGACGGTGATGCTGCTGGGCCTGGGCATCGCGGATTATTTTTTCGTTCCGCCCTATGGCGAGCTCTCTGTTTTAGATCGCTCCGACCTCACCTTGCTGGTGTCGTATCCCGTCATCACCCTATTGAACATCGTACTGATCGAGCGCCTTCGTCGTGCGCAGTATCGGGCGGAGTTGATTGCCTCCGTCGCGCAGTCTCGGTACGAGATGATGCTGCGGCACGATAACGAAAGGGCGCTGGTACGACGAGCCACCGACGAAACTCATCGCATGCTGCATCATGTGGCGCAACACAATCGCTCCTTGATCCTGATCCGCGCGGTGGAGCTTGAGCCCAAGCGCGGCGACACGGCATTCGGCAAGTTGTTTACCGTGCCTGGCATGAGGGCGGAGGGCGCCTCTGCACAAAGCGGAAGTGACCAGGGCGACCGTGCGATCGCCATTGCGCCCGGGCCGCGGCACGCAGACGTACATAGCGATGATATTCAGCGCGTCGACAGCGGCCTCGCGCCCGGGCGGCACCGAATCCGTTTCAAGTGGGGACAGCACGGATGGAAGCCTGTCGACTGCGTATGCGAGCGCTTCAGCACGCACATCGGTGACTTCCTCGTCCTTCGGATGGCCGACTGATGATCGACATTAACCCCGGCGCCATTTTCAACGAAGGCGGCGATCACGCCGTCTTGCTTTTGCACGGCCTATCGAGCTCCCCGTTGGAACTGCGCTTTCTCGCGCGCCAGTTCGCCAAAGAAGAATTCACGACATGCGTGCCAGTGCTCCATGGCTACAGCGCCGGCACGCCAGAAACTTCCATGGAGCAATGGGTCGAAGCCGCGACGGCCGTATTCGACGCGCTGGCCGAGCGCTATGCGCGCGTATCGGTGTGCGGTCTGTCGATCGGCGCGGCGCTTGCGTTGGCTGTCGCGCACAAACGCCCGAATGCGCAGGCGCTCGTTCTTCTATCGCTGACGCTCGCTTACGACGGCTGGGCGATCCCATGGTATCGCTTCCTGCTCGACTGGGTCTATTACACGCCGATGCGCAGCCGGTGGCGCTATCGGGAGCATGAGCCGTTCGGTTTGCGCAACGAGGTCTTGCGCGGCAAGATCGCCCGCGCCATGCAGCGCAATGCCATGAGCGAAGTGGGGCCGTCGTCGATTTCCTTGACGGCATTGCACGAAGCGAACCGGCTAGTGAGGACCGTTAAGCCTGGGCTGAAAGATGTTCATAACGATACGTTGATTATTCACGCGATTGATGACGAGACATCGAGCCCGCGCAATGCGCGCTTTGTCGAAACAAACATTGGCGCCGCGTTTGTGCGCACCGTATGGCTCGATGATTCTTACCACATGATCACGTCGGATAACGAACGGGAAATTGTCGCGAGGGAATGTGTATCGTTCCTGCGCGAAAGCGAGGCGGCAAGCGGGACTGCGGTTCGCGAAAGCGCGCCCGTCGTTTCTCGTGCCCTCGCGCGCCGCTTGCGGCAAATCGCGGCCATCGGTAAGGAGCGCATGTGAAGCGTTTTTTCAGGTTCAAAGCGCTTCACCGTTGCGCACTGATCTCGACGGTTGCTTGCCTCGCGGGCGGCTCAATTGCGGCGCGAGCCGACACGGAGAAGCCGGACGTCAACCAGGGCTGGAAAATCACTGTGGGCCCAGGCATCTTCGTGGCGCCCTCGTTCCCGGGCTCGGCCAAGCTCAAGGCATATCCGTTTCCCGCACTCGATATCTCATACAACGATCGATTGTTTTCGCAAGGCCCGGACGTGCTCGGCGTGAACGTGTTCCGGGGCCAGAACTACCATGTTGGGACGTCGATCAGTTTCGACTTCCAATCGCGCGACACGAACGACGACCCGCGATTGCACGGGCTGCCGACCGTGCATTTCGGACCGAAGCTGAGGCTCTTCGCCGACTATACCTGGTGGGCCTTCACCGGGTCGATCGCCCTGTATCAGGACATCGCCGGCAACCGGCAGGGCAAAACCGTGATGACTGACGTCGTGGCGTCGGCGCCAATCGGGCGGTTGCTGTTGTCTGTCGGGCCGGGATTTACTTGGGCCGATGCGCAATACACGCGCACGTTCTTCGGCGTCACGCCTGAGCAAAGCGCGGCGTCAGGGCTACGTCCGTTTGAAGCCGGATCGGGCATCCGCGACGTGCATATGAATATCGACGCCACTTACGATATCTCGCGGCGCTGGACGAGCTCTCTCGCCGTCACGACCGGCCTTCTTCAACACGATGCCGCCGCGAGCCCAATCACCGAGCATCGCTTCGAACTCAACGTGTTCGCATCGGTTGGCTATCGCTTTTAGCGGAAGCATGGCCGCATCGATGTGATGCTGAACAACGCGAGCGTCATGCCGAGCTCGATGCTGGACAAACTCCAGATCGGATCGGACATCGAAGTGTGCGCTCAGACGCTCTAAGAAACCGGGGTATCCGATCTGAGGACGACAGCCGTCGGCAGTCCGCGTGCGATGTCTTGAGTGGTGGTCGCGGGATCATGCTTGGTATGGATGGCGGAGATAAGCGACGCTACGCAGCGTTCACGCTGCGTAGCGTATCACTTCGCCTTGACGATTTCAAGGCGGTCGTCCCAGAAGCGACCGGCCGCGTCCCTTGATTTCTCAAATCTAAATTGATATGCTACGCAGCGCTAGCGCTGCGTAGCACCACGACTATCTCCCTTTCTTTCTCGGTCCGTCGGACTGCGAGTTCGCCATCCGACCCCGTCCGCAGCCGATGTAAACGGTGCTCGACCACGCCTATGAATCGGACACGAATCCAGATCGCGAAAGCAGATATCGTCAAATGCTTCGATGAGCTTCCCGACCATGTGCTTAAACTCAAAGAAATCCGGGCCATCCTCACGGGGCATCGGGCTTTCTGGCGGCTCGCACAAAGCACAACCGCAGAGCAACTCATCGATTTTCTGAAAATCCACGCGAACCTCCGGGAGATGGAATTTCCGTTTCCGCAACGCACGGAGCGATGCTTCGTCTGGGGTGACGTTCCACTGCTTGCGATCTTGCTGTCCTTAAGGGACAGCCTCTATCTCAGTCACTACACTGCCATGCAGTTGCACGGGCTGACCGAGCAATCGCCTACGACGATCTACATGACCGATGAGCGCAGCAGCGCCAGCAGTCGACATGACCGGACCAAGCTTGATCAGATCGACATCGATCTAGCATTCGGTCGGGCGCCAAGGATCTCGCACAACTGGGTCGAACACGCCGGGAAAAAAATCTACCTGCTGAATGGCTCGCACACCGAACAACTTGGCGTCATCAACGAACGAGTGACTGACGAAAGCGGCAGGGACGTTCTCGTACGCGTCACTGATCTGGAGCGCACTCTGATCGATGTCACAGTCAGACCGATATACGCTGGCGGAGTCTTTGAAGTGGCTAAAGCCTTTGAACTCGCCAAAGATTCCGTTTCGGTCAATAAGCTGGTCGCGATGCTGCGCAAACTTGCCTTCGCCTATCCATATCACCAGGCGGTGGGGTATTACTTGCAGCGCGCAGGCTACAAGCCGAGCCAGATTGAGCTAGTCCGACGCGTACCGATCGAGCATGATTTCTACCTTATGCACGACATGCGGGAGACGCGCTACGTCGAGCAGTGGCGCCTATTTGTCCCAAGTGGGCTTTAGGCTGTCGACGAGCTGCAGCACATAAGCGAAGTAGAAATCGAAAGTCTGGAGGTCAAAATCTGGCGAAACGGTATCGGCTACTGCTGGGAAGCCAGCTCGATGGAGCTCATAGGAGCTATGGATCCGACCGAGGAGCGCCATGGGCACTTTCTTGACTTCGAACATCGCGGTAAGGATTCGTTGCATGTGCTCGCCTGTCAGATCCAGGTCCAGCGCTTTCGTTAGCACGAAGATGTCCACAAAATCCTTGGGTCGCGGGCTACCGGATCGATTCCGCTTGATGATCGGGCCGTATTCCGGCATCTGCTGACAGATGGCTCGCAGCTTTTCGCAGACGATCATAAGCGGCGAGTAGACGTAGATCACCGTGCCCTCAAACTCCGCGTCCTGCTTGTCTTCAACGTACTCGAAGCGGCTAATGTCCATGAGGAATCTGGTGCCCTGCCCGAGGTTGACCGCCAGTTTGCGCAGCTTCTCGACGTCGCCGATGTGAGCATCGTGGACTTCCGTCGTTGCAAGCTTGAACTCGACGGCATAGCCACCCCAGAAATCATTCATGTCCTCTGTGATGGCTCTGGGCCGCTCCGTCATTTTTAGGTCGAAGACTTCAAAACCATTGGCCCGGAAGGTGTTCGAGAGCGTTCTCTCGATACGAGTCTTCACGCTATCCAGGTCGTCGCCAAAATCTTGCTTTAGCGAGAAGTCGAGGTCGACGGAAGCTCGGGCACTGATCTGATGAACAAGCGCCATTGCATTGCCGCCTTTTAGGACAAGCAGCTCCAGAAGCTCGTCGTCGGAAAACATAGCCACTACAGCCAGAATCTTGATTCGGTTTAAAAGATTCGGGTCTTGCGACGCTACTTTCGGTTTGTGCATTTGCCCGTGAACCCCGTCTCATATGATGGCGCGGCACAGTAGCACGGTCGCTCAGACTCACGATCACGAAACGACGACAGGCCCTACCATGGGCGTGTAGGGCAAACGTGACGGGACTCACAATTTCGGGATAACAACGGCGCGCTCGATAGCTCGCTGCGGTCGATGACAGTGTCGCGTTATCGCCGGCGCCGCTACTACATCAGCCAGCCGGCCAACGTGAATATACTTTGAATGACCGTTTTGGCCAGCTGCACACCGTCGTAACGGTATCCCCGAGCATCGCTTCAAAGTCAACATGTTCGCGTCGGTTGGCTATCGCTTTTAGCGCGGACTAACGCCGCATCGCTCGTTTGCGCCGGTAGGGTCGAAGTGCAACAAGGGCAATGGAAGAGCCAGCGGACGGTAGGCGGCAGCGGCGTATAGTGTGCTTTCCAAGCGGACGGAAGGTCGAAGGATGAACTTTCACGAAACCATCGGCGCACGCACCTATCGCTTCGACGGGCTTGCCACATTGCTCGCCAAGGCAAGCCCGCGCCGTTCGGGAGACGAGCTTGCCGGTATCGCCGCCGCGTCCGAGGAGGAGCGCGTGGCGGCGAAGCTGGCGCTCGCACAGGTGCCGCTCGCGGCATTCCTGAACGAGGTAGTGATCCCCTACGAAAGCGACGAAGTCACGCGCCTCATCGTCGATACGCATTCGGCGGACGCGTTCGCCGAGATCTCGCATCTCACGGTCGGCGATTTCCGCAACTGGCTGCTCGCCGACACGACCGACACGGAAGCGCTCGAGCGCGTCACCGCCGGGCTCATGCCCGAGATGGTTGCTGCCGTGTCGAAGCTGATGCGCAACCAGGACCTGATCCTAGCCGCGCGCAAACGGCCGGTCGTCACGCGCTTCCGGAACACGGTGGGGTTGCCGGGCCGCCTCTCGGTGCGCTTGCAGCCGAACCATCCGACCGACGACGTGAAGGGCATTGCGGCTTCGATGATCGACGGCTTGATGTACGGCTGCGGCGACGCGATGATCGGCATCAACCCTGCGTCCGATTCGCTCGCGGCGATCACCGCGCAGTTGACGATGATGGACGAGTTCCGCCGCACCTATGATGTGCCCACGCAAACCTGCGTGCTGACGCACGTGACAAACACGCTCGCCGCAATCGAAAAGGGCGCGCCCGTCGATCTGATCTTCCAATCGATCGCGGGCACGGAGAAGGCGAATGCGAGTTTCGGCGTCTCGTTGTCGCTGCTCGCGCAAGCCTACGACGCGGGGCTGTCGCTCAAACGCGGCACGGTCGGCGACAACCTGATGTACTTCGAGACCGGACAGGGTAGCGCGCTGTCCGCCAACGCGCATCATGGCGTCGACCAGCAGACCTGCGAAGCGAGGGCCTACGCGGTGGCGCGCAGCTTCAATCCGTTCCTGACCAACACCGTGGTCGGCTTCATCGGCCCCGAGTACCTCTACGACGGCAAGCAGATCATTCGCGCGGGCCTGGAAGACCACTTCTGCGGCAAGTTGCTCGGCGTGCCGATGGGCTGCGACATCTGCTATACGAACCACGCGGAAGCCGATCAGGACGACATGGACACGCTGCTCACGCTGCTAGGCGCCGCCAACGTCAACTACATCATGGGCGTGCCGGGCGCCGACGACATCATGCTCAACTACCAGAGCACGTCGTTTCACGACGCGCTCTATGTGCGGCGCGTACTCGATCTCAAGCGGGCCCCGGAGTTCGAGGCATGGCTCGAAGCGATGCACATCACTGACGGATACGGGCGGATCCAGGATCAGACTCGCACCCCATTGCCGCTCGATTGGATCGGATCATGACGGACGATGCCTCCGACATTACCCGTGCATCGGCGATCGCGGCGGACCCGTGGAGCGCGCTGCGCCGGTTCACCGATGCGAGAATCGCGCTCGGACGCGCGGGCGCGAGCCTGCCGACCGCCCCGCTGCTCGCGTTCAATCTGTCTCACGCGCAAGCCCGGGACGCCGTTCACACGCCACTCGATACCGAGGCGATCCGACGCGAACTCGACAGCAGGATGCTCGATTCGATCGAAGTGCAGAGCGCTGCGCAAAGCCGTGAAGAATATTTGCGTCGTCCCGATCGCGGGCGCCTGCTCGACGCACAGAGTGCGGAGCGCCTCGCGGTGTACGCGGCGTCCGCGGAATCGTCGCCCGACCTGGTCTTCGTCGTGGCCGACGGGCTGTCTTCCCGGGCGGCGGCGTTGCACGCGATCCCATTGATCGATCGGACCATCGCGCAGTTGAAAGGCTGGCATGTCGGCTCGATCGTCGTGGCCACCCAGGCACGGGTGGCTATCGGCGACCAAATCGGCGAGTTGATGAAGGCGGCCATGGTGGCGGTGATGATCGGAGAACGGCCTGGGCTTAGTTCGCCAGCGAGCCTCGGCGTGTACCTGACTTACGGGCCAGCCGTCGGACGCAGCGACGCGGAGCGCAACTGCATTTCCAACGTGCGTCCGGAAGGATTGTGCTATGACGCGGCAGCGTTCAAGCTCGTGCATCTGCTCGAAGGCGCGCGCAGCCGGAAGCTGACGGGCGTTGGGTTAAAAGACGAAAGCGTGTGGAACGGGACCGCGCTTCCACCTCTAAACCCGGAGTAGCTGACTACCGCACGAAATCCCGGTGGTAGGCATCAGCCAACAGCACATACCCTTTCTCGCAACGTATCGCCATCGACGGCATCAAGACATGCCCGCCGGAGAAAAGCAGTTCTTTCTCGTCGCCGATTCCCGGCGCAGCGCTGCTGTCGAGGACTTTGCCGCGCCCGGCCTTTGAGCGCACCACCAGCATGATCGCGAAGGTCTGGTCGCTGTCCTGAGCGTTATGCAAATCCGCGAGCGCATGACGCCGCAAGACTTCGGATTTGCCGGTCGTGTCGTTGAAGTCGATCGCGTAGCGCGGTTGCGTGGCCGGATCCGTCTCGCGAGAAAAAGCCTTCGCCTGCGCCGGTTCGAAGGTCGTGCTCAGGAAGCCGTCGTACATGATCGGTTGATTCATCAAGAACGCGCGGACATAGTCGCGGCCATCCACGGCCGTGCTCATCTCGGCGTCCTCGTCCGAGCGAATCGACGCCATGCCCTTGATGACGACCACATCGGAAATAATGTGGCCGTGGCGCAGAAACTTGTCGAGACCTCGCGTGTCCCGCTGAAGCTCGTCGTCGTTCTGGAAGCGTTCGATCAGTTCTTTCGGCTCATACATCTCGCCGGCGCCGAATTTAAAGAGAAAATCTTCCGCCCATTCATGCACTTGCTCTTCGGAGCCATAGCGCTCCGGCATCGTATGACCGAGAAAGCTCGCCAATGAACGATGCCCGCCCAAAATGGCATTCATCAAAACGTGATCGCCGAAGGATCGGTAATGATTGATTGCCTCCCCGAGATCCTCGGCATCCGGATCGGTGTTCTTAACGACCTGATACGACTGGGCGCCATGCTGCTGCAGCACCCTCAGCGTGGACGGGTAATGTCCTAGCATCAGGGCGTCGATATCGCGCAATCGTGAAGCGGCCTCGTCGCGGTTTCCTTGCACATCCGCCAGCACGCTCGCGGAGAAGTTCGCCTGGGGCGGGAGATTGCTGATTGAGAAAGGCTGCGGGCTGCTCCCCTCAGGGCACACGATCCGTCGGCAAAATCGCAATTGCGACAACGGCGCGGTCACGAACCGTCGCTGGCCGAGGACCACCCTGTCGTCCTGCGACATCGCCGGGCGACGGACAAACGCGGCGTTTTCATAATCGGCGATGGAGGCCGACGGTCCGACGGCAGGTCGCCCCAATTGCGCAGAGGGGTACAACAGGACCGTTCCGTCCGCACCGAATGCATGGCGTCCCGGGGGGATGTGCGCGAACGAATTGGGAAGAGCGGCCATCATGCGCAGATCGCCGCCGCTTGCTCCTTGTGCAGGGCGGGCGCCCAAGTCCGCTAGGCTCGCGTGTACGCCGCCTGGCATTGGCTGGGCCGCTCTGGATGCCGGCATCTGACGCGCGCGCGATTCGTCGGCCGTACTGTGAGATTCGACGTAAGCGCCGCTGCTGTCTGTTTCGTTGATGGCTGGATTCATGGGCGAGGTCGGATCCGTGAGAATATTTTGCAGCGCCGGGCGATTACCGTTTCTCCGGCTTTATGGGGTAACCGGTGGCGGTTGTTTTCACTTTATCGTTCCGCTCCGCTTTTGCCGCCGATCGCACGTAGCGCCGTCGACAAATCCGAAGAAGGAAGTTTCGCTTGACTGAACGCAACCCGTTGCTTCAATAGAATGGCTGCTCGCGGTGCTTATCCGACATGTGAACGGTCGAATGACGCAACATGCGAATGGCGGAGGCGGCCCTAAATCACACCGTCCGAGTCAGGCATGCGCTCTGCTCGTTAGCCAAAGCGCTCGCGGTCATGCGAACGGCAGCGGAGGCTGACAAACCCCATCGGCGCGGGTTCGCGAACGGTTCATCGACCGGCGCCCGATGCGGTCAGTGCTTGACGTCGCCCAAAGCCGGCGACGCGCTCGGGTCAAACCTCGCGGGCAAAGGCGAACCAAGTACGAATATGGGTCTCATCAGGACGCCTCATGACTAGCTCGTACATTCTTCCGCTGGTGGCGCTCTCAATCGTACTTGCGACGGCAATGTCTTTTGCCGCTGTCCGGCTCGCCCGCGGTCAGCTCGCTAGGCCCGCAAGATCGAGTGCAGTGTGGGCTGCGGCAACCGCCCTGGTGCTGGGTACGGGCATCTGGTCGATGCATTTTGTCGGGATGCTCGCCTTTCAGTTGCCGATACCGGTTGGATATAACTTCACGACAACGCTGGCGTCCTGGGCGGCGGCCGTGCTTGTCTGTTGGTTCGGACTGACATTCGTGCTGGTGCCGGACCCCCAAAAAACGGGTATCGTGGTCGGCGCCATTTTCATGGGCTTGGGCATCGCCGTCATGCACTATTCCGGCATGGCGGCGATGGAGATGAGCCCGTCGATCCAGTATCAGCCAGCGCTCGCTGCGCTATCGGTCATCATCGGGATCGCGGCATCATATGCTGCATTACGCGTGCTCATCAGCTTGCGCACCCGCACGCAAACATTTACCAGGGACGTGACGGCTGCAATCCTGATGGGTATTGCGGTGTCCGGCCTGCATTACGTCGGCATGGCGGCCGCCGAATTCTCGCCCTACTGCGTAAGTCGCGCCGCGAATGGGTTCGACCGGCAGCAGTTCATCTTCGAACTGGTCGTCACCGTCCTTGCCGTGCTCGGCGCGGCACTCAGTACAGCGCTGTTTCAAGTGCGCGAAGAAGCCAGGTTTCGTGCGTCCGAGCAAGAGCAACGGCTTTCGGCTACGGCGAGCCGCCTTGCGGAAAGCGAGCAACGATTCAAGGCCGTGCAGGACGTCGCCGTCGATCCTTTCTTCATCCTCACGCCCGAATCAAAGGGGGGAGAGATCGTCGACTTTCGCTTTAGCTACGTCAATCCAGCCGCGCTCCGGTTTTGGCAGGTTGGCGCAGCGGACTTGATCGGGCATAGCTTTGTGAAACGGTTCCCGACATCGGTGGCCAACGGCCTGTTGGCCGTGTATGCGCGCGTGATGACAACCGGGGAGCCGGCCACCGTCGAGCAGGAGTACTTAGGAGACGGGCTCTCCGGGTGGTTTCGGATAAGCTGCGTCAAACTCGTCGACGGGGTCGCGATCATATTCGCGGACATCACCGACCGCAAACGTTACGAGGAAGCGCTTCGCACCTCTCGCGAAGAGTTGCGGCGGCTGTCCGCGCATGTCCAACACGTCAGGGAAGAAGAAAAGGCGCATATCGCCCGCGAGCTACACGATGATCTGGGCCAACAGTTGACTGCCTTGAAAATGGCGGCATCGCAGTTGGAAAATACCGATTATTCGGATCAAGCTTGGCCCCCGCACCAAGCGCTGAACCAGATCTACGCAATGATCGATAATCTCGTCAAATCGCTCAGGGACATCGCCGCCGACTTGCATCCGGTCATGCTGGAAGATCTTGGGCTGCTTCCGGCGATCGATCACTTGATCGACGATTTTTCCGCGCGCTACGGCATTCGCGTCATTCGCCATATCGATCAAGACGCGGTCAATTTCAATCGCCAATGCCGCAACGATATATTTCGAATAGTGCAGGAAGCATTGACGAACGTAGCGCGGCATTCGGGTGCGACCGAAGTGGTAGTGGAGATCGCGGCCGAAAATTCAGACTGCATAGTGCGCATCGTCGATAACGGACGCGGCGCGGCGCACCCGGGCCCCAAGCGATCATTCGGGCTGTTGAGCATGCGTGAGCGCGCCATGATGCTTGGAGGCGAGATCCGCATTCGTACTGCGTCCGGATCGGGATTCGCCTTGACCGCGATTTTGCCGCTGTCTTATTTGCAGGCGGAGTGACGAACGGGCAGGCAATGAAAGCTCACACAAAGCCACCGCGGCGATGGCCAAGCCGAAAGGCGAGCGAGCACAAACCACACTGTCTGCTACACTAAGACGACGGGATTACTCCATATTAAACGAGCGTTCGTTTCGAGCCGCAATAACCGCCATTGCCTGCGCCGCTAGTAGCGCTCCAGCACTCCTTTTCGTTCGAGAGCCCGTGCGTGAAACGGCAAATGCAATTAGAACAATTTCGCGCAAGAATCGGGGGACCACATGCTTGACGATTACCTCAGGGTTTCAGTTTCGCAAGGGGACGCTCGTCTTTTCGGAGTGCGAGTCCGCGCTTTGTTCGGCGGTGTGAGCGAACCCGACATCGTCCGACTCCTCACGCGTCTGGACAACGGGGCCGGCACCACGAGCGAGAAGCTTCTAAGGTGGGAGCCCCGCTTTGCCCAACTGGCTCGGTCGGGCCTTTCAGGCTCCGCGTTGGCAGCAACGTTCAACGCCTTGCTGACCGGCCATCACGCTTTGACCGGCCAGGGGCTCCACGACTTCTGGAGTGCCGCGCTCGGCCGCACGGGTGAATCCGAGATCTTGGTTGCCATCGTTCGCGAATTGATTTCCGTGCAAAACGGATTGAATGGAGAACAGATTCGCGATCTGGTCATGCTGTTTCTGCACAGCGCGACCCCGTGGATCAGTCTTTCGAAGCGAGAACTGCTAACAGCCCTGACCAACCTACGCGCCAAGTTTTCGCCGTTGCAGACGCGCGCGTTCTGCCTATTCTTCAGAGACAACTTGCCGGGCACGGTGCGCGTCTCCGCGCGAAGATTTTTGGAAATCTGCGACGAGGTAGGAAGGGGTACCCTAACGGCGCAAAACATATCGATCGCACTGCATACGCACGGGAATCTCACTAACGCCGATTTAGCCACCATTCTGTTCTTGGGACCGTTCACGTACTGTATGCAGTACTTGAGCACTGCGCTTCCGCCGGCACTGGTCCTTCCGATGAACGTGCAAAACAGCCCTGGTGGTGTGTTGGCGTTTGCCGTGTCTCAGGGAACCGCACGACGCGTAGCGGAGGTGCTCACCAAGGCGTTCACTGCAACCATGCCTTGCGACGTCCTGAGCCGCGTGCTTTGCCACCTGCGACACATGACGGCCGGTGATCGAGTGCAAAGACTCGGGACCTTTATCGACGAGGCCGCGGCGAATCTCACCGCAAGAGGCCGGCGCCATACCTGGGTTGAAATTCTCGATCTGGTCGACCGGTTCGTTGCTGACTTGCGTATCGCGAATGGTCCCACTGTATTGGCCGTTGGAGCTCAGATTCGGGTTGGGCAGTGCGTATGCTCAGGAGAGCGGATCAAATACTTCCTGCGCGCGCATACCTACCGATACTTCGACTTCACGATAGTCGACCGATCGAAAGACGACATTACGATGTTCCCGCCAGCAACGGCAGAGGCGAACATGCGAAACCTCGTCACGCAAGTGTTCGGGGCGCTAAGCGCCGCCGCGATTGAGGACGCGAGCGACTCCGCTGAAATCGTCATTTCGACTGTGCGCGTGGGAATGCTCGACTACGAAATCGGGTTGGTTGCGCATGGAGGATTTCCACCGAACTCGGTCGCGCTTCTTCATCTCATGCCCTTTCTTGCGAATGCGGATCAGTATTGGCACAAGAATCTGTTGGCTGCGGTAGGCCATTTGTTCTAGGGCAATGCACGCTAAGATCGTCGTGCAGTCGGCGTTGACGCTGCCCCATTCCAATCAGACCACGGCGGCCACGAGGTCGCCGCGGAAAATCGTCTCCAGTCAAACCAGCGGAATGTAGATGTCGGTTTGCCACTGATCGTGCGGCGTTTCCGGCCAGACGCTCAGATAGTGAAAGAACAAGGGATGGTCCCGAAGTTCTTCTCCGCTTGCCGGAAGCCAGTCGCGATAGATCGGGTAGATTGTCTCGCCGACGTGGTCGGTTGAGCCGGTATGCCGAACCACTGCACACCGACCGCCCGGGATGACGAGTTCACGAATATCGTAGGCATTCGGCGCGATCGGCTCGTGAACCTCCCCGCAGATGTCGAAGCGAAATTCATCTGCCGGCGTCGTGTCCGGATTATTGCGCGGGATACCAAAGGTCCTGCTCGACGCAACGGGGGATTGCCCGCTTTTCTTCCGCCACTCTTTGAACTTGCGCACGGTCTCGTTGACGAGCCCAGTCGGCCCGCAGTGCTCAAGCGCGGCGACGCGCGTTTCCGAAAAATCGACAATTTGTACTTGCATGGTGAGCTGCCTCGAAAAGTAAGGGATGACAAACGTCGCGCTCCAGACCTGCCAATTCGGATGCTGTCGAAACGAACTCGGCGCCATGCCGAACGCGCGCTTGAAAGCGCGACTGAAGGCTTCTGGGCTGTCGAAGCCCGCGTCGAGCGCGGCATCGAGCACCGAACAGAACTCACGCGAAGCCAAGCGGCGTGCAGCCTTGCGCAAACGCATCAGTTGCACGAAGCGCGAGACCGGCATTCCCACATAGGCGGCAAACTGCCGATGGAAATGGAACTTCGAGAAGTTCGCGACGCGGCTTAGCGCTTCCACGGACAGATCGCCGTCGATGTTCGTTTCGATATACGACAGCACGGCATCGAAGCGCTTCGTATACGCGCGGGTGGCGTCAGCATCAGCTTGCATAGTCTGGATATTTTGATCGAGCGACGGGTGTTATGGTCGCTCGTGATCGGGACAGCGCACCTAGCCGTTCTTGCTTTATCTTCAGATGGGATTTTCCGTAGGTTGTCGACTAAAGCAAGCGCGCGGGGCTTGGTCGTCGCATGACGCCTCAATCGCCTCATCGAATCGAGGACGGGTGGCGCGCGAGCGGCGTCACCTGCATCGTCATATACGGGAACAACGGCAATGCCGACAGGATGGTGTGCAGTTCGTCATGCGATTCCACATCGAAGACGCTGTAGTTCGCGTACTCACCGACGATGCGATGCAACTGCTGCCACTTTCCGCTTCGTTGCAGTTCCTGCGAGTAGGCCTTCTCGTTAGCCTTGATTTCTTCGGCCTGTGCCACCGGCATGTCGTAGGGCAACCGCACATCCATTCTTACGAGATACAGCATGTTCTCTCCTGAGAAGTTGCCGCTCCCTCATGCGAAGGAGCGGCGATTTCTTTTCGGCCGGCACTTAAGCGTTCTTATCGCGGCGGTAAAACGCGAGCTTTTCTTCGTCGATTTTCAGCCCGAGACCCGGGCCTTCCGGCAGGTGAAGTTCGAAGTCGCGATACTGAGGACGCACCGTCACGATGTCGTCCTTGAGCAGCAGCGGGCCGAAGAGTTCGGTACCCCACGCCAGTTGCGGCAACGCGCTGAAGCCGTGGGCGGAAGCAATCGAGCCGATACTGCCTTCAAGCATCGTGCCGCCATAGAGCAGGACGCCGGCGGCGTCGGCAATGGCGGCCGCACGCATCATGCCGTAGATGCCGCCGGACTTCGCAATCTTCAATGCAAACACGTCGGCGCACGCCTCGCGTACGAGGTCGAGCGCGTCCTCCGGCCCGCTAATCCCTTCATCGGCCATGATGGGGACGATGAAACGCGCGGCGAGCCGCGCAAGCGCTCCGCGCTGCTCGCGCGGCGTGGGCTGCTCGATCAGGTCGATGCCCGCCGCTTCGAGGGTGGCGATACCCAAAGCCGCCTCGACCTCGTTCCATGATTGATTGACGTCGACGGTGACCTTCGCACGGTCGCCCAACGCCGCTTTGATTTTGGACACGTGGGCCACGTCGTCGCGCACGCTGCGGCGGCCGATCTTCAGTTTGAAGACGTTATGGCGGCGCTCGGCGAGCAGCATCTCGGCTTCTTCGATGTCGCGGTGGGTATCGCCGCTGGCGAGCGTCCACAGCACCGGCAGTGTGTCGCGGGCGGCGCCACCGAGCAGCGAGCGGACGGGAACGCCGAGCCGTTTGCCCTGCGCATCGAGCAGCGCCGTTTCGATGCCGGATTTTGCAAAACGATTGCCCCGTGCGACCTTGTTCAGCTTGAGCATGGCCGCATTGATGTTGGTCGCGTCCTGCCCCACGAGCGCCGGCGCCAGATAGGTGTCGATGGTCAGCTTGATGCCTTCGGGACTTTCTTCACCGTAAGACAGACCACCAATGGTCGTGGCTTCGCCAATACCCTCGATACCGTCGCTCGAACGCAATCGAATGACGACCATGGTTTGCTGTTGCATCGTCGCCATGGAGAGCTGATGCGCGCGAATGGTCGGGAGATCGACCAGAATCGCTTCGACGGATGTAATTCGAGCGTTCATACCTGCAATGACGAAGTGGATGGGTTGCCAAAGTATTGCGCGCGCAATATCCGGCTGTCCAAGACCATCGACGTCTAGCGCCATACCCACCAGGTATAACCGGCCTACGGCGCCTGGTCGGCCGGGCGTATGTACGGGATTTGCGCCTCTTCGTACAGGCGATAAATCAGGCTAAGCATCTCTTTGATATCGCGCGATTCGTCCATCGCCCGCATGCTCATGATGATGGGCGACGTCAGCGTCGGATCGTCGAGTTCCTTATAAGTGACATCGTCGCGCTTGAGCCCGTACACGCTGCTCGGAACGATGGAAATCCCCTCGCCCGCGGCCACGAGCCCCAAGGCAATCTGGATTTCGCGAACCTCATAGATCTTGCTGGGCGTCAGTCCACGGTCCTTGAAGGCGGCAAGAACTTGGTCCGCGTAACTGGGACGTGGTGTCTTTGGATAGATGATGAGCGTTTCGTTGATGAGATCGCGCAGGGCCGAAACGGGCTTGGCCAGCGCAAGCGGATGGCCGAGCGGAAACGCGACGATCATTTTCTCTTCTCGCAGAACGACGCGACGGATATTCGAATCTTCCAGCCGGATACGGCCAAAACCGACATCGATGCTACCTTCTTTGAGCGCCCGGAGCTGGTCGGTCGTCGACATCTCGTGCAGGCTCAGTTCGACCGTCGGATTCTCATCGCGGAAGCGGCGAATGATTTTTGGCAGCAACCCGTAGAGCGTCGACGCGACAAATCCCACCGACATGCTGCGCTCGATGTTGCCGACGCGCCTGGTCATCGATTCGAGTTCGGACGTCTTTGCCAGCAGCTGCGTGGCATGAGCGTAAAAGAACTTGCCCGTCTCCGTGAGTTTGAGAGGCCGAGAGTTTCGTTCGAACAGCTGCACGCCCAGGATCTCTTCGAGTTGCTGAATCTGACGGCTTAAAGGCGGCTGTGCAATGTGCAGCCGTTGCGCTGCACGCGTGAAATTCCGCTCCTCGGCCACCGCCACGAAGTAGCGGAGATGTCGCAGCTCCATACAATACCTCCCGGATATAGCCCGATACTAAATCAGTCTTGGACTCGCCCTTTTGCCGTCCACTATTCTGCGTTCATGCCTCGTTTCAGTGCCGAATTATACCTTCTGAGCATATCTAGACTGGCCCAGAACGAGGGTTAACCCCCAACCATAAAGCGAGTTAGGAGCAGACATGAGCGCCAAAGTATTCGAGTCGAAGGAAGTGCAGAACCTGCTTCAGGCCGCTGCCAACCTTGGAAGCCAGGACGGAAATCAACGCGCGAAGCAGATCACGCATCGCCTGCTGAGCGACCTGTTCAAGGCCATCGACGACCTCGATATGACGCCCGACGAAATCTGGGCAGGCGTGAATTACTTCAACAAGCTCGGTCAGGACGGCGAGGCTGCGCTCTTGGCCGCTGGCCTCGGCCTTGAAAAATATCTCGACATTCGCATGGATGCACAGGATCGTGAAGCCGATATCCACGGCGGCACCCCGCGCACCATCGAAGGTCCGCTCTATGTGGCCGGCGCCCCGATTCGCGATGGCGTCTCCAAGATTGATTTGAACGCCGACGAAAACGCGGCGCCGCTCATCATCCGCGGCACGGTCACCGGTTCGGATGGCAAGCCGGTGGAAGGCGCTGTCGTCGAGTGCTGGCATGCCAACTCGAAAGGCTTCTATTCGCACTTCGACCCGACCGGCGCGCAAGACGAATTCAATCTGCGCGGTGCAGTGAAGACCGGCGCGGACGGCAAGTACGAATTTCGCACGCTCATGCCCGTCGGCTACGGCTGCCCGCCCCACGGCGCAACGCAAACCCTACTCAACGCTCTCGCTCGCCACGGGAATCGCCCGGCCCATGTCCACTTCTTCGTGACGAGCGACAAGAGCCGCAAGCTCACGACGCAAATCAATATCGAAGGCGACCCGCTGATCTGGGATGACTTCGCTTATGCGACCCGCGAAGAACTCGTGCCGCACGTGGTCGAAAAGACCGGGGGCGTCGCGCTCGGCCTCAAGGCCGACGCGTACAAAGAAATCCGGTTCGACATCAAGTTGACTCCGCTGGTGCAAGGCAAGGACAACCAGTTGGTCAACCGCCCGCGCGCCCACGTCCCCGCGTGATTGTCTTGGGGCGGCTCGGCAATAGGCCGCCGCCCTCCCGCGAGAACCTTCTGAACCGATGCTGAGGGCTTCATCACGAAGCTCGCATAGGGAGACGACTCATGTCCGCCATGATCGATAAAGCACGACAACTGGACGATTTGCTGAGCAATGCCGTTCAACATGACGAGGAGAACGGCGTCTTCCGTTGCCGCCGCGACATCTTCACGAACGCCGATCTGTACGAGCTCGAGATGAAGCACATCTTCGAGAGCAACTGGGTGTATCTGGCGCACGAAAGCCAAGTGCCGAACAATAACGACTACTACACCACGTCGATCGGCCGCCAACCGATCGTCATCACACGTGACAAAGCGGGTGAACTGCACGCCGTCATCAATGCTTGCGCGCACAAAGGCGCCATGCTCTGCCGCCGCAAGCACGGCAACAAGGGCAGCTTCACCTGCCCGTTCCATGGCTGGACCTTCTCCAACGCCGGCAAGCTCCTGAAGGTGAAGGACGAAAAGACCACCGAATATCCGGTGCAATTCAATCAGCAAGGCTCGCATGACCTTCGAAAGGTCGCGCGCTTTCAGAATTATCGAGGCTTTCTGTTCGGCAGCCTGAACGAAGACGTCATGCCGCTCGAGGACTACCTGGGCGAAACGAAGATCATCATCGACCAGATCGTCGCTCAAGCATCGGACGGCCTCGAAGTCTTGCGCGGCAACTCCACCTACATCTACGAAGGTAACTGGAAGATGCAGATGGAGAACGGTTGCGACGGCTATCACGTCAGCACCGTGCATTGGAACTACGCGGCCACGATGGGGCGCCGTAAGCCCGAAGGCACCAAGGCCGTGGATGCGAACGGCTGGAGCAAATCGGTCGCGGGCGTGTATGGCTTCGAGCACGGCCACATCCTGCTCTGGACCAACACGATGAATCCGGAAGTGCGCCCGGTCTATGAGCATCGCGAGGAAATCGCGGCACGCGTGGGCGAAGACAAGGCGAAGTACATCGTCAACCAGACGCGCAACCTGTGCCTGTATCCCAACGTATTCCTGATGGACCAGTTCAGCACGCAGATCCGCGTAGTTCGCCCGATCAGCGTCGACAAGACCGAAGTCAGCATCTTCTGCTTCGCGCCGAAGGGAGAGAGCGCCGAAAATCGCGCCACGCGAATTCGCCAGTACGAGGATTTCTTTAACGTCTCGGGCATGGGCACGAGTGACGATCTGGAAGAATTTCGTGCTTGCCAGGCGGGTTATGCCGGCACGACGTCGATGTGGAACGACATGTCGCGCGGAGCGCCGCTGTGGGTCCACGGCCCCGATGCAAACGCGAAAGGCATGGGCTTGAATCCGCTCATCTCGGGCGAGCGCAGCGAAGACGAAGGGCTTTTCGTGGTTCAACACGAATACTGGATGCGGGTGATGCGCGAAGCCCTGCGTAAAGAACAAGCGGGGGCGACGGCATGAGCATCGACTATCAAAAAATCTGCCGCGCGCTCTACCAAGAGGCGCGTTTCCTGGATGACCGTCAGTGGGATGAGTGGCTGGCGTGCTACACGGAAGACGTCAACTACTGGATGCCGGCCTGGGATGACGATGACAGGCCCACCGAAGACCCGCAAAGCCAAGTTTCGCTGATGTACTACCCAGACCGCGGCGGCCTCGAAGATCGCGTGTTTCGCATCAAGACCGAGCGAAGCGGCGCGTCGATGCCGGAACCGCGCACGAGCCACAACGTGACCAATGTGGAAGTGCTGGCCGAGCGCGACACCGAAGTCGACGTCCGCTACAACTTCAACACGTTGAATCATCGTTACAAGATGACGGACCAGTTCTTCGGCACCATCTATGTGACTCTGCGCAAGATCGACGACCGCTTGTTGATTTCAAAAAAGAAGATTGTGCTGAAGAACGACTATATCCGCCAGGTGCTCGACGTTTATCACGTTTGATAGCGCAGGCCGGAATGAGAGAGGAAGTAGGAGGCAACATGTCCAGCTACAACATCGCACTGAATTTTGAAGACGGCGTCACGCGATTCGTCGAATGCAATGCCGGCGAAAAGGTTCTCGACGCCGCGTTCCGCGCCAGGATCAATCTGCCCATGGATTGCTCCGACGGCGTGTGCGGTACCTGCAAGTGTCGCGCAGAAAGCGGCCGCTACGATTTGGGCGATGACTACATCGAGGACGCACTGAGCGAGGACGAGAAGGCTCGTGGTCTCGTACTCACGTGCCAGATGGTGCCCGAGAGCGACTGCGTCATCGCCGTTCCGGCATCGTCGGCGGCATGCAAAACCGAGCAAAGCACATTCGCGGCAACCGTCACGAAGGTCGAACGGCATAATGATGCGGCGGTGGTTCTCGAGCTTGAAGTACACGGCGCCCCTCCTGTCTTTCTCGCCGGCCAGTACGTCAACATCGACGTTCCTGGCTGCGGACAACACCGATCCTATTCGTTCTCCTCCGCTCCCGGCGCGTCGAATATCAGCTTCCTGATCAAAAAGATTCCCGGCGGCGTGATGAGCACGTGGCTCGAATCGGCGCAACCGGGGCACAAGGTGGAGATGACTGGCCCACTGGGCAGCTTTTATCTGCGAGCAGTCGAGCGCCCGCTCCTCTTTCTCGCAGGGGGCACGGGCCTGGCCCCCTTCCTGTCGATGCTGGAAGTGCTCGCGCGCGCGCACTCGCAACAGAAGGTCCATCTTATCTACGGCGTGACGCGCGACCTAGACCTCGTGCAGGTTGAAGCCATCGAAGCGTACGTCGCGAAGCTGCCGAATTTCACCTTCAGCACGGTCGTTGCGGAAGACGCTTCACGCCATCCGCGCAAAGGCTGGGTGACGCAGCATATGCCCGCGGAATGCCTGAACGATGGTGATGTCGACGTCTACCTGTGTGGGCCGCCGCCGATGGTGGATGCGGTGCGCAAGTATTTCGACGATAGCGGTGTGACGCCCCACAGCTTCCACTACGAGAAGTTCACTCCCAACGCAGCGCCGGTGCTGGCATGAGCGCCCGACGGTTTGAAGGCAAGGTCATGGTCGTGACCGGCGCGGCGCAGGGCATCGGACGCGGCGTCGCGTTGCGCGCGGCGGCCGAAGGCGCGAAGGTGCTCTTCGTCGACCGCGCCGACTTCGTTGGTGAAGTCGCCGCCGAGGCGGTAGGCGCAGAGACCGCCGGGTTTATCGCGGACCTCGAAACCTATGAAGGCGCAGCGGCCGCCATGGTCTTTGCCATGCAGCGGTTTGGCCGGATCGACATCCTCGTGAATGGTGTGGGCGGGGCTATCCGCATGCGCCCCTATGCCGAATTCGAGCCGGCGCAGATTGACGCGGAGATCCGCCGCTCGCTTATGCCGACTTTATATGCTTGCCACACAGTCCTTCCACATATGCTCGCGCAAGGTGGGGGAACGATCGTTAACGTTTCGTCGAATGCGACACGCGGCATTCGTCGAGTCCCTTACTCCGCGGCAAAGGGTGGCGTCAACGCCATGACCCAGTCGCTCGCGATGGAGTATGGCGAGCACAACATCCGCGTGGTCGCCGCGGCGCCCGGTGGCACCGAAGCCCCTCCGCGACGCGTGCCGCGCAATACCGCGGGCGACAGCGAGCAAGAGAAGGAGTGGACGCGTGAGGCCGTGAAGCAGGTCACTGAGTCGACCTTCTTCAAGCGTTACGGCACGCTCGACGAGCAAGTCGCCCCGATTCTCTTCCTCGCATCTGATGAGGCGGGATATATCACTGGCGCCGTGCTGCCGGTGGCTGGCGGTGATAACGGTTAGGGATGCGTTACTCCACTTCCTTCAACTCGAGCAGCAGATCCTTCGCCGCGACTCGATCGCCTACTTTCACATGCACGGCTGCGGGCCGCCGCGGCAGATCGTCTCCCGTCAAACCAGGGGAATGTAGATGTCGGTTTGCCACTGATCGTGCGGCGTTTCCGGCCAGACGTCGCGCTCCAGACCTGCCAATTCGGATGCTGTCGAAACGAACTCGGCGCCGTGCCGAACGCGCGCTTGAAAGCGCGGCCGAAGGCTTCAGGGCTGTCGAAACCCGCGTCGAACGCGGCGTCGAGCACCGAACGGAACTCATGTGACGCCAAGCGGCGTGCAGCCTTGCGCAAGCGCATCAGTTGCACGAAGCGCGAGACCGGCAGTCCCATATACGCGGCAAACTGTCGATGGAAATCGAACTTCGAGAAGTTCGCGACTAGAAGCCGTGAAGACGGCGGTGCATGGCCAGATATCTCCGCATACCCCTCGTGATCTTTTTCGCGTTGGCGATCTTCATGCCGGGTTTGAGTCCGAACACTTGCCTCGTTCGCGGCGCCAGATCGCTGGTAAAAAGCAGCGTCCCATCGTCGGCGAACGAGACCAGGCCCTCGTCGAAGAGCCGGTCGATGGGAGAGGACAGCAGCAAGCCGTTGTCGACGTCCGTCTTCTGCTTCGGGGTGGACCGCGCCCACGGGTAGATATGCGAGGCGATCAACAGCCCGGGGAAGCCGTCGCAATCGTGATCTGCGACTGCACACTTGCCTTCCCAGTGCCGACGCACGGGGTCACTGAATTTCGCGTGGTTCTTCCGCACCCAGACGAGGCGTTGCACCATCATGCCTTCCGGCGCGGGTGTAGCGCTGCGCTTTCGTGGATCGCTCTTACGACCCACCCTATACACCTTCACGCGCGGGCCGCCGCCGCCCCCAGTCCCGTAAAACTCGGCGTCAGACACACGCTCGTAATCATGAACGCCTATTAGCTGAAATCGGTCTACAAGGAAACGATAGACCGGCCCCTTCTCGCCCTGGCCGGCCCACTGTGCGTCTTCAAAAAACCCGCACCAGATTTCACGGCGCTTCTCGTTGCCCACCTCTTCTTCGATCGCTACAACAACGAGTTCGCACGGCTCGCTTAGGGCGGGCCAACGTTCCGTGTAGTTGCGACGTAGCGCTGTCACGTTGTGGGCGTCGCGGCGTATCTTCTGCACTACCGCTGACGTAGCGCCGACGAATTCTCCTTGGAAGATTTCCTGGATCGACTCCATCGTTTTCATTCGTGGCCCCCGCGTTCTCGTGATTAGTGCTTGGTAAACTCGGCTGTACCGAATGGATATCGAGCCGCCACCGAGATTCAAGTCGACATGACGACATTGAGATGCGCGGATGAGGCGCGAGCCGCACCGTCCGCCGCGCACAGCAGCGTACATAGCATATGCGTCTTGAAGGCGACCGGTGATCGGTTCATTGCCGCCAAAAAGTTGCCAGCGCGTTGATGCGGTTGCACAACGACGACGTGGAAGTGATGCCGCTGCCCACTGAAGCCGTTTGACACTGTGCGGAATCGCGCGCTCTTCTGCAATGGCTTACCATGAGCCAAGGTCGCTTGGAATCGTCCGCCGGTCCATTCCCAAAGCATCGCCTTCCCTCGGCCAAGTCGGTCTAACAGATACTCGCGGGTTTCTGGAAACCGGACACGCCCAAGGTTCTTAGTAGCCTGACCAAGCACTTCCTCGTACTGTTTTGGCGCCATGTACCGCCCCAGCTTGCTGGACGATGAACCCTTCACATGCACCATCACAAACGCCAGATGCGACGGATTGGTTGGCGTTGCAAAGCTCTTATGCTTCGCCATGACTATGAAGTCCGCTAGTTCGTTAGAGCCGTCGTCACAAATGCAGAAGGCGTACGAGCTGGAGTCTGTGGCGCTATCAAAGCCCGGGAAACAGGTGGCCATACCCTGTTGGATCCACCAAGAAAACAAAGATCGGTCGAAACCGATCTGCGTCCAACCAACAGCTCTCCCACCGCCTGGAGGCAGTGGCTTTTCACGTTCGATGTCCCAACTACCCGTCGAGAAATCGACCTGCGTGATCACCCCCTCGTAGCTCGACGCTCGCGCGTCAAGCATGTTCCACTCGCCATCGCCTAGGCTATGCCCCGATTCGTACCAGACCGACCAGATCGATCTGTTGCGCAGAAGTTGCTTAAACGCATCCCACCGAGGCCATCCATGTGAGTCAGTCGCTAAACCGGCCGTGGCCGCCGCATCGCCAAGCGTCACGGTGACATCGACTTCCCAATCGTGCTGAGCACGGTTCGCGTTCGCATGATCGCGGTCATGGACGTGAAGGGTGAAGTTTTGATCCGTAGGGCTGCCCGTTGTTTCAAGCCCAACCCGCGCCTCGAAGTCCTCTAGCAACGACTTCGTAGTGGCATCAAGATCTACCGCAGTGTCAGTAGCAATGAAAGAGAAATCGAAAGCGTTGACCACGGAGCCAGCCGCAGGAGTTCTGGCCAGCGCCTGCGCGAGGATCGGAAGCGGTGAAAATTTCGTCGCGCGTTGGTGAGCAATGTGTCCGACGAGCCCTTGAAAGCGAGAAACGAAATCTGCCAGATCGGTTGTCGGGCCAATCCATGCATAGGACCGCTTGGGGCTCACGCCTACTCTTGCGATACCGCTGGCGGTGGGAAGTCCTGTGTCTGCGCGGCCGGAAGAAGGCCGGAACGTTCGGTCGTCCAACGGGCTAAGCGCGGTCTGGAGTTGAGATCCAGTGAGCACCTTCGAATCCGCTTTGAAAGGCGACTTCCGATGGATGCCGGACAGCCACAGAGTACGCAGCCGGGCTGGCCTTAGGAGGGCGTTTTCGAGAACGTCTGGCGCCATCGCCGTCAGCCCGGACTGCGCGTTCAGATAGTCATTAATGCGCTTGCGAACTTCCGCGGCCGATGTCGACATGCCAAGAACCAGCCCGTTACTGATCACGACCAGGACATGCTGCTCAACATCAAGCACCGTTGGATCGTCTGTCCAGGCAGACTGGGCAGTTTTCCGGAAATGGATAGCCCAACCGCTGACGCCGCCGGTGGATGGCAGAGCAGACTGCGCCACGATCGCGATGTTGCTGCTGCTCGGACTGTTCGCCGTCAAGTGCTGGGCAATCCCGTTTCCAAGCGCCGGGATATTAGGAGCGGGGGCTGCAACGCATTCATAGAGTTGGAACGCGGCATAGGGGTGAAGCTGGCTGGCATTCAACGTTACGGTTCGGGGATTTGCGGCCATACCTTTATTTTCTCGTGGGGCTTTTCCTAAGGGACAACCACTTCTTCGCGCAGACCTCTGTGGTTCCCGATCTGTCTACTCGCGGGAGATGCCGTGCAGGTCAACGTGTCGCGTCGCTCAACGAACCCGCGCAAAAGCATTGGTACAACGACTGATCAAACCGGCTTCAATTGATTCGCACCGGAGTCACGGACTACGAACATATCGGCACCAGACAAAAAATCTTTATGGTTTCGTGCCTGGAAAATACCGTGATATCCTCGCCTTAAATTTTTTCACAACAATTCTTACACAAACCTTTAGAAAGGCTTTCCGGATATGGGGATTCCACGTTTCGCCGTCATATCGGCGGCAGTCGGTTGCATCAGTGGATGCGTGAGTGCGTATGTACCGCCTGCATCCGGCGACGTCGCGCAGATCACTTTCAATCGGTACAAGGACTCGACAACAGCCATTCAGATCTATGACGTCCCGCAAACCTGCACGTCTCGGCATGGGGTTGCGTTGCTCAGGTCCGACGCGAAGAAAAGCATTGCGGTGAGAGCGGGCGCGCCCGTGTCTGTCACGATGAGCGTCGATCGCGCGGTCATCCCGTTGCCAGTGGGCTTCATCGTGCGAGGGTGCAATCCAACGATCACGTTTACGCCGGAGAAGGATGCGACGTATGTCGCCAATATGGTGGCTGACAGCAACGCCTGCGCGATCAACCTGACGCGCGCCGAGGCTGGGCAAGCACCGGCCGACGTACCCGGAGATGAGATTCACGTTCGACGGTGGAAGCGCGGGTTTGATGAGGGGTCCTCGTTTTGTGATTGAGTGGGATCCGCAGCACTCGCTTGCATCGGTGATCCCGGTCCGGCTACGGTAATAAGCAAACGCGCTCGAATACGCGGCAGCCAAACCAGCAATGAACCGGTGAACTAACAGGAACGAAGAACGGGACCGACAACCAGAGCTTTTCCTCAAGAAGGGATGCCAATGTGGAACATTGGCATTGCAGGCGCCGCTCGCCACACTGTCAAACCACTGTCTGCTCGGCCATCTGAGGCGCACCATTGACCGCGGTGCTGAGAAAGCGACCGTGCGTTCCGCCTTCGCACGTCGGAGCAGCAAGCGCGCGGTCCGAACGTCCTCTGCCCGCCGGTGGATCGGTGACACTCTGATCTTTCACACAAAATCACGGTTGACCGAATATTATTCCCTTTATCTTGAACCCATCAGGATCTTTTGCTGAGAATTCAGAGTCAAATTCCATGTAGTGCGTCTTTATTTCGTTTCGCGATATCGCTTTATTTTTTGACGAAAACAAATCAACATCCCTAAATCTATGCGCACTAGAAAAATGAACCTCTCTTCCATATTTGCCGTAGCGAAGCGACAAATTCCCTATATATTCAACTTCTCCGCGCTTAACATAAAACTTGTATAGCGGAGCTCTCTCGGTCCGCGTCGCAACGACTTCCGGATACAAATAATACCACCCCTCCGGCAGAGTAATCGACCGCAAATTTCCGTGCTCGCCATCGAAATCGGAAGGAAATGGATAATCGAAATTGATGAGTACGCTATCGTATTTTTTGTGCGACTCACCATTTACAAGAACAAGCTTCGTACTTGACAATCGATTAGTTTTTTCGGCACCCGTTGACAGTATTACGACACCCTTCCCCTCCGGGATCGACCTCATATCCCTTACATACGTTCCGCCTTGACTCGCGCAAGCAGCCAGAACCAAAAAGAGAAATGGGCAAAAATTTTTGAGTAACCTATTTATCATCGCCCCGCCGTTATTAGGAAATTCAACCATTTATCTCGGATGCAGTTTGTGGCTGCACCGCGCTTCTATACCGACATTGACGAACGTCATGCACGTTCCGCCACGTGCGCTTCATGATCGCCCCGCCGCGCCCGCAGAATCCCTTCCAGTTCGGAGCCGTTCTTCTCCCCGCGCAGCACGCGACGGCACGTGCCTAACAACCCCGCATCCGCCGCCGGCCCCTCACCCCCCAGCATGAAACCCATGAAACCCACCAACCCCCCGCCCGCCATGAAAAGCCTCCCCGATCCCCCTAAAGAAGCCGCCTCGTGAAACGACGCGACCCTCATGCGCCATTTCCGAGCTCGGACTTCTAGAGAAAGCCGATGACCCGCTCCTTAATTCCCTTTCCTCGACCTGCATCTCCGTCGTTGTAGTCCCCACCCTCGTAGCAGGCGGCGCTACCCGTTGCGACGTCGATCCATCCTCGTGATAAACGACGCCCTTTTTCGTGTAGTAAGGCCCATACCAGTGCGCGCCATACACATGCCCACCGGAAGACCCAGAAGACCCCGAAGCCCCAGAAGCGCCCGCTGCCCCACCCGCCCCCGCATCAACCTGCTTACAGTCCTTAGGATCCCCCCAATCCTGCAAGCACTCCTCCTGCGACGAGTACCCGTTCCTCATCACATCGAGCACCGGCTGCGAGTTATTACACCCACCCAGCACCCCTGCCGTAGCGATCGCACCACCCACCAACACCAACCTAGGAGAACGTTTATTTTTGATCATCAAGATCACCGCTTCTCAACATAATGAGGCGTAAAAAACGACGTATTCTTCGCGATCGGCCCTACCTCTTCGCGAACGCAAAGCCCGGCCGGTGCATCGTCGACCACCCACGCCCCGAGCGTCACGAACTTTCCATCAAACCGAGGTGCCGCCGCATAAGCCTGATACACGAACCCTTCGTCGCCATAGGTGCCCGGGTTCCTATACGTTCCCTCCGGCGTCACCAACGTCACATTCGCCCCTTCCCGCGAAAGCAGCGGCTTCTTCGCATGGGCCCTGCCCGCAAACACCGCTGCATCAAACGAAGCTTCCAACAAGTTCGGATGCCCCGGAAACATCTCCCACAGGATCGGCAAAATCCCCTTATTCGACAGCACGGCTTTCCAAGGCGGTTCAACCCATCGACACCGATCGCGCATGAGCTCCACCGCATACTCCGAGCGCATCATCCACTCCCATGGAAACAGCTTGAACACTAAATCCATGCGCTGGTTTTCTAAATCGAAGAACTGGCCGTGCCCATCGGTTCCGATATCCCCTACATCGACAATCTTCACCGACCACCCGCCCTGCACCGCCGTATCCATCAGATATTCGACATTGCAAACATCTTCCTGGCTGTTGAGCATGCAAGCGAAGTGAAGCACCTGCGCGTCGCTGTAGTGTCGCCGGATCCACTTCCAGCGCTCGACGAGGCTTTCGTGAAGGCTATTGAACTGATCGGCGTGCGGCTGCACGTCTTCCTTCCAGAACCACTGCGCCAGGCTCGCTTCGATGATGGACGTCGGCGTATCGGCGTTGTACTCGTACATCTTGAACTGCCCGTCTTCGCCGATCGTCATGTCGAAGCGGCCGAACAACGTCGGATCGTCGCGCTCCCATGACGAACGAATCAAATCGGCGAACGCCGGCGGTATCGCCAACCGATCGAACAAATTCCGCGAGATGACATGCTCGACCGCATCGAGGCAACGCTGATTGAGCTCAAGCGTCGCCGCATACAACCGCTCAACCTCATCGAGCGTGAACCGATACGCCACGTCTTCCCGCCAATAGAAGAACGTGTTTCGATCCACCTCGCGAGGCATGTCGTCCTCGTCCAGCGAATGAAAATGAAAACCGATCGACTCCAGCTTTTGCGGCCAGTTTTCCCGCGGAATCTGCGCAATGCGTTCCATGCTTTCTTCGCCTTTCGAATGATGGCGGATGGTTTCAGGCGGCTTCTCTCTCGAAGCCGATACCCTCTTGCCCAGCAACAGCAACAGCGAATGCCCCAAACGCCAAGCGCGCGAGCCCCTTCACAGGCTTCCAATCGGTAAAGCTTAGTTGCATCGGCGCCCAGAATCGCTCGGCGTAGTTGAGCATCGCATCGTGGTCGATGTCGTCGGATTCGACGATTCCCTCGAACGGATGCTCGCTAGCCCAGCGCAATGCCGCGACCACCGCCGAAGCCACCTGCAAGCTCGTTGCGTTGTTGTACGGCGCAAGCGAACGCGCTCGTTCGATCGATAACGCCGATCCCAGCCACAACGACGGATAGCGCCCGCTCAACAAAAACACACCGAGCTCGTCGATGCCTTCCGTAATCTCGTCTTTCAACAGGCGTTCCGTCACCGACAGGGACACCCCTTCCCGCAGCAACGACATCGATTCGATCGCAAGCGATGTCGGGCGATACGCGTAGTAAACGGTAGGGCGATAAGTCGCATTGGAGGACGCACCGAGCGTCAGATAATCCGCAATCGAAATCGATTCGTGATGCGTGAGCACATAGGCGTCGAACTGGCCTTGTCGGGGCGACCATGATTTGATGCTGGTAGCCCACCCTGGCTGCCGCAAACGAATCGCCGCCTGACATCCGCTCTCCGGCCGCACGGCCCCTTTCGGTAGCGCAGGCTCATGGGTGCCCCACCCAAGCTCGACATCCTGCAGGCACTCCGTCATGAACCCCGGCACGGACCAAGTGTTCACAAATTCATTGGATGCGCGTTGAATGGGTGCAGTTTGTGTGTCGCATTCGGAAATCTGGATGACTTGCACATCGAGCGCCGCCGCGAGTCGCGCCCAATCCGTGCGGCTGCGGGGCGGCGCCTCCGCACTTCGCTCGCGCAATCCCACCGCAGCGGCCATTTCAAGCAGCCCTCGCTTCACCAACGCCGACACATATCCAGGATTAGCCCCATTAGCGACGATCGCCGTCGGCATAGGCGCTGATGAAGCCGCCTGCTCGTGCTTCAACGCCAGCACTTGCTCACGTAACGCGTAATTGCTGGTATCGGCGCAGACGCCCTCATCACCGTAGTGATATGCCCATGGCTCTACGCCCGTATCCAAGTAGATCGCGCCATGCGACTGTGCAAGCTGCAATAACGCGCAACTGCTAACAGACGGTGCAAGGTTGAGCAGAAAATCCCCAGCCGCAAGCAAAGGGTCAAGAATCGCGGCGTAGTTATCCGCGCGAATTTCATGTTGAACAAGTGTAATGCGGCACTCGCGACCAATCTCGATGCGGCGCGCATCGACACAGCAATCGATCGCTATGATCGCCGCACTACGAAACTCCGCACGCAGCAGTGGGATCACCGCCTGCCCGATGTTGCCGAAGCCGACGATAACGATTTTGCTCGGCGTCCGCGGCAACGTCGCGTCGCTCGAAAGCTCGCATTCCTCCGGCGCATGGCCCCGCACCGATTGGACTTCCATTCCGGTCATTGTTATTCGTTTGCCGTCATGCGTGTACCACCTTCGATCGGCGCACGCTGCGCCGAAACCCTGCGCGCCATTATGCGCGCGTCTGACGAATGGATACAACCGGCGCCGCCTGTCGATGCATGCGCCCCCGCCGACGTTGCGCACCGGCAACGCTAACGGCAAGCGCGCAGGGCAATCCTACCTCCCAAGCCCTCGAACGAACTTCCACAACTCCGGCACATCGGAAGTCGCCGCATTAAACCTAAACCAAGGCGACAAAGTTTCATCCGGCCGAAAGTACGATCCCGGCGCCAGCCAAACGCCTTTCTCCAAGGCTTCGGTCGTTACCGTCAGGCTATCCTCGGCCTTAATCGGCAACTTCGCCCAAAGGAACAACCCGGCATTCGGTTCGCAAAAAATTTCAAGGCCGGCCCGCCGCATGGATTCCGTCACTCGCTTATGCGCGTTGAAAAGCCGTTCGCGAATCTGCGCGACATGTTTATCGTAGTGCCCTTCAATCAATACATTCGCCACGGCGCGCTCGGTAATCTCCGACGACGTAAGCCCGACCACCATCTTCGTCAGCGCCAGCTTCGCAATCAGCTCGCGGTTCGCCGCGATGTATCCCACGCGCGCGGCAGGCGTGATCGTTTTAGAAAACCCCGACACATAGATCACTCGCTCCAATCCTTCCATCGCCGCTAAGCATGCGGCGCCGGGCGGCGCCAATTCGCGCGAGATGTCGTCCTCCACAACCCACATGCCCGTGCGATCGGCGATCTGCAACACACGAAATGCCGAAGCGACGTTTAATGACGACCCTGAAGGATTCTGCAGCACGGTGTTGATGAAGATGCCCTTCGGCCGATGCTCCTTAACGACGGCCTCCAACTGCGCGCTATCGATTCCATCCACAGTGCGCGTCACGCTGACGATATTGACGCCCGCGAGCTTGAGCATCTGCAGCAAATTGCAGTAGCAAGGATCTTCGACAACGACGGTGTCGCCCGGCTTGAGCAATGTCCGCACGATCAAATCGAGCGCCTGTGTGACGCCTTGCGTCAGCAGCACATCGGCCGTCCCCACCGCCAACGAGTATCGACGCAACGACGCGCCGATATATTCGCGCAGCGAGGCGAGCCCGTACGGGTGACCATATCCACCGATACGCGCGCCGGGCGTCCGGCTCACCGTCCGCAATGCATGCTGAACGCCTGTTTCGTTGATCCAGTCGTTCGGAATCCACCCGCATCCGGCCTTGATGGGGATCGATTGATCGGCGAAGACATCCGACAGCAACCAAGCCGCGTTCAAGCTCGGTACACTCCAATGCGCAGCGGCCGGCGCCTCGACCGCTCGCGTGGCGACGTGATACCCGGCCCCCGGGCGAGACGCGATCAGGCCCAGCGAAACCAACCGTTGATACGCCTCAGCCACGGTATAGGCGCTCAAGCCGTGCTGTTTCGCCAAGGCCCGCACCGACGGCAGCGCCGTTCCGGCAGCGAACGTGCCGTGCCGCAATTCGTGCTCGATCGACGCGACGATTTGCTCGACCAAGGTGCCGCCATTCTTTCTCGATCGAGACAAATTCAGGTTGAACATTTCAGTACGGTAGGCCGCTAAAAATCAGTACGGTTTGGCCGCTCCATCACGGCCGTGTAGTGATTGTATCGCTCGCACCCGATACAGTTGACGCTATCTTCCATGGAGTCTTCGATGACTACGACCCAGCGCGATACCGATCTCTCAAACTTTTGGATGCCGTTCACCGCGAATCGTCAGTTCAAAGCGGCGCCGCGCATGTTTAAAGCGGCCAAGGGGATGTACTACACGACCGTCGACGATCGCACCGTGCTCGATGCGACGGCCGGCCTGTGGTGCGTCAACGCGGGGCATGGGCGCTCGGAAATCACGGAGGCCGTCTCTCAGCAGTTGGCGACGATGGACTACGCGCCCACGTTCCAAATGGGCCATCCGCTGGCCTTCGAGGCGGCGGCTAAAGTGGCTGAGTTCATGCCCAAGGGGCTCGATCGGATTTTCTTCACGAACTCGGGATCGGAATCGGTCGATACCGCGCTGAAGATGGCGCTGGCATACCACCGCGCGCGTGGCGAAGGTCAACGTACGCGCTTTATCGGCCGCGAGCGCGGCTATCACGGCGTTGGGTTCGGTGGAATCTCGGTGGGCGGCATCGTGCCGAACCGCAAGGCGTTCTCGGGCAATTTGATGCCGCACGTCGATCATCTTCCGCATACGCTCAACATCGCCGAATGCGCCTTCACGCGCGGGCAACCGGCCTGGGGTGCGCACCTGGCCGACGAGCTCGAACGCTTGGTCGCGTTGCACGATGCGTCGACGATCGCAGCGGTGATCGTCGAGCCGCTCGCCGGATCGACGGGCGTGCTGGTTCCGCCGCAGGGTTATTTGGAACGTCTGCGCGAGCTGTGTACGAAGCACGGCATCTTGCTGATTTTCGATGAAGTGATTACGGGCTTCGGCCGCCTCGGGGCTGCGACCGCAAGCGAATATTTCGGCGTGACGCCCGATTTGCTGACGCTGGCCAAGGCGATCAACAATGCGGCGATCCCGATGGGGGCCGTCGCCGCTAGCCGCAACCTTCACGATACGATCGTCAACGCCGGGGCCAACAACGCGATCGAATTCTTCCACGGCTATACCTATTCGGCGCATCCGGCCGCGGCAGCCGCGGCAATTGCAACGCTCGATATCTACAAGCGCGATGGTTTGTTCGACCGCGCGAAGCAGTTGTCGTCGACATTCGAAAGCGCTGTCCATGAGCTGCGAGGCAGCCCGCATGTGAAAGACATTCGAAATCTCGGGCTCGTGGCCGGCATAGAGCTCGAACCGCGCGCGGGCGCGGCTGGTGCGCGGGCCTATGAGGTCTTCCTCCGCTGCTTCGAAGCCGGCGTACTCGTCCGTTATACGGGCGACATCCTCGCTTTCTCGCCGCCGCTGATTATCGATGAAAAGCAGATCGATCAAATCTTCTCGACGGTGCGCGAAGCTTTGCGCCAAGTGGCCTAACGGAAATTCGCCGTCTTTTTCGGCAACGCAATCTAGAGATCCAGTACATGAATATCGCAAACGAAAGCGCGAAGCTCGGCATCAAGCAGATTGGGCATTTCATAGCAGGAAAGCCGGTTGCAACGGCAAGCGGCCGGACTAAGGACGTCTTCAATCCGGCTACCGGCGAGGTAACGGGCTCCGTCGGCCTCGCATCTGTCGAAGAAGTGAATGCAGCCGTTCAGGCGGCTAAGGCGGCCTTCCCCGCGTGGAGCGAGACGGCGCCGCTCAAGCGCGCACGGATCCTCTTCAAGTTCAAGGAACTCTTGAACCAGCATCACGAAGAACTCGCGCTGCTCATTACGCGCGAGCATGGCAAGGTGCTCTCCGACGCCATGGGCGAAGTGGTGCGTGGCATCGAGGTCGTGGAATTCGCCTGCGGCATTCCGAACCTGCTGAAAACCGACTTCACCGATCAAATCGGTGGCGGCATCGATAACTGGAATCTGCGGCAGCCGCTCGGCGTGGTCGCCGGCATCACGCCGTTCAACTTCCCCGTCATGGTGCCGATGTGGATGTTCCCGGTTGCGCTGGCTTGCGGCAATACGTTCGTGCTGAAGCCATCGGAGCGCGATCCGTCGGCCCCGTTGCGGATCGCGGAGCTACTGAAGGAAGCCGGGTTGCCTGATGGCGTCTTTAGCGTCGTCAACGGCGATAAGGTGGCCGTCGATGCGCTAATCGAGCACCCCGATGATGCCGCGCTCTCGTTCGTCGGCTCTACGCCGATCGCCGAATACATTCATACGGAAGCCTCGCGTCGCGGTAAGCGTGTGCAGGCGCTTGGCGGCGCGAAGAATCATCTCGTCGTCATGCCGGACGCCGATATGGATCAAGCCGTCGATGCGTTGATCGGCGCGGCCTATGGCTCGGCCGGCGAGCGTTGCATGGCGATCTCGGTCGCGGTGGCCGTGGGGGATACGGGCGATCAACTCATCGAAAAGCTCGTGCCGCGCATCAAAGCGCTCTCGATCAAGAACGGCGAAAACGCCGAAGCGGAGATGGGCCCGCTCGTCACCGCCGAGCACAAGGCCAAAGTGGTCGGCTACATTGCATCGGGCGTCGAGGAAGGCGCCAAGCTGATTGTCGATGGCCGTTCGCACCCGGTTGTGAATGAACCTGGTTTCTTCATCGGCGGCACGCTGTTCGACAACGTCGAAACGCACATGAAGATCTACCAAGAGGAAATCTTCGGGCCGGTGCTGGCAGTGGTGCGTGTCCCGGATTTCGCGAGCGCGGTCGAACTGATCAATGCGCATCATTTTGGCAATGGCGTTGCGTTGTTTACTTCGGACGGTGGTGTCGCGCGCGCGTTTGGCCGCCAAATTCAGGTGGGGATGGTGGGTATCAACGTGCCGATTCCGGTGCCGATGGCATGGCATTCGTTCGGCGGATGGAAGCGATCGCTGTTCGGCGATCACCATGCGTACGGCGAGGAAGGGGTTCGCTTTTACACGCGCTACAAGAGCATCATGCAGCGCTGGCCCGATAGCATCGCGAAGGGCGCTGAATTTACGATGCCTGTGGCGAAGTAGTTGAAGGATTGAAGGTGACAAGCCCGAGAGCGCGTGAACCGCACACGCGCCTTCGGCCCGAAAATACCGCGCACCCTCACATAGGCACAGAGTCCAGAAAAATCTGCTGAGTGCCCTTGTATGTATAGAATGAGATCTCGCCATGTTGCAGATCTCCATTGGCCTTAAAGCTCGTGTTGCCGGTGACTCCGGCGTATTTGGTGGAGGGCACCATCGCAAGTATTTTTGCAGGATCGGTGGAATTTGCGCGCTTCATCGCATCGACAATAATGAACACGGCGTCGTAGGCGTACTGAGCGTAGCCCTGCACCGGCACCTGGAACCGCCGCGCGTACGACGCGCTAAAGTCGCCATCGATCCGCCTTCCGGCTTGCGAACATACGACGTTTCCCGAGGCGTTACCGGCGAGCGCTCCCATGTCGGTCGTGCATACGCCGTCCCCGGCAAGAATTCTCGCGCGAAGGTTCATCTGCTGCGCCTGTCTCACCAATGGGCCTGCGGTAGCGTCCTCACCAGCAAACATGATCGCGTCTGGATTCTGTTGATCGATTTTTGTCAGCGTTGCGCGGAAATCGACCATCTCCTTGGGTACTGAGTACCGTCCAACCACTTTCAGGTGCGCTGCTGGCGCCGCGCTTTGGAATTGCCCCGCGAGATCGATGCTGTAGGCAGTTTTATCGTCGATCACCGCCACACTGCGCACGTGTAATTTCTCCGCGGCATAGGTAGCGAGCGCTGGCCCTTGTTGTGCATCAGTCTCGACAAGGCGATACGTCGTCTTCAATCCTCGTTGCGTGTATTCCGGATCAGTCGTTGCCGGCGAAATTTCAACAATGCCCGCACGATCATATATCTCCGACGCCGCGATGGACGCGCCGGAGTTCAAGTGACCGACAACCGCGACAACCTTATCGTTGACCAATTCCTGCGCAACGTGCGCGGCCGTTCCAGGATCGCCGCTATCGTCTTTCGGGTCGAGCTGCAGCGTTACCTTGTGTCCGCCCACGACGAGGCCGCGTTCATTGATTTGTTCAATAGCAAGCCGAGCGCCGTTCTCACTGTCCTTTCCCAGATGGGCAATCTGGCCGCTAAGTGGCGCAACATGGCCGACCTTGACGACGACATCATCAGCATTCGCTGCGCAAGAAATGCCGAAAACTACCGCTGCAAATACATGACCATACGTTTTCTGCTTCATCTTGGCCCCCTGACGCTGCGCATATTCGCACCGTATGATTAACTACTGCATTGGCCTTGCCAACACGCCAGAGGTAGGAGAGGATAAAGACTTCGCTTGCTGTTTCGGCTAGTCCTAAATTCTAGGATTTGCTTATTGCTGGGCGTCACTCAATCCACGCGAGCTCACGAGCGGCGCCCCACGCGGACTGAACTATCCGCATCCCGCACCCCGCGAAGCGCACCAACGCCCCATCGTTTTCGACACCTGCGCACGCTGCACGACATTGCGCCACCACCGCTCGCCGCGATGCGGTGCGGCCAAATCCACCCGTTCGCCCATACGCGGCGTCGAAATGGACAGCCCGCGCGCAATGCTCAGCGCCGTCACGCGTTCGAACGGTTCATGCCAATGGTGCATCGCCAAGTCGAACGTGCCGTTGTGAACCGGCACCAGCCACCGTCCGCGCAAATCCACATGCGCTTGCACCGTCTCCTCCGGCTGCATATGCACGTACGGCCACTGTTCGTTGTACGCCCCCGTCTCCAGCAGAGTGACGTCGAACGGCCCGAAGCGCTCGCCGATCGCTTTGAACCCGTCGAAGTAACCCGTATCGCCGCTGAAAAACACCCGAAGATCGTCGTCGACGATCACCCACGACGCCCATAACGTGCTGTTCCCATCGAACAAGCTGCGCCCCGAAAAGTGTTGCGCGGGCGTGGCCGTGAAAGCCAACCCATCGATCTCCATTCCCTGCCACCAATCGAACTGACGCACCTTGGTCGCCTCGATACCCCATTCGATGAGTCGATCCCCTACGCCAAGAGGCGTCAAAAACACCTCCGTCTTCTCGGCCAGCGCGATCACCGTGTCGCGATCCAAATGATCGTAGTGGTCATGCGAGAGGATCACGCCACGCAACGGCGGCAAATCCTCATGGGCGATCGGCGGAGCATGAAAGCGCCTCGGTCCGAAGCGTCGAAACGGCGACGCCCGTTCGGCGAACACGGGATCGGTCAACCAAAATTGCCCCTTTAGCTTGAGCAGCATCGTCGAATGCCCGAGACGATAGAGGCTGCGATCCGGCGCGGCGTCGAGCTCGTCGCGACGCACCGTATCGACCGGTAACGAGCCGGCGGGCGTGGTGCCGCGCGGCTTCTTGAACAGCACATTCCATGCGATTCTCAACGTCTTGCCGAACCTTTCTTGCGGACGCGGTTTGACGTTGCGAAAGCGCTCGCCATCGTGCTGCGGCGACAGGCTCGACAACTCGCGCCCCCGCTGTGCTGCTGTCCAACCCAACGTACGACTGACGAATTCAGGGATCGATGACATAGGATGGTCGCAACTAAAAGTAGACTGCACAGTGTAGTTTATTGCCGGGAAAAGTAAACTGCTTGGTGTAACATTCTGAAATGACTTCCCGCGCTACCCCTCCCCGTCTGACCGATCGAAAGCGGTCGGCCATCATCGACGCAGCCATCGAGGAGTTTCGAGCCGCGGGGTTCGAAGCGACCAGCATGGACCGCATCGCGGCGCGGGCGAGCGTCTCCAAGCGCACGGTCTACAACCATTTCCCCAGTAAGGAGGCGCTTTTTGCCGCAATCCTTCGTCAGCTTTGGGATGCGAGCCAAGGGGGCAGCGCACCGGCTTACCAACCCGCCGAACCGTTGCGCCCGCAGTTGCTGGAATTGTTGATGCGCAAGCTGCGTCTGCTGAACGACGAGGCATTTCTGTCGCTTGCGCGGGTCGCCATTGCGGCGGGCATTCACTCGCCCGAACGCGCGCGCGATATGGTGGCGCGTATCGGCGAACGCGAGGAGGATCTGACGGTTTGGATACGGGCGGCTGCGGCGGATGGGCGACTTAAAACATCGGATCCGTTATTCGCCGCTCTGCAGTTGCAAGGGCTGGTGAAGTCATTCGCCTTTTGGCCGCAGGTCACGATGGGGCAGCCGCCGCTCGGTAAGAAGGAACAGAAGAAAGTGGCGGAGGCCGTCGCCGATATGTTCCTCGCGCGGTATGCGTAGCGTGCGGCTTAAATGAGGCTGCGCAGCCCTTCCACCAACTGAACGAGACCGAACACCGCAATAACGAGCGCAGACAGCCGTGCGATGGCATGGACGAACGACATCGGCATTTTCTTTCCCAATGCCGAGGTAGCGCCGCTCAGGCATAGCCACCAGGCGGCCGAACCGATAAATACGCCGCTGACCATCGGCGCTACCGTCAGCCACCCTCCGCTTGCGCTGGCGGCTCCCGCCGTAGACGCAGGGCCGAGCGCAGCGAAAATCCCGATGAACGAAATGATGGTGAGCGGGTTGGATAACGTGAGACCGAACGTCGTCACGAAGTCCCGCTTCACCGACTGTCGCTTGGTGTCCTGCGCGACGGTTGCCGCCGCTGGTTGCTCGCGTCCGATCATCCAAGCCAGCCAGACAAGAAACGCGCCGCCGCCAATTTTGAGGAAGAGGCTCAACGCCGGTAGCGCAGCGGCGATCCCAGCGATACCGAGCGCACCAAGCAGGCCATAGATCCCATCGGCGCATGCCGCACCCATTCCCGTGGCAAAACCGGAGCCGAAGCCTCGGCTCAGGCTGCGCTGGATGCATAGCATGCCGATCGGGCCAACCGGCGCCGCGATGGAAAGCCCGATCGTCAGTGATTTGATGAACAGCATGGGTGGCTCCCGCGTCGATGATGTTTGTTATTGCGCGTTTTTGATGTTGATCATCGTAGGTCCAGCTCGATGCGGTTGGAATCCGATTTTTAAGGCAGAATGGCTGCTCTGCCTTAAAAAATTTCATGCAATGGACGAACTCGATTGGAATCTGCTTTCGCTGCTGCAAAGCAACGGCCGCATGACCTATACGGAGCTGGCGCGTCAGGTGGAGTTATCGGTGCCTGCCGTGACGGAGCGCGTGAAGCGCCTCGAAGAGGGCGGCGTCATCGAAGGCTACGCCGCGCGCGTCAACCCGGCTGCGGCGGGCTATGCGGTGACTTCGCTGATCGCCATTACGGTGCCGCAGCCGGCGAAGGCGAAGTTCATCAAATTACTCGAGAGCATCCCCGAGATTGTCGAATGCCATCACGTGACTGGCGCCGACTCCTACATCATGCGATTGGTGGCCGTCAGCATGGCGGATTTGGAAAGGTTGATCGGGCGGATCAACCTATATGGCGAAACGCGGACGTCGATCATCATGTCGACACCCGTACCCGAGCGGGGGTTGCAACGGCCGCCGGAGGCGGCGCGCAAGAGGAATGGAAAGTAGTGGTCAGTGCGTAAATTGTTGCGAGTCAACGCTTAAGCGTCGCGATCAGGCTTTTTTTATCCTCCGCAATCGATACGTTGTAATCCGACCCGAAACGTTCTGTCTCCCACCACTTCGCCCGTTCCTCGGATTCTATATCTTTAATCGATATCGGTGCGTGTCTAACGGCATCGAATTCTTTCATTAAGTCCTCACCGAGCAACTTCGTGGTGTGCTCCATGCCCAACTCCCGCATGATGCTTGGGACCCGGTTCAAAGCGATATGTAGATCGATATCACCTGCGCCTTCGCCGCACTTTGCAACGTAGTTCAAGTCGTCGACCAACTTTTGGATCGAGAAGTTCGCCGTGTAATCAGGTACCGCCGTCATCACGTGCTGTCGCAGGTCGCCTGCTTTTTCACCCGGCGACAGCAATTTCACTGCTTGCAACTGCGCTCTCAGTTGCTTCACTCTCGATTTAAAATGAGTCATCTCTGCTGTCATTTTCATACTGCCCAGCGATCGTTTAATAGAATTCAATTCATTGATCGCACGACGCTGTCTATTCGCATCATTCAGCGATATCACTCCATGCTTTTGACACAATCCTTCATTAATGCTCTCTACAAGTGCTTCACGCTCCTTGGAAGAGGCATCAATCCGCACATCAGCAGCCAATTTCTGACGATTTGCCTTGAAATTTCCACACATCAACGCCAGTTTCTCCTTTGTTATTATTTCGGGACGAACAGGCGCCAATCGACCGCCGGGGCCGATTGGAGGCAGAGTTTGTCGAGAATTTACTGCTTCCTGACGGACAGACGATTCCTCCGAGTTGCGCCCGGGAATAGATCTCGGCTTTGCGTTAACGCCATTCATTTAATATACCCTGATTCGATAAAATCATACAATTAACGAGTTAAATCTGACTAATGCACTAGACTCACTCTAACCCGAAGAAGGATAGCTACGTTTTCGATATGACCCAGCACCAGAAGCGAAAGACGTCATAGCTGTCGCGAATGGATCTCCGCGCAAACTCCGCTCTTCACCGCAGACAATTGCGGGCACAGGCCTGCATCGCCGGCGCGGTGGGCGATTAGCCTTCTCTCAAACGCGAATGTTCGCGCGCAGTTCGCGAACGCATCTAGCCCTCGCCACGGCGACTGCTTAAACCTCCCGTACTGGAAAGAGCGCTTTTGTCGTTAGGTAGACGCGCTTTTCCTCAGCATTGACGAGAGCGGGTTTAGTCGGAGGAATCAGGCATGCCGGGACGCTGAAACCGCCCATCCCCGTGCGGCGCCCCCGCTTCCATCAATACAACTCAGGCACGATCATCTCGGCAGGCACCGGCTGCCGGATGTAATCCTCGTTGTGTACGCGAGCCGGCAATGCAACGGGAGAGTGCTCGACTTCCCGATACGGCACCTGGCTCAGCAAATGATGGATACAGTTCAAGCGCGCTCGCTTCTTGTCGACGGCTTGCACCACCCACCACGGCGCATCGGCATGATGCGAGCGTTGCAGCATCACTTCCTTCGCTTGTGTGTAGGCTTCCCAACGGCGGCGGCTTTCCAGATCCATCGGGCTCAGCTTCCATTGTTTGAGCGGATCGTGAATGCGCGCTTGGAAGCGGATCTCTTGCTCTTCGTCAGTAATCGAAAACCAATACTTGACGATCTGAATGCCGCTGCGGACGAGCATTTTTTCGAATTCGGGCACCGACCGGAAAAACTCTTCGTACTCGTCATCGCTGCAAAAATCCATCACGCGTTCAACGCCCGCGCGGTTGTACCAGCTGCGATCGAACAGCACCATCTCTCCGCCCGCAGGAAGGTGGGCCACGTAGCGCTGGAAATACCATTGCGTACGCTCGCGATTGCTCGGCGCAGGCAGTGCCGCCACCCGGCATGCGCGCGGATTGAGCCGCTGCGTAATGCGCTTGATGGCCCCTCCCTTGCCCGCCGCATCGCGCCCCTCGAAGATAACGACAAGCCGGTGCCCCGTTTCGACGATCCAATCCTGCAGCTTCACGAGTTCGCCCTGCAGACGAAACAGCTCCTTGAAGTAATGCCGCCGCAGGCTGCGCGCCTCCGGCGTCCATGCATCCGCCCCGTCGAGTATCCGATCGTCGATCTCCATTTCGAGCTCTTCGTCGTAGGCGTCGACGAGGTCTTCCTCGAAGCGGCGCTGCCGCTCCGCGAACATTTCAGCGTCGGTTCTTTGATCGTTCTTGTCCATACCCGCTCTCCCTATACCTACGAGCGCGTCGCCGGTGCCCCGTGCAGCCGGTGCGCAATGTAGCGGTGCATTATCCGAAACAGATTGTGTCAGCCATATGACAAATTGGATTCAGGCACACGAGAGCGGTCGTGCCGGAAAAAGATGGCCTGACCAAGAGGCCATCCATTCGTGCTCTCCGCCATCCGAACAAGCGTGAATAGATTCGCATTTGGCGTGATCATCCGTCGAACCGAATCGCCCCATTGCCGGGGCCTTCCTCGACGAGAACCGCATGCCGACGTGCGCCCTATTCAGTCATTTATCCGCTGGCCAGCGCCAATCGACAACCGCAGGCAATCATCGCGCCCGCTCTGCTTTGGCCCCACTGCGCGCCTTGCTGCATCGCCTCGCATTGGTTGCAGCGGGCGAGACGTTTCTCGATTTCCTGCGGGCCATTCCGCGTAGCAACGACGACTTCTCGCTCTTTTAAAGCGTTCCGGTAGCGAAACCGCTTAGTGTGATTTCATCCCTTCGATCGGATGATTTCGCGTGGGCTCACCCCGAGCAATCGGCTCATCCATCGCGCCATGTGGCTCTGGTGCGCGAACCCCACTTCGAGCGCCACTTGGGCCGCACTGAGCTTGCCGCTCAGCAGCAGCGCTTTGGCGCGCTCGACGCGCCGTTGCACGACGTACCGATGCACCGGCATGCCAAACGTTTCTCGGAACAGCACTTTCAAATGCGGCACGCTGATATCGAGCAGGCCCGCCAATTCGGCAAGCGTCAATCGCTGGTCCAAGCTGCTCTCGATGTAGTCGGTCAATCGTGTCGCCGCTTTCGGGGACAGTGTTTTTCTCCTGCCTTCGAGCGATGAGACGGTACCCAGCAATCGAACGAGCATCGCCGTGCAAAGGCTCTCGGCGTATAGCGGATCGGACGCATCCTCGGCTTCGAGTTCAGCCTGCAATGCCCACGCCAGATGTTGAAGCCGTGCGTCGCGCAGTTGCAAATGCAGCTGAAAATGTGCGCGCGACGGCTTGACCTCCAACTGCTCGTAAAGCGTGCGGACGAAGTCGTCTTCGAACGACACCCGCAGCACAGTGCAATCCGATTCGTCCGTCCATGCGCCGCCGAATCCCGCCGGAATTACATCGGCATCGCCGTGGGCCTGAATGCGCGAGTACCGTCGGCCGTCGCACACGCAATTGGCTCTCACCGGCTTGCCCACATGAACGCCGATACGATGCTGCGCAATCGCCGGGATTCGATGCGTGCCGGCGGATATGCCCAGCAATTCGGCGCTAAACCCTTCCCAGCCGCGTCCGCTGCTGGAAAGCAGGCTCGTGCGAGCGCCATCATTGGCGGCGGAACGTAAAGACGCAGCGATCATGGCCATCATGCTTTATAGGCAATAGAGGGGGCATCGTGCGTACCGATGCCGGAACGTCGTTGAGTCTAATCGAATTCGATGCAAGCCGCCGGCAGCGCCCGATGCGCCATCGGGCCATCCGTTCTTGCGCGTTTCATCCGTCCGTGATCGCCCGCTGTTGATCGACGCTCTAGCATGAGGCTTCACACATGAATGAGGAGCAGGCGATGTTCGTGATATTCGGCGCATCAGGCAAAGTGGGCAGCGTCACGGTAAATCAACTGCACGCGGCGGGGCACGCGGTGCGCGCGGTCGTGCGATCCAATGAGCAGGCTAGCCGTTTTTCTGCCGTGGGCTGCGAAACGGCGATAGCGGATCTGACCGATCGGGACTCCGTCCAGCGGGCGATAAAGGGCGCCACCGCCGTTCAAATCCTTTGCCCGATCCCAGCCGGCGATTCCGATCCGGAATCGACGATGCGCGCGATGATCGATATCGCGGCGAAAGCGCTTCGGGCCGATACGCCGGCCGCCGTTCTCGCGCTCTCCGATTACGGGGCCGAATTGCCGGAGGGGACGGGCATCACGCTGCTTTATCACTACCTCGAACAGCAACTGCTATCGCTTCCCACCCGCCTAACGTTCTTGCGTGCCGCCGAACATATCGAGAACTGGGCGCGCTTAACCTCCACGGCCTTTTACAAGGGAATGCTGCCAAGCCTGCATCATCCGTTGGACAAGCCATTTCCCACCGTTTCCGCGCACGATGTCGGCATGATCGCAGCGCAATTGCTCACTGCCGACGCCCCAACGCATTCGCCCCGAATCGTCAGCGTGGAGGGCCCACGACGCGTCAGCGCCAACGATGTGGCGGCAGCGCTATGCGCTGTCTTAGAGAGAAACGTCGCAGCTGTCGAGCTGCCCCGCGGCGAATGGGAAGCAACGCTGCAACGCGCAGGGCTCAGCGTAAAGCATACGAAGCTCATTACGGAGTTGTATGACACGCACAACGCCGGCAAGATCGATTTCGAATCGGGAAACACCGAGCGCCGCTTCGGCGCGACGGAACTAGCCGAGGCATTGGCGGCGATGTGGTCGGCGCGCTCCCTTAGCGAGCACCCCGCCTGACGTCGTGCGATAAAAGCGGAGCCACCAGCAAACGGCAAACGGCAAGCGGCAAGCGGCATCGAGTTGTCATGCGGCATGGTGATGAGGTTCGGCTCAAAGAATCGCGCGTGAGGCCGCGACATCCCCTCACGCACGCTCGCTCACCGTCGGCCGCACTTGCCGCTTGTTCATCGCCGCGTCGAACGTCAGTAGCAAGAACGCCGCGCCTGCCAGCGCCGCGCACAGCCAAAACGCGGTGCGATAGCCGAACGCGCCGACGATCATGCCCGACAGCACCCCCGAGAGAATCGCGCCGATACGCCATGCGTTGAAGAAGAGCGCGGTGGCGGCGCCTGTTTCGCCGGGCATGAGATCTTGAATATAGGTCATGCCGAGACACGAGGTGATGGCCACTACCGCGGCCGGTAGCACTTGCAAGGGGACAACGGCGAGCGGATCGTTAATCGTCGCCAGCGCCACGAAATACACAGCATGGACGATCGCCGCGAGGGTGAGCCATCTCGGCTTGCGCAAGCGCGACGAAATTGCGCCGAGCCACAACATCATCGGGATTTCGAGCAGCGCACCGGCGCCGAGCGCGGCCGAGACGATTAGCCGTGTGCCGTGGAGCGCGTGGACGAGATAGAGCGGCAACAAAATCATCGTAGCGTTCGCCGCCAAGCCGATCAACGTCAACGCCACTAAGGTGCGGGGAATCGACCGGCGTGCGCGAGCACCACTTTTTGCGGAGATTTCGTCCGCAGCCCGTGCGTCACCGCCCTCACCCGCTTCGTCGCTATCGGATCGCTCGCCGTTCTGTACGGGAGAATGGAGTTCGCTTTCGCGTCGCGTCTCGGCCATTCGCCAAGCAATCACCGCACTGATACCGAAGCTCGCGGCGGCAAATACGAATAACCCCTTGAATCCTGCCTGCGCCAAGATCAGCGCCCCGAGCGCCGGACCGAACACCCAAGCGACGGAAAGCAACGTTCGCAACGCCGCCGATGCGAACTCGTCCATCGCCGCATCCTTGATGTCCAACGCCGCCCGCCCAAACGAAAATATCTGCGACAGGCAGGCCGATCCGGGACCAAGCAGCAACGCGCCGACGATCATCAACTCGACGTAGCCGCGCAGAAAGCTCAAACTCACATAACCGAGCGCGGCGACGCCAAGCGAGACGACCAACGGCACGCGATACCGTCGCGTGCGATCCGACCAGCGCCCCACCGCTGAGCTCGCGAATACTCCGGTTGCCGACACAACCGTCATAAACACGCCGAGCCGCACCGGCGACATGCTCGCTTCTTCGACACCGAACAGCGACAAATACGGCATCGAAAACGACAACGCCACGCCGAGCATCAGCGTCGCGATCGCAAGCGGCACGAAGTGCGGCACGCGCATAAGCGCTAGAAAATGCGTCCGCACCGCTCACTCTTCCTCAATCCACGCCGCCACATCGACCGGCCCGACCACCGGGCCGCCGACGACGAACCGAGCGCCCGCGCGCGCGGGAACGGCGCACGCTTGCTCGCCATAGTTGATCGCGAATCGCAGAGCTCCGCGCCGTCGCAGCCGTAATCCGTCGGTGACGGGTATCGTCTCAATCGCGGCGTGACGGACGCAGTTCGAGACGACGGCGTTCAGTACCGCCCGATCGAAACAGCTCGCCAAGTAGGTCACCCGTTCGCACCGAAGCACTGCGGGAAGACCGTCATCGAATCTCGCCAGTACTTCCGTTTCGATACCGGGCTCGACATGTTCGCGCCAGCGTAAGGCGCTTCCTTCGACCTGTTCGAAACGTACCGATGGCCGCAGTGACGGCCGCAGCGATTCGACCTCGATCACGCGCGCCGGCAACATGCGTTGGAGCGCACCGGGCGGCAAATCCGCGGGAATGGCGAATGCTTCCGTTTTCGACCCCGTTCGCGGCCCGAACACCCAATGACTTTCCCCGCGCTCGATTTGTTCGACTAGACGCTCGGGCAGAATGGGCAGCGTCGGCGCAACCACCAGCCGATAGCCACTGAGATCGGCATGAGCGGACACAATGTCGATGTCGAGCCCGAGTTCACGCAATGCGCCGTACCATTCGAACACGTGCTGCTGATAATCGAAATCGGCGCCGTGGCGCTGCGTCTCGATCACCCAGTCGGCCTCGTAGTCGAACAGCAACGCGACCGGCGAGCGCACGCTGCGCAAGCGATCCTTCGCGATCGACAGTTGACGCAACTCTTCGCCGACACGCGCCGCCTCGCGCCCGCCCGGCGAAAGCCGATCGTCCGGCGTATTGAGGCCCGAATGCATTTGCTCCTGCGCATAGGGGCATTGTCGCCACCTGAAGTACGACACGAGTTCGGCCCCGTGCGCGAACGCCTCCCACGTCCAAAGGCGCACGACACCCGCTTGCGGCACGGGATTGAACGGCGCCCAATTCACGGGGCCCGCTTGTTGCTCCATGACCCACATGCGCCCATTGCCGACGCCGCGATAGAGGTCGTGACTGAAGGCCGACACGTCAGGGTGGCCCGTGCGCGCCCAACGATGTTTGTCCGCTTCCGGCAGTGCGATCACCTCCGTCCGCGGCACCGGATAGCTATCCCAAGCGGCAACGTCGAGCCCGCGCTGCGCGAACGCGTAGTGATCGAACGCCGCGTAAAAGCCCATGAAGTTATGGAGCACATCGCGTCCCGACGCGTGTTCGCGAATCAAATCGGCCTGCAATGCGTGGAAACTCGCCACTTCACCCGATTGGAAACGCCGATAGTCGAGCACGTGCGCGGGGTTCGCATCGGATGGTGTCATGACAGGCAGTTCGATCTCGTCGAAGCTTCGGTACTCCATGCTCCAAAAGACATTCCCCCAGGCGCGGTTGAGCGCATCGATCCCTTCGTATCGCTCGGCGAGCCATCGCCGAAACCGTTGCAGCGCCGCCTTCGTATAACTCGGCAAGGTGTTGTGGCAACCGAATTCATTGTCCGTCTGCCATGCAACGACAGCCGGATGTTGGCCGTATCGGCGCACCATGGCTTCCACGATGCGCGCGCAATGTTCGCGATAGACCGGGCTTGAAATATCGTAGTGGCGGCGCGAACCGAATTGCAGCACGCTGCCGTCGCGCGCAACGGGGAGAATCTCGGGATGGCTATCGACGAGCCATTTCGGCGGCGAGGCTGTCGGCGTGCCGACGACGATTTGAAGGCCGTGCCGCGCCAAGGTGGCGATCGCCGTATCGAGCCATCCCCACTGATAGCGCAGAGGGTCGGGCTCCATGCGAGACCAAGCGAATTCGGCAATGCGCACGCGGGCGACGCCCATCTCGGCCATCCGCCGCGCGTCGCTTTCCCATTTGCTTTCGGGCCAGTGTTCGGGGTAATAACAAACGCCAAGCTGCATTGAAATTTTTCCTTGAGAGGGATGCGGCAAACGCAATAGCGGTCATCCCGTCCCAATGCTCGGATGTCGATAAGGGGGCGAACTTGCTTCGATCGCCCCGGCTTGTCGTACGCGTTTACTTCTTGTAGATGCGTTTGCGCGTGTCCTCTAGGCGCTGCAAAATCGAGTCCAGTTGCGTCGGATCGGAGAAGAACTGCTGCATGGCCTTCATGCCTTCGTCCGCCATCTCCTTGGTCATGTCGCGGTCGTAGAACTGCGCGATGCCGCCCGTGGTGCCCGAGAGCGTTTTGAAGCCGACCTTCGAAATCGGATCCTGCGGTTCGGGCGCTTGGTTGTTCGACGGCAATTGGCCCCAGCCCTGCGCCAGTTCGCCGTTGATTTGTGGGGTGCCCATAAACGCGAGCAGACGTCGCGCATCCGCCTTGTTCTTCGCCTTCGCCGGCATGATCAGGACATTGACAGGACCATCCTCGGCCACGGCCACCGAGTCATCGATGACAGGAAAGCGGAAATACCCCATCTGCGCGCGCGTGGCGGGCGGCAAACCCGCAGAGAAGAACGTGCCCATCAACAACATCGCGGCCTTGCCGTTCACGAGCAATGGGCTCGTCGAATCGACATCGTAGGAAAGCGCGTTATCGATGAAGTACTTGTCGTCGATCAGCGTTTTCCAGGTTTCATACACATGCTTGACGCGCGGATCCGTGTAGGCGATATCGCCCGCCATCAGTTGTTGATGAAACGCGTAGCCATTGACGCGCAAGTCGAGATAGTCGAACCATGCGGCGAGCGTCCATGAATCGCGGGCAGGCACCGCGATCGGCGCAATGCCGGCCGCCTTCAGCTTCTTGCAATCGTCCAAGAACTGCGCCCACGTCGTGGGCTCGCTCGAGATGCCCGCCTTCTCGAATAGATCTTTGCGGTAGAAGAAGCCGTATGCGTCATAGCCCAAAGGCAGGCTGTATTGTTTGCCCGCATAGGTCGACGATTGTTTGACCGACGCGTAGGTCTGATTCCAACCGTTCTTCTGCCAATCGTTCGTCAGATCGGCGAGCAAGCCGCGCTTCGCGAAGTACGCCATGCGCTCGCCGTTGTGCCAGCTCAGCACATCGGGCGGATCGGCCACGAGCCAGCCGGACAGTTGTACCTTGTAGGCTTCCTCGCCGACGTAGCTCACCCTCAGGTCGACATCGGGGTTCGCCTTCTTGAATTGATCGAACGCGTTCTGCCAGGTGGCGCGCTGGTTCGCGCGCGCCGACACGGTGACGTGCAAAACATCCGCCAGCGCCGGCGAGGCTGCGGCGAACGTCGCGCAGCTCAAGCAAGCAAGCGCGAGCGGACGAATGGGTAGCTTCATGGATGTCTCCTTTCGTTGGTCTTAGCTATCGGCGTAGCCTGTCGGGCTTCGAATTTAAGCGCTTAAATTTTTGTCGCCAAATGGCGCGTTCACTCGTACGATGTCGACCATAGTCGCGGTTAACCTTGTCGCTCTCGTCGTGCAATGGAACGTAGCGCAACCGATCGCGGTTCCGCAATGTTTGAGCAACCATCCCAGCATTTGGATAAAAGGGGAAAACAGGTGGTGACGCTGGCCGAAGTCGCGCAGCGCGCGAAAGTCACGGGCGCGACGGTATCGAACGTATTGCGCAATCCGCACAAGGTGAAGCCGGAAACGGTCGAGCGCGTCATGGCGGCCATCCGCGAGCTTGGCTATCGGCCGAATCTGACGGCGCGCGCGCTCGCGCGTGGCCGAACGTCCACGCTTGCGCTGATGCTGTCGAACATCGCCAATCCGTTTTATCCGGAGTTCGTGCTGGCCGCCGAGCGCGAAGCGCGCAAGCGCGGCTATTTTCTGCTCGTGTGCAATACCGATGACGATCCGGCCATTACGCGCGCTTATCTAGAGCAAATCGCGGGCTCGCTGGCATCGGGCGTGATCGTGATGAATACGGATCTGGGCGAAAGCGAATTGACGGAGATCGCAAGCACAGGCGTGTCAGTCGTGCTGTGCATGTGGGAGCACGTGCGCCCCTCTCGCACCCTACCCTGCGTCACGATCGATTTCGCGGCGGCGGGCGCGCTCGCCGCCTCGCATTTGTCGGGGCTCGGGCATCGCGAGTTCGGCGCGTTGGTGGGAGCCGGTTCGGGCGGCCCGCAAACACTGCGGCTGGACGGCTTCGCCGGCGCGCTTGCCGCCCATGGTCATGCGGAGAAATCGTTGACGGTCATTCATGCGCACGATTCGATCGAAAGCGGCTACGACGCGGCGATGGGGTTGTTACGCGCGAAGGCCGCACTGACTTCGATCTTCGCCACCAACGATCTGATGGCGATCGGGGCGATGCAAGCGGTGGCCGATTTCGGCAAGCGCGTACCCGACGATGTCTCCGTGATCGGCTTGACTGACATTACGCTCGCGCATCAGTTTCGGCCGGCGTTGACCACCGTGCGGCTGCCGATCAACGAGATCGCGGCGCGCTCGATCGCGCTCGCGTTGGAGATGGTGGAAGGCGCGACGCCTGCGCAAGAGTTGTACCTCGTCCGCTCGCCGGAGCTTGTCGTAAGGGAATCGACAGGGCCGGCTCCCTTACGCCGGCGCTAACGCGAGACCTATCAATCTCATGCAGCAAGCTTGCCAGTTTTTAACCGGTAGCTATACTTCATACATTCTATTTATCTTAAATACTGGCTTCAAACCGTTCGAAACGCCGTCACGAAGAATCAGTCATTGCCGCGATAAAGCGAAGCCTTGAACCACGCGAATGCGGCGTCGCATCATGCGCGCCGCGATGAACTGCCGACACGCTGACCCACGCCGGACTGCCGTGTCGTATTCCCGAATCCGATGTCCGAAGGGGCTCGGACAACTACCGAGGAGGCGCGCATGGCCGAACTGCTTGAGCAACGCGAATCGCTTGCGTTGATGCATCAAATGGGGATCAACAGCGGGGCGATCGATCGTCGCAAGCAGATCGTCGGGCTCACGCAAGCCGACGTGGCGCGGATCGCCACGGTCAGGGATTTGGTGCTGCGCAGGATCGATGATTACGCGGCCGCCTTCTTCCAACATCTAGCCAAATTCGAGGAAGCGCGCCCACTGCTGCAGAATCCGGCGCTGCTCGAGCGGGCCAAGCGCTTGAAAATCGAGCATTTGCACGGCCTCGTATCGGGCGATTACGACACGCGATATGTCGAGCAGCGCATCGAGCTCGGCCTGGTGTATGCGGCGGCCGGGCTCGACAACCGTGCCTTCCTCGGCGCATTTCTCAGCCTGATCAAGCACATCGGCGCCGACATCATGCAACACGCCGATCACTCGCCGATCGATGCGTTCGAAGCCTTCATGTCGTTGCAAAAGGTCGCCTTCTTCGATATCGGCTTGATTGTCGATGTGTTGGTCGCACAGCGCGAGCGCGTTATTCGGCAGCAGCAAGAAGCGATTAGGGAGCTGTCCACGCCCGTGCTGCAATTGCGCGACCGCTTGTTGCTGCTCCCGATCATCGGCGTCATCGATACCTACCGCGCGCGGCTCATTACCGAGAACCTGTTGGAATCGATCCGAGCCAACCGCGCCAGGATGGTGGTGATGGACATCACCGGGGTGGCGACGATCGACTCCCGCGTGGCGAACCATATTTTGCAGACGGTGACGGCCGCGCGCCTCATGGGCGCCAAAGTGATCGTGACGGGTATTTCCGCACCCGTCGCTCAATCACTGGTATCGCTCGGCATCGAACTCGGCGGCCTCGATACCGTCAACGATTTGCAAGGCGGCATCGAATTCGCGGAACGCAGCCTCGGCTACACCGTTTTGCAGGGCCAACCGATCGATGCGCCCCTCAATGGAGTGAGCTGACACCGTGTCCGTTCCTATCCTCAAGCAAGGCGACGTATTGATCGCCTCGATCCAGTCGGCGCTCTCCGATCAAGACCTCATCGAGCTGCGCGAGGACTTCGCCGACAAGATCGGACGGTTCCGCGCGCGCGGCGTCGTCATCGATGTAACCGCGCTCGACGTGCTCGATTCCTTCGCGACCCGCACGTTACGCGGCATCGCCTATGTCGGGAGGCTGCGCGGCGCCACGACGGTTGTCGTCGGCATTCAACCCGAAGTGGCCTTCGCCATGGTGCAACTCGGGCTCGCGCTCGACGGCATAGAAACGGCGCTCGACCTCGAAGAAGGTATCGCCTACCTCAACCGGACTGCGCGCAGGAGCCCCGGCTATGTCCGATGAAATCCGAGTGCCGATCGAGCGCGAGGAGGATGTCGTCATCGCTCGTCAAAAAGGGCGCGAATTGGCCGCCGCGACGGGATTTTCGATGACGGACCGCACGCTCATCGCGCTCGCCATCTCGGAGATCGCACGCAATATCATCAGCTACGCGCATCGCGGCGAGGTCACGATTTGCCGTGTCGACGACGGCCTACGCGTAGGCGTCCTAATCGTTGCCGAAGATGAAGGCCCCGGCATCGCCGATATCGAACTGGCGATGCGCGACGGCTATTCGACCGCCAAGAGCCTGGGTGTCGGCCTGCCCGGCACCAAGCGCATCATGGACGAATTCGAATTGACGTCGGTCGTCGGAAAAGGCACCACGGTTCGAATGAAGAGGTGGTTGCGATGACGGATTCCCCTCCGCCGCGCCCTTCGGTGATCGAGTGGGGTTGGGCCGGGCGCGCGCTAGAAGATCCGTCCGGCGATATGCACGCCGTCGTGGAGCGGGACGACGGCGCGCTCGTGGCGTTGCTCGACGGTCTCGGGCATGGGTACGAAGCGGCGGTAGCCGTGCGCACCGCGCTGCCGGTCATCGAGGCGCGCGCCAGCGAATCGGTCGTCTCGCTCGTGCAGGCGTGTCATGAAGCGATGCGCAGGACGCGCGGGGCGGTGATGAGCGTGGCATGGTTCGATGCACGCGATTCGTCGGTGACGTGGACAGGGGTCGGCAACGTCGACAGCGTGCTGATCCGCGCGCCCGGACAAACGTCGGCGCAAAACGAAGCGATCGCCACGCGTGGTGGAGTGGTCGGCTACCGCTTGCCGTCACTGCGTGCGGATCGCCATCGGGTGTCGCGTGGAGACGTGCTTGTCATGGCGACCGACGGCATTCGAAGCACCTTCAGCGGCGGGATCGTCACGCAATTCAGCGCGCAGGAAATCGCTGAATCGATTTTAGTGAGGTATGCGAAAGGAACGGACGATGCTCACGTCGTGGTCGCCCGCTATCTCGGAGCTCATCCATGACGACAAGGCTCGATGCGCTGCGCACGGATTATCTTGCGAGCCTTCGCACCTATCTGAACGAGGAAGGCGAGGCCGGGCTCGCTCATGCGTATGAGCTCGGCCGTCGCGCCATGGCCGAGGGACTCGGATTGCTCGACATGGCGGCATTGGACCGGGACGCGCTCGATACGCTCGTCATGCCGGCCGCATCGAACGATAAGCTGCGCATCATGGAGGCAGCCACATCATTCTTCACCGAGCTGCTGGCGCCGTTCGAATTATCGATCGAGGGCTACCGTGCGGCCCTGACCGCCAGCGAAGAGCGCTTTCATCTTGCCGTGAGCGGCGCCATGGCCGGCCTATGGGATTGGAATCCGCAAACCGACGAGATCTATTTTTCGCCGCACTTCAAGCGGATCATGGGATATGAGGACAGCGAGCTCCCCAACGTACGCCAGGCGCACTTTCGCGCGATTCACGCTGACGACCTCGAGCGGGTCACGCAACGATTGAAGGCGCACCTCGACACTCGGCGCGCCTATGACATCGAATATCGGATCATCACGAAGACGGGTGAAGTGCGTTGGGTGCATTCTCGCGGTCAAGCCCAATGGAACGAGGCCGGCACGGCCTATCGCATGGTCGGTTGGATATTGGACGTGACCGATCGCAAGCGCGACGAAGAAGCGCTACGCGCATCGCGCGAAGAAATGCGGCGTTTATCGACGCATATTCAACAAGTCAGAGAGCAGGAAAAGGCCCGCATCGCGCGCGAGTTGCACGACGATCTGGGGCAGCAGCTGACGGCGCTCAAGATGGCCGCCTCGCTGCTCGAGCTCGGCAATACGAATGGGCACGCCAAGCCGTCGCAATCCGCGATGAGCGGCATCTATACGATGATCGATAACCTGGTCCAATCGGTCCGTCACATCGCGGCCGATCTGCATCCGGTCATCCTCGACGACCTCGGGTTGATCCCGGCGATCGAAGGGCTCGTCGACGAATTCTCGGAACGTTACCGGATTCACGTCACTCGGCATATCGATGCGGACGCGATCGCGTTCAATCGCACCTGCCGCATCGATATGTTCAGGATGGTGCAGGAAGCGCTGACGAACGTTGCGCGTCACTCGGGCGCGACGGAAGTCGTTCTCGATATCGTCAGAGAGGATCCGAACTGCATTGTGCGCATCGTCGACAACGGCCGGGGCGCGCCGCCTAGCGGATCGAAGGGACGGCATTCGTTTGGGCTGCTGGGGATGCGCGAGCGCGCCGCGCTGCTTGGCGGGCAAATCAGTATCAAAAGCGAGCCTGGCGCGGGCTTTGCGTTGACGGCAACGCTACCGCTCGCTTCGATCGAAGCAACTAGCACGAGTTGACGATGTATTCGATCGCACTCAAAGATCGCCGAGATCGTCGTCGTCCCATTGCAGCATCGTGACGGTCACGCCGAAGCCAACGACGGATTCGATCTCGAATTCGTCGACCAAGCGTTTGGCTCCGGGAAGGCCCGAACCAAGCGTGTGCTTGGTGGAGTATCCGTCTTGCATCGCGCGTGCGATGTCGGCAATGCCGGGCCCCTGATCGCGGGCCACGACGATGATGCCGCGGCGTTGCCCATCCGTGACGGGCTGCAATGCAATTTGGCCTTTGAGCGCATGCACGACGATGTTGCGTGCGATTTCCGACACCGCCGTCGCGAGCGCGACCGCCTTCTCTTCACTCAGCCCTTCGCGCGTGGCCATCTCGCGCGCGCGCTGGCGAGCCCAATCGACATCCGACGCGCCGCTAACGAAGAGATGGAGGGCTGCGCCGTCCGCGCGGTAGGGCGTCATCATGCTGACCGTCTCGCGCGATCCTGCGCCGCCGCGAACATCTCGCGTAGTTTCTGTCGCTCGTCTTCCGTCAAAAAGAAAGCCTCGGCGGGCATCGCGAGTACGAGGTGCAGCGTTAAATCGCCCCGCGCGCCATGGCGATCGGTCAGGCCCTGCCCGCGCAAACGTACCGTGCTGCCGGCTTGCGCGTTGGGAGGAACCGTCACGCGGATGGTGCGGCCGAGCGCTTGCGCCTCGACGCTACCGCCAAGCATGGCCGTCACGAAATCGACTGTGACGTCGCACGCAACGTTCAAACCGTCGCGGCGAATCGCTGCACTGCACACAATCACGATTGAAAAAATCGCATCGCCCGCGGCGCCGCCGTTGGCGCCCGGATGGCCGGCGCCTGCGAGCGCCAAGCGCTGGCCGTCCCACGCGCCCGGCGCGACTTGCACGGTTTCCGTCTTGCGATGCGCGGCGATACGCGTGCCGCGGCAGGTCGGACAACGATGACTCGCGTGCCCGAGGCAGTGAAGGCATGGCCCATTCACGAGGATGGTCGCTTCCACGCTGCCGCCGTAGATCGCCGTTTCCACCGGAACGAAGAGTTCGGCCAGGCAGTTCGCGCCGCGTATCGGCGGCCGGTTGCTAGGCTCGCGTGGCGAGGCTTCGGGTTCGGCCTCCGCTTCGGCTCCGCGCTGCCAGAACCGGGTCCAATCGGGCTCCGGTTGGCGCGGCGGATTGCGCGGCGGATTGCGCGGCTTTTGGCGCGAACTTTCCTGGCCTTGCGTCGAAGCCGCCGCCGGAGCGGCCGCCGGCGCCTGACGCTCGCCGATCAGAATTTCGAACGCTTCTTGAACCCGCTTGAAGACCGGCTCGACCGCGGCTTCGCGGCCCTTGTTCCGATCGGGGTGGTATTTCGCTCTGAGCCGCCGGTAGGCGCGCTTGATCTCCGCCGGCGACGCCGTGTGCGGTAATTCCAGCCGCCTGTAGTATTCGTCCAGGCTCACGCGCTCCCCCAAATATTTCTAGATGCGCCAGTTTACCGTCGATGCGATGGGAAATGTCGATGCTTGCGCGTCCCGCTAAGCGCCGTTGTCACACCGGCGTAGTATGTCGTCATCCCGCGCCACAAGCGCGGGCAGACCATACGATCTATCGATTCCGTACAAGGAGGAGGTGCATCATGCTGATCGGCGTTCCCAAGGAAATCAAAAATCAGGAATACCGCGTGGGATTAACGCCCGCCGGCACGCGCGAACTCGTCAGTCGCGGCCATCAAGTGCTCGTTCAAAAAGATGCGGGCTTAGCCGTCGGCCTGCCCGACGAAGCCTACACGGCGGCGGGCGCAACGATATGCGGCGACGCACAAGACGTTTACGGGCGCGCCGATCTGGTCATCAAAGTCAAAGAACCGCAAGCCGTCGAGCGCGCCATGCTGCGCAAGGGGCAAATTCTCTACGCGTATCTGCACCTGGCGCCCGATCGCGCACAAAGCACCGATCTCATCGAATCGGGCGCCGTATGCGTCGCCTACGAGACCATTACCGGGCCGGGCGGCGGCTTGCCTTTGCTCGCCCCGATGAGCGAAGTGGCCGGACGCATGTCGATTCAAGTTGCCGCGGCGCATCTAGAAAAACCTCACGGCGGCATGGGCCTGTTGCTGGCCGGCGTGCCCGGCGTCGCGCCGGGGCACATCGTCATCATCGGCGGCGGGACGGTGGGCGCGAACGCGTTGCAAATGGCCGTCGGCATGGGCGCGCGCGTCACGATTCTCGATACGAACGTCGAGCGCCTGCGCCAGCTCGATTTGATCTTCGGCAATCGCATCACGACGCAGTTTTCGAGCGCGAATTCGCTCGAACGCTGCGTCGCGAGCGCCGATGCGGTGATCGGCGCCGTCTTGATCCCGGGCGCGACTGCGCCGAAGCTCGTGACGCGGGCGATGATCTCGTCGATGAAGAAGGGCGCGGTCGTCGTCGATGTCGCGATCGATCAAGGCGGATGCTTCGAAACCTCGCACGCCACGACGCACGCGGAGCCGACTTATGTCGTCGACGACGTCATTCATTATTGCGTCGCCAACATGCCGGGCGCTGTCGCTCGCACCTCCACCTTTGCTTTGACGAACGCGACGCTCGGTCATGCGATCGCACTGGCGAGCAAGGGATGGAAGCGCGCCATGGCCGACGATGCGCACCTGCGCGCAGGGCTCAATGTCTGCGAAGGACAAGTCACGCATGAGGCGGTGGCGAAGGCGCTAGGGCAGCCGTATGTGAGCGCGCAGACGTTGCTCGGCTAGCTCGAGGGCGCGCGGGAGGCCCAGCCGTGGCCTCCCGCCCCGCACGTCGAGTCCGGCGCCGCCCGGCGACTTTCCCGTTCGGAAAGCATCCTTGAATAACCATCGATTATCCGATCGACGGTAAACGCGCACCATGCGCCCATTCGAATCGACGAATGGAGACTCGCATGAAGGCGCCTTTAAAAGGCATCCGCGTATTGGAATTGGGCCAGTTGATCGCAGGCCCGTTCGCCGGAAAAATGTTGGCCGAATTCGGCGCCGACGTCATCAAAATCGAACCGCCCGGCACCGGCGATCCGCTGCGCAAATGGCGTCTGCTGCACGAAGGCACCTCCGTCTGGTGGGCCGTGCAATCGCGCAACAAGAAATCCGTCACGCTCAATCTGCGTTCGACTGAAGGACAGATGGTCGCGCGCAGCCTCATCGAGCAATGCGATGTCCTGATCGAAAACTTTCGTCCGGGTACGCTCGAAAGCTGGGGGCTCGGATGGGATGAGCTTCAGCGCTTCAATCCGGGCCTCATCATGCTGCGCGTGTCCGGATACGGCCAAACCGGCCCGTATCGCGATCGGCCCGGTTTCGGCGTCATCGCCGAAGCGATGGGCGGCTTGCGCCATTTGACGGGCGAGGCCGATCGTACGCCCGTACGCGTCGGCATCTCGCTTGGCGATTCGTTATCGGCGCTGCACGGGGTCATCGGCATTCTGCTCGCCCTTCGTCACCGAGAACACAACGGCGGCAAGGGTCAAGTCGTCGATGTCGCCTTGTATGAATCCGTTTTCAACATGATGGAAAGCCTGCTGCCCGAGTACTCGGCGTTCGGTGTCGTACGCGAGCCGGCCGGCAGCAGTCTCCCCGGTATCGCGCCGTCGAACGCCTATGCGTGCCGCGACGGCAAATATGCGTTGATCGCTGGCAACGGCGACAGCATCTTTCGCAGGCTCATGGAACTCATCGGGCGACCCGACCTCGGCGAGGACCCCGCGCTCGCACAGAACGACGGACGCGTTACGCGCGTGGCCGAACTCGATGCCGCCATCGCCACCTGGACGGCGACGCGTACCCTCGACGAAGTGCTCGCCGCGCTCAACGAAGCCCGTATCCCCGCGGGCCGAATCTACGATGTGGCCGATATCGCAGCCGACCCGCACTACCGCGCACGCGCGATGATTGTCGAAGCGAAGTTGCCGAAGGGGTCCCCATCCAAGTGCCCGGCATCGTGCCCAAGCTCAGCGAAACGCCGGGCGCCATCGGTCGTGACGCTCCCGCACTCGGCGAACACACCGACGAGATCCTCGGTGCGATCGGCATCGACGCCGCCACTCGCGACGCGTGGCGTGCGCGCGGCATCGTTTAACAGGGGGCCATCTCATGTCCGACATCGGAAAACGGCTCTACATCCATGAAGTCGCCACACGCGACGGCTTTCAAAACGAAGCGCAATTCATCGATACGGACCGTAAAGTCGCATTGATCGATCGATTGAGTCAGTGCGGCTTCGCCAAGATCGAAGTCACGTCATTCACTTCGCCTAAAGCGATCCCGGCGTTGTCCGACGCCGAAGCGGTCATGCATCGCATCGCCCGCGTTCCCGGCGTCGTCTATACGGTGCTCGTGCCGAATCTTCGCGGGGCGGCGCGCGCGCTCGCCTGTCGCATCGATGAAGTCAACTTGGTCATGTCCGTTAGCGAAACCCATAACCGCACAAATCTGCGCATGACGCGAGAGCAGTCGTTCTCGCAATTGCGTGACGTGATTTCGGTCGTGCGTGACGCGAAGGTCGCCATCAATGTGTCGTTGTCGACCGCGATGGGATGCCCGATGGAGGGAGAAATCGCCGCCGCCGATGTCATCGGCTGGATGCATCGCTTCGCCGATTTAGGGGTGCAAGGCATCACGCTCTGCGATACGACGGGCATGGCGTTTCCTTCGCAAGTTTCAGCGCTGTGCCGGCGCGCCGTCGAGACGTTTCCCGGCATCGAACTCACGCTGCATTTTCATAACACGCGCGGCATGGCGCTCGCCAACACGCTGGCCGCACTGGCGGCGGGCATCGATCGGTTCGATGCGTCGCTGGGCGGGCTCGGCGGCTGCCCGTATGCCCCGGGCGCCACAGGCAACGTCTGCACGGAAGAGCTCGTTCATATGCTCGAACTCGACGGATACGAGACGGGCATCGATCTCGCCGCCGTGCTGCAAGCCTCGCGCTCTTTACCGCCGCTCATCGGTCATGACGTACCCAGCCAATTGTTGAAAGCGGGGCGGCGTCTCGATCTGCATGCCATGCCGAGCGCTTGAGCCGATTTCGCTCACCGACACATGGGCGCATAAAGCCCAGGACAACAGCACAACCTATCCACAATTCAGGAGACATGATGGGAACGAACGAGCTTGATTTAGGCGGCGGTTCGCGCAACGCTGCATCGTTATTGCGCAGCGGCGACGAGATCGCGCAGGCAGCGATACGGCTGCCCGCTCAGGCGACCAACGCCACTACGGCCGCCGCCCCCACTCTCAGCCATCTGATGGACGAGATGCCCGTCGGCGCGCTGCATCGATTCGTCGTGTGGGTGATCGGCGTCGGCCTTTTCTTCGACATGTACGAGATTTTTCTCGTCAGCTCGATCGGCTCGGCGCTGCAAAACGAATTCGGCATGCATCGCCAAAGCATGGACTTCAAGCTGCTGCTAGCGTCCGCTTTCATCGGCATGTTCGTCGGCTCGTTCTGCTTGGGAAGCCTTGCGGATCGCATCGGTCGACGTAAAGCGTTTATTCTCAATCTCGTCTGGTACAGCGCGTTCTCGCTGGTAGGTGCGTTTTCGGTCAATGCCGAGATGCTTGTGGTGTGCCGTTTTCTAACCGGTATCGGGGTGGGGGCGATTTATCCTGTGGCCGACAGCTTTCTTTCGGAGATTCTTCCCAAAGAACGTCGAGGCCGCTTGGCGGCGTGGGCATACACCACGTCGTTCGTCGCCGTGCCGTTAGTGGGGTTTCTCGCCGTCTGGCTCAATCCCTTGCACGTCGGCGCCATCGCGGGCTGGCGCATCATCTTGGCGATCGGCGGACTCGGCGCTGTCTTCGTACTGCTCGTGCAGCACAAGCTGCCCGAAAGCCCACGTTGGCTGCTGGCTCGCGGACGCGTGGACGAAGCGCACGCCACGCTGCGGCGCTTTGCGCAAAGCGCCGGCGTAACGGTACACGCCGTCGCCGGTGAAAACACCTCGCGGCGCCGCGCCATGACGCTGAGCGAACGCATCGCCGTTCTGCGCCAATCGCCCTACGACAAGCGATACGTCATGTTGGTGATATTCCACCTGTTCCAAGCATTCGGCTATTACGGCTTCGGCACGTTGGCCGGCGCGGTCGTCAAGAGCAGAGGCTTCGACGTGACAGACAGCACGTTGTTTATCGCCCTGTCGTTCCTCGGCTATCCGATCGGCTCCCTGCTTTCCGTTCCGCTGCTCAATTGGATCGAACGACGCACGCTCGTGATCGCGTCGATCTTGTCGGTCGCTGTGTTTGGCTTCGGCTTCGCCTATTCGGGCAATACCGTTTTAATCGTGGCGTTCGGCGCGCTGACCACATGCGCATCGAATGTCTTCAGCAACGCCTATCACGTTTATCAAGCGGAAATCTTCCCGTCGCGCGTGCGCTCGACGGCGATCGGCAGCACCTATGCGCTGTCGCGCATCATGAGCGGCGTCTTGCCGTTTATCTTGCTGCCCGTCTTGTCGACCTATGGGCCCGCGGCGATGTTCGGTGTGATTTCGGCCGCGTTGCTGATCGTCGCCTGCGCCGTTCGTGCGCTCGGCCCGCTGACGACGCGTCGCAGCCAGGAAGAAATCAATCCGGTTTAGGGCGCGTGAAGGAGTGCGCCAATAGCAGGGCCTAGGCGCCAACGAGGCGCGCGCGCTGAGGCGACGCCGCGCCGCCTCATTCGTTTGCGTTTGCGTTTGCGTTCGTATCCGGCTCCGACGCCCCCGACAGGAACGCGAACAACCGCGCCACCTCGGGCACCGCACGCGCGCGTTCGTGTATGCCGATCCAAAGCGTCCTCGTCGCCCAGGCGTCGGCTAACGTGATCACGCGAAGCCTATCGACGACGAGCTCCGGCCTCACCGCCGCCCGCGGCAAAATGCCGATGCCGAGCCCGGCTTCGATCATGCGGCAAATGCCGTCGAAACTCGATACTTGGATTCTCAGCTTCAACGGCCGCCCCGCCGCAAATGCGGCGTCGGTCATCCGCGCCAATAGCGAAGCGCCCGAATTCAATCCGACGTAGTCTTCGTCGAGCGTTTGCGCGAAGGCGATGCGCTCTTGGTGCGCAAAAGCGTGCGTACAAGGCACGAGCAGAACCAGTTCGTCCTGGCGATAAAGACGCTTCTCGACGCCGTGCGCCGGGACGTTGTCGGCGAACACGCCGAGATCGGTCTTGCCCGACTGCAGCGCATCGACGATATCGCTGCTGAGCCGCTCTTCGAGGCTGATTTTGATGATGCGGTTTTCATCGAGAAAGCGTGCCAAATCGAGCGGCAAAAACTGAACGATGGACGAGGTGTTGGCCCATAGCGTGACGTGGCCGCGCACGCCGATCGCGTAGTCGCTCATTTCATTGGCCATGCGATTGACTTGATCGAGCACATGCGTGGCATGTTCGAGCAAGCCGCGCCCGGCCGCCGTCAACTCCACGCCGCGAGGGCGGCGGATCAACAGCGCGCAATCGGTCACGCTTTCGAGTTCGGCGATACGCTTGCTGATCGCCGATAGCGTGAGTTGACCGCGCTCGGCGGCTTTCGTGAGGCTGCCGCACTCGGCGACGAGCACGAACACTCTGAGCGATTGCAAATCGAAGTGAGTGGGGTTGACCATGAAGGCGATTCCAGCGAATACGTTCGAACCCTGAACGAGCGATGGCTAGCCGAAGTCTACACGCGGCATGTCGTCCGTGCTCGGCAACGCGCCGCCTGTAGTAGCATCACGTCGTTCCGGTAGGCACGCTAAGGACATTTTCATGAGCGAACATAACATCGTCGATTGCACTTTCGAACGCCATGCCGACGCCATCCTCGCCATTTTCAACGATGCGATCCTGACGTCGACAGCGCTCTACGACTATAAAGCGCGGACTTCGCAAAACATGGTGAGCTGGTTCGAGGCCAAGCGAGCGGGCGGCTTTCCGGTGATCGGCGTCGAGGATGGCGACGGCGAGCTGATGGGCTTCGGCAGCTATGGGACGTTTCGCGCGTTTCCGGCCTACAAGTACACGGTGGAACACTCGGTGTACGTGCATCGAGATCATCGTGGGAAAGGGCTGGGCCGGGTACTGATGGAAGCCCTGATCGACGCGGCGCGTCGAAACGATTTGCACGCGATGATCGGGGGAATCGATGCGGCCAACGCCGGCAGCATCGCACTGCACGAACGGCTTGGGTTCAAGCATTACGGCACGCTGCCGCAGGTCGGCTTCAAGTTCGGCCGCTGGCTCGATCTGGCGTTTTATCAATTGTTGTTGGAAACCCCGAGCCACCCGACCGATGGCTAAACCTTTGCGCTCATCGCCATGCCTTCCACCGTTCGTAATTCGCTCTCGTGGGTGCTCGACGCGCTAGAGCGCGATCCCACCTTCGTTCACAAGCGCATGTTCAGCGCGGATGCCGCCTATATCGACGGGCGGCTATGTTTAACCGCAGGTGATCGCGAGGAACCCTGGAATGGGATGCTCGTCTGCACGTCGCAAGCCCACCATGCATCGCTGATCGAGCAAATGCCCGCTCTGCGGCCGCATCCGGTGCTCGGGAAATGGCTATATGTGACGCAAGCGGATCCGGCGTTCGAATCGATCGTCGAGCAGGTCGCGGCGCTGGTACTTGCGCGCGACCCGCGGATCGGCGTAGAGCCGAAGCCGAAACGCCGCAAAAAAACCGCGTTGCCGGAAACGTAACTCGAGTGGAAAGCGTAGCGAGTCCACTCGCTGCAAGCAATCCCCGTCCACTGCGGACGGGGATCTAACATTGCGGCTCAACAGCTTCCGTTGGAACGAAACGTCAATGCAGCGCCAAGCCATTCTCCGACGCGACGCCAGCGTTAGATCGCAAGAAGGTCAGCGTCCCGTTAGCGTTTGCGTTGTATGTCCAGATCGTCCCGTCGCCCTGATTCTCGACGTACAGGTGGTGTGCGCCGCGTTCGAACGAAATCGCCACAGGCTGCTGGCCCGTCGCAACGGTGCTCAGGCTGCTGAGCTTGCCCGTCGCGCCATCGACGCTGTAACTCGAGATCGAATTGCCCGCGACGTTCAAGACGTAGACGATGTTGCCCAAGGGCGTCACGACAACTTGACTCGGCTGAAGGCCGGTGGCGATCGTGCCCAGCGCAGTCAGCACACCACTGACAGAGCGGTACATTGTGACGGTGTTGTCTTGAGCATTGGCGGCATACACGTATTGACCAAGCGGCGTGACCGCGATCGAGACGGGCATATTGCCGCTAGCCGCGCTGCCGACGAGCGTCAAAACCCCGCCCGAGCCAATCGCATAGCTCCACACCGAGTTGTCCGCGTTGGCGACGTATGCATAGTGACCGCCTTGATCAAGTGCGATCGCCGCTGGCCCCATACCGGTTTGGGCAATATTCGTACTGGCTGTCAACACTCCGTTGCTCACGGTATAGAGCGACACCGTATTGGTGCTCGAACTGACCAGGTACGCATACTTCCCATTGGCGGAGAGGGCAAACGCGAAAGCCCCGCTGCACTGCACGTTGATGCCGAACAGGCCGACAGATGTCAATACACCGGCGTTAGACGCATACGCCGCTATTTGCTTGGTGCCGCCATCCACGACAAAGACATACTTGCCCGAGGGCGCCACGGTGACGTTGGACGGGTTGGGCCCGGTGGCGACAGCGCCGTGCGTGGCCGAGAGCACGCCGCCGCTGATCGAAAACGACGATAGCGAATTGCTCAGGCTCGTCACATAGGCGAAGTGTTTCGGCATCAGCAGAAACGCCATCGTGGCCCCCTTGTAGATGCCCGTCCCCGTGATTTCGCCGGCGTCGTTTATGCCGGTCGCATTCGTCAAAATCCAGCCGGAATTACCGGGCAGCATGGTGTTCAAATCCTTCATCACGCCGTTCTCATAGACGAATGCATGCGTGTCCGTCGTCGTGGTGTTATGCACGCTTGCTCCGACGATCGTACCGCTCGAATTGACAGCATAAGCCTCGCTGAATAATCCCTTCGCGCCCACCAGGGTGCCGATATCCTGCATCGGATTGCCGCCGCCGGCTTGGATGCTGAACCCATGCCGCTTTCCGCCGCCATTCAAGCTGCCGCCCACGATGAGTCCCGCATCGTTGATCGCATGCGCGACGCTAATGGCGCCGCCCAGGCTACCCAGATCCGTCATCGTCCCGGATTGCCATAAGAACGCGTGATAGCTCGCGTTGTCGCTCAGAATGCTGAAGCCCACCACTTGAGGAGACCACGCATTGTTGATCGCATTGGCCTGGCTCAATGCACCCGTCGCGCCGGCCAATGTGCCGAGGTCGGTTGCGATGAACGGGCCGGTGCCGCAGTTTTGTTGCCACAGCACCGCGTGAGCCGTCGTTGCTCCGCCGGCCGCACCGTATCCGACCACTTGGCCGGCCCAATTCACGCCCATGGCGGCGCTGGAATTGCCGCCAGGCAGCGTACCCAAGTCTTGCATGCCGCCCGTGCTCGTCCAAACGAAGCCGTGCGAATCTCCGGCTGCGGTCGCGGTGCTGGCGCCAACCACTTCTCCCGTGGGGTTGATGGCGTTCGCGGCGCTCGTCGCGGTACTCGTGGAGACCAGCGTGCCCAGATTTGTCATCGCCGTCCCGTCGTTGATAAACGCGCGCCCCAGGCCCTGCGCCGTCGTACTGCTACCGACGACACTGCCCTGAACGTTGATGGCGTTCGCGAAGCTAACGGTTCCGCCTAACGTGCCGAGCGGGCTGACCGTGTACGTCTGCGCGAATGCGCTCGGCGCGATGCAAATCACTGCCGCGGCAAAGAGCCGCCGAAAGAGGGACGATCTTTCCATGGACTACTCCTGGTTCATCGAAGGGCAGGCGGTCCGCGCGATCATTGCACCGACTCATCCTGCCTCCTACGCTAACGGTCCCGCGTTAGCGCTCGAGACGATATGCGAAATGGGAGGCCGTACGGCGAAACGCCATTTCGCGTCTGAACATTGCGTCTCTACATTATTCCGGCCTTCAAACAAAAGTCCCCGCTCGAATTGGCCGCATAGCCTTCGCACAAGACGCCGCTCGGGCCGACCAGCGTACCGAGGCCTTTCATGAGGACGCCTATCCTTTGCGGATACCTCACGCGCGATGACCTGAAATCGGCCCGGCTTCTCCTGTCAGACCGAGCACGCGGTCGATCCACGAAAGGAACGACGAAAACGTGAAATCGGACCACTGCTGTGTGCGAAACGCCTTCATCACGGGCGTGTCGGCCGGGTCCTTCTGATTGAGCAAATCGGCGATGAAATTGCCGACATCAGCATCGATGCCGTTTTCGTGAATGCCAGATCCGGTAAAGCTGACGACGGTGACTTGATGGTTATGCATGAACCCGCCACGCGCCCACGGCATAAAGTAGCCGAAGTTTGGCAGCGGATTGAGCGTTTGCTTCAGCAAGTCCAACTCGTTGGCGAACATCTCACTCGATAGCGCGTCTTTGGTCGCGTCATCGGGCGCAGCAATGACAGCCGGCACGAATGCCCGATAGTGATAGGCGGCGATCACCTCGTCGCGTTGGTAAGTCGTAAAGCCGAAGCGATCATGCGGATAGGTCTTCGACAGCGCGGCGTACGCGCTGCCCATGTTGTTCGGATCGAAGTACGGCGAAAGTTTGCTGTTGACCGTCGCCATGCCGTCCGGTCCCGTCATCCCCCACTCCTGGTTCACTTTGTCGTAAAGGCCTACCGAGGGATGCGCCGTCGGGTTGGCGCCGAACGGCGTAATGAAGACTGTCCCGGCGTCATTGAGCATCGAACTGTGCGACCGCGGTTGGAGGGTATTGCGCAAAGTCGCGTAGTTCGCCAACGCGCCGTAGCCGCCCGCGCTGGTGCCGTAGACGAGCAGTCGATCGGGCTTGCCGAAACCGTGCGCGGCGAGCCACTGCGCGACTGCCCGCGCGTTTTTGAAACCGTTGTAATGCTGCAGTCGAGCATCGCCGCTAGGCGCTGGGTAGCTGCGCACGGCGTTGCCCATATGAATATCGCCCGTGCAATAAGGCACGAATACGTGCGTCCAATCCTGCGTCTCCACGGCCGGCTCGCCGATGAGCCGATGAACGAGATCCATCCGAACCATCAACGGCGACAACAACGACGATTTCAAGCTCTGGCTCGTCGTGCCGTTCATGTAGTTATGCGGAATGCCGTCGGGGTTGTAGGCGCCGAGCCCGGCTTCTTGCCCCGAGTTCGCCGTCTCGGTGCAGGTGGCGTAATCCCAGCACGCGCCGCCGGGCTCCATCATGTAGAGCATGTTGTTCGATTGCGCGCGATTGATGTAGAAGCGCAACGGCGTGCCGTTTCCGCACGACGCGCCACTGCTCTCCGGCAGGACGACTTCGTACCACGCGTAATAAGGAATCGACGGATCGGGCAACACCGTATCGGACGCCCGCGCGTTCAATGTGGCCAGGCACATCACGCCGCCTAGGCCCACGCCTTTCAACCATTTGGATGCAAACATCTTCCCTCCCTCTCTCTCGTTCGGGCGCAGAAGGCGCGTGCGGGATGCACACGCCGTACTTTTAATGCGTGTCGGGTGATGAAGCGCGATCGAACAACTGGACGCGCAGCGCCTGCAGGCGTTGCGCGATGATGGCTTGCTGTTGGGCAGGATCGGGGGTGCTCGATTGAACCTGCGCCACGATGTTTTTGCTTTGCTGCGCATAGGCGAGCGCACGCGGGTCGCGCGCCGGCGATGGCCCAACGGTCTGACGCGCGTAGGCGTCCCATTGCGCGCGGGCGTCTTCGATCTTGGCAGCGCGTGTCGCGGGATCCGGTTCGGCGTCGTTCAGCAATGCGGCGGTTATCGCTTGCGCTTGCACGGGGAGGATCTCGTTGTGCGCCACATGCTCGGGCAGCTCGGCGAGAAGCTCACGCGCCCTTCGAGCGCGCTCGACGTCGGGCACCGCTTGGCCACTGCTCGCATAAGCGGCGATCTGATCACGAAAGCGCGCCAGCGCCACGATGCGGCGCACTTGCGCGTCGGTGTCGGGTTGCCCGGCCAGGGTAGCGCGTAACGCGGAGACATCGAGCGCTCGCTCGGCGGGGCCCGGCTCGATGGCTGGTGCGGCGGACGCGGGCACCGATGCGTCGGAGGGTCTCGGCCCCGGCGAGGCCGATGCGGCGGTCGATCTGATCGATTCGGCGGGTACGGCTGGCAAGGTAGGCAGATACCGCCATGCCGCGAAAACGACGACCGCAACGGCAACGCCCCACGCCCCTCGCCACAGCCTTTTGCTGTTCTTCACGTCATCTCCCTATAAACCGGCATCGCAGTTCGATGCCGGGATAGGGCTACGTTTTAGGACGAAAGGAAGGGATCGTCAAAATCAAAGTTGATGGGTGGACGCTAGATGTCACAGAACGCTATTGGGAATTTTTTGGCTCGATCGCCGATACATTCACGATGACCTAGTAACGAGACAAGGAGTGCCGCCGAGATCGCGAAGCTGGCTCGCTGATGTGGGGCGACATCGCTCGGCCGCGCCGGTAATGCCGGCGCGGGCTGATCGCGATCGGAGCATTGCTGACCACACCATTGCGCATGGCTGCATCGAACCTCGCGCAGCGCGTCGCCGACGGCGGCGGGCTCAAGCAGGGGCTGTCCTACTAAGGGCTTGGCGAGGCGATTACTGAAGCGCCGGCATCGCAGTACTTCTGGCCGGGGGACGAACAGCCAGCTTCGCGGAAGTGGAAGCACCCGAGTTCGTCGCAATGCGAAAGATCGAAACCGCGCGTCCAAGTTCGTTACCCTGATCTTCGAGCGACTGAGCGGACGCCGCAGCTTCCTCGACAAGCGCCGCGTTCTGCTGGGTCACCTGTTCCATCTGTGTAATGGCTTGGTTGACCTGTTCGATGCCTCGGCTCTGCTCGTCCGAGGCCGCCGCAATCTCTCCCATGATGTCGGTCACGCGGCCGATGGCGACGGTCACTTCGGACATCGTCCGCCCGGCCTCTTCGACTTCGGTCATGCCGCCGCGAATCTTGTCGATCGACGCGCCAATAAGTTCCTTAATTTCCTTGGCCGCCGCCGAGGAGCGCTGCGCGAGGCTGCGCACTTCACTGGCGACCACGGCAAAACCGCGGCCTTGCTCGCCGGCTCTCGCGGCTTCGACCGCTGCGTTCAGCGCGAGGATGTTCGTCTGGAACGCGATCCCTTCGATGAT
>Ga0157369_10000267_pt1 | contig 70715 bp, 58 predicted proteins | sample C25metaG_FD_113461 | JGI IMG/M metagenome (GOLD analysis project Ga0157369, IMG submission 113461) | Corn rhizosphere microbial communities from Kellogg Biological Station, Michigan, USA - C2-5 metaG | ecosystem: Host-associated > Plants > Roots > Rhizosphere > Soil | place: USA: Michigan... | reverse complement strand
TTCCAAATAGCGCCCGTACTGGAACAGCTGGTCCGCATCGCGATCCAGCGCCGGCAAGTGGTCGGCTTCATGCACGCAGGTGAAGGCAAGATTGGCGCGCACGGCGCTCATGTCGGGTAGCGACGCCAACGGGCTCTCCTTATGGGTGCAGGCACAAGCGAGGCTGGCCAGGAACCCCATCAAAATTATTCTGTTCATCGATTAGTCCAAGCGGCTACGGGCGGGCGAGGTACGCATGAAGCCAACGAGCGAAGCTATCGGTGCCAGTTTGTCGCGCTGGTGCTTGGCATTGCGCGTGATGATGTCGTCCCAATGCTCAAACGCTTCCGCCACATCGTCCTGTGCCCCGATTCCCTTCGTATGGATGTTCCACAACCGCTTACGCAGCGACGACGCCACCTCACCATTCTCGTGGCAAATGTTGAGCTCGCTGTCGACTTCCATGCTACGCATGTTGACGTTGGCGGACCCCAAGGTCATGAACGCGTCGTCGACGATCATCAGCTTCGCATGCACGTACACGTAGTCCCACTTGTCCGGCGGAGAATCCGGCGCAACCAGCGTACAAACGTGCACCTTCAGGCCAGGAATGTCGTTCGGCACGATGGTCTTCTCGGGCGGCTTCTTCATTTCTCTCTCGAGCGCGGCCCGCGTCGCCTTTGCCTGCGCGAGCTTTTGTTGCGCGTCGGCCGCCTGCTTGCGCACCGCGTCGGTGTCGGCGTACTGCTGCACTTCGTACGCGCCTACGATCGCGTCGTTGGCCTGCTGCTGCTGTGCAAACGCTTGGTCGTATTCGCTGCGAAGCTGCGCCTGGCGCGCATCCTCGCGCTCCAACGTGGCCACACCCGGAATCGTGTCGGCGCGCCCGAGCGCTTCCAACATTCGATACGTGCTGACGGTTCCCGCACCGATGCCTTCGTCGTTCGAATTGGTGACGACGAACAGGCGCAGCGGACCGTGCTTGCCCGGATCGCGTCCCCACGCAAGCTGGGCCTTCGCCGCCGATTTGAGCTTGTCGGCCAGCGGCGGGAATCGAAAATACTGGTTTTCGACGTAAACGAAGTTGGCCGTATTGTTGACGGCTCTTAGGTACAACGCCTTGATGTCCTGCTTTCCATGCTGTGACTGGGTGCGCAGGATTTGCGCCATCAGCGGCGTATCGAAGTCTCGGCGCAATGCCAACCGACGCTCCAGCCCTTCCCGCGCTTGAGTCAGCCTCTGCCCGGTCGCGTCATCCCACGCCTCGCAAAAATTCTTGTTCAGATCGTACAGAATGGGACCTGTCACGCGGCTAGAGATGTCTTGCCGGGGATGGGTACCGCAGCGCCCCATCTGCGGATGCATGCGGATACTGCTATGGTCGTCGCGATCCCAATACGCGTCGAGCGTGTTGTGCCCCATCACGAACCCGACCGCGTCCGCGGGGCTCTCGTAGTCGACCAGCACCATTTTCTGGTGATGCGTCGGCTCGGCGGTCATCGCGACAGCGTTCGCATCCTTGGATGCCCTGCTGCGCGTGGTGTCGGCAGCCTGCATATATGAGCGCCACGCGATCTCCACCCGTTGCGGCAGGGTGAAGTCCCGCGTGGCGAATTCGATGTTGTCGAAGGCCTTGTGGCGCAGCGCGTAATTCACGACCGAAGTGGCAAGATACTTCGCATCGGTCGCCACATCGAGGGACTGCAACGCGGTGAGACGGGTCACGTTACCGAGGTTCGCGCGCCCATACCACAGTTGGTCGAACTCCCGCTGGGTCGAGTTGCGTGTATCCGAGCCAATGAGGGACGCCAGGTTGTTGCCGGGCATCATGTTCTCGGAGAACTGGGCGACGCGCAGGTCATCGCACCACACCAGCAATCGTATCTTGACGCCCTGCTTGCCCTTGGCTTCCAGCAACTGGCCGATCGGCACTGCATCGCTGCCGCCCCGCTTGAAGTACATCGACGGCTGGAAACCCCAGCAAATGATGTCGACGCTGTGCTTGGCGGCCATGATGGCGTCAAAGACCGCGCCGAATGCCTCCTCGCCATTCACGAGCGGCCGGAACGTCGCATACCTAGGGTTGTATTCCGTACGTTGCACGAACCATCGAAACGTAGCCGTCCCTTGATTGGTTTCGTTCTGCGCGATCGGAACCGTAATCGTCTCGGTCGACAATTTAAAAGCCCTCGGATTCGGATTAGTTTTGTTTCTTCGTTTTCTTGCTCGGAAGGCGCTTTCAAACACACTTTCCGAACGAGCCAGAGCTTGACATACAATTTCGCAAATCGGAATCCGGCGCCAACAACCGCCAATCAATCGCCAATGGCTTGGTTTCTCTATTTGATCGAATGCGCGGACGGCAGCCTCTACACGGGCATCGCGACCGACGTGGATGCGCGCTATGCCAAGCATGTAAGCGGCAAGGGCGCCCGCTACACGCGTGCGCGCAAGCCGATTGCGCTGCTCGCGTCGTTCGAGCTTGCGGACCGTTCGAGCGCCTTGCGCGCCGAATATCGTGTCAAGCAGCTCTCGCCGGCCGACAAGCGTGCGCTTGCAGCCGGCACGCGTACATTGGCATCGGTGCTGCCCGACTCCGGGAGCGCGGGAAGCGAGCACGAGGCCGACGGCCTCGCGCAACCGTAACCTGCCTACACGCGTTACTTCTTGAAATTCGCGACGCCTTCGGTGATTTCCTTGTGAGCGGCGTCGATATCGGCCCAGCCCTCGACCTTCACCCACTTGCCTTTTTCGAGCGCTTTGTATTGCTCGAAGAAGTGCTTGATCTGATCTTTCAGATAGCCCGGCACATCGTCGATCGACTTCATGTGGGCCGTCATCGGGCACAGCTTGTCGTGCGGCACGGCAACGAGCTTCGCATCGACGCCGGATTCGTCGGTCATCTGCAACATGCCGAGCGCGCGCGAGCGCACGACGCAACCCGGAATCAACGGGAACGGCGTGATCACGAGCACGTCGACAGGATCACCGTCGCCCGACAGCGTTTGCGGAATGTACCCGTAGTTCACCGGATAGCGCATGCCCGTGCCGATGAAGCGGTCGACGACGAGCAGACCCAACTCCTTGTCCGCTTCGTATTTGACCGGATCGCTTTGCGCGGGGATTTCGATGACGACGTTGAAGTCTTGCGGCAGGTCCTTGCCCGCGGGGACGTGATTGAAGCTCATGGCGTTCTCTTGACGAAATGGAAACGGGAAAACGTAGGCTCGCGACGCCGAACCGGGAAGCGGCCGGAGCCGCCACAAACGCGCACAAACGGCAGCAGCCGGGCGCAGCCTCGCCGCGAGAAGGCCGCCGGCGGGGGCGGCAAGCATTGCGCGCCATTATAGCCGAGCGGCGCATACCCACTTTGCGGCGGATCGGGCCATAATCATCGTCGCGTAACGTTACGACTGACCGTTCTGATTCGCGCTACCCCAACAGGAGCTCTGAATGGAAGACGCGCAGCACTTCGTCGCCGGCAACTGGACATCCCCTTCGAGCGGGGAGTCGATCGACGTGATCGATCCGTCCGACGGGCAGGTCTTTTCGCGCATTGCGCGCGGCAACACGGCCGATATCGACTCAGCCGTGCGCGCCGCCCGGGCAACCTACGAAAGTTCGTGGGGACATGCGAGCGCCGCCGAACGCGGCCGCATCCTCTTTCGGCTCTCGATGCTGATTGCAGCCCGCGGCGAGGAACTCGCGCGTCTCGAAGCCCGCGATACCGGCAAGCCGCTGCGCGAAGCGCGGGCCGACGCCGCCGCGCTCGCGCGCTACTTCGAGTTCTACGCCGGCGCGTGCGACAAGCTCCACGGCGAGACGCTCCCCTATCAAGCCGGCTATACGGTCATGACCGTGCGCGAGCCCCACGGCGTCACGGGGCATATCGTGCCCTGGAACTATCCGATGCAAATCTTCGGCCGCAGCGTCGGCGCGGCGCTCGCCGCGGGCAACGCCTGCGTCGTCAAGCCGTCCGAGGATGCTTGCTTGTCGCTCTTGCGCGTAGCCTCGCTTGGGGCCGAGGCGGGTCTACCTGCCGGGGCGCTCAACGTCGTCACGGGCTTCGGCGCCGAAGCGGGCGCGGCGCTCGCGCGGCATCCGGGCATCGACCACATTTCGTTCACGGGCTCGCCCAGTGTGGGCACGCTCGTCACGCAGTTGGCCGCCGAGCATCACGCGCCGGTCACGCTCGAGCTCGGCGGCAAATCGCCGCAGATCGTCTTCGCCGATGCGGATCTCGACGCGGCGTTGCCCATGCTGATGGCCGCGATCGTGCAGAACGCCGGGCAAACCTGTTCCGCGGGCAGCCGCGTACTGATCGAGCGCGCGATCTATGCGCCGCTCATCGAGCGCCTCTGCGCGGCGTTCGACGCATTACGCGTAGGCCCAAGCGTGCTCGATCTCGACTGCGGTCCCCTCATCAACGCCAAGCAGCAGGGCCGCGTCGCACAGTACGTCGACGACGCTCGACGCGACGGGATTCGCTTAGCGGCTCAAGGCCGGATCGCCCCCGATGCGCCGCGCGGCGGCTTCTATCAAGCGCCGGCCCTCTTCGTCGACGTCCCGGCCGAGCACCGCATCGCCCAAGAAGAAATCTTCGGGCCTGTGCTCGCGGCCACGCCGTTCGATGACGAAGCCCAAGCGTTGGCGCTCGCGAACGGCACGCGCTACGGACTCGTCGCGGGCGTCTGGACCCGCGACGGCGCGCGTCAGTTGCGCCTCGCACGGCGTCTGCGCGCGGGACAAGTCTTCGTGAACAACTATGGGGCGGGCGGCGGCGTCGAACTGCCGTTCGGCGGGACGGGCCAATCGGGACACGGGCGCGAGAAAGGCTTCGAAGCGCTTTACGGTTTCACCACGCTCAAGACGATCGCGATTCGGCACGGTTAGGACAGTAGTAGGTAGTAGGCACGCGTCGCGCGCGCGGGCGCGCCGATCACGCAGACGCACAGCGCCCATCGCGCACGAACGCCGAGCCACAGTGCTGCACCGGCGCTGCAACGGCATCACACCGAAACGAGGCCAACGAGGCCAGGAGGAAGACATCATGCGATTGCAAGGCAAGACGGCCGTCGTCACCGGCGCAGGCTCCGGCTTCGGCGAGGGGATCGCGAAAACGTTCGCGCGCGAAGGCGCCAATGTCGTCGTCAACGATTTGCACGGCGCGGCCGCCGAGCGCGTCGCCAGCGAGATCGCGCTGGCCGGCGGCCGCGCGATCTTCGTCGCCGGCGACGTGACCAAGATCGACGATTGGCACGCCTTGCGGGAAGCCGCGCTCGAGGACTTCGGCAGCGTGCAAATCGTCGTCAACAACGCGGGGACGACGCACCGAAACAAGCCCGTGATGGAAGTGACGGAAGCCGAATTCGATCGCGTCTACGCGGTCAACGTGAAGAGCCTCTATTGGAGCGTGCAGGCCTTCGTGCCGTACTTTCGCGAGCAAAAGGCAGGCGCCTTCGTCAACATCGCTTCGACGGCCGCCGTGCGTCCGCGCCCCGGGCTCGTTTGGTACAACGGCAGCAAGGGCGCCGTCATCGTCGCCAGCAAAGCGCTCGCGGCCGAACTGGGCCCCGATCGCATTCGCGTGAACTGCGTGAACCCGGTCATCGGCGAAACCGGGCTGCTCACCGAGTTCATGGGCTGCGAAGACACCCCGGAAAACCGTCAACGCTTCCTGGCCGGCATCCCGCTCGGTCGCTTTTCGACGCCGCAGGACGTGGCCAACGCCGCGCTCTATCTCGCATCCGACGACGCAGCGTTCATCACCGGCGTGAGCCTCGAAGTCGACGGCGGCCGCTGCGTCTGATAGCTTGCGCCGCCAGTTTCACCTTACGATCGCATTCACATAACGAAGAGGAGACAGACCGTATGGCCAGCCCCAACCCCCTCGATCCCGTCGCCATGCCAGGCGCCGGCACACCCGCGTCGAGCTTCGAAGAAGCCACCTACCGCAAGGTGTCGTGGCGCCTTCTGCCGCTACTGCTCATCTGCTATCTCGTCGCCTATTTGGACCGCGTCAACGTCGGCTTCGCCAAGTTGCAGATGGCGTCCGCCCTGCATTTGAGCGATGCCGTCTACGGCCTGGGCGCCGGCATCTTCTTTCTCGGCTACTTTCTCTTCGAAATCCCGAGCAACTTGATTCTGCATCGCGTCGGCGCGCGGCTGTGGATCGCGCGCATCATGGTTTCATGGGGCGTCATTTCCGCGCTGACGATGTTCGTGACGACGCCGGCGATGTTCTACGCCATGCGCTTTCTGCTGGGGCTCGCCGAGGCGGGCTTCTTCCCCGGCATCATCCTGTATCTGACCTACTGGTATCCCGCGCATCGGCGCGGACGCATGACGACGTGGTTCATGACGGCCGTCGCGCTTTCGGGCGTGGTGGGCGGCCCCGTCTCCGGCTATATCCTCAAGACATTCGACGGCACCCACGGCTGGCAAGGCTGGCAATGGCTCTTTCTGCTCGAAGGCCTGCCTTCGGTGGTCGCGGGCATCGTCGTCTTCTTCATGCTCGACGATCGCATCGACAATGCGAAGTGGCTCAGCACGGAGGAAAAGCAATTGCTGGCGCGCAACATCGGCGCCGAAGACGCGGGTAAAGAGGAATTGCCGCTGCTGGCCGTGCTCGCGAGCGGCCGCGTCTGGCTCATGAGCTTCATCTATCTGTCGTTCGTGATGGGGCTGTACGGCGTCAGCTTTTGGCTGCCGACCATCATCAAGGCGACCGGCGTGAAGGACGCGTTCACGATCGGCTTGCTGTCGGCCATTCCGTTCGCCGTGGCCGTCGTCGCCATGGTGCTCGTCGCGCGCAGCGCGGACAAACGCCGCGAGCGCCGCTGGCACATCGCGCTCCCGGGTCTCGCGGGCGCGCTCGGGCTCGTGCTCTCCGTCACCTGGGCGCACGACACGGCGCTGGCGATGGCGGCGCTCACGCTCGCCACCGCCGGCATCATCACCTCGCTACCCTTGTTCTGGAGCCTGCCGACGGCGTTTCTCGCCGGCGCCGGGGCGGCCGCCGGCATCGCCATGGTCAATTCGATCGGCAATCTCGCCGGGTTTCTGAGCCCATACGCCGTGGGTTGGCTCAAACAGGTCACGGGCGCGAATGATTCGGGGATGTACATGCTCGCCGCTTTCATGGTGCTTGGCGCGATACTGGCGCTCAGCGTGCCGGCGCGGCTCGTCAACAAATAAATCGCGGCGGCGCAAGGCCGGTTCGCCGTCGGCTTGGGGTTTTCGCCTCGCCGCTGCAACCGGCGGCGCATGGCGCAGTAGCCTGCAATCGTATCCACGACCTCCTTTCACAGGAGCGATTGCGCCATGTCCGGAATCAATAGAACAGGTCGCCCCAGTTCGCCTTTGTCACCGCGGGCCGGCAATGAAACGCCGGCCCGCAGCCCTGCCACGCCCGACGCCGGCGGCCCATCGCGCGGGCGGCAAAGCCATTCCGTTTTCGGTTTTTTGGGGCGCCCGTTCAGAAGAACGAGTGCGTCGACACAAGCGCACGAGGACGGGGGCGCACACCAACCGCACGACCCAGGGCATGCCGCCGGAGGGAACGCAGCGCCGCGCGCCGCCGCCCCCTCGCTTCGCAGATCGAATGCGCTACCGCCGGCCTTCGCGGAAAGAATCATGAGAGAGCAAGAGGCGCCACAGGCCGAAGCTCGGAACCGACCAGCGGGCGGCACTCGTCCGAGATTGTCGACGCACCGTGCCGCCGCACCACCGGGAACGGCTGGCGGCACGCCTGCCGCGCAGGCAGAGGTGATCGTTGCGCAGTTTCGACATGCCGGCGTCGATCTGGCTGACGCGCGTGAAATGCTCTCCCAATTGATGCATGGAGACGCAGTGCGCCTGAGCGCCCCCGTGGCAGCCGTCTTGCGGTCGCACTTCCCCCAAATGTTGATGGTCGGCATCGGCCAGCACGATCCGCTCGGCGTCGCGCTCCATGAGGCGCTCGTTGGAGCTGCACCGCCTCCGCCCCCGGCCGCGCCGCGATCGCCCGCAGTTGGCCAACTCCAAGGCCGTGCCACCCCAGGCTCCTCGAGCAGGCCCCTTGCGCCGCCGCACGCCGTGAATCCGAACGCCCCCGCGCCTGCGCGACAAGCGCACCGAACCAACGCACGACCGAGCAGCGCTCACGTCGAACAACTCGCGCGCTCGGGCGTCGACATGACCCGTCTGGGCAACGCGATCGACAACGCTGTGTTGTACGGCCAAGATTTGCCCGCCGACCTTAGGCAAGCACTACGCCGAGCGGGCGTCGACACTCATATCGAAGACAACGTTACGCTCATCGATCATCCGTTGATGCTGCTTCGACGAGCGATGCGTCGCCCTCAAGCTTCCGCCTCCCGCGCCTCGGCCCAAGCTGCTCCGCTCGCGGCCCGTCCCCTCGACGCCGGACGGATGCGCCCGGCCGAGCGCCCCGCTGCGCTCACGATGCCGGGACGAGGTGTAGGGGAAAACAACGGGCAATATGCGTGGCGAGTGTTGACCCAGAATCCCGGCGCCTCCCCGCGGGCGGTGGCGTCAGCCGTGGTGCGCGCGAGCGGCGGCAGTCGGACCGAGACGCTCGAAGCACTGAACGAGCACATCGCGACCTATGAACAGATCTGCGCGGCATTCGATGACTTGCGGCCGATTTCGAAGGGTCAAGCGCGGCACCTGGGCTTCAACGACGCGGCGATCTATAACCGGGACGATGACGGACCATTGAGCAGGGACCATGCGACGAACTGCCTGTTCGGAGAGGAGCTTTCTTTGAGCAATCCGAATCAACGCGTGATGGGATTGGCTCAAGTCGCATCGAATCCAGCGCGCGGCTACAACGCGGATGTGAACAAGGCCCTCGTGTTCATGGATATGCGAAAGCTAGCCGAGTATCTCGTCATCGCGCCCATACACCCGATGAACAACATGCCGCTGACCGCGGACAACATTCGGGATTTCGCTTTCAAGATCGCGTAAAAGCGCGCCACCGAGCGCGTGCTCCTCTTCTCTCCTTTTCGCCGCTGTCCAAGGGATTTCGCTCGGTCGAGACGGCCATCGAAACAGACGAGTTAGTCTGAATCGTACCCACGATGTCGTCTCAGAGGATCAGTGAGCCATGCCCAGGATCAGCAGAGGGAGCGCAACGAACTCACCCTCCCAGGAGCCCGTCCGCAACGCAACGTCCCCAAGCAGCCCCAACGCCGCTGGGGGCAGCGCCGCCGGCAGGCGGGAACGTCACGGCTTGCTGGGCTTTCTGGCGCGCCCCTTCCGAGGATCCGGATCGTCGGCGCGCGCGTCGGGTCCGAGCGCGAGCGCGCCGCAACAAGCGGAGCAGGCGCCGGCGGCGCGCGCCGCTCCTCGGACGGACGCCGCACTCCTGCAAAGGTCGCCGGTTCTAGCGCGCGGCCAAGGCGACGATGTGATGGCGCGCATCGCGCAGGCTCCGGCTGACGCGCCAGGGCCCAGCGCGCAGGGCTCGCCTGCGCGTGGCGCCTTGACGCGGCAGCCCGTTCCCTCCGGACTGCAGCCTCGGCCAACGAACAGCCCGGCAGGCAACAGTCAAACACCGCCCCGCGCGCAAGGCTCGGCGGTTCCGTCGCCGGGCCGTCGAACACGCGGGGCAAACACCTCGCTGATGGGGCGGCTGGCGGGCTCGGGCATCGATATGGGCCGTCTCGAGACGGCGATCGACGATACCATGCGCAACGGCCGCGAGCTGCCCGACGAGATACGGGGCGTCCTGCAGCGCGCCGGTATCGAGACCCATATCGGCGCCGGCCGAATATCCATGGATCACCCCTTGCTGCAGCTCAGACGGGAGATCTATCTCGCGACACGCGATGAGCGCGATCCGTCGCCTCCCCGCGAGGAACGGATGCCGAGAACCGCGCGACGCCCTCGATTAGGCTTCCCCCCGATTGGAAGCAGCCGCCCGCAACGCGCCGCCGCGAATGCCGCGCTCGTGCCGCCCGAGCAAGCCGAAGCGAATACCGCACTCAGCTTGCCGGCGCGGGAAGACGAAGAAAGCAATCTGCAATACGCGTTGCGACTTCGACGCCTTAATCCCGGGGCATCGGTGGCGCACATCGCGAACGCGGTGGTTCGCGGCCACGACGGCAATCCGAGTGAGGTGATACGCAGCCTCAGAGCGCATATCAGCGCCTGCGAAAAGCTCGTTGCAAAGTTCAGCGAATTGCGCCCAATTTCGAAGGCCGATGCCGAAGCGCTGGGGTTTAAGGATGCAGCCGAACACGGCGAGGACCACGCCACGCAGTGCATGTTCGGAGGCGGGCTCTCCCTCACCAATCGCAAGCAGATGGTGATCGGTTTGGCTCAAGGGCCGTCCGCCCCACCCGCCGCGTATCACGCCGGCAAGAATAAGAGCCTCGAGTTCATGGACCTGAATAAGCTGGCCGAATTTCTTACGGGCCAGCGCGTGCCGAGGCATCCGACACACCGAGCGCCGCTCAACGCACAGACTATTCAGGACTACGCCTTTAGGATCGAGTGACTCCGAAGCACGTTTGCCGAAAGCATTCGTCAAACGTGCCCCGCAGTCGATTAAACGATCTTCATTGCCAGGGCGCTCGCACGATAGTGCTCGGCCGCTCGCTCGGTATCGCCGAGCTGCTCGAACAGCCGGGCAAGCGCGCGGTGCGTACGGATGACGAGGGCGTCGTTGTCGTCGGCGAGCCGCAGGGCCGATTCCAGGAACGATTGCGCCTTGCCCCACAGCTGCTGATGCAGGCACAAGCGGCCCAACGCGAACAGCAGATCGGGGTCTTCCGGGCGCTCCTTGCGCCACGCTTCGGCTTTTTGAATCAGCGGCAGCGCATCGGCTTGCGCCGTCTCCGGGTAGCGGCGCAACAGCCGCGCATCCCAATTGTGCGCCAGCGCGTCCTCGACGATCTTGCGCGCCTCCTGATGGCGGTTCAAAGCGATCAGGAGTTCAGCCGCCAAGTCGGCCAAGCGCGGCGATTGGCGTTCGGTCGGCGCCAGCGAATGCCATAACGCGAGCAACGCATCGGGATCGTGACGACGATCGCGCAGCAGATTCTCCGCCGCTTGCTGGCGCAGACGCACGGCGACGGCCGGATGCAGCGCCTCGCGCTTTTCCAGCGTTTTCACCAGTTTGAGCACCTCGGCCCAATTCTTCAGCTGCTGCTGGGCGCGCAATGCAATCTGCTGCGCGTGGATGCGGCGCGTCCCTTGGGCTTGCATTTCCGTCAGCGCCGATAGCGCGCCGTCGGGATCGCGGCCGTCGGCGCGCATGTCCGCGCTCGCCATCAAGCGCGCATCCTGCCAATCGGGCGAATCGATGGCGGCAAGCCATTCGTCGCGGCGCACATACTCGCGCATCCGATGCGCGGCCACAGCCGCGACGAGTCCGGCCGCGCCCTTGTTAGCCTTCAGCGTCAAAGCTTCGCGAGCCGCCTTTTCCGCACGCGAAAACCGCCCCGCATAAAGATTGCCGATGGCCTCGCGCAGCGCCGCATGGGCCTTCGTTTCCTTGGCCCGCACGCGATAGCCGGCGACGCGCTGCGGCATCGTCCACACGTTGCGTCCTATGCGAATGAGCGCGTAAAGCAAGATGAACAGTGCAATCACGCTGATGACCACCAGGTTCAGCGATACATCGACGCGATACGGCGGATAGACGATCAGCACCTGTCCCGCGTCGAAATGACCCACCGTGGCCAACACGACCGCAAGCAAGAACAACAAGGCGAGCCATACGAGTCCTCGGATCGCCATCGTCAGCCTCGGCTCTTGTAGTTGTGGACGGCCTGAAGGCTCGCGTTGATGTTCGGCACTTCGACCGTGGCCGCACCCTGCATCACGTCCTTGACCTGCGCGCGGACCGTTTGCGTGCGTTTCGATGCGCCGTCGAAGTAACGCGCGAGCGCGGCATCGGCCGCTTGCAAGTCGGACTTGAGCGTCGCCGCGTTGCGCGAGAGCAGGCCCAAGCGCGCCGAAAGCAAGCGCAGCTTCACGTTCTCGCGGATGAATTCGCCCTGTTGCGGCGTGTTGAGCATGGCGTCGGCATTGTCGAGCCGCCGCACCTGCACCAGGCTCTTGAACTCGCCCGCGGCTGCGGTCGAGAAGGCATGCCACCAGTGGGCGAGACGCGACTCGCCGGCGGCCGCCGCGCTCGCGGCCACCGGAGCCGATGCACCGGGTGCGGCCCCGGGATGCGAGGTCACCGCTTCGCCGAGCAATGGCAGCGTGTCGACCTGCTCGATCGCATCGTCGAGCTTGATCGCGAGGCCGGTCAAGTCGGTCGACGGCGCCGCCTTCAGCTTGTCGATGTCCTGAGCGATCGCGCGACGCACGACGGCAGCCTGGGGACTGGCCGATGCCGCCAAGCGCGTATCGGCGCTCTGCAACGCGAACAGCGCGAGCTGCGTGTTGCCGGTGAGCTGCAGTTGCTCGCTCGCGCTCGAGAGCATTTGCTCGACCTCGGCGAGCGTCCAATCGTCGCGATTGCGAGCGAGATCCTGATACTGCTGTTGGAGCGCCTGCTGCGCCGTCTGCGCATCGGCAAGCTTGCCTTGCAACCGCGTCAATTCGGCGTCGGCCTGATGCGCCGTCGACACAGCCTGCTCGGTTTTCACGCGTAGCTCGGCGGTTTGGGCGTCAAGCGCCTGCTGCCGGGCCGCAAGCCGCGCATCGAGCCGGTCCAGCTTGCGGTTGAAGGCGAAAGCAGCCACCCCCGTCGCGACGGCCAGCAAGACGACGACAAGCCAGACGAGACCGCTACGGCGGCGGCGCGGCGCGTCGAAGGCCGGCGGCGTCAACGGTGGGAACGGCGGCGGCGGCGGCGCCGGCGGGAACGAGGAAGCCGATTCTTGGTTCGTATCAGTCATGCGCGGATGGGTCGAGAAAGAGGCCGTGGCCGGTTGTTCGAGGGAAGCGCGAGACGATGCGGATAAGGCGCGCAATGCTCCGAGGATGCGAGCATCGCCGGGGCCGGATGCCGTAATCGTATCAAAACCGATCGCGCGCGCCGTCTCGGCGATACGCGGATGCGGCGCGACGACGGGAGCGCGCAGCAACGCGAGCCGCTCGTCTTCGCTCAGTTGCGCGCGCGCGAGCGCGTCGAGGTTGCGCACGGCCTCCGAACTCGTGAGCAGCCAAGCATGCGGCGCGCCTTGCAGCAGTGATCGCACGCGCGCCCACGAGGCTGCGCCATGCGCAGGCACGATACGCCGGTAGGCGCAGACCGCTTCGACCTGCGCGCCCGCCTCGCGCAGGCGATCGGCAAGCCACTCGCGGCCGCCGTCGCCGCGTACGATCAGCACGGGACGGCCGCTCAACGAGGCGAGCCCGAGCCGTTCTTCGAGCGCTGCGAGCAGCGCCTCCGAGTCGAAGCGCGCGGCAGCATCGCCGTTGCCGTCTTCGCTCGCCGTCGATGCACGTGTTACCGGCGCCGTGGCGCCTGTGCGGTGTTCGTCCTTTACGGCCCGGACATCGGCCGCGGCAGGGGCCTGCGCCCCGTCCGGCGCGACGACCTGATACGCCGGGAGCGCAATCCCGCGCCGCGCCAATGCAGCCACACTCCCCGGCCCCACCACGGCGATGGGAACGGTCGCGGGCCAGGCGAGCCCCGGCACGGCATCCAAAGCGCGCTCGATCGCGTTGGGCGACACGAACACCACCAACGCGTAACGATCGAGCGCGGCCAGCGCCGCGCGCAGCGGGGCGGCGTCTTCGGCCCCAGCGATCTCGATCAGCGGAAAATCGAACGCCGCGATGCCCTCACGCTCGAGCGCGGCGGCAAGCGCGGCGGACTGTCCGGGCGGGCGCGTCAATACCGCCGTGAAGCGCGGGGGCTCGTTGCGCTCGCTCGCCTGCAAGCCGCCGGGATCGACGCTCGTCACGGTCGCGGCGTCGCCTCAGGCGGCGGGCTCGGCGCCGCGCGCGGCAGCGAGCTCGTCGATGACGGCGCGCGCGCCCTGCGCAACCAGCGAGCGCGCAACGATGTCGCCGAGCGCTATCGCTTCGGCCTCGCTCGCCACCGGCTCGCAAGCCTCGCCGAAGGCGGCGCGGCTGCCGTCGGGCATGGAGACGCAACTGGCCAGCGACAGGCGCTCGCCCTGCCACCTCGCGTGGGCGGCGAGCGGCACGTCGCAACTGCCGCCGAGGGCGCGCGAGACGGCGCGCTCGGCCTCGACCGCGAGCCGCGTGGGCTCGTGCTTGAGCGGCGCGAGCCATGCTTGAAGTTCGGGCCGTCCGGCGCGAATTTCGATGCCGAGCGCGCCTTGCCCCGCCGCCGGCAAGCTCGTCTCGATATCGAGCCAAGCGCGGATGCGCGCAGCCAAGCCGAGCCGCTTCAACCCGGCGCTTGCCAGAATGATGGCCGCGTAGTCGCCGCGATCGAGCTTGGAGAGCCGCGTGTCGAGGTTGCCGCGCAGCGGTTGGACCACGAGATGAGGATAGCGCGTGCGCAGCATGGCCTCGCGACGCAGGCTCGAGGTGCCGACGACGCTGCCTGCCGGTAGCGCATCGAGCGAGTCGTAATCGTTGGAGACGAACGCGTCGCGCGGATCTTCACGCTCCATGACGGCGGCGAGCGCGAAGCCTTCGGGCAGCGACATCGGCACGTCTTTGAGCGAATGCACGGCCAAATCGGCCCTGCCGTCGGCCAGCGCGTTCTCGAGTTCTTTGACGAAGAGCCCTTTACCGCCGACCTTCGAGAGCGTGCGATCAAGGATTTGATCGCCGCGCGTAGTCATTCCGAGAATTCGGACGTCGCAAGATGGATATAATTTCCGCAGCGCATCGCGGACGAATTCGGCCTGCCACATCGCGAGACGGCTCTCTCGCGACGCGATCACGAGTTCGGTAGGCGGTGCGGCTGTAAGCGTCTCGGAATTCATAAGTCAACACTTGGAAGGACGGGATCGAACATCGAGAAATGGTAGCACGCACGCCTTGCCCCATTTTTGCGCTTGCCGGCGCCCGGCCGCGTCCACCGCGCGCCGCCGGCATCCGGACGCATCGCCACGAGCGCCGCGCCGCCGGAATCGAGGGCGCGCCAACACCTTTGCAGTCGTTTTCGTCAGTTTTGTAGCTGTCCGCCGTTTGTCCCTTTCACTCTGGCATCACTGAGGAACCCACCGTGACGTCTTCCGGATCGGCGCGCCCCGCCCGCCGCAACGATGCATCGCCCCGTTCATCCGCAAAGTCCGCCGCCTCGGCCGCGGCGCGCGCGGCCGCAGCGGCCGACGCCGGCGCCCGTAGTAACGGCGCGAATCGCCCTGCTTCATCCAAACCGGCCGGCCGCGGCCGCGAAGACAAAGATCAGCCGTTGTTCCAAGACATTCGCTACCTCGGGCGTCTGCTAGGCGATGTCGTGCGCGAACAAGAAGGCGACGCCGTGTTCGACGTGGTCGAGACGATTCGCCAAAGCGCGGTGAAATTCCGGCGCGAGGACGACACGAGCGCCGCGCAGGCGCTGGAAAAGCGACTACGCGCGCTCGAACCCGAGCAAACGGTCAGCGTCGTGCGCGCGTTCAGCTTCTTCTCGCACTTGGCCAACATCGCTGAAGATCGCCATCACAACCGCCGCCGCCGCATCCACGCGCTCGCGGGGTCGGCGCCGCAGGCGGGCACCATTGCTTATGCGCTCGGCCGCCTGGCGCCGAACGGCGCGCTCGATGCCGCCGCGCTCAAGCGCTTTTTCGACGACGCACTGATCGTGCCCGTGCTCACGGCGCACCCGACGGAAGTGCAGCGCAAGAGCATCCTCGACGCACAGCACGACATCGCGAGGCTCTTGGCCGAGCGCGATCAGCCGCTGACCGAGCGCGAACGCACCGCCAATGAAGCCATGCTGCGAGCACGCGTCACGACGCTTTGGCAGACGCGCATGCTGCGCGATTCGCGTCTGACCGTGGCCGATGAAATCGAAAACGCCCTGTCGTATTACCGCGCCACGTTCCTGAACGAAATTCCCGCGCTCTACGACGATATCGAAACGGCGCTCGCGGAGCACACCGGCGCACCCGCCCACGTGCCCGCCTTTTTCCAAATGGGCAGTTGGATCGGCGGCGACCGCGACGGCAACCCGAACGTCACCGCGGCCACGCTCGAACATGCCATCACGCGGCAAGCCGCCGTCATCTTCGAGCACTACTTGGAAGAAGTGCATGCGCTCGGAGCGGAGTTGTCGGTGTCGAACTTGCTCGCGGGCGCGAGCGATGCGCTCAAGGCGCTCGCCGCCGCATCGCCCGATCATTCGCCGCACCGCGTCGACGAACCGTATCGGCGCGCGCTGATCGGCGTCTACGCGCGCCTGGCCGCCACGGCGCGCGCGCTGCTTGGCGAAGGCCTCGTGCATACGCGCAGCGGCGTCAATCGCGATGCCGCACCGTATGCCGACGCCGAAGCGTTCGCCCACGATCTGAACGTGCTCGTCGATTCCCTTTCCGCACATCACGGCGCCTCGCTCGCCACGCCGCGCTTGGCGCCGCTCGCGCGCGCCGCGCAGGTCTTCGGCTTCCACCTGGCGTCGATCGACTTGCGCCAAAGCTCGGACGTACATGAAGCCGTGATCGCCGAGTTGCTCGCGCGCGCCGGGGTCGAGCGCGATTACGCCTCGCTTTCCGAAGCGGACAAGCTGCGCCTGCTGCTTGCCGAACTCGAGCAGCCGCGACTGCTGCGCTCGCCGTACCTCGCGTATTCGCCGCTCGTTCAAAGCGAGCTGCGCGTGCTCGAAACGGCGCGCGCCACGCGCGAGCGGTTCGGCGCTCGCGCCGTGCGCAACTACATCATTTCGCATACGGAAACGGTCAGCGACCTCGTCGAAGTGCTGTTGCTGCAGAAAGAAACGGGCTTGCTCGAAGGCACGCTCGGCCGCGGCGCACATAGCGCGGGCGCGAAGAATGCGCTGATGGTGATCCCGTTGTTCGAAACCATCGCCGACTTGCGCAACGCGCCCGTCATCATGCGCGACTTCTTTGCCTTGCCGGGCGTCGATGCGCTGGTCGCGCATCAAGGCGGCGAGCAAGAAGTCATGCTCGGCTATTCCGACAGCAACAAGGACGGCGGCTTTCTCACGTCGAACTGGGAGCTCTATCGCGCGGAACTCGCGCTCGTCGGCCTCTTTCGGGAACGCGGCATCACGCTGCGGCTGTTCCACGGCCGCGGAGGCACGGTCGGGCGCGGCGGCGGCCCGACCTACCAAGCCATTCTGTCGCAGCCGCCGGGGACGGTGAACGGCCAGATCCGCCTGACGGAACAAGGCGAAATCATCGCCAGCAAGTTCGGCAATCCCGAGATCGGCCGGCGCAATCTCGAGACCGTCATCGCGGCCACGCTCGAAGCATCGCTGCAGCCGCAAGGCAGCGCACCGGCAAACCTGGCGGCCTTCGAAGAGACGATGCAGTCGCTGTCGGATGCAGCCATGGCCGCTTACCGCGCGCTCGTCTACGAAACGCCGGGCTTCACCGATTACTTCTTCTCCTCGACGCCGATCTCCGAAATTGCGGAACTGAACATCGGCAGCCGGCCCGCGTCACGCAAGCTGCAAGATCCGAAGAACCGCCGCATCGAAGATCTGCGTGCGATCCCGTGGGGCTTCTCGTGGGGACAGTGCCGCTTGCTGCTGACGGGCTGGTACGGATTCGGCAGCGCCGTGGCCGCGCATTTGGAGGGCGCCGCGAGCGAAGCCGAGCGCACGCGGCGGCTTACCACGCTGCGCAAGATGTACAAGAGCTGGCCGTTCTTTTCGACCCTGCTCTCGAACATGGACATGGTGCTCGCGAAGACCGACCTGGCCGTCGCCTCGCGCTATGCCCAACTCGTGCAGGACAAGAAGCTGCGCAAGCATGTATTCGAGCGGATCGTGGCGGAATGGGAGCGCACATCGCACGCCCTATCCGAAATCACGGGCAAAGACGAGCGGCTCGCCGACAACCCCTTGCTCGCTCGCTCGATCAAAAACCGTTTTCCGTATCTCGACCCGCTCAATCACTTGCAGGTCGAATTGCTCAAGCGGCACCGGGCGGGCGATACGAATACGCGCTTGCGGCGCGGCATTCATTTGACGATCAACGGCATTGCCGCCGGATTGCGCAATACGGGCTGAGGCGGGCGCGTAAAGCGGAGAATCGAAAAAACGTGCTTCAACCACGGCCCTAGCGGGCCGATGAGAAATGCCGTTCCAAGGGTTGCCCTCGTATCGAGCGGGGCGCAACCCTTTTTATTTGTCTCGAGGGAAATGCGCTTGGCTCAACCCTTAAGCGTTTACACCATCGCCGAGCGTTCAAGTTTTCCCCCATTCCAGTCGTTAAAAACTGGAAGAACCCGGTTTTCTCGGCCAACCCATAAAACCGGTAAAGAATGCTCGTTTAACCATGACATCCCTTTCGCGCCTCCAACGATTGCTGTCTGCGCTCCCGCGCCTTGTTCGCGTCAACCACGCGATGGCGCTGGGCTTGATTTTGGCCGTCTGGTTGGCGCTGGGCGCCTTCGCGACCTGGGATGCGAAAACCGAACTGGCCAACGAGCAGTTGCAGGCGGACACGCTCGCCGATGCGCTCGCCGCGCACACCTCTCGCGTCATCAAGGAGGCGGATCAGGTGGCATCGGTCGTCGCGTGGCAGGTGCGCCGCAACGGCGCGGCCCTGCCTCTGCAAGACTATGTGCATTCGGGACTGCTCGGTCTCGACGTGTTCATTCAAGTGGCGGTCATCGATAAGCATGGCATTTTGCGGGCATCGACGATCCCTGGCTTCACACCGATCGACCTGTCCGATCGCGAACATTTCCGCGCCCATCTGAACGATCCCAGCACGCGGCTCGTCGTCGGCCGTCCCGTCATCGGGCGCATCAGCGGACAGCCGTCGATCCAGTTGTCCCGGCGTATCAACGATGAGCAGGGCCGCTTTCTGGCCGTGATCGTCGTCTCGGTGCCGCCCGAATACCTCACCGAGTTCTACGGGCCGCTGCGCATCGGACAGGACGGCGTCGTCGCCGTCATCGGAGCGCGCGATTTCGCCTTCAGGGCCCGCCGCACCGGCGCACGCAGCAATTTGGACTGGCAGCGCCTACCCGCGGGGGCGCCGCTGCGCCTGGCGCTCGCGAAAGCGCCGCGCGGTCATTTCCAAGCGCCCAGCGCCGTCGATCGCATTTTGCGCACCGTCTCTTACGCAACGCTGCCCGACTATCCGCTCGTCGTGCTGGCGGGCTTCTCGAATGCCGACTATCTCACCGCTTTTCGGATGCGCACGCTCGCGCTCGTCTTGGCGGGCGTGCTGTTGACGGCGCTGATCTTGGCGGCCGAGGTCTACCAAGGCCGCCTGTTCCGGCGCTTGCGCGCCGCGTCGAAGAGCGAGCGCGAGGCACTGGCGCGCACGACGCGCGAAGCGAGGCGCGCCGATGCTCTATTCACCGCGATCCCCGATGCGGCGCTCGGCTTTTCCGCCGACGGCCACATCGACGGCTACAACCCGCGGCTGCTCGAGTTGCTCGGCTGGCGCGGCGACGAAGTGCAGACCGGCACGCCCGAAGCGGTCGCGTGCGCCTTCTTCCGCGACGATCGCAGCGCCGAGCGCGACGATCATTCGGCTCGCTTCGCCGCCTTGCTGCACGGCGCGGCGCTCGATCATTCGGCAAGCGCCGTGTTCCACTTGGAAACGCCGTTCCCCTGCGTGTACGAAATGCGCGTCGAACGGCGTGGCACAAATTCGAACGGCGTCGTCGCGCTCATCCGCGACGTGAGCAGCGAGCACGCGAACGAGCAGGCGCTGATGCAGAGCGAGGCGCGCTACCGTCAGTTGATCGAGCTCTCGCCGTATGCCGTCTTCTTGATCCAAGAGTTCACGATCGCGTTCGCCAACCCGAAAGCGCTCGACATGCTCGGCGCTTATTCAGCCGCGCAGATCCGAGGGCTTTCGATCGGCGAGTTCGTTCATGCGGAACACCGCGAGGTGGTCGAGGAGCGCATCGGCCGGCTCCTGCGGCGCTACACGGCGGCGCCCGCGCGCGAAGTCAAATGCTTGCGGCTCGACGGCAACGCCTTCATCGGGGAAATGTCGGCCGTTCCGTACGAACTCGATGGCGTGCGCGGCGCGCTCGTCATGCTGCAAGACATCACGAGCCGCAAAGAAGCCGAGACCCAGCGCGACCGCCTCTTCGATCTGTCGCTCGACCTCACCTGCCTGGCCGATCCCGTGGGACGCTTCAAACGCGTCAACCCGGCGTTCACCACGGTGCTGGGCTGGTCCGCCGAGGAACTGCTGTCGCGGCCATTCATCGATTTCGTCCACCCCGAGGACCGCGAACGCACGATGGAGGAAATCGGCAGCCGTCGTCCCGGCGAGCCGATCGATCAATTCGAGAATCGCTACTTGTGCAAGGACGGCGGCACGCGGTGGCTCTCATGGAAGGCGATTCAGCTCGAAGGGCTCGTCTATGCGACTGCCCGCGACGTGACCGAAAGCCGCCGCGCCACGCGCCAGCTCGAACAAGCGCGCGCCGATGCCGAAGCGGCCTCGCGCGCCAAGAGCGCCTTCCTCGCGACGATGAGTCACGAGATCCGCACGCCGATGAACGGCGTGATCGGCATGATCGAGGTGCTCTCGCAAACGCCGCTGTCGGGCGATCAGGGAGACATGGTCACGACGATCCGCGAATCGGCGAATGCATTGCTCACCTTGATCGACGATATCCTCGATTTTTCGAAGATCGAAGCGGGCCGGCTCCATATCGAATGTGTCCCGCTGTCCATCGCCCATGTCGTCGACGGCGTCTGCCATTCGTTGAAAACCGTCGCCGAACGCGCCGGCGTGAATCTGCAGAAGTCGGTGTCGCCCGATATCCCGCCCGTGGTCCTCTCCGACGATACGCGACTGCGACAGGTGCTCTACAACCTCGTCGGCAATGCGATCAAGTTCTCGGGCGGTCGCCCGGAGAAGCCCGGCGCCGTCACGGTCAGCGTCGAGGCGGCGCCGCACGCAGCACAGCCGAACCGCGTGCAAGTGACGTTCAAAGTGCGCGACAACGGCATCGGCATGTCGGCCGACACGCTGCCCAAGCTGTTCAAACCCTTCACGCAAGCCGAAGCGTCGACGACGCGCCGCTTCGGGGGAACGGGCCTTGGCCTCGCCATCTGACGCCGCTTGTGCGAATTGATGGGCGGCGACGTATCGGCGCAGAGCGTGCAGGGCGAAGGGTCCACGTTCATCGTGAGCCTGCCGCTCGAGATCGGCGAGCAAGCCGACGTCGAACGCGCGCTGTCGCACTCGAACGGCGCCGCGAGCCGCACGCAGCGCCCCGGTGCGGCGGGCTTGGGTGCGGCCGGCCCGGCGCTGTCGGTAGCTCAAGCGCGTGAACTCGGGCGCCTCATTCTGGTGGCGGAAGACGACGCCATCAATCAAAAGGTGATCCTGCGCCAATTGGGCCTGCTCGGCCACGTCGCCGAGATCGCGAGCGACGGGCGCGAAGCGCTCGGCATGTGGCGCGCCAATCGCTACGCCTTGTTGCTGACCGATCTGCACATGCCGGAAATGGATGGTTATGAGCTCGTCGAAACGATTCGCCGCGAAGAAGCGCCCGGCACACGCCTGCCCATCGTCGCACTGACGGCGAACGCGGTGCAGGGCGAAGCGGCGCGCGCGAAGGCGGTCGGCATGGACGGCTATCTGACCAAGCCGCTGCAACTCGCGCGCTTGCAGGCGGTGCTCGATTCGCATTTCCCCGCCCATGCGGCCGCCCAGCCCTCCGACGTCGCGCCGGCCGCGCCGCCGCAAAAGGCGCACGCATGCGCGGTCGATCTCGATGTGCTCAAAGGGATCGTCGGCGACGACCCGGAGGTCGTGCGCGAGTTGCTGTGCGATTATCAGCAATCGGTCGGCCGTCTCGCCGGGGAACTGCGCGCACATTGCGACGCGGGCCGTGGCCGGGAGGCGGGCGCGATCGCGCACAAGTTGAAATCGTCCTCGCGCTCGGTCGGCGCGTTGACGCTCGGCGATCTCTGCGCCGAATTGGAAAACGCCGGCAAAGCCGGCGACCTCGCCCTGCTTGCGAATTGGGCGAAGCAGTTCGACGCGGCGCTCGCCGCCGTCGAGGAGTCGCTCGAGCAGTTGCTCGCGGCGGAAATGAAATAAACGATTAGGACTGCGGATCAAATCATCATGGAAGATACCGATCTGACTCCCAAACGCGCCGCGGTGCTCGTCGCGAGCCAATCCGTCGCGGACGCCGAACTCGTCGGCAAGCTGTTGCAGGACGAATTCCATAACGTGAAGTTATCGACGAAGCCCGAGTTCGCGGTCGAGGATTTCGAAGCGCATCGGCCCACCGTGCTCGTGCTCGCGTTCGATACGCTGGAAGCAGCCCAGCGCTATTACATTGGGCTCTATCGCCTCAGCTCGGTCGTCCATGAAACGCGTCACCGCGTCGTCGTCCTGTGCAACAAGCACGACGTCTGGAGCGTGTACGACCTGTGCAGCAAGGGGCACTTCGACGATTACGTCCTCTTTTGGCCCGCGACCAACGATGCGCCGCGCATCCGCATGTCGGTGCACCAAGCGCTGCGGATCATGGCGGCCAAAGCGGAAGCCGGCGATATCGCGCCGCGCGCGGCGCCAAGCGGGGTGAACGCCCCGCCCCCGCCCAAGCCCAAGCGCGTCGAAGCCGATACCGACACGGTGGTGCTGGGCGCCGCCGCGAAGGACGTGCAAGCGACGGCGCTGTCCGCCGCCCGCGCGCAACAAAGCGCGCAGGCTCAAGCCGCCCAAGCGCCGCAGCGCCTATCCGTGCTCATCGTCGAGGACGACGACTTCCAGCAAAAGCTGATCGGCCGCCTGATGAACGGCCTGGACATCGATGTCCTGTTCGCAGGCACCGGCGCCGAGGCGATCGAGCAGATGTGGGAGCACAAGCCCGATCTCGTGCTGATGGATGTCGGTCTACCCGATACGAGCGGCGTCGAGGCGACGCGCAAGATCAAGTCGATCGGGCAATTCGGGCACGTGCCCATTCTCATGGTGACGGGGCATAGCGAACGCAACATCGTCGTGGACAGCCTGAAGGCCGGCGCCGCCGATTTTCTCGTGAAGCCGTTCGACAAAAACACGCTTCACGAAAAACTGCGTCAGTTTCTGCCTGCCTTGGCGACATCTTGATTCGGGCACGATGCGCCGCTAATCGAGCAAGCCACCGTATCAACCCGCAGTATGCGAAGTGAAGGACATGGAGCAGTCGACCCGCCCCCGCCGAATCCTCGTCGTCGACGACGAGCCATTCGTCCTCAAAGTCCTCGTGCGGCAGTTGACGCAACTCGGCTACGAGGAAATCCTCTCGTACGAGCATGCGCAAGACGCACTGGACGTGCTGCAGCGCGACGACCATCAGGTCGACGTCGTGTTCACCGATTTGCAGATGCCGGGCATGGACGGCGTGGAATTTCTGCGCCAACTCGTCCAGCGCGGCTACGACGGGCAAGTCGTACTCGTGAGCGGCGAGGATGCGCGCATTTTGAAAAGCGCCGAGAAACTGGCTTATTCGCGGGGGCTGCGCGTGCTCGGCTCATTGGCGAAACCGGCCACGCGCGAGCAATTGCAACAACGTCTACACGGCGACGAACAGCCCGAACCGCTCAAAGCCGCTACCGCGCCCTATCCCCCCGATGAATTGCGCACAGCCATCGCGGCCGGGCAACTCGTCGCGTGCTATCAACCGCAAGTGGCGTTCGCCACCGGCGAAGTGATGGGCGTCGAGGCCATGGTGGGCTGGCTGCATCCGCGCGACGGACTCGTTTCGGCAGAGCGGTTGCTCGGCGGCGCCGAGTACTACGGTGTCCTAAACGATCTCACGCGCGGCATGTTGCAGTCCACGCTAGAGCAGGCCGCGCAATGGCAGCATTTGGGCGACGATTTCCGCATCGGCATCAATCTATCGATGGACGATCTCGCCGCGCTCGACTTCCCCGACTTCATCGTGGAAGCGGCGGCGGGCGCCCGCTTTGCGCTGTCGCGGATCGTGCTCGAAATCAACGAAGCGCGCCTCACGCGCGACCGCCTGATTTCGCTCGACGTGCTCACGCGCCTGCGCTTGAAGCGCATTAGCTTGCTGATCGACGATTTCGGCACGGGGCAATCGTCGCTCGAGCACCTGCGCGACATTCCGTTCGACGAACTGAAGCTCGACGGCGGCTTCGTCCACGGCGCGAGCCGCGACGCCTCGCTCAACGCCATCGTCAAGGCAAGCCTGCTGCTCGCCCGCCAACTGAACATGCGGACCATCGCACAAGGCATCGACGACCTCGAAGATTGGCAAGTGCTGCGCGACATGTCGTGCGAGGTCGCGCAAGGCAACTTCATCGGCGCGCCGATGCTCGCGGATGCACTGCCGCAATGGACGCAGCGCTGGGCGCAGCGATACGCGGCGTTGGCGAAGTAACGCCCTCGCAGCAGGGTGCGCTGTCGCGCGTGGGGGCGTGCGCGGCTTAGGCGGCGAGGCGCAACGCACCCCGCCCACCGCACCGCTTGCCAGCCTGCGCCGCACCGATGCTCAGCGCGCTTGAACCATCAGCGCATCGAGCATGAACGAGCCGTCCTCTTGCACGCCGTAGTACGCGCGCACTTCATCGGGCGCGCCGCGCCACAGCGATCGAATCGCCGCCACACGCTCGGCGCTCGTGCGCATGCGCGCCACCCACGACGAAAATTCGATCGACAAACGCCAACGCTCGCGCACGCTCGCTTCGAATCCCGCGGCCGCGAAGAATGCCAACCACTCGTCGGCGCGATAGTTGCGCACGTGGGAACCGTCACGCAGGACTTCGACGGCCTGCAAGTGCGTATCGAGCAGCGGATGATCGGCGCCCACGACGTCGATGAAGAGCACGCCGCCGCCGCGCTTCAAGACCCGACGCACTTGCGCCAGCGCGCGCGGGACATCGTGCCAATGGTGAGCGCTCAGGCGGCTCACCACCCAATCGAACGACGCATCGTCGAACGGCAGCCGTTCGGCCGATCCTTGTTCGGTGCGGATGTTGGACAAGCCCCGCTCTTTCGCACTGGCGGCCACGGTTGCGAGCATCGGCGCGGCGAGATCGTAGGCGATCACCGAGCGCGCATGACGCGCGGCGGCAAAGCTCGCGTGACCGGCCCCGCAGCCCAGATCGAGCACGTCGGCGTTCGGCGTCGAACCGATCTGGGCGGCCAGCGTCTCCAGATCGGCCCCGCTCGCGTGCGTAGGACTCGTCAAATAGGCGGCGGCGGTCGAGCCGAATGCGTCGGCGACGTGCTCGTGATGTTTCATCGGTGCGCTCCTTGGGCGGGGATAGGCGAAAAGGGACCGGCAAGCCGGCCGGCGCGCCGCCGTTCGTCGCCCCTATCGGGGCCGCACTACGACCGCGCGTGCCGCTACAATATGACCACGCCGGTACCGGTACAAGCCAAGCAAATATCCCGGTATGAAATCTACCCGCGTGTCCGGTCGCTCCACTTTCGTTTCGTCGCCCTAATCGATCGCCATGACCATCGCCGAGTCGTCCCTTCCGCGCGCGGGCGGGCCATCCGTCGCCGCCGTCCAGTCCGCCCCGTCCGCCGCAAGCGGGGGTGCGCCGCTTGAAGCAAGTCCCGCACGCGCGCTCGGAGAATTCATCCGTGCCCATCGCGAGCGGCTCTCGCCGCAGGCCGTGGGCCTGCCTCCCGGCCCGCGACGGCGCACGCCCGGCTTGCGCCGCGAGGAAGTCGCGCAGCTGTGCGGCGTGAGCCCGACCTGGTACACGTGGATCGAGCAGGGACGGCCCGTGTCGGCATCCGCCGATGCGCTCGCGCGCATCGCCGTCGCGCTGCAGTTATCGCGCGCCGAGCGAGCCTATCTGTTCGAGCTCGCGGGCGAACGCGATCCGGCCGAACCGACGCCCGCCTCGAACGATGCGCCGGCCGCGCTCATTTCAACGGTCGGGCTCGTCCACGCTCCCGCCTACGTGCTCGACCGCCAATGGAATGCACTCGCGTGGAATCCGCCCGCGGCGGACTTGTTCGTCGGCTGGCTCGACGGGCCGCCGGATCCCGCGCGCGAGCGCAATTTGCTGCGCTACACCTTCATGGAACCGGCCGCACGCACGCTGATCGTCGACTGGGAGACCCGCGCGCGGCGGCTCGTCGCCGAATTTCGCGCCGATTCGATTCGTCATCTGAATGACGGCCCCACGCGTGCGCTCATCGACGCGCTCGCGGCCGGGAGCGAGGCATTCGGGCGTTTCTGGGCCTCGCAGGATGTCGGCGAACGCGAGGGCGGCCAACGGGCGTTCGACCATCCGCTGCATGGGCGTCTCGTCTACGATCAAATCACGCTGCGGCCCGCGCATCGCGAAGATCTGCTGCTGGTGGTGCTGGTGCGCGCGTGAACGGCGAAAGGAGCGCCGGCGATACAAAACGAGGGTTAGCGCGACCGCATGCCTAAGCCCACCCCGCCGGCAGTAAGATAGCGCCCATTGCACCCCACTGCCGTTGCCTGCCACACCGCGCTCGCTATGACCACGATGCCAAACGAACCCACACCGCCCATCCTCGCAGCCTTGCTCGCGCGCGTGGCGGCGGAAGACGCCACCGCGCTGCGCACGATCTACGAAATGACGAGCGCGAAACTGTTTGGCGTTGCGCTGCGTATATTGGTGAGACGCGAATGGGCGGAGGATGTCTTGCAGGAGTCGTTCGTCAATATCTGGCGCTATGCGGGCGACTACCGCGAGCCGCTCTCCGCGCCTCTCACCTGGATGGCCGCGATCGTGCGCAACCGTGCGCTCGACTACCTGCGCCGGCACAAGAGCGCGTCCGCCGACGGCACGGGGCTGACGGCCGAATGGACCGAGGCGCTCGACGAAATGATCGCCGGCGACGAACGCGACCCCGCCGACTCGGCGATGATGTCCGAGCAAGCGAGGCAACTGAGCGTCTGCATGGGGCGCCTCGAATCCGGCCAGCGCCAAGCGGTCGCGCTGGCGTATCTGCGCGACAAGAGCCACAGCGAGATCGCTCAGGAGTTGGCGGTGCCGCTCGGCACGGTGAAATCGTGGGTGCGCCGCGGGTTGGAAAAACTGAAGATTTGCATGGGACATCCGTAACATGAACGGCCTCGCGCTCAATGAAACGTCGTCCGCCTCGTCGAAGCGACTGGTCCCTGGCTCCAGCCGCGGCGATCGTCGGAAGATAATCGGCCCGGCATATGGGAGGACGAATTGAATTTGCACCGGTATCCGGACCTCCTCGATCGCCTTGCCGGCGAATACGCACTCGGCGTGCTGCGGGGCGGCGCACGCAAGCGCTTCGAGCATATGGCGCGGCAGGACCTGCGCGTGCGCGCGGCTATCGAATCGTGGCAAACGCGCATCGGGGCCATGACCGAGTTGGCGCCGGGCGTCCCCCCGCCGCCCGAGGTCTGGGCCGGCATCGAGCGCCGGCTCGCCTTCGCGCGTGCGCCGAACGCCGCCGCCCCCCTCGAACGCGCGGCGTCGCAATCGGGCCGGGTGCGCGCGCTCCTCGGACAACAGCGCGCACGCTGGTTCGAGTCGCTGGCATTCTGGCGAGGTTGGTCGATCGGCGCGACGGGCTTGGCGCTGGCCGCGGTCGTGGCGCTCGCCGTCACGCTGCGGCCGTTCGCGCCTCAGAGCGGCGCACCGGCCGAGCAAACCGCGCAAACTTCGCCCTCCGGCGCGGCGAAGATCGAGCGCGTGGCGTACGTCGCCGCGCTCGTGCCGCCCGATCAGCCCAAGAGCCCGACCATGGCGCTCGTGATGTGGGACGACAAGAACGCCATGGCCAGCGTGCATCGCATGAGCGGCGGGGACGCGCCACCGCCCGGCAAGAGCGAGCAATTGTGGGGGGTCATGCGCGACGGCCGCATGGTGTCGCTCGGCATGCTGCCTGCCGGCGCCGTCGTCGACATGAAAGTGCACGCAATGAACGCCTACGTGAAGCTCGCCGTATCGGTCGAGCCCATGGGCGGCTCGCGCCGCGCCGACGGACCGAGCGGCCCCGTCGTCTGCGAAGGCGCGTTGATGGCGACGGCTTGAGCGCTGGGCGTGCCGCCTCGCGCACGCGGCGGCCGAGCGCGGGGGCAGCGGTGATAAAATCGACGGCTTCCCGCCGCCTCGGCACACCTTCTAACTGCCCATCATCATGACGTCTCAACTGCACAAAAAAGGCGAAGCCTGGTCGGCTCGCTTCTCCGAGCCGATGTCGGAGCTCGTCAAGCGCTACACGTCGTCGGTGTTTTTCGACAAGCGCATGGCGTTCGTCGATATCGAGGGCTCGCTCGCGCACGCGAAGATGCTGGCCGCGCAAAAGATCATCGGCGCGCAGGATTTGGCGGCGATCGAGCGCGGCATGGCGCAAATCAAGGGGGAAATCGAGCGCGGCGAGTTCCAATGGCAGCTCGATCTCGAAGACGTTCATCTGAACATCGAAGCGCGCCTGACGGCGTTGATCGGCGATGCGGGCAAGCGGCTGCACACCGGCCGTTCGCGCAACGATCAGGTGGCGACCGATATCCGCCTGTGGCTGCGCGGCGAAATCGATCGCATCGGCGGCCTCATCGCCGATCTGCGCACGGCGCTCGTCGATCTGGCCGAGCGCCACGCCGAAACGATCATGCCGGGCTTCACGCACCTGCAAGTGGCGCAGCCCGTCACGTTCGGCCACCATCTGCTGGCCTACGTCGAAATGTTCGGCCGCGACGCCGAGCGCATGCGCGACTGCCGCACGCGGGTGAACCGCCTGCCGCTCGGCGCGGCGGCGCTCGCGGGCACGACCTACCCGATCGATCGGCACGCGGTGGCGAAGACGCTCGGCTTCGACGGCATTTGCGCGAACTCGCTCGACGCCGTCTCCGATCGCGATTTCGCGATCGAATTCACGGCAGCCGCCGCGCTCGTCATGACGCACGTTTCGCGCTTATCCGAAGAACTCGTGCTGTGGATGAGCCCGCGCGTGGGCTTCATCGATTTGGCCGATCGCTTTTGCACGGGCTCGTCGATCATGCCGCAGAAGAAGAATCCCGACGTGCCCGAGCTCGCGCGCGGCAAGACGGGCCGCGTGAACGGGCACCTGATGGCGCTGCTCACGCTGATGAAGGGCCAACCGCTCGCTTACAACAAGGATAATCAGGAAGACAAGGAACCTTTGTTCGACACGGTCGATACCGTTGCCGACACGCTGCGTATCTTCGCTGAAATGGTGGCTGGCATCACGGTCAGGCCCGAAGCCATGCGCGCCGCGGCGCTGCAAGGGTTCTCGACGGCGACGGATTTGGCCGACTACCTCGTCAAGCGCGGGCTGCCGTTCCGCGACGCGCACGAAGCGGTCGCGCACGCGGTGCGGGTTTGCGTCGATCGCGGCTGCGATCTGGCCGATCTCACGCTCGATGAAATGCGCGCCGAGTTGCCCAATGTCGCGCACTTGATCGGCGAAGACGTGTTCGACTATTTGACGCTGGAAGGATCCGTCGCCAGCCGCAATCATCCGGGCGGGACTGCGCCCGAGCAAGTGCGGGCGGCGCTGGCCGCGGTGCGCAAGACGTTGTAGTTCGAAGCGCGAGCGGCGCACGACGCCGCCGCGCAATCGAGGATTGCAACGGGGCCGCGATTGAAATCTCAGTCGTTGCCGACCGTCTCCGACAGACGTTTCACCGTCGCCACCCGTTCCCCGATCAAATCGGCGCGCTCGGCTTCCGTCCCGAGTGCGGCTGTCGCGTCGAAGTACGCTGTCCATGCCCGTTGCGCGTGGACCAAAGCCGGGCGGGCGTGAGCCGGCAGCTTGTCGCGCAAAGCGCGGGTGTACCGGCGTAAGTCGAACTGCGCATGCTCGCAGGCCGCATCGGCCGTGCATGGACGCATGCGCTGGTCATGCGCCCGCGCATCCTCGCTCTGAGCGCGCGCCGCCACCGAAGTCGCCGCCGCCGAAGCAACACCGCCCCCGGAAGCCCCCAATGCTGCCGATCCGGAGGCCGCCGAGGAAGCCGAGGACGCCGCCGCGGGCGGCGCCGGCGGCGCAAACCTCGACGCCGCATGCCGCACGGCCAGCGCACGGTCGCGCACCGACTGCAGCAGCACGTTCGCCTGCGTGATCGAATAAGCGCTGCCTCGCGTCGTCTCGAACACGGCGTGCACAAGCAGCGCCTCCTCCTTGCGCCAAGCCAGCCAGCGCTTCTGGCTCTCATCCCAAGCACGCCGTGCGCTGTCGGGGGCATCGCCGTCGATCCCGCGCATCGCCCCGTCGATCGCCGCCTGCCACGCATCGCGCGCCGCGTCGATGCATTGCACCTGCCCAACCGTCGTCGAACGATCGGCCCGCGCGAAGCAATTCTGCATCGTCGTATCGATCGGATCGGCCCGTGCGGCTTCCGCGCGTGCAAGAACCGGCGCGGCCGCAATCATGGCGGCGACCAGCGCGCCAAGCGCCGCCGATATGGCCCGTGCGCCGAAGAGATTCATCGAATGCAACATCGTCAAACGCGCACGCAGTCGACGAAATATTCGGGATGCCCGCCCACCGTCTCGGCCACGAGCCCGTGAATATCCGTCGAGAAACCGGGGAAGCGCTCGTTGAATTCGCGCGCAAACCGCAGGTAGTTCACGATCGTCTTGTTGAAGCGTTCACCCGGGATCAACAGCGGAATGCCGGGAGGATATGGCGTGAGCAAGATGCTCGTGACACGCCCCTCGAGCTCGTCGATCGGCACGCGATCGATCTCGCGGTGCGCGAGCTTGGCGAAGGCGTCGGACGGCTTCATCGCAGGCTCCATGTTCGACAAGTACATCTCGGTCGTCAAACGCGCGATGTCGTTCGCGCGGTACACGCTGTGGATGGCCTGGCACAGATCACGCAGGCCCATGCGCTCGTAGGCCGGGTGCTGCGCGACGAATTCGGGCAGCACGCGCCAAAGCGGCTGGTTCGTATCGTAATCGTCCTTGAACTGCTGCAATTCGGTGACCATCGAGTTCCATCGGCCTTTCGTGATGCCGATCGTGAACATGATGAAGAACGAATAGAGGCCCGTCTTTTCGACGATGATGCCGTGCTCTGCCAAGTACTTCGTGACGATGGCGGCGGGAATGCCCGATTCGCCGAAGTCGCCCGCCATGTCGAGGCCCGGCGTCACGATCGTCGCCTTGATCGGATCGAGCATGTTGAAGCCGTCGGCCAGCGAACCGAAACCGTGCCAGCGATCTTCGGCGTGCAAGATCCAATCGTCGCGCGAGCCGATGCCCTCATCGGCGAGCGCATCGGGACCCCACACTTGGAAGAACCAGTCCTCGCCGTATTCGGCATCGACCTTGCGCATTGCACGGCGGAAATCGAGCGCCTCCGCAATCGACTCTTCGACGAGCGCCGTGCCCCCGGGCGGCTCCATCATGGCGGCCGCGACATCGCACGAAGCGATGATCGCGTATTGCGGGCTCGTCGACGTATGCATCAAGTACGCTTCGTTGAAGCGGTGGCGGTCGAATACGCCATGCTCCGAGTCCTGCACGACGATCTGCGAAGCCTGTGAAATGCCCGCGAGCAGCTTGTGGGTCGAGTGCGTCGCGAACACGAGTGCGCCCGTGCGGGGACGCCCCGCGCCGATCGCGTGCATGTCTTGGTAGAACGGGTGGAATTCAGCGTGCGGCAGCCACGCCTCGTCGAAATGCAGCGTATCGAGAAAATCGCCGAGCAACCCCTTGATCATCTCGACGTTGTAGACCACTCCGTCGTACGTGCTCTGCGTGATCGTGAGAATACGCGGCTTTAAGTTCGGATCTTTTTCGAGCGCCTCGCGCGCGAACGGGTTCGCCAGAATCTTCTTGCGAATGTTCTCGGGCTTGAACTCGTCGAGCGGGATCGGCCCGATGATGCCGAAGTTGTTGCGCGTCGGCGTAAGGAAGACCGGAATCGCACCCGTCATCGTGATCGCGTGCAGGATCGACTTGTGGCAGTTGCGGTCGACTACGACGATATCCCCCGGCGCCACCGTGGCGTGCCAGACGATTTTGTTCGACGTCGACGTGCCGTTCGTCACGAAGAACAGGTGATCGGCGCTGAAAATGCGCGCGGCGTTGCGCTCGGATGCGGCCACCGGGCCGATGTGATCGAGCAACTGGCCCAGCTCGTCGACGGCGTTGCAGACGTCGGCGCGCAGCATGTTCTCGCCGAAGAACTGGTGGAACATCTGCCCGAGCGGGCTCTTCAGGAATGCGACGCCGCCCGAGTGGCCAGGGCAGTGCCACGAGTACGAGCCTTCGTCGGCATACTTGACGAGCTCCTTGAAGAACGGCGGCGCGAGCGAATCGAGATAGACCTTCACCTCGCGCACGATATGACGCGCGACGAACTCCGGCGTGTCCTCGAACATGTGGATGAAGCCGTGCAACTCGCGCAGGATGTCGTTCGGCAGATGGCGCGAGGTGCGCGTCTCGCCGTACAGAAAAATCGGGATATCGGCGTTGCGGCGGCGCACCTCGGTCACGAACGCGCGCAGTTCCAAGATCGCCGTCGCCAGTTCGGGCAATTCCCCATCCGGTCCCGTTTCGCCGAGCATCAGCTCGTCGTCGTCGATCGACAAGATGAAGCACGAGGCGCGGCTCGATTGCTGCGCGAATGAGGTGAGGTCGCCATAGCTCGTCAGACCGAGCACTTCCACGCCCTCCCCCTCGATCGCTTCGGCCAACGCGCGAATGCCCGATCCGGAAATGTTCTCGGAGCGGAAATCTTCGTCGATGATGACGACGGGGAAACGAAACTTCATGGACCCAATCTCCAAAACACTACGACCGCGGGCCCGGGGTTCTCGCATCCCACGTGCCAGCGGCCGCTGAAACTGCCTAGTTTCTCTGCGCTACGCGTCCGTTGTGTGACGGTCGGCGAAGTCGCAGCGCTAAGTCTTGGGCAGCGTCACGCCGTGCTGCCCCTGATATTTCCCGCCGCGGTCGGCGTAAGACACCTCGCATACTTCGTCGCTCTCGAAGAACAGCACTTGCGCCACGCCTTCGTTCGCGTAGATCTTCGCCGGCAGCGGCGTGGTATTCGAAAATTCGAGCGTGACGTACCCTTCCCATTCGGGCTCGAACGGCGTCACGTTGACGATGATGCCGCACCGCGCGTACGTCGATTTGCCGAGGCACACCGTCAGCACGTTGCGCGGGATCCGAAAATATTCGACGGTGCGCGCGAGCGCGAACGAATTCGGCGGGATGATGCACACGTCGCCCTTGAAATCGACGAACGATTTCTCGTCGAAGTTCTTCGGATCGACGATCGTCGAATTGATGTTCGTGAAGATCTTGAATTCGTCGGCGCAGCGGATGTCGTAGCCGTAACTCGACGTCCCGTAGCTGACGATCTTGCGGCCGTCCTCGCAGGTGCGCACTTGATTGGGCACGAACGGCTCGATCATGTTGTGCTGCTCGGCCATGCGCCGAATCCACTTGTCGGATTTGATTGTCATAAAAAGACGCTGAAAAAAGCGGATTTACTGCCGGATCACGCCGCACGCGAGCGCCGGACCCACATTGCGGTCGGGAAACGCCGGATCGCCCGCCTCGCGGGCGACGCTCACCGAGCGGCCAACGACGGAACGCACGCCGTCGAGCGCCACGTCGGGCGCGACAATGAACCCCGCCGCCACGCCCGCCGCGTCCGCATGAATGTTGCCCAAATCGCCCGCGCGGCGCACCCCCGCTTTCAAGCGATCGGCCGCCGGCGCGAAGACGGGGCCGGCGCTCGAGCCGTCTGCCGCGTTGCAATCGCCGCGCTCGCGCACTTGCAGCGCGTGATCGCTGTTGCGCGGGAGCCCGACGAGGTTGTACGTCACTTGCACGCCGTCCGAGCGTTCGATGAACGTGACGGAGCCGCGCGCCGTGTTGCCCACCGTGGGCAATACTTGCGCGTTGGCGCGCTTTTCGTGGGGGCCGAACAACGCGGCGCAGCCGCCGAGCGTCGCGCTGGCCGCCAGCACCATGCCGGCTACCGCCACGACACCCGCGCGCTGGCGACGCCATCCGCCGGTGGGTTCTCTCATGCGATCCTCATGCCGGTACGCGGCGCCCGTCGCGCCGCCGAGCCGGACTCAAGCGAAGGCGACATGATACCGCGACGCGCACGGCGCAAGCACAATCGAGTCCTGGCGCCGCGCCGGCGCGGTGCGCAGGCGCAAACCGTGGGACGCGCCAGGCTCACGTGTCTTGAACGACGATCGTGGGAAACTTCGCGCTCATGTCCTTGGCGCGCTCCGCGATGCGGATCGCGACCTTGCGGGCGATGGCGCGGTAAGTCTCGGCCACGCGGCTGTGCGGGTCGGCTACGACGCTGGGGTGGCCGCTGTCCGCTTGTTCGCGAATGCCGATGTCGAGCGGCAAGCTGCCGAGCACTTCGACGCCGTAATCCTTGGCCATGCGCTCGGCGCCCCCCGTGCCGAAGATGTGCTCGGCATGGCCACAGTTCGAGCACACATGGATGCTCATGTTTTCCACCAAGCCGAGGATCGGCACGCCGACCTTCTCGAACATCTTGAGGCCCTTTTTCGCGTCGATGAGCGCGATGTCCTGCGGCGTGGTGACGATGACGGCGCCCGTCACCGGCACGCGCTGCGCGAGCGTCAATTGAATGTCGCCGGTTCCGGGCGGCATATCGACGATGAGGTAATCGAGCTCCCCCCAATTCGTCTGGCGCAAAAGCTGCTCGAGCGCCGAGGTGACCATCGGGCCGCGCCAGACCATCGGGTTGTCCTGATCGACGAGAAACCCGATCGAATTGGCCTCGATGCCGTGCCCCTTCATCGGATTCATCGATTGCCCGTCGGGCGACTCGGGACGGCCCTCGATACCGAGCATCGTCGGCAACGACGGGCCGTAAATGTCCGCATCGAGAATCCCCACCGCCGCGCCTTCGCTCGCCAAGGCTAGCGCGAGATTGACGGCCGTCGTGCTTTTGCCGACGCCGCCCTTGCCCGAGGCCACGGCCACGATGTTTTTGACTTTCGGCAGCAGCTTCACGCCCGGCTGCACGGTATGCGCGACGATCGACTGCGACACCGTGACGTTCGCCCGTTCGACGCCGGGCACCTTTAGGAGCACCTGCTCGACGGCCGAGCGCACCGCGTCGAACTGGCTCTTGGCCGGATAGCCGAGCACGATTTCGACGCCGACGACCGCACCGTCGACGCTCACATTCTTGACGCCCTTGCCGGCCGCGAACGGGCGGCCCGTGTTGGGATCGACGACGGCCGCAAGCGCGGCGTCGACCAAAGCCCGATCAATACTCATCGATTCGACTCCGAGGGATAAAAGGCGCGGCACGGCACGAGCAGGCGGCGCAGAGGAAATGTTGCATCAAAACAATAAGTTAACGGCCCATATTGCCTACTATTGCCAATAGATGGGTGGCGATGGGTGGCGGATTGGCGCGCCCCCGCAGCTTCGCGCGGAAAGGGCGGCATCGAGCGCCGACGCGCACTATTGTAGTGGTTAGCGACGGGACGCGGGCCCCGATACCCCGGCCCCTCGTCGGGTCTCTCGCGGCGTCGCGTGACCCCACGACCACTTTAGGGAGGATGCAGCCGGCGAGCGCGTCGATGCCGCCTAGGGGCGCATTGCCGCAACCGCAAAAATTTGAAAACAATTGTTGCGCGCCATTGCCAAAACGAGTTCGGCAGGGCAACTTCGCGCTGCAGCAAGCACAAGCGGGCATCGTGGCGCGGGCGTTGCACGGTAGACAAGCGGGCATCGTGGCGCGGGCGTTGCACGGTAGTCGTACCGGCGGCCGGCGCCGGTAGGGATCGATCCGCCACGCCGCCCCCGCTTGCCTATTGCGCTGCCTATTGCGCTGCCCATTGTGGTAACCGCGGCGTTAACCGCGTGAGCGACCGTTTTTCCAACGAGGACTTGAACATGAACGCAAAAATCGTCACACGACTCACCGCTTTTGCCGTCACCGGCGCGATCCTCGCCGGCTGTGCGACCCAGCAAGGCACCAACACGGCGGTCGGCACGGGCGTGGGCGCCGGCACCGGCGCGGCGCTCGGCGCGATCTTCGGCGGCGGCAAGGGCGCAGCCATCGGCGCGGGCGTCGGCGCGGCCGTGGGCGGCGTCACCGGCTACAACTGGCAAAACATCCGCAATAGACTCTCCGGCGCATCCAAGGGCACCGGCACGCAGGTGACCGAGCAGCCGGACGGCTCGCTGAAGCTGAACATTCCGAGCAACGTCACGTTCGCGACGAATAGCTACCAGATCAATCCGGCGCTCTATCCGACGTTGAACGAGCTGTCGACGCAGATGCAGCAGCACCCGGAACTCGTGGCCGAAGTCCGCGGCTATACCGACAGCACGGGCAGCGCGCAGCTCAATCAAACGCTGTCGCAAAACCGGGCGCAGAGCGTGGCGAGCTACTTGAGCCAGCACGGTGTGGCGCCAAACCGCCTCGTGGCGCAGGGCTTCGGACCGAGCGCCCCCATTGCCGACAACAGCACGGAAGCTGGCCGCGCGCAGAACCGGCGCGTCGAGGTTTACTTGCGGGCAACGTCGCAACCGGCGGGCTGAGCGAGATGAGAGACCCGCTGCGTAGCTAGCGCGGGCGGCCCGCGGCAACGCCCTCGGAGGGTGGTGAACTGATCAAAAAAACAGCGCCGGAAGGCAGCTAGAAGCCGCCGGTAAACGAATCGAAAAATTTTTCGAACTCGTCGGCGTTTTGCTTGTCTGTATGTTCGGTACGTGGCTGGCCAACGCCGCTGCGTCACCATTCTCCTCTTGTCGTTGTTGCTCCGGGGCCGAACGCCCCGGTTTTTTTTGCGGACATCGCCACCGCGCGATCGTCCGCATGCAGCCGCTTCCTCTCGCTCCTGCGCCGTCCCCCCGCCCCGGTACCCTTGGTCACCCCGCTGCATACACAGGCCGCACGGTCTCCGCACGCGCACAGCGTACCGGCGTTCGTTTTTTGCACGCGTTCGGCGCTGTTTCGGCGCTTTTGAGGGCTTCATCGCCGTCGATCGCGCGGCGCCGCCTCGCGGCACGACGCGTGCCTGCTAAAATCGACCCTTTCCCTCAAGCAGTCCCTCCTTCTATACGCTCATGACCGTATCCGCCCCTCATTCCGCCGCGCAAGCCGGCGCGGGCGCCGCCCGCCGCCGCATTCTCGTGACGTCCGCTCTGCCCTACGCGAACGGACAGATCCACCTCGGCCACATGGTCGAATACATCCAGACGGACATCTGGGTGCGCGCGATGCGAATGCACGGTCACGAGATCTACTACGTCGGCGCCGACGACACGCACGGCACGCCGATCATGCTCAGCGCCGAAAAGGAAGGCATCACCCCCAAACAGCTGATCGAGCGGGTGTGGCGGGAGCACACCCGCGATCTGGGCAATTTCCTCGTCTCGTTCGACAACTACTACACGACCGACTCCGAAGAAAACCGGGAACTGTGCGGCACGATTTACGGCCGGCTGCAGCAGGCCGGGCTCATCGACGCCCGCGAGATCGAGCAGGCGTACGACCCCGTCAAGGAAATGTTCCTGCCCGACCGCTTCATCAAGGGCGAATGCCCGAAATGCGGCGCCAAGGACCAATATGGCGACAGTTGCGAGGTGTGCGGATCGACGTACCAGCCTACCGACCTCGTCAACCCGTACTCGGCCATTTCAGGGGCGACGCCGGTGCGCCGCAAGTCGACGCACTATTTCTTCCGCCTCTCCGATGCGCGCTGCGAGAACTTCCTGCGTGACTGGGTGAGCGGCCTCGCGCAGCCGGAAGCGACGAACAAGATGCGCGAGTGGCTAGGCGACGCAGGCGAAGCCAAGCTCGGCGACTGGGACATCTCCCGCGATTCGCCCTATTTCGGGTTCGAAATTCCGGGCGCACCGGGCAAGTACTTCTACGTCTGGCTCGATGCGCCGGTCGGCTACTACGCGAGCTTCAAGAACCTCGCCGCCAAGCGCGAACTCGATTTCGAAGCGTGGATCAAGCCCGGCTCGGACACCGAGCAATATCACTTCATCGGCAAGGACATCCTCTATTTCCATACGCTGTTTTGGCCCGCGATGCTCGAATTCGCGGGCTATCGCACGCCGACCAATGTGTTCGCACACGGCTTCTTGACCGTGGACGGCGCCAAGATGTCGAAGTCGCGCGGCACCTTCATCACGGCCAACAGCTTCATCGAGACGGGGCTGAACCCCGAATGGCTGCGCTACTATTTCGCCGCCAAGCTGAACGCGACGATGGAAGATCTCGATCTGAATCTCGAAGATTTTCAAGCGCGCGTGAATAGCGACGTGGTCGGCAAGTACGTCAACATCGCCAGCCGCGCGGCGGGGTTTCTGCTCAAGCGCTTCGATGCGCGCGTGCAGGACAGCGCAATGCAGCACCCGCTGCTCGCCACGCTGCGGGCCGCGATCTCCGCCATCGCGGCGCACTACGAAGCGCGCGAATACGGTCGCGCCGTCCGCCAGAGCATGGAATTGGCCGATGCGGTCAATGCGTACGTCGACACGGCCAAGCCGTGGGATCAGGCGAAGGACCCCGCCAACGCGGCCTTACTGCATGAAACCGTGAGCGTGAGCCTCGAAGCATTCAGGCTGCTCACCATCGCGCTCAAGCCCGTGTTGCCCGCGCTGGCGGCCAAGGTCGAAGCGTTCCTCGGCATCGCGCCGGTCGCGTGGGCCGATGCCGGCACGCCGCTGTCGTCGGCCCAGCCCATCAACGCCTATCAGCACTTGATGACCCGCATCGATCCCAAGCAGATCGAAGCGCTGATCGCAGCCAACCGCGCGTCGCTGCAGCGCACCGAAACCGGCGCGGCCGCGGCCGCGTCGGCTGCCGCGGGCAAAGCGAAAAAGGCATCTGCGAGCGCTAAGGAAGAAGCCGCCAGCGAAACGATCTCGATCGACGATTTCGCCAAGATCGATCTGCGCGTGGCCCTCATCGTCGACTGCAAGGCCGTCGAAGGCTCCGACAAGCTGCTGCAGTTGACGCTGGATGTCGGCGAAGAAAAGACGCGCAACGTCTTCTCCGGTATCAAATCGGCCTACCGGCCCGAGGACCTGGTGGGCAAGCTGACGGTGATGGTGGCCAATCTCGCGCCGCGCAAGATGAAGTTCGGCCTCTCCGAAGGGATGGTGCTGGCTGCATCGAGCGCCGACGAAAAGGCCGAACCGGGCCTTTACATCCTCGAGCCGCATAGCGGCGCAAAGCCCGGCATGCGCGTGCGCTGAAAACACCTCCGGACTCTGGCGTCAATGGCGTCCGTGCCAGCCGTCGAAGCGGCGCGTGAAGTTGATGTCTAGGCCTTGGAAGGTGCCCGTATAGAGTGCGATGGACCAGAACCGCGATAGGTTCACCGTCGCCTTGAATGCGTTGCTCGCCGATTGCAAGCCCTGCTCGTAACCGAGCACGAGGCGCTCGTTGATCGCCTTGGACAACATGACGACCTGCGAATCGGTCAGGCCCACCTCGCTGCGCCCGACCGAAAACTCGTCGAGCCCGAAGGTTTGCGCGACACGTTTGCCTGTCGCGCTGCCAAGCAACGCCAACGCCGTCGTCATCGAACTTTGCTGACCGAGGTTGTTGCCCTGGTCGGTGCCGTGGCCGAACAGCAGCCACGAGAGCTTTTCGTTGTCGGCCACGTTGGGCTCGGATACGAGCTTGACCACCGGCGCGCGCACAGTGCCCGTCACCTGCACGCCGGCCTCCACCTCCTGATTGCGGCGCATGGCGAGAATATTGATGCCAGGGTTCGCCACGGGCCCATTGAACGTGAAATAGCCGTTCTCGATCGCGAGCTTGCGCCCGAAGCTCGTGTAAGTGGAGCCTTCCGTCACGCGCACGTTGCCGATCGCGCGCAACGGCTGATTCGGCGCCGATAGCGCCGTGACCGTGCCGCGCAGGCCGAGATCGGCGCCCCGGCCGCGAAAACGGAAGCGATCGCCCAGGTTGATGTCGACGTTCGCACGCGGCGCAAACCGGCCCACGGGTTTGTTGGTCGACTCGGTCGGCCGCGGGGGCGCCCCGCGCACGACGACATGGTCGCGCACGATGACGACGTCGTCCGATAGCCGCGGCGCCGGCTGCTCGGGCAAATCGAACAGCGCGTGGTCCACCCGGAATTTGCCGTCGATATCGAGTCCGCCGCTCTTGCCGCCGTTCGCCATCGTCGCACTGCCCGAGAGCGACAGTTGCCGATCGGGCGCCGCGAGCAATTCGAGCTTGTCGGCCACGATCTGGGCCGGCAAATCCGGTTCGTCTTGGTCGAGCCGGATTCTCCCCGTCGCGCGCAGTGTGCCGTCGCCGCCATGGAACTCGACACGCTGCAGATCGACGAGGTTCTCCGTCAACGCGACGCGCACGATGCCGTCCTTGAGCTGCACGCCCTGATCGACGAGCGTGGCCGACAGACCGTCGCCGATCAGCGCGCCCGATACAGTCGGCTTGGCTCGCGTGCCCGCCAGCACGAGGTTCAGCGCCAGATGACCGTCGAGCACGTAGCTCGGGCCGAACAAGCCGCCGGTGGTCTTGAGCGCCGGCACGTCGAAGGCGAGCGTGCCGGCGAGTGGCGCATCGGCCGCAAGACCCAGCACGCCGCCGCGTGCGGGATCGGGGCTCAGCCCCGCGCTCAGGTTCGCGTCGAACGTGCCGATGCGGCTCGCCGCCGCGCGCGCCGTGATCTTGAGCCGCCGCCCGCCTTCGAAATCGGCTCGCGCGGCAAGCGCCGTGATGCCGAGCGCGGACACGCCGTAGCCCCTCGACAGCGTCGCATCGCCGCTGCGGCGCTCGATGCGCGCGTATCCGCTCGCGGTGGCGCCCAGCGCGAAGTTCCAGTCAGCGCCGAGGACGAGATCGCTCGATAGCTTCGACGGCGTGCCCGTCAGCGTTTGTCGAATGGCGATCAAGCGGGCCACCGACAGGTTCGATGCGCTGCCAGCCGAGCTGATCGCGCCGTGGTCATAGGCGAAAGACTTCAACTCGAGCGTCGCGCCTTCGATCACCATTCGAGTCGGGCCGAGCGTGACCCGTTGCTTCGCGGCCGACAGCGCGAGCGGTGCTTGCAGTTCGAGCGCGGGCAGACCGCGGTTGGACAAGCGCGCGAGCACGCCGTCCCAGCGAGGGCCCTCGCGCGTATCGGCCACGCCGCCCGTCCCTGCAAGCGCCATATCGACGGCGCGCCCGCTCACCGTGCCCTTCGCCTGGGCGTCGAAAGCATGCTTCGCGCGCGTGCCCGTGAGATGCGCGCTCAGCGTCGACAGCGCCACCGCGCCGGCCTGCACGTCGCGCGCGTCGGTGGAAAACTCGAGCGCGCCCTTCGCGCCGTCGCGAATGCGCGCGTTGCCGCTCGCCGCGCCGATGCGGTTATCGCCGATCTCCACACCGCGCGCGTTGTAGCTCAGCGTCGCGTCGGGGTGCGCCAAGGACCCCGTCAAATCGCCGTCGGCCGACATCGCGCCGGAAACGCCGAAGCCCAGGCGATCGAGCCGCGGCGCATCGACGTGAAAGCGCAGGCGGTCGCCGGGGGCGCCGAAGGTGCCGTGCAATTCGACGTCGTTGCCGGCGATGGACAAGGTCGCATTGCTCGGCAGCAGACGTGATCCGGCCAGCTCCACCGTGCCCTCCCCGGTCAACGGGAAGCCGTCGTAGACGCTATCGCCCAGATCGAAGCGCAGCTTCGTCGAGAAGGCGGGAGCCAGCGCGCCGACCGCGCTGAAGCGGCCCGTGATGCGGGCCTCGGGGACCGAGCTCGCCGCACGCGCCTTAACGCGCGGCGCTGTAGACACTTTAGGCGCTTTCGATGCGCTTGGCGCCTGAGCCGATCGGTCTGCCGCGCCGGCCGCACCGGAAGACCGCGCTTGCGGCGCCGCTGCGCGCGTCGCCGGGAACGCTCGGGCCAGGACGAGCCGTGGGTCGAAGTTGGTCAGCGTCGTGCTCAGTTCATAGCCCTCGCGCGCGTCGCGCTGCAGCGCGCCCTTCAACTGCAAGCGCCCGTCGCCCGCGTCGATGCGCACATCGTGCAGCGCGATGCTGCCCCGCGCCAACGCCACATGCGCGCGCGCCCGCAAGCGTGCGCGCGCGTCGGTCAAATCGAGCGAAGCCTGTTGCGTCGCCCCGTCCAGCGTCACGGCGATCGGCCCCGAGAACGAGGTCGGCCGCACGTACGGCGTAAAGGTCGCGGCATCGACGCCGCTTGCCGTCAAATCCAGGCGCGCGCGGCCGCCCGTGAAGCTGCCCGAGCCGGTCAGCGCGGCGTCGTGGATCAATCGAATATCGAGGCCATCGAGGCGCTGCGCACGCGGGTCCAGACGCACTTGGGCATGCGCCCGCACCAGCGGCAGGCGATGTTCATCGAGCGGCCCGGGCGCGGCATTGGCGATCGAGACCGGACCCGCGACGACGAGCGGCCCAGCACCGGGAACCGGCGCGAGCGCCGCTCTGAGCGAAAGATCGGCTTGCGGCGCCCCGGCGCTGAGCACACGAGGATCGACATGGTCGAACGCGATCGTCGCCCGCTGGAGCGGCACCGCGGCAAACGGCGTCGCCTCGATATGCGCCCGTCCCGCCAGTTTCATTCCGTTGGCGTTCACATCGGCAACAAGCGATTCGAGCGTGCCGGAAAGCTTTGCCTGCATCTGCGCCGGAGCGCCCCCGAGCTCGCCCGACGCCGAGAAAGCGCCGGTCAGCGGAAACGGCCGCACGCCGTCCAGTGCGAGCTGCGCCACGAGGGCGCCGTAGGCCGTATCCAGCCCGTCGATCGAGAGCGCATGATGCCTGCCGTCGCTGCGTCCATGGACGCGCAAGCGATCGATCTCGGTCGTCGAAGCGCCATTGCGCACGAGCAGCTTGTCGACGCCGATGGCCCGCAAGTCGATCTCGAGCGGTAGGCGTAAATCCGCCGGCAGTTGCATCGGCGCCTTGCTCGTCGACGGTGCGAGCCGCGCGTCGATGGTTCCGGCGCGCAGCGTGTCGACCGTCAGCCTCCACGGCGAGCGCGTGAGGGCCCATCGGCCCGATAAGCGATCGATGCGAATGTCGGTCGGCGGCGCACCGGCCGCGCTCGCCAATCCGCGCCAGCGGACATCGGCCAGCGTGACGCCGCGCGCGAGCGTGCCGCCCTCGAACGTGCCCGATAAGCGAGTGCCCGTCAGCGCAACGGCCGCGCGCCAAGCGAGCCGCGTGCCGGACTCGGTGGCGAGCACGCCGTAGAGCGCTGCCGCAACGCAAAGCAAGGCGAGCGCGAGCGCAAGCGCCGTCCATCCGAGCGCACGCCAGCCCCGGCGCCTGCGCCGCGGCGCGCCGGGTTCCGGCGGCCCGCCAGGCGTTCCCGCGCCGTTCGCCCCCGCCGCTTGCGCCGGGCGCGCGCCCGTGCCCGCATCGGCGGCGTCCGAGGCATCGTCGTGCGGCGGCGGGGGTGGCGGCGAATCGTGCGTCATCCGAAGGCGTTCCTTGTGCGATTTTTCTCTTAGAAGGCGATACCCAGCGTCAGATAGGGCCGCACGCTGCGATTGCGCATGCCGTAAGCGAGATCGACGTTGATGGGGCCGACGGGGCTGCGCCAGCGCGCGCCGATGCCCGCGCCCGGATAGAACACACGCTCGCCCCAGGTATCGGTCGCCGCGCCGATGTCGTAGAAAACGGCCGCGCCCCAATCATGCGTGAACCAGTGCTGGTATTCCGCGGTGGCCGTGATGAGGTACTTCGTCGGCAGCACCGAGCCGTCGACGTTATTGCCGATGCTTTGGAAGCCATAGCCGCGCACGGAATTGGAGCCGCCCGCGCGAAACAAGAGCGATGCCGGAATGCCGGTCGAGCCGCCGCTCGTAAAGACGCCGCCGAACTCCGCGCGCACGAGGAACAGATCGCGCTTGAACAGCGGCACGTATTGCACGCCGCGGGCATAGCCGCGCATGAACGTTTGATCCGTGGCGAGCCCTTTCACCGCGAAGCCCGCTTCGACGTGGAGCAGGTTGCCTTTGCGCGGAAACAGCGGATCGTCGACGTTGCGGCGGGTCCACGACCATTGCGGCACGAGCGCGTGACTCGTCGTCGGGCCGACGAGATTCTGATCGAGACGGTCGGCGTAGTACTGGATCGAATAGGCATAGTCGATGAATTGCGCCGTGCGCGTGCGCTGCAAGCCGGCGCGAGCGCTGTAAATGCGCGTGCCGGAAACTTGCGTGTTCGTATAGGAGGCGAGCGCAGCGTTCGTCCAACCGCGCTTGCCGGGCGGCATGGCCAATTGAACCTGCCCGTACTGCTGAATCTGGTCGAGCCGGCCCTGGATCGAAAACGGCCAAGCGGCGCCGAACGTATCGAGGTAGGTGTACGAGCCTTGCACGTGCGCACCCGTATCGGTCGCATAGCCGACCCCGCCGCGCACGCTGTTGTACGGATACTCGCTCACTTTCACGTGAATCGGCGTCTCGTTCGGTTTTTCCACGTCGCCGCCCACGTCGATCGCGACGCTCGCATAGTACGGCGTGTTCTGCAACTGCCGCTGCAGTTCGGCGACGCGATCGGCATCGTAGACTTCACCGATCGCCAGCGGGTTGACGTTGCCGACGATGCGCTCGGGGTAGCGGCGCACCCCGGACACATCGAGCGCGCCGAGCGTAAACGTCGGCCCGCTTTCGAATGCGACCGAGAGCGCCGCCTGGCGCGTGCGCGGGTCGATCCGCGCCTGGGACTGAACGATCTTCGCGCCCAGATAGCGATGCGCTTGCAGCGCTTTGAGCGCGGCGTCCTTCGCATCGGTCCACGCGGACTGCGTAAATGGATCGCCGGTATGGAGCGAAAAAGCGAAGCGCGCCGCGTTCTCGCGCGTCGGCTCCTCGCTCTCGATCGGTCCGGCGAAGCTCAACGCGACCGATGACACCATCGTGCGCGGGCCGGGGTCGACGTGCACCGTCACGTCTTTCCTGCCCTTGCCGCCCTGGCGCACGTCCGTGCGCACGACCGGTGCAAAATAGCCGTCGGTCGCGGCCAAATCGCGCACTTGTTCGGGCGTGGCCGTGACTAGGAAGTCGAATTGATCCTCGGTGACATCGTCGCGCGAGGCGAAGCGGGCAAGGTCGAGATGCTTTTCCAGCAGCTTGCGCATGGGGCGCGGCGCATCGATCGTCACGTCGTATTTCGCCGCCGCCGGCGCCGACAGCAACGCGAGCAAGACCCCGAGGGCCAGACGCCGCCATATCGGCCGGCCCGCCGCGGTATCGCCGCGCACGCCCAGCCCGGCGCCCCGGCTTGCCCTGGTGCGCGCCATATCGATCACGGCTTCCCGCAAATAGAACCTCCCCATGTTGAACGGCCGAAGGCGCTCGCCCCGCGACACGGAATACGGAAGGGGTCACGGCCTAGCCGCACCCTCCGGGCCGGGTCCGAACGAGCGAGCGCTCCGGCGAAAACGAGCATTTGACCATAACGGCCTCGCATCGGACCACGCCGCGCACGGGACGCGCCGCTTTGGACGCGCGAGCGCGCGCCGTGTTCCGCATGAGCCGCATGCGCTAAAATCGCACTTTGCTCGAGTTGGCGCTCCCGCCGATTTGTCCCCTTTTCCAGGATGATTGAATCATGTTGTACCAATCGGACATCACGCAGTTCATCAATCAACTCAAACAGCAAAAGCCTACGCTCGAAGAAGAGCAACGCCGCGGGCGCGCGCTCTTGTGGGATAAGCAGCCCATCGATCTCGAGGAGCGCGCCACCCAGCAGCAGACGCGCGTGGATCAAAACTCGTACGTCTACTACCAGAACTTCTGATAGTGAACGCCGCCGACGAAGGGCAGCGCGGGGATTCGGCGCTGACCGCGCCCGCGACCGACACGACGCCCGACATCGTCGACGGCATCGCCTTTGCGCGCCTGTATGGCGAGCCGCTGTTCAAACTGCCGCAGGATCTGTACATCCCTCCCGATGCGCTCGAGGTGTTCCTCGAGACTTTCGAAGGCCCGCTGGATCTGCTGCTTTACTTGATCCGCAAGCAGAACTTCAACGTGCTCGACATCCCGATGGCGGATGTCACGGCGCAGTACCTCGGCTACGTCGAGCAGTTGCGCAAGACCAATCTCGAGCTCGCGTCCGAGTACTTGCTGATGGCCGCGATGCTGATCGAAATCAAGTCGCGCATGTTGCTGCCGGTGAAAAAAGCCGATACGGGCGAAGAAGCCGAAGACCCGCGCGCCGAGCTGGTACGGCGCCTGCTCGAGTACGAGCGCATGAAGCTTGCGGCGCAGCGGCTCGATCAGTTGCCGCAGCTCGGGCGCGACTTCCTGCGCGCCGAGGTGTACATCGAGCAGAGCATGGCGCCGCGATTTCCCGACGTCGGCATGGACGATCTGCGCGCGGCCTGGGCGGACGTGCTCAAGCGAGCCAAGCTCGTGCAGCATCACAAGATCTCGCGCGAGGAGCTTTCGGTGCGCGAGCATATGAGCCTGATTTTGCGGCGCTTGCAGAATGCGCGCTTCGTCGAGTTCTCCGATCTGTTCGACGTGACGCGCGGCGTGCCGGTCGTCATCGTCAATTTCATCGCGATGCTCGAGCTCGCACGCGAATCGCTGATCGAGATCACCCAACCCGAACCTTTCGCACCGATCTACGTGCGCCTAGCGTATATGCCCGCATAACGGGGACATGCCGCGCCGGCGCACGCTCGTGGAGCAACCGCTCTTTTCGATGCCAAGGGGCCGTCAAATCCACTACAATCGGCGCGGCTTCACCCCGCCAGCGCCGCGTGCACCTCATCCGTCATGAAAGTCATCAGCTCGATCCACGAATTGCGCGACCAGTTGCGCGGCCAAAACAGAACGGCCTTCGTCCCGACGATGGGCAATCTGCACGAAGGGCACTTGTCGTTGATGCGGCTCGCGCGCCAGCATGGCGACCCGGTCGTTGCGAGCATCTTCGTCAATCGTCTGCAGTTTGGGCCGAACGAGGATTTCGACAAATACCCGCGCACGCTGGAAGCCGATATCGACAAGCTGCAGCGGGAAAACGTCTACGTGCTGTTCGCGCCGACCGAGCGCGACATGTACCCGCAGCCGCAGGAATACCGCGTCCATCCGCCGCACGATCTAGGCGACATCCTCGAAGGGGAATTCCGCCCCGGGTTCTTCACCGGTGTCTGCACGGTCGTCATGAAACTGATGTCGTGCGTGCAGCCGCGCGTGGCCGTGTTCGGCAAGAAGGATTATCAGCAACTCATGATCGTGCGGCAGATGTGCGGGCAATTCGCGCTGCCCACCGATATCGTCGCGGCCGAAACGGTGCGCGACGCCGACGGCCTCGCCTTGAGTTCGCGCAATCGCTATCTGAGCAAGGCCGAGCGCGCCGAAGCGCCCATGCTCGCCGCCACGCTCGCGCGCGTGCGCGAAGGCGTGCTTGCCGGCCGGCGCGATTTCGCCGCACTAGAGCGCGAAGCGATGGAACGCCTCGCGGCGCGCGGCTGGGCGCCAGATTACATCGCCGTGCGCAAACGCGAGAATCTGCTCGCGCCGCGTCCCGACGAGCTCGATGCGCCGCTCGTCGTGCTCGCCGCGGCCAAGCTCGGGCCGACCCGCCTCATCGATAATCTCGAAATCTGACATTGCCCGCGGCAATCGTCCGAATCGTCTGAAGTCCGAAGGAAGTGATCATGCAGCGACACATGCTTAAATCGAAGATCCACCGCGCCGTCGTGACGCACTGCGAGCTTCATTACGAAGGCTCGTGCGCCATCGACGAAGATCTGCTCGACGCCTCGGGCATCGTCGAAAACGAACGCATCGATATCTGGAACGTCAACAACGGCGAGCGCTTCTCGACCTACGCCATTCGCGGCGAGCGCGGCAGCGGCATGATTTCGCTGAACGGCTCGGCCGCGCGCCGCGCTCAGCTAGGCGATCTCGTCATCATCGCGGCATTCGCGATGGTCGAGGACGCGGAATTCGCGGCGGGCTGGGAGCCCAAGCTCGTATTCGTCGATGAACAGAACAAGATCAAGAGCAGCCGCGCGCACGTGCCGGTGCAAAGCTGGAGCTGAGGCGCGGGCGCCTATTTCGAAACCCACGCCGTGATCGGCTCCCACTGTTCCAAGTCCTTCTCGACACGGCTTTGCGGCACGTCCCACAGCGTCAGGCCGTGTGCGGCGAGTTGCACGTAGTTTTGCGTGTCGCGCAGAAAACCGAGCACGGGCAGGTCGAGACTTTCGACGAAGCGATGCAGTTGCTCCGCCGAGCGCGTGCGCGCATCGACGCGCATGCCGATCACACCCACCTCGATGTCGCCCTTGCGCACGGCTTTTTCCTTGGCTAGCCGCTCGAGAAAATGTTGCGTGGCGAGGATGTCGAACATCGACGGTTGCAGCGGCACGAGCACCTTGTCGGCCAATTCGAGCGCCGCGGCGAGCCGGCTGCCGTGCAACCCGGCCGGCGTGTCGATAACGGCGCGCTCGAGCCCGCGAGGCGGCTTGGACGGCGCGTCCGGATCCAAACGCCACGTTTCGATGGGGGGCAAGCCTTCCGGCCGCAGCGCGAGCCACCCGTGCGACGACTGTTGCCGATCGAGGTCGGCCAGCGCCACCCATTCGCCGTTCGCCGCAAAGGCGCCCGCCAAGTTCGTCGACAACGTGCTCTTGCCCACGCCGCCCTTGGGGTTCGCTACCACGATCACCGTCATGAACACTCCCGAGTAGAAGGCCGCCAGCGCGACCGGTTAGCCGGTTGCGTCACGAGGCCGGTCTCGCCGGCAAGGCAAGCGGCCCGTTACGCTATCGAAATGCTTCGCAGGCCCCGATAATATCGGCAAATGCGGTCACCGTCCCCATCTCGAAGAGGCTCATTTCATGTCGACGCTACGCCCCGACTTCACGATCGAAACGATTCATGAGCATCAGGAAGGGACGCTGCCTGAACTGCTCGGCGTGCGCGTCGTCGCGCTCGCCCAAGGCACGCTGACGGGCAAGCTCGCCGTGCGGCCGCAACTGCTCGCGCCGAACGGCTTCTTGCACGCCGCGACCGTGATCGGGCTAGCCGATACCTGCTGCGGCTATGCCTGCATGGCCCATCTGCCCGACAACGCGCGCGGATTCACGACGATCGAGCTCAAGAGCAATTTCCTCGGCACCTGCCGGGCCGGCACCGTGCGCGCGGTGGCCAGCGCCGTTCATCTGGGGCGGAGCACGCATGTGTGGGACGCGTCCGTTTTCGACCCCGATGGACACACGATCGCACTGTTTCGCTGCACGCAGATGATTTTGCTCTAGCCGATGACCCAACCCGATCTCACCTTCGTGCTCGGTGGCGCCCGCTCCGGCAAAAGCGCCCATGCCGAGCAACTGGCGGCCGCCACCGCGCGGCCCGTCACCTATATCGCCACCGCCGGCGAGACGGACGATGCCGAGTTTGCCGCGCGCATCGCCCACCATCGCGCAAGACGGCCGGCGCATTGGCGCGTCGTGCAAGCCGGCATCGATCTGGCGGCCGTGATCGCCGAGGCCGACGACGGCGAGCGCTGCATTCTCGTCGACTGCTTGACGCTATGGCTCGTCAATCTCATCTGCCCGGCACGCGGCGAGGCCTTCGCCCTGCCGCCCGACGATTGCCGAGCGCGGTTCGATGCCCTGGCTTCGGCGCTCACGCATGCGCGCGGGCCGGTGATCGTCGTCAGCAATGAGATCGGGATGGGCGTCGTGCCGCTCGGCGCCATGACGCGTCGCTACGTCGACGAACTGGGACGGCTCAATCAGCGCGTCGCGGCCATCGCGCGCAACGTCACGCTGATGGTGGCGGGATTGCCGATGGCGGTGAAAGGGGATTCGACGCGATGACGGCCGCGGCAGCGGCGCATTGCAAGCGTGTCCATCGAACGGCGCGACAGTGGGTGACCAACGGGGGCGGCGGCACGCTCGGCGGCGCGCGGGAGGATCGCTCGCCCAGGCGCCGGCGAGCGGCCTGCCTCTCGGCTGGCCTTGCGCTCGCGTTCGGCGTCGCACTGGGGGTTTGCCAACGCGCCTGCGCATCGGTTTCCGTCATCGACGATGCCGGCGATCGCGTCGCGCTCGCTGCGCCGGCGCGGCGCGTCATCGCCCTGTCGCCCCATGCCGTCGAGCTCGTCTATGCGGCCGGCGGCGGCGCCAAGCTCGTCGGCGCCGTGTCTTACAGCGATTACCCGAGCGCCGCGAAAACCCTGCCGCGCGTGGGCGGCTACAACGCGCTGGACCTCGAGCGCATCGTCGCGCTCAAGCCCGACCTCGTGATCGTCTGGCGCCACGGCAACAACGAGCGGCAACTGGACCGGCTGCGCGCGCTAGGCATCGCGCTTTATCACAGCGAGCCGCGCAAGATCGACGACGTCGCGACCGACCTCACCGCCCTGGGCACGCTGCTCGGCACCGCCTCGCAAGCCGATGCCGCAGCGGCCGAGTACCGCGCCAACGTCGCCGCGCTGCGCGCCCGGTACGCCAAACGCGCGCCTGTCAGCGTCTTTTACCAAGTGTGGAACGATCCGCTCATGACGCTGAACGGCACGCACGTCGTCAGCGACATCATCGCGCTATGCGGGGGCCGGAACGTCTTCGCCCAGCTGGCGCCGCTCGTGCCCACCGTTTCCAAGGAGGCCGTCGTCGCAGCCGATCCGGAAGCGATCGTGGCGACGCGTCAAGGCCCCACGCCCGCCGGCGCGCCATTGCCGGACGGTCTAGCAGCGTGGCGAGCATGGCCGCGCATGACGGCCGTCGCACGCGGCAACTTGTTCGCGCTCGACGGCGACCTCGTCAACCGGCCCGGCCCGCGCCTCGTGCAAGGCGCCGCGCAACTGTGCCGCGCTCTCGATCTGGCGCGAGCGCGGCGGCCGCGCGCAACACCCGGATCAGATCGCGCTCGCTGAGCTTGCTGATCACGCGCGAGCGGCGGCTCAGGCGTTCCAATGCAATAACCGCCAGCTTCCCGCGCCGCCCATCGCCTCGTAGCGCAGCCAAACGATAGCGGCCATTTCGAGCGGCCACTTCAAGGTCTCCTCCAAGGGCTTCTCGAGCGCAAGCGATGCAATCATCCGCATGACGCCGGCATGCGTCACCGCATACACATGCGGTACCGGGGGCGCCATCGGCTCGCGCCAGTGCGTCAGCCACGCGCCGACGCGCGCTTCGAACTGCGCGACGCTCTCGCCGCCATGCATCCGCGCGTGGCGCAGATCGGCAGCCCACGCATCGAGCGCAGCGCGATCGATGGCGTCCCAGCGCTGCCCTTCCCACGCGCCGAAGTCGATTTCCCGCAAGCGCGCGTCGATGCGCACCGTGCAGCCCAATTCCTTGGCGAGCCCACCGGCCAAATGGGCGCATCGCTGCAACGGACTCGTCACCAAATGCAAAGGCGAAGGCGAAGGCGCTCCGAGCGAGCGCAACCGCGTGGCGAGCGCGAGCGCCGAATCCCGCGCATCGCCCGCCAACGGCACATCCGTGCTGCCGTAGCAGAGCGCGGCATCGATCGCCGGGGCGGGGTGCCGGATCAGAACGAGGTCCACGCAAGCACGGTCAGGTAAAGCGCGAGTTCGAACACCTGCTGCGCAAAGCCCAGGCAATCCCCCGTATAACCGCCGAGCCGGCGAGCGAAGTAACGCCCGAGCAGAAAACGCAATGCAGCGATGACCGCAAGGCCGAGCACTCCGGCGCGCCAGTCCGGCACGAACAGCCACGGCAAGCCGAGCATCAAGGCCACCGCGAGCGCGCGCTTCGACATAGGCTGGGCGACGCGTTTGGCTTTGCCGTGCTCGCGCGCGTAGTCGTGCGTCGCCAGATAAGTCACGGCGAGCGCGCGACTGGCCGCGTGCGCGCCCACCATGGCCCAGGCCGCCGTCGCCGCCGGCAGCGCCGTCAATGTCTGCCATTTGAGCGCGAGCGAGAGCATCAATCCGATCGCGCCGAATGCGCCCAAGCGCGGGTCGCGCATGATCCGCAGCGCATCTTCCCGGGTCATGCCGCCGACAAGACCATCGCAGCAGTCGGCCAAACCGTCTTCGTGCAACGCCCCCGTCAGCAGCAAGGTGGCGGCCATCGACAGCAACACGGCAACGCCCGCCGGAAACAGAGACAAAGCCACGAGATAGACAAGCGCGCCGACTGCGCCGACGAGCACGCCGACCAGCGGAAAGTAGCGCGACGCGCCGGCAAGGTCGTGCGCGTCCAATGCGATCGCATGCGGGATCGGCACGCGCGTGAAATAGCCGAGCGCGGCGACGAGGTATCGCCACTGCGCCTGATACCCGGAGCGCCGCGCAACCGTTGCGGCGCCGCCGCCCGCGTACTCACGCGGCGCAGGATCGGCTCCCTTTTGGTCTTGAACCACGTCGGCCGCTTCGGCCTGCGCGTGGGGAGCGCTCGCCCGGCCGGGCCCGCGCTCGACCGTCATCGCGCCTCGCGCCCTGCCACGCCGGCCGATTCGAAGCTCGCCATCTCGTTCAAAAACGCGACCGCCGCGCGCAGCACCGGCAACGCGAGCGCCGCCCCCGTGCCCTCCCCGAGGCGCATGTCGAGCGCGAGCAACGGTTTGGCGCCGAAGTAGTCGAGCATGCGCCGGTGTCCGGCCTCGTTCGACAAATGCGCGAACACACAGTAATCGCGCACGGCAGGTGCGATCGCATCGGCCACGACGAGCGCCGCCGTCGCAATGAAGCCATCGACGAGGATCGTCATCTTCGCCTCGGCCGCCGCCAAATACGCGCCCACCATCATCGCGATTTCGAAGCCGCCGAACGTCGCCAGCACCTCGATCGGCTCCGTCACGTCCCGATGCAGCGCCAGCGCCGAGGCCAGCACGTTGCGCTTGCGCGCGAGACCCGCGTTGTCGAGCCCCGTGCCGCGGCCGACGCAATCGTCGATCGGCACTTCGCATAGACGGCTCATGAGGCACGCCGCCGAGGACGAATTGCCGATGCCCATTTCGCCGAAGCCGATCACATTCGTACCCAGCCCAGCGTGATGGCGCACACGCGCGGCCCCCACGCGCAGCGCAGCGCGGGCCTCGTCATGCGTCATCGCTTGCTCGTGCGCGAAGTTGCGCGTACCCGCGGCGATCGGCACGTCGACGAGCCCCGGTAGCGGCGCGAGCGGGGTCGCAACGCCCGCATTGACCACTTCGAGCGTCAGGCCCGAGACGCCGCTGATCGCGTTGATCGCGGCGCCCCCCGATAGAAAGTTCGCGACCATCTGCGCGGTCACCGCTTGCGGGTACGGGCTCACGCTTTCCTGGACGACGCCGTGGTCGCCCGCGAACACGATCATTGCGGGCCGCTCGATGGTGGGACGCAGGTTGCGCTGAATCATGCCGATTTGGCGTGCCAGCACTTCAAGCATGCCGAGGCTGCCTTGCGGCTTCGTCTTGGCGTCGATCAGGCGCGAGAGTTCATCGCGCAACGAGCGATCGAGCGGTTCGACGACAGGCAGTGGAAGAGGTGCGTTCATACTCAATAAGTTCGATCCGAATAGCCGGCGATGCGCGGCCGCTTTCCACAACGGCATTGCGGGCGCGCTTCGCAAAGGTCCCACCATACTCGCATCGGTCGGGGCGGTTCAATTCGGTAAAACCGCATTGTCCCCCGCCATGCAGTATTAGGGACATCACTATGTGAATTTCCGGTGTGTGGCGTGTGCGCGCTTTCAGCACGGGGCTTCCGGCAAAGCGGGAACGAGCGCCTCATAGCCGTTTTGCTCGATCAGGACGAGGGGATACCCGAACGCGCGGCTGGCGAGCGCCGGCGTAAGCACATCGCGTGCCGCGCCGGTATGGGCGACGCCGTTGCCCTCGAGCAGCAGCGCGTGGGTCGCGAAGCGTCTGGCGAGATTGAGGTCGTGACAGGAAAACAGGATCGTGCGCGGCGAGGCCCGCGTCCATCGAACGAGCGCCGTCAAACAATCGATCTGATGGTGCCAGTCGAGAAACGCAAGCGGTTCGTCGAGCAGCAGCAGGGGCGCGGCCTGGCACAGGGCGGCCGCCAAGGCGACACGCTGGCGCTCGCCGCCCGAGAGCGAGAGCACATCGCGCGCCGCGAGCGAGGCAAGCCCGAGCGTCTCGAGCGCCGCATGCGCCGCCGCGCGATCTTCCCGCCCCTCCCATCCCCATCCCGTCAGATGAGGGAAGCGATTGAGCAACACGACATCGAGCACGCTCGCGCCGAACGCATCGTGCGAATGCTGCGGCATCAACGCCCGCCGCCGCGCCAGCGCCGCGCTCGCCCACGTGTCGATGCGCTCGCCGTCGATTTCGACATGGCCGTGCGCCGGTCGAGCGAGGCCTGCGAGCGTCGTGATCAGCGTCGTCTTGCCCGCGCCGTTCGGCCCCACGACGCACCAGATCTCCCTGGGAAAAAACGTGTGCGTGAAATCCTCGAGCAACACGCGATCGCCGGCGCGCAGCGTCAAATGTTGCGCCGAGAGCGAGCCCGGAAGGGCCTTCGCATCCACGCTAGCGAGCGACTTCATCGGCGTTTCCCGAGCAACATCCACAGAAACACCGGCACGCCGACGAGCGCCGTCACGACACCGACGGGCAGTTGCGCCGGTGCGATCACCGTGCGCGCGGCGAGATCCGCGCCCATCACGGCGATCCCGCCCGCGAGCGCGCTGGCCGGCACGAGCATGCGCTGATCGTTGCCGAGCACGAGTCGCAGCGCATGCGGCACGACCAGACCGACGAAACCGATCGTGCCGGCCGTCGTCACGCTCGCCGCCGCCGCAAGCGAGGCGACGACATAAATGCGCAGCCGCAGCTTGGCGGCCGGCACGCCGAGCGAGCTCGCCAACGCATCGCCGCGCAAAAGCACGTTCAATTGCGGTGCGACGGGCACGGCTACGCCGAGCGCGACGGCCAGCGCAACGAGCGCCGGCCACGGGCTCGCGGCCCCGTTCAAATCGCCGGTGAGCCAAAACACGATGCCGCGCAGCCGGTCGTCGGGCGCGAGCGCAATGAACAACGTGATGGCGGCGCCCCAGCCCGTCGCCACGACGACGCCCGTCAACAGCAACCGCGGCGAGGCTTCCTGGCGCTCGCCGCGCCAAAACTCCCGCCGCGCGAGGCCCAGCACGAGCCCGATCGAGAGCAATGCGCCGCTGAACGATGCTAGGTCGACCAACCACCAAGCACATCCGGCGAACAAGGCCGCCACGGCAAATGCCGCCGCGCCCCCGGACACCCCAAGCACGTACGGTTCGGCGAGCGGATTGCGCAGCAGCACCTGCAACAACGCACCGGCGAGCGCGAGCAACGCCCCGCAGGAAAAGCCCGCCAACGCGCGCGGCATGCGCAGGCTGCGCACGATTTCGCCGGCGAGATCGCCCGCCGGCCCGCCATCGGCGACGTGCGACGAGGCATGCGCAAGGGCGAGCAAAACCTGCCACGGCGAGATCGTCACGCTGCCGAGCGCGAGCGCGGCAACGAAAACGGCCAGGCCGGTCAGCGCCAGCACGACCCAAACGGAGCACGCACGGCGCGCGTTCATCGAGGCGCGCGCGTTCGAAACAGGCAGGCTCATCGGCGCACGCTCGCCTCGCCGCCGCGATCGCGCGAAGCGGCGAGCGCGAGACGCACGTCAAGCCCATCGCGGCTTGCGCGAAGCACCCCGCCGGCTCGGGAGCTACTGCTACTGCTACTGCTACTGCTACTGCTGCTGCCAACCGACGGTGATGAACGCGCTGCGGCGCGGCGTGTTGTAGGTGTAGGCGAGTTCATAGTTCTTGTCGAACAGGTTATCGATGTGGGCACTCACATACCACGATTTGGTGATGTCGTAGCGCGCCGACAAATTCACGAGACCGAACCCGGCCAAATTGGCGCCGCTATCGCCGCGCGGACCGCTGACGATCCACTCGCCGCCGACGCGCCAGCCGCCGAACGAACGATTCGCCGAGAACGAGGCGAAATGCCGCGCACGGCGTGCAAGATCGGTATGCGTATCCTCGTCGACGGGATTTTGCACCGTCAACGCCGCCCGCACGCGGGTCTTGCCGACCTCACCGGCCCATGAGCCTTCGAGCCCCTGCACTTTCGCCCGCCCCACGTTTTCGGCGAGATAGAACAAACCGCCCTGAGTCGGAACATAGTTGATGAGATCCGAATAGCGCGTCTGAAACGCCGTGAGCCGCATGACGCCGAGCGCATCCGACGCATACTGCAGCGCCGCTTCGACGGAGTGGCTGCGCTCGGGGCGAATCGACGGATTGCCGCTGCCTGGGAAATACAGATCGTCGAAACTCGGCGCGCGAAACGCGCTGGAGTAGCTCGCCGTCGCTTTCCAATGCTCGGTGAAATCGAAGCCGTAGCCCAGATAGTAGGTGTTGGCGCCGCCGAAATCCGAATATTGATCGCGCCGCACGTTCGCCTGGATCTGGTTCGCGCCGAAACGCGCCGTGTAACCCGCGAACACCGAGTTCACATGCCGGTCGGGCGCGACGAACTGATCCGAGTCGAGGCTTTGATCGAGCCGCTCATAGCCGAGTTGCAGCTTCTGCCGCGCGCCGAGCTTGAAATCGTTCTGCCATGTGTATTGACGATTGTCGGTGTCGAATCGGTTGTTGTAGACGCCGTTGGTCTTGTCGATCGCGCGATCGTCGCCCAGCGCCGCGGTCAAGTGGGTCGTCCACCAATCGGTGAGCTTGCCGTTGGCGAAGACCGAGGCTTCACGCACTTTGCTGTAGAGGTAGTTCACGTCCGTCGGCGCGCCGAACGCATTGTCGAAGCTGTCCTTCCCGTTCGATTGGAAGTAGCGCACGCCCGCGTCCCAGCGCTCGTCGAACTTGTGGCGCAACATGGCCGACACCGTTTCGTTCAGGTAGCCGTCCGAGCCCGGGTTCGCACTGGGCGCGAGCCGCGGATCGATGGCCGAGAAGCCGTCGTCTTTCGAGCGCGACACATTGAAACTGAACGTCGTCTTGCCGTCCTTGTCCAGCGCGCCTTGCACGCCGGCCTGTTGCGTCTGCGTGTGATAGCTGCCGTAGCCGAGCGAAAAATCGAAGCGCGGCGGATGATTGCCGCCGTCCTTGGTGAACACTTGCACGACGCCGCCCATCGCGCCCGAGCCGTACAGCGCCGACACGTCGCCGTTCACGACTTCGACGCGATCGACTTGGGACAGTGGAATCTGCCCGATTTGCGCCTGGCCGAGACTCACCGAATCGACACGCACGCCGTCGATCAGCACGAGCGATTGCGTCGCCGAGCCGCCGCGCAAAAACAGCGTCACGTTCGATCCGGGCGGGCCGTTGCGGACGATCTGCGCGCCAGGCGCTTGGCCGAGCAAGCCCGGCAGATCGGTCGCCGTGGAATCTTCGATGTCCTCGCGGGAGAAGCGTGTGGTTTGCGGAATCGCCTCGGCAAGCGGCTGCGGCCCGCGCTGAGCGGTGACGACGACGGGCGCGAGCGCGCCGCCGTTGGCGGCGGCCGACGATGCGCCGGCGGGCGCCGCCGGGACGGCCGCGACGCTCGCATCCGGCGCCGGCGAAGGCGCGGGCGAGGGAGCGGGTGAAGCGGCGCGATGCTCGGACGACGAAGAAGCGGGATCGCTCGGCGCGCTCTGCGCGAGCGCGACAAGGGGCAGACCGGCGAACGCAAGCAGCGCCGCACGGACGGTAAGCGTGGACATCGTGTGGTTTTCCTGTGGGATCGGCACGCAGCCTGCTCCCCGCAGACTGCTTTGTCATCGAGCGCGACACCCGGCGCGCGACGCGAGGCAGCGCGAGCGCGGCATCGCACTCCCACTCTGGCCGGTATCCGGGCTGACGACGAATCGCCTCCGCCTTCCCACGTGGGTCACGCAGTGGCATTGGAGGCGTGTTGCGCGGCCAGGTGTCGTACCGCGCGTGTCGCTTACCGTTGGCGGGGGCAGCACAGGTTGGCTCGTCCGAGCGGACTTCGCTCCCTGTTTCCCGTTTAACCGCGCGCATAGGCAGCCTAGCGCGCGAGCACCAAAGTGCCGCAAGTGTAGGAGCGGGGGCAGGAGGCGTCAAGAAACGGCCAAAACGCCCGCAAACATCGTGCGTAAACGGTCCGTTCTGCAAAAAAAGCCTACAACGGTTACGTCTCGATACGAGACTGCGATCGGAAGCGCCCATATTTAGCGCTAAAATGCGGGGTCTTTAGAGGACGCAGCAGATGCTCAACGAACTCGAATCCCTCTCACAGAATATCGGCCGGCTGATCGCGATCAACGAGCGCCAGCAGCAGGCACGTCACGCGCTCGAAGAGCAACTCGCGCAATTGCGTCAAGAAAACGAGGCGGCCCATGCCGAACTCGCGCTCTTGCGCGAAGCGCGTAACGCGCTTCAAGCCGAACGCGATGCGCTCGTCGCAAAAATCGACGATGCGCAGGTGCGCTTGAACGCCATCCTCGAAAAATTGCCGCGCACGAACGGCCCCTACGATTCCGACAGCCAGCTCGATTTGCTCGCCACGCAGCAGCACCAGAGCGCTGCGGGCGCCGCCGCGCATGGAGAAGATGCATGACGACGAAACAGATCGAAGCGACGATTCTCGGCCAAAGCTATCGCCTCGCTTGTTCCCCGGAAACCGAAGCGGCGTTGCTCGAAGCCGTGGCGCGCGTCGATGCGGAAATGTCCAAGATCCGCTCGATGAGCAACATTCGGGGCACCGACCGCATCGCGGTGATGGCGGCGCTTTCGCTGGCATCGGAGCTGCTCAGGCTGCAGCAAAGCGTGCGTCATGGCGAAGCGTTCCCTGCCGAAGAAATCCGGCGTACAATGCGCCAAATGAACGACAAGCTCGGTGCGGTGCTCGATCAACACGAGGCGCTGTAACGGGCGGCAGTTCTCGAATAACAGGTTTTAAGGCTTCCCTGCCTGGTTTGCCAAGGTCATAAATTCCTTGAACCAATGCCATGTGCATGGTTGCGGAAATTTGTAGCACGGGCGTGCGCGTCACTCTGTCTGATGTACCCGAAGTGCTGCTAACTGCGACCAATTCTGAACCTCAGGTTCAGGATGCCGGCCTAGCGGCTAAGGCGGGGATTTTATTCAACGGCATCGGTGCTACCGATGCCGTTTTCATTTGGGGCCTGCATCCATGCGCTACTGGCTCATGAAATCGGAACCGGACGAAGCCGGCATCGACGATCTCGCCGACGCGCCCAAGCGCACGCTGCCATGGACCGGCGTGCGCAATTATCAAGCGCGCAACTTCATGCGCGACATGATGGGAATCGGCGACGGCGTCCTCTTCTATCATTCGAGTTGTCCGGAACCTGGCATCGCGGGCCTTGCCGAAGTCGTGTCGGGTGCGTATCCCGATCCGACGCAATTCGACCCGAAGAGCCCGTACTACGATGCCAAATCGACGCGCGAGACGCCACGCTGGATGCTCGTCGACGTGCGCTTCGTGAAGAAGATCCCGCTCGTGCCGCTCGCGCAGTTGCGCGCGCATCCGGAGCTGGCCGGCATGCGCGTGCTTGCCAAAGGCAACCGGCTGTCGATCACGCCCGTGACCGAAGACGAGTGGCGTTTCATCACGAAAGAACTCGCATGACGCATCGGGCAGGAAGCTAGCGGCTCGCTCGGGTTCTCATGATCCCAATGTGTAGGAACGCAGCCCATTCGGAGCACCGATGAAAATGAAAAGAACAACCGCAAGCTTGGTCCTAGCCGTCGCGGCGGCCGCGCCGTTCGCCCTAGCGGCGCTGCAGGCGCGCGCCGATACCGTCATGACGCAACACGAACCCTCCGGCGTGCTGTCGCTGTCGGCGCAAGCGAGCACCGACGTGCCGCAGGACGTCGTGGAAATCACGCTGTTCTACGAGCAAGAGGCGCGCGATGCCGCCTCGCTCACCGATGCGCTCAATCGGCATGCCGATGCGGCGCTCAAGCAAGCGCGCGGCGCGTCCGACGTCACGGCCCACACAGGTGCGTTTACGGTCTATCCGACGACCGACCGCGACGGCCACCTCGCCTCCTGGCGCGGCCGCACCGAAGTCGTCCTCGCATCGCGCGATTTCGCGGCGGCGACCAAGCTCGCGGGGCAGATCAACGCCACGATGCAGATCGGCAGCGTGGCGTTCTCGCTCTCGCCCGAGGCGCAGCGCAAAGCGGCGGACGCACTGACCGCCGACGCCATCAAGAAGTTCAGAGAGCAGGCCGATTCGTCCGCGCATGCCTTCGGCTACAGCGGCTATACGATTCGCGACGTCAACGTGGGCAGTAACAATGCGCCGCCGCCGCGGCCGATGTTCGCCATGCGGGCGATGGCGGCCGGATCTGCGCCCGCGCCGTTGCCTGTCGAAGGCGGCAAATCGACGGTGACCGTGACCGTATCCGGCTCGGTGCAAATGACGCGCTGACGGCGGTAGGAACAGGGCCGATCGCAGGGCGCATTCCCGCCCGGATAACGCGCGAGCGGAGGCTATCGCCGGCGCGCGGCCGCGATAGCCGGGCACAGGCGATAGCGGCTACGCGCTCAGCGCAGCGACGCCCCGGCTGGCGCCATGCGCGCGCGCCGATACGACCAGATCAGCACGATAATGCCGATGACGATCATCGGCAGCGACAGCCACTGGCCCATCGACAGACCGAGCGCGAGCAAACCCAGGAAATCGTCGGGTTCGCGCGCGAACTCGACGATGAAACGCGCCAGCCCGTAACCGATCAGGAACACGGCCGACGCGGCGCCGACCGGTCGCGGCTTGCGCGTGAAAAAGAACAGTACGAGAAACAGCGCGATGCCTTCGAGCGCGATCTCATACAGCTCCGAGGGATGACGCGGCAGCATGTGATATTGCGCGAAGATCGGCGCGAGATGCCACTTCGCCGCGAGCTCTGGATGGGCGGCGAGCCAGAGCGCATCGTCGTTCGACGCGCTCTGGAACATCATGGCCCACGGCGCATGCGGATCGGTCACCCGTCCCCACAATTCACCGTTGATGAAATTGCCCAGGCGCCCGGCGGCAAGCCCCGTCGGCACCATGGGCGCGACGAAGTCCGTCACTTGCAGCCACGTGCGCTTGCGCTGATAGGCGAACAACACCATCGCCAGCGTGACGCCGAGAAAGCCGCCGTGAAACGACATCCCGCCCTGCCAAACTTTGAAGATATCGAGCGGGTGAGCGAAGTAGTAATCGGCTTTGTAGAACAACACATAGCCGAGCCGGCCGCCCAAGATCGTGCCGAGCACACCATAGAACAAGATGTCGTCGATATCCCTCGCGGTCCAGCCTTGCGCCGCGACATGCGGCAAACGCAGCCGCAGCCGGGCGATGAGGACCGCCAACATGAAGCCGACGAGGTACATGAGGCCGTACCAGCGCACGGCAAGCGGGCCGAAATGAATTGCAATGGGATCGAAATTCGGATGAATCAGCATCGTAAGGCTCAAGCCCTTGAGGTTAGAGTTTTCGCGTGCGTGCGCACGATGTCCAGGAAGCCGGCCAACACCGGGCTCACATCGGCCGTTCTCCAAACCAGCCCGGTCTCGACGAGCGGCGTGCGCTCGACGAGCGGCCGATAGACGACACCCGTGCGGCGCAAATTACGCAACGATTGCGGCACCAGCGCGGCGCCCATGCCCGCCGACACGAGGCTGACGATCGTTTGCATCTGAATTGCTTCCTGCCCGATGCGAGGCGTGAGGCCTGCCGCGCCATAGCAGGCCGTAATGATGTCATAAAAGCCCGGCGCCAAACGGCGCGGAAAGATCACGAGCGGCAATTGGGCCACGTCGGCGAGCGAGATGGGCGCGTCGCTCCAATCGGGCGGCTGGCCGCGGCCCCGATGCGACACGCTGGCCGCGGGCAGCGCCGCCACCAAGGGCTCGCGCATGACGGGCAGGTACGACAGCGTCGCGGCATGGCGCGGCGGCAGCGGCGGAATGATGAGACCCGCATCGATTCGGCCCGCGGCGAGTTCTTCGATTTGCACGTCGCTCGTCGCTTCGGCCAAATTCAACCGCACGCGCGGATGGCGCACCGCAAATTCGCGCAGCAAATGCGGCAGCAAGCCGTAATCGGCCGTCGACACGAATGCGAGCGAAAGCGCACCCGCCTCGCCGCGAGCGAGACTTTGGGCGTGGGGCCGCAGCGCGTCGGCCTGCGCCAACAGCTTGCGCACTTCGGGCAGCAAATCGGCGCCCACCGGCGTGAGTTCGACCGTGCGCTTGGTGCGCGCGAACAACTCGACGCCCAGCGTGTCCTCGAGCGCGCGGATCGCCTGCGAGAGCGGCGGTTGCGTCATCGACAGCTTGCGCGCCGCGCGCCCGAAATGCCGTTCCTCGGCAACGGCGACGAAATAGCGAAGTTGGCGCAAATCGGGGGTCATGGCGGGCGTCCGGCAGCGGTCATTGATATGTGTTTCGACCTAATTCACCCTGAATCATATATTGGACAGGTCCAACGAGTGGGGGCATGCTGGCCCGAGCTTGATGCGCGTCGGCCGCTCGCTCGCATGCTTCGCGCCCTTTTCATCCGCCCAGGCGGCCGCCGCGCTCGTTTCCCATGAACGTTTCATGAACGAACCGGAGCTCTTCGATGGCCAACAACCGCCGTTCTCAGCACATCACGCAAGGCGTCGCGCGCGCCCCGAACCGCTCGATGTTTTACGCGCTCGGCTACAAAAAGGAAGATTTCGACAAGCCGATGATCGGCATTGCGAACGGCCACTCGACCATCACGCCTTGCAATGCGGGATTGCAGAAGCTGGCCGACGCGGCCGTCGCCGCCGTGCGCGAGGCCGGCTCTAACGCGCAGACATTCGGCACGCCGACGATTTCCGACGGGATGTCGATGGGCACCGAAGGAATGAAATATTCGCTCGTCTCGAGGGAAGTCATCGCCGATTGCATCGAGACTTGCGTGCAGGGCCAATGGATGGATGGCGTCGTCGTGATCGGCGGCTGCGATAAGAACATGCCGGGCGGCATGATCGCGCTCGCCCGCATGAACGTGCCGGGCATTTATGTCTACGGCGGCACGATTCGCCCCGGCCACTGGAAGGGCAAGGACTTGACGATCGTGTCGTCGTTCGAAGCCGTGGGCGAATTCACCGCCGGCCGCATGTCCAAGGAAGACTTCGAAGGCATCGAGCAAAACGCGTGTCCCTCGACCGGTTCATGCGGCGGCATGTATACAGCCAACACGATGAGCTCGTCGTTCGAAGCGCTCGGCATGTCGTTGCTCTACTCATCGACGATGGCGAACCCCGATGACGAGAAGGTCGCATCGAGCGCCGAATCGGCGCGCGTGCTCGTCGAAGCGGTGAAGCGGGACTTGAAGCCGCGCGACATCATCACGCGCAAATCGATCGAAAACGCGGTGGCGCTGATCATGGCCACGGGCGGTTCGACCAACGCGGTGCTGCACTACCTTGCGATTGCGCATGCGGCCGAAGTCGAGTGGTCGATCGACGACTTCGAGCGGATCCGCAAGCGCGTGCCGGTCATCTGCAACTTGAAGCCTTCGGGCGAATACGTCGCGACCGATTTGCATCGTGCGGGCGGGATTCCGCAAGTGCTGAAGATTTTGCTCGACGCGGGGCTGTTGCACGGCGATTGCATGACGATTACCGGCAAGACGATGGCCGAAGCGCTCAAAGACGTGCCGAGCACGCCGCGTGGCGATCAGCAAGTGATCTTCCCGATCGAACGCGCGCTCTATAAGGAAGGACATTTGGCCATCCTGAAGGGCAATTTGGCGACCGACGGCGCGGTGGCGAAAATCACGGGCCTGAAGAACCCGGTCATCACGGGGCCGGCGCGCGTGTTCGACGACGAGCAAAGCGCGCTCGCCGCGATCCTCGACGATCGAATCCGCGCGGGCGACGTTCTGGTCTTGCGTTATCTCGGCCCGCAAGGCGGCCCCGGCATGCCGGAAATGCTCGCGCCCACTTCGGCGCTGATCGGCAAAGGGCTGGGCGAATCGGTGGGACTCATCACCGATGGGCGGTTTTCCGGCGGGACATGGGGCATGGTGGTCGGGCATGTCACGCCCGAGGCGTTCGTAGGCGGCACGATCGCGCTCGTCCAGGAAGGCGATTCGATCACGATCGATGCCCACAGGTTGCTGTTGCAACTGAATATCGACGAAGCGGAATTGGCACGGCGACGAGCGGCGTGGACAGCGCCCGCGCCTCGCTATACGCACGGCGTGCTGGCCAAGTTCGCGGCGTTGGCGCGGCCCGCCGACAAGGGCGCCGTGACGGGCTGAGCCGCCGGGCGCCGCGGCCAAGGCCAAGGCCACGGGTGGAACCGGCGGGCCCGCAGCCGCCGCAGCGGCGATGCGGAGCGCCGCCGCCCCGGGACCGCTGCGGCGACGCGCTTATCGGTTCGACGTATGCCGCGCCAGTTCCTCGCGCACGGCATCGCGCACCCAGCCCGCCACCTCGGCCTCGAGCGCCGAGACGACTTCGCGCGTCACTTGCCTGACGAGCCAGTTCGTGTGCTCTTCGACAGCGTCGCGGCAACGCGCTTCGACCACACGGCGGGCATCCTCGCGCAGATAGCTCGAAAAACGGCCGCGCAAGCGTTCGGCGATGAATTCGACGTCGCGCGCATCGAACGCCGCGCGGCGCGTATCGGCGGTTGCGTCCGCCGCCGATGCAGATGCCGATGCCGTAGACGCGGCGGACTGCGATAGCCCCTGCGCCGGCCCTGCCACATTCGACTGCGCCGATGCGGCGACAGTCGGCGACGGATCGTCGGGGGCAGGCATCTGCGCCGGGGCCGTAGGCGCCTGCGCCGCGCCAGGCCGGGCGATGGGCGGCCGCCCCGGGACGATGACGTCCGTGAGCATCGGGATCGAATCGGGGTCGTTAGGGTCGTGGGAATCGGTCATGCTTGTCTCCCTCATTCATCGGCGGCATGCCCTATCGACAGCACATTACGCGCCTTGCTTGTAATTGTTGAGCGGATAGCCGCGATCGCGATAGAAGCGATAACGCTCGCGGCCGGCGGCGAGCTCGTCCTCGCGATTGCCGACCACCTCGAGCAAGCGCTCGAAGCGGGCGAACTGTGCAGGCACGGACGGCGCGAGGTTGAGCAGCACGAGGTGATGCGGCGCGTGCTCGAGATCGGCCGCCAGCACGATCGGCGTGCGCGCGGCAAGCGCGCTGTCGGCCGTGCAATGGGGCAGGAAGTCGAGCGGCGAAAACGTCCAGAGCCGCTCGTCGAACAAGCGCAGCCGCTGCGGGTCGGCCGTGACGACGAGCGGCTGCCCGGCTTGGTACGCCTTGCGCGCGAGCCGGCATGCATAGAGCAACGCATCGCCGACGTTCGTATGAAAATCGACGCGCGTCACCGCACCTCCTCGCAAGCGGCGCTGCCCTGCGCCATTACTGCCCCGCGCGGTCGATCAAGAACTGCGTGAGCAGCGGCACCGGCCGCCCCGTCGCGCCCTTGGCCGCACCGCTCTTCCACGCCACGCCGGCAATGTCCAGGTGCGCCCACGAGTAGCTTTCGGTGAAGCGCGACAGGAAGCACGCAGCCGTCACGCTGCCGGCCGGACGCCCGCCGATATTGGCCAAATCGGCGAAATTCGACTTCAGCTGCTCCTGATACTCGTCGTCGAGCGGCATGCGCCACGCGGGGTCCGACGCCTCGCGCGACGCATCGAGCAATTCGCCGGCGAGCGCGTCGTCCTTCGAGAACAACGCGGTGTTGTGATGGCCGAGCGCGATGATGCAGGCGCCCGTGAGCGTCGCGATGTCGACGACGGCCGCGGGCTTGAAGCGCGCCGCATACGTGAGCGCGTCGCAGAGAATCAAGCGCCCTTCGGCATCGGTATTGAGCACTTCGATCGTGAGCCCCGACATGCTCGTCACGATATCGCCCGGCTTCGTGGCCTTGCCGCTCGGCATGTTCTCGACCGCGGGGACGATGCCGACCACGTTCAGCTTCAGGCCGAGTTCGGCCACCGCGCGCAGCGTGCCGAACACCGACGCCGCGCCGCACATGTCGTACTTCATCTCGTCCATGCCTTCGCCCGGCTTGAGCGAAATGCCGCCGCTGTCGAACGTGACCCCCTTGCCGACGAGCACGATCGGCGCAGCCTTCGCGCCGCCGCCTTGGTATTGCATGACGATGAACTGCGCAGGCTCGTCCGAGCCGCGCGTGACCGACAAGAGCGAGCCCATCTTCAACGTTTCGAGTTGCTTCTGGCCGAGCACCTCGACCTTGAACTTGAATTCCTTGCCGAGCTTCTTGGCCGTCTCGGCAAGATAGCTGGGCGTGCAGACGTTGCCGGGCAAATTGCCGAGGTCGCGCGCGAGCTCCATTCCGCTCGCCACGGCAAGGCTTTGCTTGACGGCGAGCTTCGCCAGCTTTTCGTCAGCCGGATCGACCGTCATGACGATGCGCTTGAGCGCGTGCTTCGCCGCCTCGGGCTTGCTCTTGAGCTGCGTGAATTGATACGTTTCGGCGCGCAGCGCGAGCGCCGCCGCGCGCACGCCCCACTCGGCCGAACGTTCTTTGACCGGCAGTTGCGCAAGCGTGAACGTGACCTGGACGATGCGCGTGCCGAGAATCGCGCGCCAGGCGGCGCGCACCGCGTCGCCGTAAGCCTTTTGTCCGAATGCGTCCTGCTTGCCGAGGCCGACGAGCAGCACGCGCGAGGCGCCGATGCCTTCCACTTCGTGCAGGAACAGCGTCGTGCCGCTCTTGCCCTGCATATCGCCCGCCTTGACGATGCGCGTGAGCAGCCCTTTGGCGGCCGCATCGATGTCGAGCGCCGCGCCCGAGAGCGATTGCCCCTCGAACACCCCGATCACGATGCAATCGGATTTCCCCGTCAGAAAACCGCCCGTCGTGCCCTTCGTCCAGTCACAGGCTTTTATGCTAAAGTCCATCGCGCTTGTCCTCGGATAAAATCGGCTTAACTTCGTCGCAACAAAGCCGCAATTATCCGCTATTTTTTCTCCGGCGTCGGAATGTGCCGCGCTCGGCGCGCGCCCCGGCCCGCCCTCTCGCACCGACGATGATCTTCGAACGCTCCCTTCAGCGCGAGCTCGCCTACACGGCCGGCGCCGTTTTCATGGTGCTGCTGACCATCTTTCTCACGACGATGATGATCCGCATCGTCGGCTATGCCGCGTCGGGCGAAGTCGACCCGAAGGACGTCGTCGTCCTCATCGGGCTGACCGTCATCGGCTATATCGCCGTGATGCTCGTCGTGACGATGTTCGTCTCGATTTTGTTCGTGCTCACGCGCTGGTACCGCGATTCCGAGATGGTCGTTTGGCTCGCCTCGGGCGTGAGCCTCACCGCCTTCATCAAGCCAATCGCCAAGTTCGCCGCCCCGCTCGTCGTGCTCGTCGCCTTCTTCGCCTATGTCGGGTGGCCTTGGTCCAATACGCAGAGCAAGCTCATTCGCGCGCGCTTTCAGCAGCGCGACGAGGTGTCGATGCTCGCGCCCGGGCAGTTTCGCGAGTCGCCCGCCACCCACCGCGTCTTCTTCATCGAAAAGATGACGCCCGATCAAGCGCACGTGCAGAACGTGTTCGTCTCGAGCACCGAGCACGGCAAGGTCAGCGTCGTCGTATCCCAAAACGGCCATACCGAAACCATGAAAGACGGTTCGCGTTTCGTCGTCTTGGAGAACGGGCGCCGCTATGACGGCGAACCCGGCAAACCCGATTTCCGCATCATGGAGTTCGAGCGCTATGGCGTGAAGGTCACGCACCCGCCCGTCGTCAGTCCGACTTCGACGACAGGCATGTCGACGCCGGCTCTCCTGCGGCACCCGACGCGCGACAAATTGGCCGAATTCGCCTGGCGCACGGGGCTGCCGCTCATGGCGATCAATTTGATGCTGCTCGGCATCCCGCTCGCCTATCAAAACCCACGGCGCGGCCGCACGATCAATCTCGTGATGGCCGTGTTGATTTTTCTGACTTATTCGAACTTGCTCAACGTCGTGCAATCGTGGATCGAGCAAGGCAAGATGTCGTTCGTGCTCGGGCTCGTCGGGTTGCACATCGTCGCCGCCGCGCTGGTCGTGCTCGTGTTCTGGCTGCGCGTGCGCAACCGGCCGCTGATCCCGCGCTCGTGGTTCGCGTCCGCGCGAGGAGCCTGACCGCCATGCGCATCTACGAACGATACTTCGCCCGCCAGGTTTATCTCGCGTTCATCTTCATCTTGTTCGCGTTCTCGGGATTGTTCTTCTTTTTCGACCTGATCAACGAGCTCAACACGGTCGGCCACGGCAACTACAAGTTCGGCTACGCGGTGCTGCGCGTCGCGTTGCAAACGCCGTCGCGCTTTTACGAGATCATCCCGGTCGCCGCGCTCATCAGCACGATTTATGTCTTTGCGCAGATGGCCGCCAATTCGGAATACACGATTTTTCGCGTCTCGGGGCTGTCGACAGGGCAAGCGTTGCGCTCGCTCATGAAGATCGGCATTCCGCTCGTCGCGCTCACGTATTTCATCGGCGAAGTCGTCGGTCCCTACTCGGATCAGTTGTCCGAACGCGTGCGACTGGAAGCGCTCGGCTCGGCCGTCTCGAGCAGTTTCGCATCGGGCGTCTGGGTCAAGGATACGTTGACGGCCCGCGAAGACGGCCAGCAAGTCACGCGCTTCGTGAACGTGGGCGAGCTCATGCCCGATGCGACTGTGAGCGATGTACGCATCTACGAATTCGATCCCGGCTTCAGATTGACGAACGTGCGCACCGCGAAAACGGGCCGCTACGAGGGTAAAGGCCATTGGTTGCTCACCGGCGTGACCGATACGCAACTGACGGTGTTGCCGCCGGCCGGAAAAACGCAGGCCGATGCGCTGAACCCCGTCTATCGCGCGAAGCAAGTCGACCTGCCCGAATACTCGCTGCGCTCGGAGCTCACGCCGCAAATTCTGTCGGTGCTGCTCGTCTCGCCCGATCGCATGTCGATGTTCAATCTGTTCCGCTACATTCAACATCTGGTCGAGAACCATCAGGACACGCAGCGCTACGATATTGCGCTTTGGAAGAAGGTGCTCTACCCCTTCGCCGTGCTCGTGATGCTTGTCCTGTCGCTGCCGTTCGCTTATTTGCATACGCGCGCGGGCGTGGTCGGCGTGAAGGTGTTCGGGGGCATCATGCTCGGCATGAGCTTCCAGTTGATCAACACGCTGTTCTCGCACATCGGCATGCTCAACACGTGGCCGGCTCCCGCCACGGCCGCGCTGCCCGCCCTCATCTACCTCGCGCTCGGGCTCGCGGGGCTCAAGTGGGTCGATCGGCACTGACGCCGGTACGATCGGGGAGGATGCGATGAACGCAGAAGCCGTCTCTCGCGGTATCGTGCTGTTCGGACATGGCGCGCGCGATGCGCGCTGGGCCGAACCGTTCGCGCGGCTCGCCGATAAACTACGCGTGCTCGCCGGCCCCGGCACCGTGGTCTCGCTTGCCTTCCTCGAATTGATGACGCCGGATTTGCCTGCCGCCGTGGCCGACCAAGCTGCGCGCGGCTGCAGCGCGATCACGGTCATACCCGTGTTCTTCGGACAAGGCGGCCACGTGCGGCGCGACCTGCCGTTGATCGTCGACGCCTGCCGCGCCGCTCATCCGGGCGTTCCCATTCATCTGGCCGAGCCCGTGGGCGAAGACGACGCAGTGCTCGACGCCCTGGCCGCGTATTGCCTGCGTCAGGCGTAAAAGGTATCGGCGATCGCTCGGATGTCGCGCGCATCGGCGCGTGGATATTCGCCAGCTTGGCAAGGCCGCTGCGATGGGAAAGTTCGATTGAACGAAACGATGCAGCCGGCGGCTCACCGGCTGCGGAGGCTGCTCGGGCTGGGCTACCTATAGGCCCGGAGGCCGCTTAGCCCGCTAGCCTTGGCTAGGCCGCATGCGCGAACGCGTCGCGCCGTTCGCCAGGGCCATCGGCATCCGCCCGCCCCTCGCGATCGGCGCCGGCTTTCGCCGATGCGCGTTCCGCGAACGCACGCCCAATCATCAACAAGCTGGGCTGGGTAGGGTCCAACCAAGGCTGCGCTTCGCCCATCGCGAGCGCCTCGAGCGTGAGCGTCAAGGTTCGTTCGCGCGGCGTGCTGCAGGCTTCGACGATGGCCACGGGCGTCTCGCCCGAGCGCCCCGCATCGATCAATTGCTGGGCGATGTCGGGCGCGCTGTCGCGGCCCATGTAGAAGACGACCGAATCCGCGTTCAGTGTCTCGCGAATCGCTTCGGTGTCGGCTGCACGGCTTTTCGTGGCCAGCGCGACGCTGCGCGAGACGCCGCGCAACGTGAGGGAGCGCTTGACCGTAGCGGCGGCAGCGAGGGCGGCGGTAATGCCCGGCACGACTTCATAGTCGATGCCCGCTTCCTCGAGCGCGCGCATTTCCTCGTCGGCACGACCGAACAGCATCGGGTCGCCACCCTTGAGGCGCACGACGACGTCATGCGCGAGCGCCGCATCGACGATCTGCTTGTTGATGAAATGCTGCGCCGTCGAACGCTGGCCGCAGCGCTTGCCGACCGCGATCTTGCGGGCGTGCGGGGCATAGTCGAGCATCGCCGGCTCGACGAGCGCATCGTGCAGCACGACGTCCGCCGTGCCCAACAATCGGGCGCCGCGCACCGTGATGAGATCCGCCGCCCCCGGTCCTGCACCGATCAAGTACACCTTGCCCATTGCGCTTCCATCCTCTCGCGTGTGTGTGTGGCGGCGCGTCGCGCGCCGCCTTCGTCCGTCACGCGGAATATGCACGAATCATGCCGGCGGCCACGGTGTGATGCGTCGCTTCGTCGATCAACACGAATGCGCCCGTGCCCGGATGCACGTCGTAGGCATCGCACACGATCGGCTTTTGCAGCGTCAACGCCACGCGC